>JAEEGH010000720.1_pt1 | contig 105482 bp, 66 predicted proteins | sample 9134181 | NCBI WGS metagenome assembly JAEEGH01 (sample SAMN16246544, study PRJNA631951) | gut metagenome | biome: gut microbiome; feature: rumen; material: DP-attached | host: Bos | place: Iran: Karaj | collected 2018-10
AATTTTAGGACACCTTCCTTTTGGCTTTAAAAAATCTTCCGGCGCAAAGGCTTATGCTTCGCATTCCGGGGATTACGGAAGCTTTGGTTTGAGTCATCCGGATGTTGAAAGTGACCCGATAAAGAAAAAATACTGCCGGGGAACAAAAATCTTTCATGATGATTACGGATACGGTGTAATTACATCGGGAGTTACTACAGATGACGGTGAGTACTCAATAACCGTGCAGTTTGAAAGCGGCGGAATAAAAAAGTTTCTCCCGAAATATCAGGAAAAAAGCCTGATGATTATAAAAGACTGATTTTTTTAAGCTGTGGGGATTTTAAGGGGCGAGCCCCTTAGGAGAAAGGGTAGGACGCAGCGGAGCGCGGCCGGAGGGAAAGGCTTTTCCCTTCCTCTATTCCACAAATCTTTTTTTTACATTAAAATAAAACCATGAAAACAGTAGACGAAACAACACTTTCAAATCTTCTTCAGCTTTCCCGCCTTTCTCCGGAAAGTACAGATATGGCAACCCTTAAAAAACAGGTTGATGAAATCGTAGGCTACTTTGATATTCTCTCAAAATATGACGATTCAGAAAATCCGTACGATGCATATCCTTCAACCGAAGCAGAAAAACTCCGTGATGACACAGATGTCCCGGGACTTGATATTCCGGCAGTAAAACTGACAACAGACAAATTCATGGACGGTTATTACCAGGTTCCGAAAGTTCTCGGCGAGGGAGCATAATTATGTACTACACAATAAAAGAAACTGTTGCCGCTCTTAAATCAGGCGAAACTACAAGTGAAAACCTTGTTCAGCAGTCGATTGATACTTTTACTGCTGACCAGAAATCTGCAAAACCTCTTAATGCTTTCCTTGAAATCTATGAGGATGCTCTCGAACTTGCTAAGGCCGCTGATGCAGAAATTGCTTCTGCCCGCGCTTCAGGAACCATCGATAAACTTTTTGAAGAAAAGCCTCTTTTAGGCCTTCCTTTTGCTAATAAAGACAATATTTCCGTAAAGGGAAAAAATCTTACCTGTTCTTCAAAAATTCTTGAAGGCTACCGTGCTCCTTACAATGCCACTGTAATTGACCGCCTTGTTAAAAAAGGTGCAGTTCCGCTCGGCCGCTGTAACCAGGATGAATTTGCCATGGGTTCTTCTACTGAGTATTCTATTTATGGACCTACACGCAATCCAGTTAACCGTGACTATGTTTCTGGCGGTTCTTCGGGTGGTTCTACTGCTGCCGTTGCCGCTAATCAGGCTCTTTTTGGTCTGGGAACTGAGACCGGCGGCTCTGTACGTCTTCCGGCATCATACTGTGGTGTTTACGGCTTAAAGACTACTTACGGTGTTCTTTCCCGCTGGGGTGTTGTTGCTTACGGTTCTTCTTTAGATCAGGTTGGAATTATCGGTCATACTCCGCAGGATATTGCAACTCCACTTTCTCTTATGGCAGGAGTTGATTTTTACGATGACACAAGCGCCGATTTACCGGATACAGATAAACTTGTAAATCTTGAAAGCTATAAGGATTTTGCTTCACTTAAAATTGCAGTTCCTAAGCAGTTTGAAGAAGCCAAAGGCCTTGATGCAGATGTTAAAAAAGTCTTTGACGAGACAAAGGCATGGTTTATTTCTAAGGGAGCAAAAATCGAGACTGTAGATCTTCCTGTTCTTGAAGCTTCCATTGCTTCTTATTATGTAATAGCCCTTTCTGAAGCTGCTTCAAACCTGAGCCGTTTTGACGGTATCCGCTATGGAAGCCGTGTTGATAACAGCCAGGGATATGACCAGCTTTATATCGATACACGCAGTGCAGGTTTTGGTCCTGAAGTTAAGCGCCGTATCATAATCGGAAACTATGTTCTTTCAGAACAGTTCTCAGGTACAACTTATAAAAAAGGTATGAGTGTACGTGCACGCATTCAGAGGGAAGTTGCTGTCCTCTTTGAAAGATACGACCTTATCCTCTGCCCTGTATGTCCGACTCCGGCATTTAAGCTGGGCGAAAAATATGACGACCCGCTTGCAATGTATCTGAGTGATCTTTACACGGTTTTTGTAAACCTCGCACGCATTCCTTCCGTTTCAGTTCCGGCAGGAAAGAGCAGTGCAGGACTCCCGGTTGGAATCCAGTTTGCAGGAAAAATGTTCAGCGAGGCAAAGATTTTACAGCTTGCACAGGCATGGGAAGAAGAACATGAAGGCTGCGGTGTTCCGGTAAAAGAGGTTTAAATTATGGCAATTGATAAATATGAAATTGTAATCGGATGCGAAATCCATACACAGCTTTTAACACAGACTAAAGCCTTCTGCGCCTGTCAGAATATGTACGGCGGAATGCCGAATACCCGTGTCTGCCCGGTTTGTCTTGGTCTTCCTGGTGCCATGCCACGCATTTCAAAAGGTTATGTTGAACTCGGTGCAGTTGCAGGTATGGCATTAAACTGTAATATCGCCCGTTTTACAAAATTTGACCGTAAGCATTATTTTTATCCTGACCTTACAAAAGGCTATCAGATTACCCAGTATGATATTCCTCTGTGTACAGACGGATTTGTGGACCTTCCGCTTTCTCACTATTCTAAGGAAGAACAGGAAGGCGGAGAAAAATTCCGTCCCAACAATTTTAAGGGTGAAAACTGCATCGTAGAAAATGCCGGAAAAAAATACCGCCGTGTACGCATTGAACGCATTCATCTTGAAGAGGACGTAGGTAAGTCTCTCCACCTTCCGGGAAAGCATTCATACATTGACTATAACCGTTCCGGCACACCTCTTATCGAAATCGTTACAAAGCCTGATATGACTTCCCCTGAAGAAGCTGCTCTTTTTATGCAGACTGTTCAGGAAATCCTCCGCTATGTAAAAGTAACTAACGGTAACCTTGAAGAAGGTAACATGCGCTGTGACGCAAACATCAACCTTAATGTCTGGGAAGACGGAAAGCTTTATCATACTCCGATTTCTGAAATCAAAAACCTTAACTCCTTTAAGTCTATCCGCGAAGCCTGTGCTTATGAAGCAAAAAGACAGCTGAAGGAATTTATGGAAGACCGTCAGGAATTCAATGCGGGCTACAAAAATACAATGAACTGGGATGAAGAAAAGGGCGTAACCCAGATTATGCGTACAAAGAATTCCTTTGTTGATTACCGCTTTGTTGTAGAACCTGATATCAAGCCTTTTAAGGTAAATGAAGAACTGATTGCGCGTGCTGAAAGCCGTGTAGGTGAACTTCCTGAAGCAAAGAGAATCCGCCTTCAGAAAGATTACGGTCTTTCTGATTTTGATGTTGAAACCTTAACTTCAACACGTGACCTTGCCCTCTGGTTTGAAGAGGCTGCAAAGGGTGCAAAAGATGTTAAAAAGGTTGCCAACTGGATTCTTGCAGAACTTCTTGCCGTTCTCAATGAGCAGCGTAAGACAATTAACGAAGTAAACATAACTCCAAAACATATTACAGAACTTGTAAATGCGATTGCAGATAAAAAGATTTCAAACGCACAGGGAAAAACTGTATTTGCGCGCATGCTCGAAACCGCAAAACTTCCTGAACAGATCATCAGGGAAGAGGGTATGGAAACTGTAAGTGACAGTGGTGCAATTGAAGCAATTGTCGACCAGGTTATTGCAGAAAATCCTAAAGCCGTTGCGGACTTTAAGGGTGGAAAAACTAATGTTGTCGGCTGGCTTACAGGACAGGTAATGAAGGCAAGTAAAGGAAAGGCAAATCCTGGAATGGCCTCAAAACTTGTATCTGAAAAACTTGCCGCACTGTAAAAGTACCCGTCTTTAAGAGCAGATTACTGCAAAATTACCCCGTCTGTAAGAGCAGATTACTGTAAAATACAGAACGGGGTATTTTTTTAAGATTCTTTAAATAATAACTGTAAATGTTACAGTAAACGGCACTTCCCTTGACCGCAAGATTAATCTCGGTGGTGCAGGTTCTGCCGGAAGCTACCGCTGCGTAGGCTTTACGACAGGAGGCGCTGCAACACTTACAGTTTATGCTGACGGTGCAAGCGGACGTTATCTTGGACTTTACAATTCAAGCGGAACTCTTGTAAGCAAAAACGAAGTTTCTTCTTCTGTTGCTGCCTATACTTACACAATTTCTTCAAGCGGAACTTACTATCTTGCTTCAACAGGTTCAGCAATTTCCCTTTACTACATTAAGTGCGCCGTAGGTTCATCCAGTTCTTCTTCAAGCAGCTCAAGCTCATCTTCATCGTCAAGTTCTTCAAGCAGCTCCAGCTCATCATCAAGTTCATCTTCATCATCAAGCTCTTCTTCATCTTCTTCGGGCAGTTCACTTTCAATCAGCGACACTCCTGTAGGCTATGCAAGTGTTTCAAAGCCTTCAAGCACAGTAACAGTTTCAAACCGCTCTGACCTTATCACATACGCTAAAAAAGGCGGCTACATTATCTATGTTAACGGCATGATTGATATGTCTAACGGATATATGCCTTCAAGCGCAGGCGGATCAACTTCAGGACTTGATTCAATCGTAAAGGAACAGACTTCAGGCAAATACACATCTTACTCAAGCTTTAAGACTGCTTATGCTAAAGGCTGTACAACTTCAACAAATGACAAGTCTTCAAGCTCACCTTCAAGTTCTCTCGGCTCATACCTGTGGGCATGTAACAGTGCTTATGGAAACATCATCAAGCTCAACATTGCAAAAAACACATGGATTATCGGTAAAACTTCAAGCTCTGGAATCAAGGGCGGTATGATTAACATTTCAAGCGTTTCGAATGTTGTTCTCCGCAACCTCATCATTCAGGACGCTTATGATCCGTTCCCTCATCATGAAGCAGACGACGGCTACAATGCTCAGTGGGACTGTGTAGTAATCCAGGGCTCATCTTACAATGTATGGATTGACCACTGTACTTTCAAAGATTCAATGGGACTCTCTTATGTTTCTACAGCAGGCTCAACTTCAGAAAAATGGCAGACATACGACGGTCTTTGCGACATGAAGGGCTCAATCTACAACATTACAGTTTCATGGTGTAAGTTCCAGGATCACGACAAGACAATGCTCATCGGTTCAAGCGATTCAGACGGTTCTAACTCAACACGTACAATCACTCTGCACCACAATTACTTCTATAACTGCGGTCAGCGTCTTCCGATGGTTCGTAACACAAAACTTCACCTGTTCAACAATTACTACGATGCTTCAAGTCCGACATATACTCAGCAGTATGCAGTAGGTGTACGCAAGAACGCACTCATCGTTGCAGAAAACAACACTTTCGGCTCAGGAATTAAATACAGCTTCAAAGATTCTTACGGAACACTTTATGTAAGCGGCAATTCTGACAGCTCATCAAAAGGCGTAAACTCTACAACTTCAAGTTCAAAACCGTTCACACCTTCATACAGCTACTCGCTCGACAGCGCTTCAACATCAAAATCAAATGTTAAGTCATATGCCGGAGCAGGTTACAGCATGTAATTTTAAGAGAAAGGGGGAGGTCTCCCCCTCGCTCCAGACGCGAGCCGCTTCACAAATGACATAAGCGCTTTAGCCCGCTTCTGTCATTTGCTCCGCTTTGTCGTGTCTTGTGCTGCCCCCTCTGCGGGGCAGTTTTTTTGTCTCCTGCGGCCCCGCAACGCCCCGCATGGATTTGCCCGCGGGTTTGCATGCAAACCCGACAGCACGTTTACGGCCCCTAAGTGTCCTGCATATTTTTTACTCGAAACAATATATTTTTTCTGCTATAATGTTTTATAAATGACACAGATTGAATTTCTTGCCGCACAGATAAAAAGCCGTTTTGGAACAATTAAACGCGCCCGCGGTAATTTTTTATATACTCAGAAAAGAATCCGTCTTACTGACATGTTTTTAGAGGGCGGAAGGGCTGTTTTAGGGTGGGGAAGTGACCGCTGTTCTGCCTGGACCGTTTTTAAAAACATCATCAGCCGCGGAGTCACAGGCAGTTATTTTACAGATTTTAATGTGCGCTCAAAAGCAGGCGGAAAAACTCCTCTTGAAAGGGCTGTAAGTTCACTTTTGAATTCTGACCGTAAGGTATTTGTTTTTAATTCAAAGGAAAATGCCTTAAAAGCAGCCATTTCTGTCAGCCCTGATTCAACTTCCGTTTACAGACCATGGAATGTTCAGATGAGTGACTGGACTGCTCCTGACTGTGTAATTATTGCTCCGCCGCTTGCATGGGCCGGGGAAATCTGGCTCTGTGCTGTAAAAGAAGACCTTTTTATTGACAGTGACTTTTCAGGAACTCTAAAGGCTTTCCTGCCTGCCCCACTTGAAGCTTCAGTTGTGCGTTCAATTTATGATTTAATAAAAGCACTTCAGGACCGCTCTGAAAAAGACTGGTTTTTATACGATAAAGTTCTGGTAAAATATTTTAAAAGAACAGGTCCATGGCTTTTTCCAAAAGTTCCGGAAGAAAAATACAGTGATTTTGTCAAGCACTGCCTTGACTGTAATCTTGTAATAAGTCCTGTATATTCAGTTCCGTCTTTTGTGCCTTATAAGGCGGATTATGGAGTCTTCAGACTCCTTGAAAAAACTCCGTTTGAATATTAAAAACTTAAGCGGCGGGAGGCTTTAAGAAAATGGCAGAATCAGAAATCATTTTTTATATAATAAAACTTGTACTCGGCGGTGTGGCAGCCTTTCTTGCAATAATGCTCTGGAGTCATACCCGTGATTCTGCCTGGATGAGTCTTGTTGCAGGCGCAGTTACAGGATATGCGGGTATAGTTTATGAAATGCTCGTAAAGCTTGGAATTGCTGGTGATATAGGAGTTAAAATCGCAGGAATACCGCTTGCGTCCCTTTTGTTCGCAGTTATCCCGTCAGTGTTTTACATAACTGCGTTTGTTTTAATGATAATCAGAACAAAATAATATATATGACACCATTTGAATTCTGGAATGAATATCTTAACAAGACAGGACAGAAGGCTGATGAAGCCGTTTACTCAGGAGAACTGTGTTTTGAAGATTCTTCATGGGCAGGGATGAGCCAGCTGGAACTTGTGCTTGACGGTAGAAAGACTGCTGTTTTTACGGCACTGCCTTCTTTTGAAATAAACCGTGAACTTGTTCCTGCAGGCGGTGAAGTTTATATTGTTGAAGATACAGGTGATGAGCCTAGGGCAATAATTAAAGTCAAGGAAGTAAAAATCCTGCCATTTAAAGATATTTCCTGGGAACTCGCCCGCCTTGACGGAGAAAATGAAAACCTTGAGGACTGGCGCAGTAAAGAGCGGGAATTTTTTGAGGATGAAGCAGATCTCTGCGGATTTGATTTTGAAGACGATACAGAAATTGTCTGTGAGATTTTTGAGATAATTTATAAAAAAAGCGGTCAGTAAGCATTTTCACCTAAAATATCATTAATATTAAGTGCGTTTTTGTTCCTCTGTGGTATAATTAAAGGGAATCTCGAAAAATTGCAAATTTTAGAGATTCCTTTAATTGAGGGTTTATTACAAACCCTCAAAACGGCGAAGTCAAGGCTTTAAGCGTTAGCGTGCCTTGACTCGACGTATTATGTGTCCTGAACGGCCGTCGGTCAGTTTTAGGGACACCGTTTATTTTTATAAGGAGGAAATAAATGTCAAAAAAAAGTTATTCATTAACAAAATGGCTTATCCAGCTTTCGCTTGGTCTGCTTCTTGCAATCGGCGGTATCTGGGGACTTCAGGGCGGAGGAGACTTTGGTATTAATGCCCTCAAAAAGGTGTTTGACGGTTCAGCAGAAAATATCATAGTAATCGTATTCTCTGTAGTTGAACTTCTTGCAGGTCTTTACCTTGTTCTTGAATTATTCATCGGTGATCTTGGTAAATTCGACAACATTCTTATGCTTATCATAATGATTGTATGGATTGTTGCAATTGTTCTTTCAGACTTTATCAACGGTGATTTCAATCCGTTTATTCCATGGCTCTGGGATTTTGCAAGCCATCTTGTAGTTCTCGGTGCTATTTTCTACTGCAAAGATTAGTGATAGTGATAAAAAAATCCATCCATGGATTTTTTTATCTGCACAAAACCGGTCAGCCGGTTTTGTGCGGTATTATATGATAATGCGTCGTGAGCGCCATCCGTGGCGCTTTCCTATGCAGCAAAAAAAAGAACTTCACGCGTGTGAAGTTCTTTTTTTTACGGATAAAATGCTGCGTATGGATGCGTTTATGACCCCAATGCGATTCGAACGCACGACCTTCCGCTTAGGAGGCGGATGCTCTATCCAGCTGAGCTACGGGATCAGATGATTTTTATTGTATCAGAAATCCCGTTCTCATTCAAAGGGGGGAGTGATTTTTTTTTACTGGCTAATCTCCAGACAGCCGTCTTCATTAACTGTATATCTTTCAATCAAGCTTGTGTCAATGTGGGTAATAACTTTAGCGGGTTCGTCAATACCAGGATAGTCAGTGTGAATTATACCACCGTCACAAATAGTATATATTTCAGGTATTTGATTAATTTTAATCCTGATTTTAGACGAAAGGTTTATTGTTCCGATCTTGCTGAAACCCATAATATCTGAAATGTTGAGGTCATCCGTAAAGTAATCAAGGAAAACATTTCCCTTTATTTCAGCCTGCCTTGAAGCAATAAGGTATGAAGAATTCTTATAGCCATCCAGGCTTGCACTAAGGTAAACGGCATTCTCTGAGTCTATAACTGTCGGTTTGTATCTTATCTGGAGTGTGTCATTTGTATCTAAAAGCACAGAAGCTGCCGGTTCAGCATATATTGCATATGCCTTTCCTTTTGAGGAAATGGAAGTTCCTTCAAGATAGAGGGTGCTGCTGTCACTTACTTTTATTATGCTTGAAGCTGATGAAACAATATCTGTACTGATATCGGAATAGTCTGCATTAAATCTGGAGTTAACGATTGTTGCAGTGCCCTTAAAAGTAATGTAGGGAGCGATTATACCATTACTGTTTTTTACAGAACAGCTGGAAAAAATACAGTCCCTTACGGAAAGTGTTACTGAACAATATTCTGTTTCTCCGTTGTTTGTAACCTCAACCTGTTCTGTTAAGATAAGGCTGTCTGCTTTGTTAATAGAGCAGTCTGTAAATGAAGAATTTACTATGCTTATAGATCCCTTTCCAGAGCATTTAATGATCTGATTTTTAAGGCCTGTAAACTCAATGTTTTTAAAGGCTAAAATGCCGCCGTTAGAATAACCATCAAGATAAAAGTGTGCAAAATTATCGCTTTGATACGAAGTGTCATCAGTTTTTATGCTTCCGTTAAAAAGATAAAGGTTTGAAATTCCATAATCAACAATACTATTGTCACTATTGTCCAGCATGATGCTGAATTTATTGTCATAACCTGCATAGTTTTTTTCATCATAGTTAAGGATAAGGCTGTGACCATTTAAATCAACATAGTAATAAACGCCTTTAGCAGGAATTGTAATAGGGGAATCAACTGTAATGTTGTCGGTAAAAATAAGTTTAACCTTTTCTCCATTTTCAAAGCCGGTATATTCTAATGTATCTTTAAGCGTTTTATAATCAGGGTCATCAGCAATTACAGAGTTTTTAATAATATAGATTGTATTTTCAGTCAGAGGGATATCTTCCGTTAATGAAATTTCCGCAGTATTTTCCTTTCCGGTATTTATATGACTTACTCCTTTCCAGACTCTTCCAGAGTAAGGGGCAAAATTATCGTCTGGGGTTACATCAATACTATCCAGCAGTTTAAATTCTGCCGTAACGGTTATTCTTTTCCCCTGAGGAATGCCTTTAAAGGTAAATTCCAGTTTATCGCTTATCCTGTCATCTGCTAAAGACTTGCATTCTTCTTTTGAAAAGTAAACTGTTTGAGTCTGACTCTCCATGTTGTCTGAACTGACAGTAACTGTAAGGACTGCAGCAGAATCTCCGTCCATGGAAACTGCTGTGCGGGCAAGAAAATCGCTTACATCAACTTTTACAGACTGCTTCAGAGTGATTGATTCGAATGCATTTGAACATGAAAAAAATAAGGAAAGTGCAGCAATGGAAAGTAAAATGGCGGATAATTTTTTCATAAACTTACCTCCGTTTTTGTGCTAAAAATTGTAGTAGATTCCCCGTTCGGCAAAGCCGGCAAAACCGTCTTTCTTAGGGGTAAATTTTTTATAATTCTCTCCGTAATGGCATAAATACATTTTGTTTTTTAATTCTTCCGGCAGGGTTTTTAATTCGCTGTAGTTTGCGTGAACTCCGCCGTCGTAGAACTGGCAGTCATGGAAGATTGCTTCAATGCTGTAGTCTTTTGTGAGCCAGTCAAGCAGCGGCCTGTCGAATATCATATCGCCGGTAAAGATTATCCTGTCGTCAATCAAAACACCGATTGAGTAAAACATTTTGTCCCAGTCGTTGAATTTGCACGGGATGTGTACTGTCCTGAAGATTTTTATGTTTATTGAACCGACATTGACCTGCCAGGCTGGGCGCGGGGCGTTTTCGAGTTTTACAGGTTTTATCTGTTCAAAATAGTCGTCTAAAGTAAAAAAGTTTCCAGAGCAGCTGTCTTCGCCGTAGGCACAGCCGCCTTTCAGGCTTGAGTCCCAGAGTTTTTCCTTGTATTCGTCTGTAATTATCATTTTAGGCTTGATTTTTGCTATGTAACGGCCTGCAAGTGCCATTTCTTCAAGCCCGCCTATGTGGTCTGCATGTGAATGTGTGGGAAGAATGTTCCTGATGTTTGAAACAGGCGTGTTATAGGTGCTTAAAGCATAGGGACATATGTTTCCGCAGTCGATTAAAAGGTGGTCCTGTCCTTTTATGATTAAAAGATTGTTCTGAAAATTAACTTTGTTGAAGGCACTTCCTGTACCTATAAAAAAAAGCTGGAGATGACCGTCATTGGTAAGGTTTATCTGTTTTTTGAACTTGCTTGTTTTCATATAATCCCTGATGATTATTATAACACAATTAAAAATTGATAACCAATATATACAGAATTTTATAGTAATAATCAGTTATTTTTTAATACTTCCTTCAGGCGGTAAACGTCCTTCACTGTGTCTACAAGGACGGCACCCATTCCCATTTCCAGGGGAAGTGCAAGGTCAATGTCGTAGCGGTCGCCTATGCTTACGCATTCTTCAGGGGTAAGTTTCCGCTTTAAGGCAGAAGATGCTTTTTCCAGGGCAAGATTAAATATTTCCTTATCAGGCTTTGATTTATAAGTTGTATCAAGTCCGATTACATCCGTTATATATTCACTGACTCCCAGCGCATCCAGGGTCTTGCGGGCAGGAAGAAGGGGATTATTCGTAACGCAGATTAAACAGTAGTCTTTTGCAAGATCTGCAAGGCTTTTCTGGAGTTCTTTATCTTCTCCAAGGTATTTTGCAGGCTCTATTAAGGTTTTGCGCCATTCTATGCTCTGTTCAATTGAAATGCCGAAGTTTGTAAGCAGGTTTCCCAGACTTATTTTTTTTCCTTCGTGTTCATCTGCCCATTTTTTACGGAAATCACTCACCATTGTTCTGGCCTGTTCTGCACTTATACCGCGCAGCGCGGCGAACTGTCTTATCTGACAGTCTATCTGTTCGTGGGCGTATTCTGTATTTGTATAAAGGGTTGAATCTATATCAAATATCAGGACTGAGATTTTTTGAGGAATAAAATATTTATGCATGATCTGCCGGTGTTGCAGGTGTGTAAACTTTTGCTTTTTTTACAAGGCAGAAAGCGGCTTCTTCGATTGAGTCATAGTAACCTAAAGAAAGGCGCGCAAGGATATTGTCTCCTGCAAGTTCTGCATCAACACACTCTGTAACAGCCATGGGGAAGCAGAGTGTGTCGCATTTAACCTGGCTCCATTTTTCGTTTAAGGCCTGACCGCCTGTTATGGTCATGCTGCGCGGAAATGGAAGTCCTTTTTCTGCACTCGCTTTTTTGAGGATGTTGAGGGCAGCCCAGAGCTGGTGTGTAACGTCGTGAATTATTGCCTGTCCTTCCTGGCGCTGTTCTTCTGTTATAAGATGCGTTTCTTCTTTGTCCCAGTCTACAATCTGTGCAACGATGTTTTTATGGGTTATCTGAATGTTCTGCTCTTTTTCGACTTTTTCCTTAAAATCTGCAAAACGCCTTCCCGTGTCAGAGATTACAACTGAGGCGTTCCACATTCCGGGGATGATTGAAGGCATTACGCGGATGTTTTCTCCTTCAAGCGGAAGGGGAGTGCAGAGATTGATTCCTTCACTTGAACCCGAGCGGTCGCACATTTTTCCTGTATCTAAGGTGTCTGTACCGATTAAGGCAACAATAAAGTCAGGAGCTCCGCAGAAGACTAAAGTTCCTTCTAAAAGACCTGTTTCTTCTGCTGCTTTCTGTGTTACTTTTCCTGCAAGTGAGCCTGGTTTTACAAAAGGCGGAAGTTTTTTTATTTCTTCCTGAGAAAAACCTTCTTTATTTAAGAGTTCTTCTGTCCAGTAGATTTCTGTAAAGCGTTCTTCGGGAAGAATTGTAACTGCATTTCCTGTAAGTGAATAAATAAGGTATTCAGGAGCGCCTAAAATCCATTTAGAATTGTACCAGTGATGGCTGTGGAGTTTTCTGTAGGCATCGAGGCGTTTTACCCACATTGATTTTGTATCTGTAACGGTTGAAAGGGCCTGTTTTGACCAGAGTAAAGTCATTCCGTCGTCGCTTACGACTGTAGGTCCGTTGCCTGAGATGCAGACTGCCTCTATTCCGGTGTCAGGAGCCTTTTCTTTAAGCTCGTCGATGGCTCTTTTTAAGGCCGGAAGCCATTCTCTTGCTATTGTATCTGAATCTGTATCTGAAAATGAGGCGCGGGCATAGGCAATACTTTTTGGAGTATCGCCCATGTAAGCTGCCTTAAGGGAAGATGAACCTATATCAACACATAAAACTGCTTCTTTCATACCCTAAGTATAACCTGAGTTTTTATAAAACTCTAGTTTTGTGCAGTTTCTTCCTTGTCATCTGACTTTTTAATGAGTTTGTCGATGATTGTGCGGTTATCAAGAAGGTCACTTAAGCTCTGGTTGTGGTGAATGCGTGTAATTACGTTGGCAAAGAGACCTGAAACATTTGTGCTGATGAACCATTCCTTGTCTTTGAGTTCAGGATGATAAACGGCGTTAGTACCGATGATGCGGTAGAACTGACCGTTTTTGTAGGCTTCGTCAAAGAGTTCAACTGCGTTTCCTGTAAAGAACGGAAGGGAAATTGCTGCGATAACTTTTGTTGCGCCTTGTTCCTGAAGGAACTGCATAGCCTTAAGGAGTGTACCGCCTGTTCCCAGCATATCGTCTGCAAGGAAGGCAACTTTACCTTTTACGTCTCCAAGGAGTTTTACGCTCTTGATGTTTGTCTGTTTTGCGTTCTGTGTAACAACAGAGTAGTCACGCTCTTTATAAATCATTGCAAGAGGAACTTTTAAGCCTGTTGCATAGAATTTGTTGCGGTCAATGGCACCTGTGTCCGGAGAAACTACAACCAGGTCTTCTTTTTCAGGGCCTGAGAGATTTACTACTTTTGTAAGCTCGCGGATTACCTGATAAGAGGCATGGAGGTTCTCGAGGTGAGTTGTATTGAAAGCGTTTACGATTTCGCGTGAGTGGATGTCGAGGGTAATTACACGGTCAACATTTTTTAATTCGTAGATATGGCAGAGAAGTGCAGCTGTTAAACCTTCGCGGCCCTTCTTTTTGTGCTGGCGGCTGTAAGGGAAAGCCGGGAGAACTAATGTGATTGATTTAGCTCCTGCCTGCTGTACGGCATCGATTGTTACGAGAAGTGTCATAACATGGTCGTTTACAGAGAAAACTACTGTATTCTTTCCGCCGTTCATTTCAATAGGGAGGTGATTTTCTGCATCCTGGAAAATATAGATGTCTTTTCCGCGTACAGAGTCTGTTAATTCTGCCTTAACTTCTCCGTTTGCAAACCAGGTGAACTGTGTGTTGATTTTGAAATCTGGTGCACGGTATTTGTCAGTTGAACCCCTTACAACAAGGTCAGAAGTTACCATGTCGTTGCGGTAATTGATGTCCTGAATCAGTTCGTCTTTATCCATGCTGTAGCGTTTTGCGATAAAATCATTCTTTAATGTAAAACGGTGTTTGTAGATGTGGCGGAGATGAGAGATAACTTCATCTGCAAAAGCAGCACCGCCCGGACAGGCGATAATACCAAGGTTTGTCGGTTCTGAGTAAGGCATTTCAGGCTCCCAAAAATAATAAATTGATGCGCTAATAGTAGCACTTTGAGGCTCTGAAGGTCAATAATTTACGCTAGATATAGTGTTTTGACAGTAAGGACTGTTTTAACTAGAATTAGGGCAATGAAGATGACCATCTTAGGCTCAGGAACAAGCCACGGCGTGCCCGTAATCGGCTGTGACTGTGCTGTCTGTAAATCAACTGATCCAAAAGATAAACGGTTCCGCGCAAGTGCCATTGTTACAATGGATGACGGCAGGAATTTTTTGATTGATGTAGGTCCTGATTTCCGTCAGCAGGCGCTTTTATTCGGCCTTAAAAAACTTGAAGCAGTTTTCTTAACTCATACACACGCAGATCATCTTCATGGAATTGATGATTTGAGAATTTTCTCCCATAAAAATTCCGGGGCAATGAAAAATAACGAGGTCCTTAATAAAAGATTTCCTGAAACCCAGGGAAAAGGTCTCCCGTTTTATATGAATGAGTTTTCAAGAAAAGTAATCAGAAAAAACTTTCATTATATTTTTACTGACCATAAAGTAGGCGGGGGAACTCCCAAACTCGACCTTATTTCCTGCGATAAAAACAGTGCTAAAAAGCCGCTTGTGTTTAAAGGCCTGAGTGTTGTTCCTGTTTCCATGCTGCACGGAAATTTAAATGCAACAGGCTGGGTATTCACTTCTCATGAAGGCTCTGTTAAAAAATCAATCGTTTATCTTACGGACTGCAATTATTTAAGTGATGATTCCATAAAAATGGTGCAGGATGCAGTGGCGGGCGGTCAGGTAAGTCATCTTGTAATTGATGCCCTGCGTATTGAAAGACATTCTACACACAACAGTTTTGACCAGGCGCTTTGTTATGCCGACAGAATCTGCGCTGAGCATACCTGGTTTACGCATCTTTCTCATGACCTTTCTCATCTGGATATACAGAAGTATATTGATGAGCATTTAAGCGGATATAAAAATCTTGAAAAGATTGTCTTGAACGGCGGAAGTGTAAGTCCTTCGTATGACGGTCTTGTACTGGAATAATAAACAGAAATTCAGGGAAATCCTTCTGCCGGAATTTTATAGTGTCAGCAGAAAAAAACTGAAATTTACGGGGAAAATTCCCTGAATTTTTATAATTCCTTTGAATTTACATTGACACAAACTGAATATTTTTTTATATTATTGAAACTCACGCTGAATTAATTTTAGGTAGGTATATATTATGTCAAGAGTTTGTGATGTTTGTTTAAAAGGTTCAATGTCAGGTAACAAAATTTCTAAAGCATACAACCACACACGCCGCACATGGAGACCAAATCTCCTCAAGGTAAAGACAGAAATCGGTGGTACAACACGTACTCTGAACGTATGTACACGCTGTCTCCGCAGTGGCTTTGTAACAAAGAAAATCAATGTTACTCCAGCTAACGCAGGTGCTCCTGCAGCTTCTAACTAAACATTGAAGTTCTGATGAAAAAGCCGGTTCAAATGAACCGGTTTTTTTTATGTTCTGGGAGACTTATCCTTGTGCGTCAGGGATGTGCATCTGGTAAAAACCTCCTGTTTTTACCAGATGGCCGTCGGCGTTGGTAACGCCGGCGCGGTATTTTTGCTCTGCGACGCACATCCGTGTGCGTCAGGGATGTGAAGGGTGAGCCGTAGGCGAAAACGCACGCTCGGCGGGCGGTCGGAGGCAAAAGCCGGAGCCCGGAACAGCCCGGCCGGCGGTGCCTGCACTGCCGGAGACGCCCGTCTACTTACTGTACATTCTTTCTATTTCTAAAATCTGGTCGCGGATGGCGGCTGCCTGTTCGTATTCGAGGCGGTCTGCGCAGTCTGACATTTCTTTTTTAAGTGCGTCGAGGAGTTTTTTGCGCTGTTTTGCGTCAAAGAGGTTTGCATTCTTCTTTAATACGGCAAGTTCGATTTCTTCTGTTTCTTCGGCGTCTTTTTGGGCCCGGACTAAAATGTCCTGAACTGCCTTGCTTACGGTGTGAGGCGTAATTCCATGCTCTTCATTGTATTGCTGCTGGATGGCGCGGCGGCGTTTTGTTTCGTCAACAGTTTCTTTTATGGCAGGAGTTATGGCGTCTGCATACATTACCACCATGCCGTTTTCATTACGGGCAGCACGTCCGACAATCTGGATGAGGGACGTTGTTGAGCGCAGAAAGCCGATTTTATCTGCGTCTAAGATTGCAATAAAACTTACTTCAGGAAGGTCGATTCCTTCGCGCAGGAGGTTGATTCCGATTAAAACGTCTATTTCACCTGTGCGGAGGCTTTTTAAGATTTCAACGCGCTCAAAGGTGTCTATTTCTGAATGAATGTATTTAACGTTTAAGTTAAGTCCCTGAAGATAGTCAGTTAAGTCTTCTGCCATCTTTTTAGTTAAGGTGAGGATGAGGCTTCTTTCTCCTTTTTCGATTCTTGCCTTTACTTCCTTATAAATGTCTTCCATCTGGCCTTCACTGGGTCTGACTTCGATGAGAGGGTCTAAAAGTCCTGTCGGGCGGATTATCTGTTCTACTACCTGGCTTGACTGCTTTATTTCTTCTGGGCGCGGGGTTGCCGTTACGTAGATTACCTGGTTGAGTTTTTTTTCAAATTCTGCAAATTTAAGCGGGCGGTTATCGAGGGCGGAAGGCAGACGGAAACCAAAGTCAATGAGGTTCTGTTTGCGGCTGCGGTCGCCTTCGTACATTGCGCCTATCTGAGGGACTGTTACATGGGCTTCATCTATGATGCATAAAAAATCGTCCGGGAAGTAGTGGAGAAGGGTGGCTGGCGGTTCTCCTTTTTTGCGGCCTGAAATAGGGCCTGAGTAGTTTTCGATTCCTGAGCAGTAGCCCATTTCCTTCATCATTTCTACATCGTAGGTGGTACGGCTTTTTATGCGTTCTGCTTCAAGAGGCTTTCCTTCCAGTTCAAAGCGTTTAACCTGTTCAGCCATTTCTTCAAGGATTCTTTCTGAGGCGCTGACTAAAGCGTCCTGGGGAACAACAAAGTGCTTTGACGGGTAGAACTGCATTTCGTCCAGCTCTTCTTCAACTTCGCGGGTTAAGACATTGAATCTTTTTATTGAAGAGACTTCATCAAAATCAAGTTCTATTCGGTAAGCGGTGTCTGTTTCCATGTATGGCGGGAAAACTTCTATTACATCACCCCTGACGCGGAAGTTTCCCCTGTCTAAAACCATGTCGTTGCGTTTGTACTGAATGTCCGTCATTTTATGCTCAAACTTGCGGATGTCAAAGATTTCGCCCTTTTCGATGTGAACGCGCATTTCCTTGTACAAATCAGGCATTCCAAGTCCGTAAATACAGCTGACTGTGGCAACAACGATTACATCCCGCCGCTCCATGAGGGAGTAGGTTGCCTTGAGGCGGAGAGAGTCTATTTCGCGGTTTACTGCAGCATCTTTTTCTATATAAAGGTCACGGGCCGGAACATAGGCTTCAGGCTGATAGTAGTCGTAGTAAGAGACAAAGTATTCAACTGCGTTATCCGGGAAAAAGGATTTGAATTCGCGGTAGAGCTGGGCGGAAAGTGTCTTGTTGTGGGAGATGATGAGGGTGGGGCGCTGAACCTTTTCGATTATTTTTGCCATAGTAAAGGTTTTTCCTGACCCTGTTACGCCCTTTAAGGTCTGGTAACGGTCTCCGTTAAAAAAGCCCTGACTTAATTTTTCTATCGCCTGTCCCTGGTCGCCTGACGGTTCATAGGGGGAAACTACTTTGAATTTACGCATTGAGTTGAATTATATACCTGTTTTATGCCAAAGCAAACGGGTATTAAAAAGGTTTCGCGTTTTTTGTGAATATTTTTTATTGTGCGTTAAAATTTAAGCGGGTGAGGTTTATTATTCCATTATCTCTAAGCAAAAAAATATTTTTTTTGATTAGCGCATTTTTAAGTCTTTTTAAGCGCACTTCAAATTGACAGAAAAAATGATTTGAAATTAAACTTCAAACTGAAATTTTATTTTAGGAGGGCCCTGATGTTTAAAACAATGGGGAAAAGCCGCAGGGTATTCGCCCTTTCGCTTCTTGTTGCCGTTCTTGGTTCACTTGCTTTTGCAAAAAAGAAGGATAATGAAAGCGTAAAGGAAGAAGCCGGTTATTATTACGGTTATGGAAATGCATCTACAAAAGAAGAAGCTGAGTCTATGGGCAGAAAAGATCTTGTTGAAACTGCCTTAACTTCAACACTCCGCTTAACAAATCCGAAGGCTCCGCGCATCAGCGTAAGTGCTGCAAGTGCTGCTGCACGTGTAAAAAATGTAAAGCCTTTTGCTTCAAATAAAGCCGGAACAAACGTTACTTTCCGTATCAGCGTGAAGGACTGGGAAAAGGAAGAAGAAAAGTTTGCTGAATCTCTCCGCAAAACTCTTTCTCCAAAATACGAAAGTCTTTCTTCTAAAACAAAGATTGCAGAAAAACTTAACGAAGCAGTTGTAATCTTAAATGAACTCGCTTCTAACGGCGAAACTGAACTTCTTACCGTTCAGCCAAAAGCTACAGAACTTATGGCACGCAGGGTGGAAGCTGTCTGTGCTGATGCCGTAAAAAATCTTGTACTTACTGTCGGTGTAAAAGACGGATTTACAGGTCCTGAAACAAAATACACGGTAAATGCTTCTGATTCTTCAGGAAAAGCTGTTTCCGGCCTTATTTTAAGGGCTGTTTTTGAAAAAGTTTCCCTTGCTGAATCTGAAGAAGGTCCGCTGGAAGTTGTTTCTTCCGTAAAGACTGACAGTCTTGGAAACGCAAACGTTGATTATCCTGTTGCAGAAGAGTTTAAGAATACTGCCGTAACGCTCACTGTTTCTACAGCTTTCTCTGACAATCCTCTTGCAACTAAAGCAATGAAAAAACTTGATGCCCAGTCTTCTGTAGACGGCTGTTTTGTCCGCTACGAAGATTTTACTGCCTCTTTTGACGGAGCAAAGGTTCCTGCAGGTGAATTTAATGCAGGTGCCGTAAGCCACGATTCTAAGGCAAGAAAGGCTGAAGCTGCTCATACTGTTACTACAGGTGCCTATGTTATTGATTTTGCTCCGGTAACAAACGCTCAGTTTGCCGCATATCTTCATGCAACACGTGCAGAAACAAAGCCTGAATATCTTGATAACACTGATTACAACGCTCCGGATCAGCCGGTTGTTGGTGTGAGCCTTGAAGATGCCCTTGCCTATGCTGCATGGCTTTCTGAACAGACAGGCTGGACTTTCCGTCTTCCTACAGAAGAAGAATGGGAAAAAGCAGCCCGCGCCGGTAAGGAAGTGATTTATCCGTGGGGAGATGAAGCTCCGAATAAAAATAAGGCTGCCAACTACAAGGGAAACGGAAAATTCAAGAATACTTCCCCTGTAGGTGCATTTGAAAACGGAAAAAATGAATGGGGTCTTTCTGATATGTCGGGAAATGTCTGGGAATGGACTTCTTCAAAACGCACTGCTCAGGAAGATTCTCCTCTCTGCGTTGTGAAAGGTGGTTCATGGATGGACGGTCCTGCTGACCTTCGTATTTCAAATTACCGTGAGCTTGATTCTACTGCCGGATATCCTGATACAGGTTTCCGTCTTGTAAGGGACGAACAGTAAGTCATATAAAAATGCTCCGCCGGTTTTTTTCCGGCGGGTCTTAAAGATAAGGGCATTTCTGGAAGCAGGAGTTTTTAGAAATGACCGGAAGAATTAAAAATAACTGACAGGAGTTTTCTTAATGAAAAAAATTGTTAAATTAGGTTTTATTTTTGCCGCTCTTTCAGCACTTTTTACAGGCTGTCTTTCGACAGATGCAAGTCCTGATGACCAGGCAATCGAAAGAGGTATTTCAATCTGGAATAACCGTGATCCTGAAGCTGCTGAAGCATACTGGAAAGAAATTGCTGACCAGAACAAGCAGAAACAGTGGATCGGCTATGTTTCAAAATACAAGAATGGTGTTGCCGCTTTAGACAGCACTGATGAAATTAAAGAAACTCAGGAAGCTAAGCTTCTTGCTGCTGCAAACAAGGCTCTTGATAATTTTACAGCCCTTGATGAACGTCTTGAACTTCCGGCTGACGTATGTGAAAAAGGTGCAAACCTTTCTGCAGGCCGTGTAGACAAACTCCTTGCTGCTGAAAAAGTTTCTGCCGCAAGAAAAATGTACAATTCTGCAGTAAAAGTATACGGAAGCAACGATGCACTTGCTGATGTAGGCAAGGAAATGGATGTTGTAAACGTAATTTCTGACAAACAGTCAGCACTCACAGCAAAACTTAACAAGGCTCTTGCTCTTGAAGATTTTGATGCAAAAATCGCTGCAGTTGACGGTGTAATTGCCGGATACAAGGCTGCTGAAGTTGAAATCAATGCTGCTGCAGAAAAAAATGAAGTTGCAAAAAGACCTGGTGTTGCAAATAACATCAGAGGTTTTAAAAAGGCAAGACAGGATGTTGCTGTTCAGAGGGAAGGTTTAATCCGTGAACAGGCTTACATGTACAAGGATGCTATCGGTGAAGAATTTGCACGCCAGCCTGAAGGTACAGGCAGCGGTAAAAACGGTGAATTCACTCTTGAAGAAATCCTCGCTCACTACAAGAATGTAGAAACAAACATCAACACAAAATACGACGAACTTTTAGCATTCTCTGCTAAATATCCTAAGGATATCGGACAGGATATTATTGATGACATCAATGCACAGAAAAAAGACCTTCAGGCTAAAATCCAGCAGATTAACAAAGAAATCGCATACAAAAAAGAAGTTGAAAGCCGCGGAAAGACAGTTCTTCCTCTCATGATCGGTCTTTTTAACCCGGCTCCAGGCTCAACAAAAGAAAGCCAGAAGTCTCGTCCTGCAAAATTCAGTTCTTCTAAACAGAAGGGTGAAGATTACTGGTGGGGTATGGTTTCTATTAAACCGGGGGAAATGAACGACCTGGTAATCACTCTTAAAGATAACCGCAATGTACGTGTATTCAACCAGAATACTCACAGCGGTAAAGATATTGAAAAGAAGGGACTTAAGGACCTCGTAAGCAAGGCAAACAAGGTAGGCAACTCATGGCCTGTTCTTAATGCTGCAAAAGCTTTAGGTTCTGATAAATACTTCTTTGAAATTCAGAAAGGAAAAACAGACAGCTATTCAGGTGAAGTAGTTGTTTACAGTTCATTCATTACAAGGAGCCGCTAATTATGGCAGAAATCGAAACAACAAAAAAAGGTATTAACAAAAAAACAATAATTATTGGAGCCGTTGCCCTTCTGGTTGTGGCTGCAATTGCTTCTGTAATCTTTATCAATGCAATGCCTAAGGGTGTTAAGGTTGCAGTTTCAAATCTTCCGGATTCATTAAACCCTGTTCTCCCTCAGAATACCCAGGGTCTTAATGCAAACGAACTTATTTTTGACGGTCTTTGTAACAACGAAGTAGTTGAAGATGAAGATGGTAACGGTTCACTCGTTGCTGAACCTTGTCTTGCTGAAGAAATTGAAGAGTACGGAAATGACAAAAAAACATTCCTTGTTACCCTTAACACAGGTACAGAATGGCATGATTCTACTCAGAATGCACGCCACTATCTTTCTTCTGAAGACGTTATCTACTCTTTTGACGCATATGCCTTAAAGGAAAATGAATCTCCTAACCGCGAATATTTCCTTTCCTTCATCGATAAATACGAAGCACAGGATGATTCTACTGTAATCATTACATTTAAAAAACCGATTCCTCTTTTCCGTGTTTATTCAGTTCTCGCTGCTTTCAAGATTATTCCTGCTAAATACAAGGGCGAAACAATGAACGTAAACATGCGTGAAGGTGAAAATGAAAGAGAATTTGCCACATCTCCTGTTGGAACAGGTCCTTTCAAGTTCACTGAATGGAAAATCGAACGTTACATTGCTTTTGATAAGAACGCAAAATACGAAAACTTTACAAACAAGCGCGTAGAAGCAGATACAATCGTTATTGAACAGATTGTGGACCCTGAAGTACGCCTTAACGAACTTAAAAAAGGCAACATCAACCTTATTCTTGAAACAAACCCGCTTGACCGTCAGAAGGTTCTTTCGTTTGCTTCAGAAGGTGTTTATATCAGTTCATACATGCCTTATGCATTCTATGACCTTCAGATCAACACAACATTATTCCCTAAGGCTGACGGACGCAAGGCAATCGCAATGGCTCTTGATAAGACAGCCCTTATTCCAGGCATCACTGACCAGGAAGATGTTGTTGTAATCAATTCAGGTATTTTCCCTGCAAATACACTTTCAAAGAACGTTCCTGAATATTATGACGGCGACATGCCTGCAAAACTTCCTTACAATCTTGCAAAAGCAAAGAAACTTGCTTCTTCAGGCGGAATCGCAGGTCAGAACGCAATGCTCAAATATCCTGAAAACATGGGTGCATTCGGAAAACAGCTTGCTGATGCAATTGCCAAGCAGCTTGAAGAAATCGGTCTTAATGTTGAAGTTAAAAAAGTAAACGTAGATACATTCAAGCGTGATGTAAGCCGCGAAAAGAAAAACTACGAACTTGCACTTATGTATCATGACGGTTTTGACAACTGGTATTCTTCAATCGGAAGCCTTTACAAGACTACAGGTGCTGACAATGTTTCAGGCGTTACTGACAAAAAACTCAATGCCCTTTTTGCAGAATTCGACAAACAGAACGAAACCAGGGGTATGATTGACGTAATTGACAGACTTGAAGAAAGATTTGCTGAAGATTGTCCTGCAGTAAACCTTCTTACCCTTCAGAAAGATGTTTATGCACGCGGTCTTAAGAACGTTGTAATCGCTTCTGACAACCCATTCCTTTCTGCAGAAAAATGGGTATTCGGTGAAAGAAAAACTAAGTAAGTCAGAGGTTAATTAATGCGTTTTCTGCGCTTTTTATTTAAAGAACTTGTCATTCACGGCATTCTTTTTGCCCTGATTGGCACAGTTGTTCTTTCTTCCCTGTATCTTATTGCTACAGGGGAGGATGAAGCTTCTTATGATAAAAGTGCTGCAGTTCAGTTTGAATCAGAAAGCAGTGAAGAAACAGAAGAACTTTCAGCCGAAGCTGTTTCTTCTGCTTCTGAAGATGAAGCTGTTCAGGATAATGCAGCACAGAATGTAGTTTCTGCACCGGAGGGTGAACAGACTCTTCCGGCAGCAGATGTAAAAAACGAAAGTACTGAATCTGTCTGGAAAACAAACAGATATTTAAGGGCCTTAAAAGGTTTCGGGCTGTTTCTGACAGGACAGGTTAATACTTCAAAGGTGGGATTTTCTTCCGGGGCAATTATCAGAAGCGGTGCTGCAGTAACCCTGCCGCTTGCGCTCATTGCCCTTCTTGTTATCATCCTGATTTCGGTTGTCTGCTCATCATATTCAGTTACTACAAAATACATGGCAGTTCACTTTGAAAACAAGACTTCCGTTTATGTTGAAAAAGTAATCAATGCCTTTGCTGCAGTTCTTGCCGCAATTCCTCTTTTTGTAGGACTTATGATTGTATATTCGGTTGCAGGACGTTACTGTCCTCTTCCGGTTGTAGCAGTTGTTACCGTTTTATTCGGCGGTCTTTCCTGGGATGCAACAAACTTCCTTAAGACAGACATGCTCGCTCAGGTAAATCAGACACACGCAATCGTTTTCTCTACTCTCGGCCGTCCTATGGGAAAAGCCTTTCCGTCACAGGGAACTTACTCAGGCTACCTTTTCCAGGCAAGCCTTCCGAGGTTTATTCCTTATGTTGCCGGAAAAGTTCCTGCAATTATCGGTTCAATTACAATTGCTGAAATTGCCTTCTCTTTCCCTGGACTTGGAAAAACATTGATTGATGCCATGAAGGCTCTTAACGGAACAGACACACTTGTTGCTTCTGTATTTGTCCTTCTCTGCGTCAACGCTTTTGTTTCTTTAATTGTTAAAGGAATTTTGTTCCTGTTCTATCCGAGGTGGTATGAAAAAGCAATCTAGTGTTTTAAAGACAATTATTATAGTTTTTCTTCTTCTGCCTCTTTTAATTTCGTGGCTGCCTGAAAAACTTTATTATGATTTGAGGGAAGAAAAAAAGGTTCAGACCTATCCTGACGGAACTCCTGTAATGATTCAGAATACTGATGAAAACGGAGATCCTGTTTTTGAAGAGGACGGAAGTCCGCAGATGGTTGTAAGCCTCAAAAAAGAAGTTACAGTGCGTTCTTTTATTCCCCAGTCGCTTTTTGAAAATGAAGAAAAGAGTGAAAGGGAGATTAAGCAGGATTATCTTGGTTTCCTTAAATTTTTAGACCAGGTTTTTGTTTCCTTCAGGAAACTCTCTCTTATTCTTGTATCGACACTCATTTTTGCAATGATTTTAAGTGTAGTGCTCGGTTATTTAAGCGTGCTTTCGATGGCTGCAGGAAGAAGTTTTTCAAATGTTTTAAGTGCATTTGAATCAATTCCGTCAATCATTATTGCCCTTTTCTGTTATGTTCCTGTTTCAGGCGTTTTGAGTAACGGAAAGGCTGATACTTCTTCCTGGGTTTCGCTCATGGTCTTTGTCGGAGCTGCAACTGTTACAGTTCTTCCTGAGGCTGTAAGAAGTATTTCGATTCCCCTTTCTGACCTTTATAACCGCAAGTACAGCGTTTCTTTCCGTTCATACGGTTTTACTAAAAACAGAATTCTTTCTGTACTTATGAGAACTTCCCTGATGAAAGATACCTTAAAGCGTGTTGCGGCAGGTATTCTTCTTAAGACTTTAGTTCTTGATACTTCATTCGGTTATGTTGTTCAGCTTGGCTTTGGTGAAAACGGTTCTCCGCAGCATACAAGTCCTGGTGCCCTCATTGCAGCCTACCGTTCAGCAATTTTCGGTTCGTCGGATTATCCTTCCCTTTATTTCTGGATTCCGGCTTTAATCGTAATTGCCATCAGTGTTGCATTCCTTATGATTCTTGGAAACAAACATTCGGAGGAGTAGATGAAACCAGTAGAATTTATTGATTTTTCAATTCACCTTGGAGAACGCATTACCCTTAAGCACAGTAATTTTTCCATTGAAGAGGGAACTTCTACTGTAATCATGGGAGTAACAGGAACTGGAAAATCTGTTCTCTTAAAATCAATTGCCGGAATTCTTCCGATGAATATCTTTACTTTTGAAGGTTCTCAGAAGGTAAACGGGCTTGATTCCTACATTGACGGAAAAAAACAGGATTTTGAACAGTGGACAAAGATCGAACAGTCAGGCCTTATGTTTATTCCTGCTGAAACTGCCCAGGTAATGAACCCGTCCCTTACCCTTGATCAGAATCTTGCTCTTCTTGCACCTGGTGAAAGGGAAAGAATTGTCAGCCGTCTTGCACAGTATTTTTCTATGGATTTTGAAAAATATGCACGCAACTATCCTGATGAAGTTTCAGGCGGTGAAATGCAGAGAATTACACTCATGATTCTTTTAAGCCGCCAGGGAAACCTCATTCTCCTTGATGAGCCGACTGTTAACCTTGACCGTAACCTCCGCAAGAGTTTCGTTGAATTTTTGAATAAAGAAATCTTAAACGATAAGACCAAGACTTTCTTAATGGTAAGTCACGATGTTGATTTTATTCGCCGCCTAGATTTGACACAGGCTTATATCTTAAAGGAAGGGGAGATGATAAAACTCGATGAACTCCCTGAACTTGAAGGATATGAAAAGCCTGAGGCCAAAAAAGGCGCTTCAGGTTCTGCAATTGAACTCAAGGAAGTTTCCCAGTCTTACAACAAGCGCGGACTTTTCGGAGATAAAAAGTTTACGGCATTTAAGGGCCTTAACCTTACATTTGAACGCTCAACTGTATACGGTATTACAGGTCCGTCAGGCTGCGGTAAGTCATCCACAATCAAGGCAATCCTTCGTCTTCTTGATGAGACAGGAGGACAGATCCTTATGGAAAATGATGATTTAGTCGCATTAAAACCAAAGGAAAATGGACGCGATCCTAAAGAATTCAAGCCGTTCAGAAAGAGAATGGCTGTCGTTCAGCAGGATTCACGCTTTTCATTCTTCCCTGACCTTAAGATTAAAGATTCCTTCGCCCAGATTTCAAAGGCAGGAATTGAAGGAACCCTTGAAGAATTTACGGAAAATTTAAAGAAAGTAGGGCTTACTCCTGAGCATCTTGAGATTTATCCCCAGTCACTTTCTTCAGGTGAAATGAAGAGAGTTGATATTGCCCGTGCGCTTACAGCAAAACCGGACATTCTTCTGCTTGATGAGCCTTTTGCCCATATCGACTTTGCTACCCGTCTGCACGTAATGAAGGTAATTTCTGACTACCTTGCAGAGCATGCAACAATTCTTGTGGTTGTTACCCATGAGGATTTTGACTTAAGGTACTTTGTTGAAAAGAACTTTGACTTCCCTGAACTTGTAGGACAGTATAAGGAAATGGAAAGCGCTGCAGTATAAAAAAAACTGCAGTTAATTAAATAAAGCGGCCACCGGTTTTTTGTAAAAGAAATTCCGGTTCAGGCCGCTTTTTTTATGCTTAAACCGTAAAAATGCCTGTCTGGGCGCAGGCGAAAATGATTGCAAAAAGAGTAAAGGCACTTGCAATGCTTGTCCAGACTACAAGCTGTCCTGCCAGTTCATCGTCGTTGTTCATTTCTGTTGCCATCGGAACTGAACTTACTGCCACAGGGGTGCCGAAGAGAGCAATGAGGGCTGGAAATTCAACTTCTCCAAAGCCAAGGGCACGGGCTGCAAAAAGAACTGAAACAGGAACGATTACAAGGCGTGTTAAAGTCCCTGCGGTAATCATGTATTTGAGTTTTGCAACCGCGCTGAAGGTAAATCCGCCGCCTAAAGCAATGAGGGCAACTGTTGTGGCACAGCTTCCGAGCATTTCCAGTGTGCGGTATAAAAAAGGAAGGTTTTCTTTAATTGTAAATACAGGCTGTTCAATTCCGGCTTCGTTTATTTCAAGCGGAATAAAGTGCCTTATGATGAGAACTATAAAACCTGTCAGACATGCTATAATCAGCGGGTTTTTTGCAATGTTTTTGAGCACAGTAAGGATGCCTGCAGATTTTCCGTTTTCCTTTATAAACATGGTAAGTGAAATTACTGCAAGAATATTAAAAAGGGGAATAAAAATCGAAGTAAGAACAGATGCGACTGCGACAGCACTGTCAAAGCATTCTTTTCCGCTCATGAGTGAAATGACCATGGAAAGACCGATTATTGCATTGTTTGAACGGTAAGCGGCCTGAACCATTACGCCTTTCTGTTTTTCATCTTTTACAAATAAGGCACAGAGAATGACTGAGATAAAAAATGACAGCATTATTGCGGCAAATGTAAATAAAACGATTTTTGTGTAGCCTGAAACTTCGCTTAAATTTTCAATTCTGTAGACATTTAAAAAGAGCATGACAGGAAGACAGCAGCGGAAACTAAGTTTATTCAGGAATTTAAAGAATTCCGGTGGAAATATTTTTAATACTTTGAGGAAATAGCCTGTTAAAATAGTAAGGACAATCGGAAGAACGGCGTTACAGGTGAATAAAAATCTTGCAGTCATGGTTATATTTTACGGGAATAGGGAAATGTGTTCAATTAAAATTCTGGTCGTTAAATTTAAAATGATTTACACTTTCACTTGTTGAAAAAAAAACACTCATCAGTTAAAATGAACTATTGTTATTTATGAATATCTTTGGAGGATATAAATGAATTTTTTTAATAAATACAATATTGTTTCACTGGCTCTTCTTGCAGCATTCATTATTGTTCAGTTTGTACCGTTTACACATTCAACATTAATCTATTCTGAAGTAGAAGATTCTCAGACAGTATTTGATGAAGCAACTCAGAGCTATGTTACTAATTCAAAAACATGGGCACAGCTTCCGGTTGGCGTTACAGGCAAAGACAGAGGTTCATGGCCTACAGAAATCAAATACGGTGAATTCAACGAATGGGAACCTGAAGTTCAGGAAAAATATCCTCTTTACGGTGAAAAACAGATTTCAATCTTTACTTATGTATGGAATCCTGCCGGAGCACTTTATGGTCACAAAGTAAATGCATATATCCTTATCCAGGTACTTTTCATTGCTTTCGGACTTTTTGCTTTCCTTATTAAGAACTATATGTCAAAAGCAGTTGTTGCATTCCTTTTTGGTCTTTCTAATATCTGGGCTTTTGTAAGAACTTTACTTCTCAGAGCTTCAGAAGAACTTACAGCATACTGGCCGACAACAATTCTTCTTCTTATTCTCGGTCTTGCAGCTGTTGCAGCAGGCATCTACTTTATTCCTCAATATTTCAGGGATAAGGCTCACAACGAAGCTGTAAGAAAATCACTCTAGTGATATTAAACTGATTTGAACGGCTCAGGACTTTTTAGTCCTGGGCTTTTTTTATGCCCTGACTACCGGATTTTGTTAAAGTCCGTGGACGTTTCAGGTCTGCTTGATTTTGTCTTTGGTTTTTCCGATGATTAAAATAATGAAGAAAAAAGTTTTTTTCCTTTTTATATTAATTCTCTTCTGTTTTGTCTGTACCGCAGAATCTTACACTAAGGTTACAGTTGAACTTCCTAACGGGGAAGGGGTATTGTATTCAACTTTCTACTGCTTCAATGATTTACAGACAGGGCGTGTTTTAGCAAAAGAACTTTATAATATAGAAAATCTTGACAGTATCCTTAAGGCCGGCAGGTTTAAAAGACTTGTGATGATTCCGCCCGGCTCTGCAATTACTAAGTACAATTACGCCGTAATGACGCACGCCCATGAGTTCTGGTTTTTTGAAAACCGCGACGACGGCTGGCTGTGGGGAACGGGAAGATATTAGCGCTGAGGTTCCTCACAGAGAGCACAGAGCGTACAGAAAATTTTTAACCACAGAGCAAACAGATTACACGGAATTTTTATTCACAGGGGATTTCACCTGTGAAGAGCGGTTTAAAGCTGCTGCTGGCCGCCTTTGCCTTTTTTCCATGATTTTTATATAATTACAAGTGATATTTGGGGAGAAAAATAAATGGCAGATAAAATTCCTGAAAGCTCTTCTTTTAAGGCATATCACAGTGACGACCTTGCTTTTCACAGTGAAAGCATGGTTTATTTCAGTCAGTGCAATGAAAACAGAAACATCAGTCTTAATGAAATTCTTAAAGTGACTTCTGATGTTGCCGTTGAGGATTTTAACAGACGCTGCATGAGCCGCCAGGATCTGGCAGATAAAGGTATTGCAATTTTAGTTTCCAGGGATTCATTCCGCATTCATAAATATCCCCGTGAAAATCAGCATATTATTGTTCATACCTGGGAAGAAAAAAGTGAAGCCCTGCAGTTTGTACGTGCCTACGAGATTGAAACTCCGGAAGGGGAAAAACTTATAAGCGGAATTACAGCCTGGCTTTTAGTTGATGTAAAGGAAAGACGCATTCTTCCGATTAAGAAGTTTGACGCCATGGGCTTAAGAACTCCCACCACGCTGAAACGTGAACATGACTGTCTTCCATATGGAAAAATTACTATACCTGAGGATGCAGAACTCTGGGACGAGCGTATCATCAAGTACAGCGATCTGGATGCCAACGGACATACAAATAATTCCCGCTATGCGGCTTTTGCCCAGGATGCACTTCCTGCTGAGTATCAGGCAAAAGAGTATAAGGATTTTAGAATCAACTTTGCAAAAGAAGCAATGCCAGGACAGAAAGTAAAGGTTTATGGAAAAGTGATTCCTGAAGAAAAGACAATTCTTATGACAGGAAAAACTGAAGAAGGCGTGTCTTTTGAAGTTGAATTGAAGTGGATTTAGAGATTCTTTCTCCAGATTTTTATGCAGGTTTTTGCGGCAGGATGAGCAGTATTTAATTCCGGGAAAACCTCAAAACAAGTTATTATAATATAAAAAGTTATTATTTTTTTACAAAGATCGGTTATATAACCGGTCTTTTTTTTTAATTAGTGATATGAGGGATAAAATATACCGATATAGTATTGTAATAATGTTTTTAATTTCTCGGGAGTGAGTTATGAAAAATTTATTTAAAAAAAATCTTGTTAAAATAATCTCTGGACTTTTTATAACGGTTACTGCGCTTGTAATCGGCGCATCATGTGAAGTCGGCCTTGGATCGTCTGTAGATACTGAGGCACCGAAGATTACGATTACCTATCCGCCGACGAAATCTGTAATAAGAGAGAAATTTGTCTTAGGCGGAAAATGGACAGATGATAAAGCTGTAAAAGATGTTAATGTCTCTGTCCGTAAAATTGTTAACGGCGAAAAAATCGAAGTTCAGTCAGTACCGGCTCAGGTCGACCCTGAAGGTACCTGGAAAATTGAATTAAATGATTCTGATAAAATAAAATACGCCTCAACTAACGGCTGGCGTTTTGAAGACAGTACATACGAACTGGCCGCAGTTGCAGTTGATAATTCCGGCCATTCGTCTGGCGAAACTCAGATTCAGGTTACAATAGATAACACAGCCCCTGTTCTCGTACTCACAAAACCTCTTTCTGTAGGAAGCAGCACTCCTAAAACTTACGGACGAACTGTTCAGATGGAAGGAACAGTTTCTGAAGCCTGTGAAGCTGGTATTTCAAAACTTACAGTAAGCTTTTATAACGAAGCAGGCGAAAAACTTTTTGATACAGAGTTTAAAGATGTAGGAAATGATATCAGTAATGCAAGTCCGCTTGTAATTGCACAGTATTATGATGAAGGAAATGAGCCGGCTGAAAGTGATGAAAATTACTATAAATGGCAGAATTATAAGAGTCTTTATGGTCAGGAGACAATTGATTCTTATATTCAGACAGGGACCAGTCCTTCTAAAAAGTTTTATTTTACTGTGACTGCCTGTGATGAAGCGTGTGTTTATGATGATTTTGAAAATCTTGGCGTAAAGACAGGCGGAAATGAAACTTCCCTTTATTACCGTAATACATCCGATATGGATAAACTTATCAACGGTAAAAAAGAACATTTTCAGAATTTCAACCTGTTAAAGCTCCGTAATTATCTTAATGGAACTGATTCAACTTATAAGGATAATGAAAGTGAACTCAATGTAATTCTTGCTGCAGCTGAGAGTATAAGTACAACTACTGAAAAAACTGAGACAATTACAAGTGAGACTTCAAATACGGATACTTCTTCAGGTAATGTGTGGCTTTCTTTCAGCATTAACCCGTCAAATAATCCTACTTATACGATGAGTGGTTTTGAAAAAAAGGAAAATGATACTTCAGGAAATTATGAAGACGGCTATTACAAGTATTTTGCAGGCTCAACAATTAATGCGACCATTTCACCGGGTCTTGACCTTATAAATTTAAAAACTTCAACTATAAGTATTTATTACAAGATTAAAGACAGTGATGACAAACTGCTTCTGTGGACATGGAATAGAAATGCGGCCATTGAATATGCAAAGACAAAAGGACTTACTCAAGTTCAGGCGGAAGCAAATGTTGATACAAATCCGTCAGGCTTCCGTTATACACCTGCTTCTGCTGATGAAGTGTCTGACCGTTTGAGTATCAATACCACTTTATCAACTACAGAATCTGATATTGTTGCAGGTAAATTCTATGACTTCTGTATAGAAGGTTTTGATAATGATGACCAGCAGATTATTGCTGCCAACTCCCCGACAGGCTACGGCTTTGTTGCTACAACAAGTACTACCGCGCCTGTAATCAGCATCGGCTCTTCAGCCGGTAATGTAAATATTGAAGGTCAGAGCGCTGTTTCTAAAGATGTTCTTGACAGCGGTACTTTCGGCTTCAGCGGAACTGTAAATTCTTCAGGCGAACTTATAAATGAAGGACAGGATTACAGATTCTACACTGTAGAAATTAAAGACGCAGCAGATTCTTCTAATACAGATAAAATTGAAGGTGAAATCACTGACTGCAGCCTGCGTAATTCAAGCAGTTACACCTATGACTGGGCATTTACTGTTCCTTCAAGCGCAAAACTGAATGCAGTAATTGAAAGAGGAAAAGAGAAGGGGCTTTTTGTTCTTGATGTATCTGTCAACTTCAGAAACGGCGGCGGAACTTCAACCCAGAAACGCACTTATTATCTTGATACAAAGAAAGCTGTTATCTCTAACGTTGAAATTTCAACAGGCTATTCTAAAGATGATGTAATTTACATCAATAATTCTAAGACTTTCACTTTAAGCGGAACTACTACTGATAACTATCTTGTTGGTTCTACATCTTATGTATTTGCCGGTACAGCTGCTAACGGCAGTCCGAAAACTGTTACAGGTTCTGAAGGCGGAAACATTTCATGGAGTTTTGAAAACGTTGACCTTTCAGTCTTTAAGGCTGTTTCTGATGCTGCAGATATCGTACTTACTGTTACTTCAAAGGATAAGGCTGGCAACAGTACTGAAAAGACAATTAATATCGAACTTGATGTTACTCCTCCAAAAGCGCTGCATGCGCTCGACGGTAAAGATAAGGATGTTTACTTTAGAATCGGGGATGCTGATAATGATGACATTGATTCTTCAAATCCTCTCTGGAGTAATTCTCTTGATAAAGATGTTGGCGGAAAGTATTCAGGTAACACTTATGCCAATTCAAAAACTGTAAAAATCCGCGGATATTTTAATGATGAACAGAGTGATGTAAAGATGATTTATTATAAAATCTTTACAGGTACAGAGCCTTCTGTCTCTGAGGTAAATGCCTTCTTTAATGATTATGAAAATCTTAAGACAGGTTTTTTTGCACCTCTTTCAACTCCTAAGGAAAGACGCATTTTCTACACCGGAATTGAAGATAACGAGGCATCTGCTTCTACTGCCGGACTTATTGGTAATGTAAGTGACGGGGATGATGATCCTGGTGCTCAGACTGAAGTTAAGAGTTCTCAGAAAGAAGGCTCTAAATACTGGACTAAGTTAAAGTCTAACTTTGATGCGACAATTTCCGGACTTGAATTAGGACACAATTATATTGCGCTTGTCGCAGTTGATAACGTAGGAAACGCAGGCCTTGATACCGTAACATTAAAGGTTAAGGATGACCAGGGTAATGTTTCTTATACAAATTACACTAATATTTCCCTTAACATCGATACAGAAAGTCCTATCCTTTTGTGTACTTCTCACAACGGACAGGAATATACAAATAAAGTAAATTCAATTTCTGTTAGCGGTACCTGCTCTGACCTTCCTGAAGGAGCAAACTCAGGTGTAAAATCCGTTGAACTTAAAGTAGACGGAAAAGCTGTAACTGCAGATGTAAGCGGTTCTTCATGGACTGCAGAAATTCCTGTTTCAATCCTCAAAGACCTTTCAGATACTACTTACAACGTAAATGCAACTGTAACTGACAATGCGGGCAATTCAAGTGCTTCGACAATATTTACTTTAAAAGGTGATACAACTTCTCCTTGGGTAGAAATCAATACTCCTGAAGCTGCCTCTACTGTAAACGGAAAAATCAGCATGAGCGGCTCTGTTGAATACGAAGATTCTGCTCCTGCAAAGATTGAACTCTACTGTTCAAAGACTGTGCCTGACAGCTCTACAACACTTGAATCACTTGTTAAACTAGGCACAATTACTGATTCTGCAAAAATTTACAGCTGGAAATTTGAAAATATCGATGTAAAGACAAAATCCGGCGTTACTGAAGATTCTCCGCGCACAACCCTTTACATGATTCCTGTTGTAACTGACAAGGCTGGAAACTGCAATGTTTATTCAACTGCTTCTGACGGAACAAGAACTTATGCTTACAGGGCAACGGAGCAGGCAGGCAAAAAGCCTAATTATTTTGCTTATACCGTAGACCAGAATACGGACCGCCCGGTTATACGTATTTCAAGTATGGACAATACTGAAGGCTGGGTAACAAAATCAACTGTTCAGGGAACAGTAACTGATGATGACGGTGTTGAAGAATTCTATATTTCTCAGAACGGAACAACCTGGAAAAAACAGACTGTAAACAGCGGAAGCTGGAGTTATGAAATTACAGGCGGCGACGGAGAAGGAAAGGAACTGTTCTTTAAGGTTAAGGATAAGGAAGGAACTACCTTCGTTACCGGCGGTTCACGCTTTGTTCGTCCGTATTATCTGTATGCGGCAACCGAAGAGACTGAATACGGAGAAAACGAATACGGTCTTGATAATACTGAACACGTTGTAATTAACCTTGATACAAGTGCACCTTACATCTCTGAACTTGGGCTTACGATTGGAGAAGCTCCGGCTGACCTTACAGCTGCTTCTGTAGTTGCAACTAACCCGACTAATGCTGAATACAAGGTAAGTGCAAACCGCTACATCGGCGGTGACTACAAATACTTTAAGATTTATGCTCCTGTCAACGAAACTAACTTTGACAGGGTAACTGTCCTCATTGCTGATTCCGACGGAAATACTGAGACTAAAAAATACAAGACATATTCTGCCGGTACAGAAGAAGCAATTTCTGAAGATGAACTCGCTCTTGATGAAGTCAGTTCTGTAACTTACACGACAGGCGGAAAAGTTTATCAGTATTATGAAACAACAATTCTTGTTTCTACTTCTGCAGTCGAATCAGGATTAAAATCGCTTACAATTACTGCCTACGATAAGGCTGGCAACAAGACTCCTGTAACAAAAAATATTCAGGTCGATAATGACGGACCTGAGGTTAAGATTATAAGCCCTGTTTCAGGCGAAATTGTAACAGGAAAGATAACTGTTTCAGGTTCTGCAATTGACGGTATTTCAGGAACAACAGGAACTAAGTGGATGATTCCGACTGCTGCACAGAGGGCAGAAGCCGCTTCCAAAGCCAGTGATGTACTCCGTGCTGAATATCTTGCAGGACTTACCTGGAAGGGAACTTTAAGTGCTTCTTCCAACTCAACTATGTGGAGCTTTGTATTTGATGATGAGTCAAATGAATCATTTGATAATTTTGACAGCGAAACTTATGCATCAGATATAACAGACGGCATTTACACTCTGCCTGTATATTTTAAGGCAGAGGACTCACTTGGAAACTATACTGTATTTGAAAGCTATTACATAAAACACAATCCTGACGGCGACAGACCACAGGTTACTTTCCAGTATCCTTCAAGCGCTGATTATGACGCAGGAAAAACTTATGTAACTTTAGGCGGTACAATCCGTGCTGCAGGTACAGCCATAATTCCTTCCGGAACAACAACTGTAAAAACAGCATATGTTCAGATTGCTTCTGATGCAGGTAACTTTGACAGTACGGACAAAACTACCGCTTCTTCAACTTACGGATTTACTGTAGCTGATGCATATGATGCAATTAACGCTGCTGCAGGAAAGGCTTACACAAAATCCGCTGTTAATGCGATGAGTGCTTCTGAACTTGAAGTATTCCTTAAAACATACGGCTTTGCTTCTAAGGATGACCTTAACAGCTGGTGGGGTATTGCTGCCAACGGTTCTGCTGCATGGAATATTCCGTTAAATCAGAACGATAAAATGAATCCTGTTTCAGGAACAAATGATATCAAAATCCGTGCCTGCGCAATTAACGCAGAAGGAAAAATGGGAGCATGGACTTCTGGTAATGACGGGGTAATTTCAATTCACATTGACAACAATGCTCCGTCGCTTTCAGAAACTGTAAACCAGTACAGTGTTACTGTAAACCAGGCCTCTGCTTCTGTTTCTCTTGAACCGTCTGCAAGTCAGACATACACGGCTGATATGTATCTGCGCGGTACCTGGTACTTAGTCTGCGATACTCTGGATGAATCAGGTATCAGCAAGGTAGAAGTTAAGAGACTCTTAAAGGGTGCAGGCGGAAACCCGGTTACCCTTGATGCAGGCGAATATTCAAAAGTAACTTTAACTTCCGGCGGTAAGACGGGTTACAGGATTTTTGTTCCTGTAACAACTTCGGCAACTTATACAGTAATTTCTATTGACCAGGATACAAGCGGAACACCTCATACTGCTTCAATGAGTTACAGCTTCAATCTTGATAATGAACCTCCGACCCTTGATGATTTAACCGGAAACGAGCTCAGTCTTTCTGAAACTGCTTCTTACAGTGCAAATACAATCGTAAATAAAGATTATGTTTACACAATCGGCGGTGAATCAATGGATAACGGTGCCGGTTTTGAAAGAGTTGTATTCTATTTCCTGAGAAAATCTGATTCAAATAAAACTTTCAGCCTGGGAGAAAAAGTCCTTGATCCGATGATTTCAACTTCTGCTGATGATACAAAGATTTCTCTTTCATCCCTTGAAAAACTCGACATTCAGCAGGGAAGTGAAACATATTCACTTTATGCTTTGAGCCGTACAGGTTCTTCTACTGTAAATACTTTCGTTTCTAACACTGCTTACGATGCTCATATCCGTAACGGCGGTCTTATTTATATTGACGGTCTTTACAGAAAGATTACTGACATTACGGGGCTGACTGTTACTTTCGAGCCTTCATCAACTGAAACTCATACTTCAGTAACTGCAAAATTCCCGGTTGCTCAGGTAATCGACAACACAAGTTCAGAAATCGCCTCTAACAGAACTACTAAACCTGTTACATTTAAGTCAGGCGACGACGGCGACAAAATGCTTGAAAGCGTTACAAAAGCGGGTTCAACCTGGAGCTGGGATGCTTCAATCCAGTCAGACAACCTGCCTGACGGTCCGTGCGCACTTGTGATTCTTGCATTTGATAAGGCCGGAAACGTAAACGGAAAGAAGATTTATACAATGGTTTCAAATAACGCTCCGCGCCTTGCAAAAGTTTATTTTGGAACAGACCTCAATTCAAACAATGAGTTTGAGGATAATGAACTTGAACTTTACAACATTCTTGGAAAAACAGGTGAATATCAGGAAAGCTTCAGCCTTAACTTTGATGACTTTGGCACTCAGTACGGAAGCGGAGTATTCAAGATTAAGGATAAACTTGCGGTAATTCCTGAAATTACAGGCGGAAACAATACAGTTAAACTTGTTGCTAAAAAAGGCGCTGCTAACGTAAATCCTGTAAAAACTTCTGAGGGCGTGCTTGTTTCTTCTGTGGCAGGTGGTTCTGCAGCTGCTGTAACTTCCGGCGGAAAAACTTCTTATGAAGCTTCTCTTTCAGGTGAAGAGGGTGCAGCATATACAGTAACATCTGCCGCTTTAAGTGCAGCCGCTGAAGGCAATAATTTCTATGCTTATGTTCTTGAAAACACTGTCCTTGCAGGTAAAACTTCTTATACAGAAAGTGATGACGGTGAAAACAAGGCCTTCTCATTCACCTTCTGGGATTCAACAGAGGAAGCAGTGTGCGGCACGGATTCACAGAATGCTGTTATCCGCATAGAAAACTTTACTCTTGACCTTACAGACGGTGTTAAACCTAAGGTCGTAATCAATCCGTTCTACTGGAAGAACCTTACTGAAAACTCAGTTTATGCTTCTTCATCTGCAGAAAATTTTGAAGATCTGGCGGGTCATATTGAACTTGAAAAAGATTTAAGCAGCACTTTAAAAACTGATTACGGAACTGATCCAAAGGTAAGCGGAAAAATTACGTTTACAGGAACGGCTTACGATGATCACGCCTTAAAGTCACTCAAGTTTACTCTCGCTGATTCTGAAGGAAATGCATACACAGACTTTGACAGCGTAACAATGGCAGAATACAACTCTGCAACAGGAAAATGGACTAATACTGCTGAATGGAAGGCAGATGCTGAAAATACACCTGCTTCAATCGCAGATGACGGTTATGAAGTTACAATTGTTGATTCTGGAGAAGAAAACGGTGTTTATGAAGACAGTACATACTTTGACCAGGACGGACACAAGATTTACTGGATTTTAAGCCTTGATACAGAAAGAATCGATACAGTTATTGCAAAGGATGTTAAGCTTACTGTTCTTGCAGTAGATTCAAGTAACGGCGTAACAGTAACGGCAGAAACTTCTCCTGTTGTTTCAGATGACTATGTTCCTGCTTCTTCTACAGGAAGCCGCACAGTAGAAGACGGCGTAACAAATGTACCGTCATACAGAATGGATGTAATGCCGTATATTACAAAGGTAACGACAAAACTTTCTTCACTCAAAAAGAATAATCCGAGCGTTTATTCAAGAACAGCTCTTGGACACTATGCCGTTATGAGTGATGAAAATATAACACTTGAAGGCTTTAACTTAAACGGAAATACAAGTCTTGATGTGGGCGGTATTGCTTCATCTGGTGAATATAATCACACAGTTACATACGACTTCGGTGATACGGATGAAACAAATGATATTACTCTGACTGCCTTGAACAATCTCAACGCAAAGGATGCGAAAGGTTCATTTGTTTATACAAAAGATATCGGAGCAACAGGTGATTATTCAGCCTACAAGAACTACTACAACCGCCAGCCGAACGGTGACAACAACAATAACCTGACGGATGATGTTGTTCTGGATGTGTGGGAGATTAACAGTAAGGCTGTTCAGCCTAAGAACGGCGTTATAACTCAACCTGTAATGGCAATAAATCCTTCAAATCATGATGTTGGATTTGCATTTGTTAATGGTACACTTTCTTTCAGTATGCCGGGTGAAGGTTATTCATATGATTACTGGATTGGTGGTATTGACTACTGGTCAAGTATAGGACTGGCATATGATTCTTTAGGCAATTCTTATGCTACAACGGCAGGTGGTGATATTAATGCCTCTGTAGCAGATCAGTTCAGAATCTGTACAAGCCGTTGGGGTACTGGATTACGTGATAAAGAGAATTATAATGGTTATAATTATGGTGGCAATCAATTAAGGCTTGAAATGATTGGACAGATTGAATTTGAAGGTTCTGAAGCACCATATACTCCATATAATGCTTATGATAAGGAAAGAGCAGGTTCTGTATCTATTGCAACAACCGCTGCTACAGCCGATTCTACAAGAGTATACATGGCATATTATGATCAGATAAATGATGAGATTCGTTTTAAAGCAGGAGATTTTAAAGCAACAAAAGCTTTGACGTGGAGTACAAGCTGGAATGCAGCTACGCGTGCTGCTACATTCTTCGGAGATTATTATGGTAAAAATGACAGTTCTGAAGCTGGAGGAAAGGATTTAACGAATGCTTCCAATCAAAATACATCTTCATATGGTATTTACCGCTTAAATCATAATTCGCTTATTGCAGGTCAGACAAAAAATAAAATTACGGCAAAGACAGGTACTAATAATACTGGAAACCCTGTTACTGCTGCAGTTCTTGCAGAAGACGGAACGGCCGTTTATGCAGGTAAATACGTAAGTATTGCTGCAATTGCTGGTGCAGGTACAGATGGAGATGATGCTATTGTTGCAGTATGGTGGGATGCTGAAAACAGTCAGATGCTGTATTCATATAATATGACTCCTAGTTCAATAGTACCGGGAACATATCTTCAGACTGATACTAAATGGACTAAACCTAAATCAATTTTTAAGGCTGGTATTGGGGAATACTGCAAAGTTGCTGTTGATGCAAATAAACATGTGCATATTGCAGCTTATGATGGTTTAAACGGAGATGTATGGTATGCGTTTATTCCTGATTTTGATAAACCTGCAGTAAATAAGACTTGTATTATTGATTCTTATGGAATTATTGGTACAGAGCTGAATATTGATGTTGGTTTGGATTTATCTGGAAACTCTGTTCCATATATAAGTTATTATGCTGGAAGCTGTGCACGACCAAAAGTTGCTTTCTGGACAAATATAACTGCACTTTCTATATCTTCTATAACAGATGGTGCTGATACTGATGTATTTACTGGGGTATGGGAAGTAACTACAATTCCGACAGAGAGTAAAGTTTCAATTGATCATGTTAATGTCGGCCTGTGGAAAAAAAATGGAGTAATTAATTATTCTACAACTGATGGAGAAGCTCCAGATGATGATAATGTTGGAGTAAACTCATTCCAGCCTGGAGCCGGTTCGGAAACAAAAAGCTATGGTATGGTTTATGGTAATGGTTCTAAAAATGCTATTCTTGGTTATGCCATAACTAAAGGTTCATCCGGCTTCATCGAAACCGCACAGATGAAATAAAGCCGGGCGTTGCGGGGCGGCGTCTGAGCTCCGCAGAGAGGGGAGCGGACAGGACCTCAGCTGTGCGGGGACCTGGGAGCGGGGGAGAGACTTCTCCCCCAGCCCGTAAATTTTTATTATAAAAACGCCTTTAAAGTGGTAAATTCCGTACTTTTGCCGATAATAAACAGATGCATTGTCAGCAGATTTTTTTTTGTCTGCTTATGAAAGCATTTTTTTATGGAGAAAGAGTATGAATACTATTAAAAAGGTGTTTACTGCTGTAATTTCTTTTTCGGCTGTTTTTTTTGCCGTTGTTTCCTGTGATATAGGACTTGGAAGTTCTGTAGATACTGAGGCGCCTAAAATTTCTATTACTTATCCGCCAAGCGGGGGTGCTTCCAATACTAAAATCCGTAAATCTTTTGTTCTCGGCGGAAAGTGGAGTGATGATAAAGGACTAAAATCAATTGTCGTTTCCGTTCAGAAGAACAATGTGGAAATTGACAGTCAGGAAGCCGTTATAAATACGGATAAGACCTGGCAGGTTACTCTCAATAAATCTGATTCAGACAATTCTTCCTTTTTTAATGGCTGGCAGTATCAGGACGGAACTTACAATATAAAAGTAACTGCTGTAGACGGTGCCGGTCATTCTTCTTTTGATAATGCTACTTATGATATTGATAATACGGCTCCTGTTCTTATTCTTTCTAAACCTGCAAGTAAGGGGACCGAGACTGCAAAAGCTTTCGGACAGTCTGTGCTTCTTGAAGGAAACTTTGCTGAAGACTGCGGAAAAATTGCTTCCCTTACTGTAAGTTTTTATGATGATGCAGGAAATGCCCTTTTAGATTCAACTTTCAAAGATATTTACGACATTTCAAGTGCAAGTCCGCTGGTTATTGCCCAGTATTATGATTCAAATAAAGAACCTGGGGCCGGGGATGAAAATTATCCGCGCTGGGAAAATTATAAGACACTTTACGGTCAGTCAAATATTGATGCATACCGTGATGAAACAGGTAATGTTACAAAGAAGTTTTATTTTACTGTAACAGCACGGGATGAAACTAAAGTTTATCAGGATTTCGAAGGCGGAACTGCCCTTGATGAAGGAAATGCAACTGAGACCTGGTACAGAAGTACTTCAGACATGGCAAACCTTATTAAAGGAAAGCTTGAAAATTTTACAGACTTTAATCCTGCAACTTTAAAAACTTACCTTAATAAAACATCTTCTGTTTATGAAGGAAATGCAGTTCTTCAGGCTGTTCTTGATGAAGCGGCAAGTGTCAGTTCAAATATTACTGATAGGCCTTCGATTGCTGACGCCCTTACAAATGATTCTCCTTCACAGGGTAATGTATATCCTGTTTTTTCAATTAATCCTAAAAACAATCCGACCTATACTTTAAGCGGTTTTGTACTTAATGGAACAGGTGATAATTATACTGACGGCTTTAAGCAGTATTATTCAGGTTCAACTATTAATCTTTCTGTTGCCCGCGGTACGGATGAAGATAATATCGATACATCGTCTGTTTCATTCTATTACACACCTTCTGGTGAAACAGGCAGAAAACTTCTGTGGACATGGAACTACGAAACGGCTCTTGCTTACGCTGTTGCAGGTGGTCTTGATGAAGCAGCTGCTGCCGCTAATATTGCTGCAAACCCGAAAGATTACAGATATACAAAGACTAATTCAGGTGAAAACTCTGATCAGCTTTCAGTAACAACTCAGCTTGATACTTCAAACGGGGAAATTAAAGTCGGAACAAAATATGAATTCTCTGTTGATGCTGATGCAAAAAATATCAGCGGACAGAAACTTATCGCTTCTGACTCAGACGGTTACGGCTTTATTGCCGCTTCCAATGTAAATGTCCCTGAAATAAATATTGCCTCAACTAACGGCAATATGAACCTTAACGCTCAGAGTGCCGTTAAAAAATCTGTGTTTACAGGCGGAACTTTCGGCTTTAACGGAACTGTCAGCTCGGAGGCTGAACTTTCTGCAAACGCAATGACTTATACTGTAACTGTAATTGATGCTTCTGACGCTTCAAATAAAGATTCTGACGAAAATATCACAGTTCCTTTGACAGAGCTTGATAAAAGTTTCAGATACAGCTGGACTTTCAATTACACTCCTTCTTCTGACGTTCTTAGTGTAATCAACAGCGGAAGCGGTCTTTACATTGTGGACGTTACAATCAGCGCAACTAACGGAAATGCCGCTAAAGTTGTACGCTCTTACTATCTTGATACTAAAGTGCCGTCGATTTCCGGCGTAAGCATTTCGACAGGCTTTACAAAAGATGATACTGTTTTCTTTAACAATACAAAAACCTTCACATTATCCGGAACAAGTACGGATAACTATCTTATCGGCTCAACTTCTTACAGTTTTGCGGGCGTAAAAGCAAACGGTTCTGCCTATACAAAATCTTCTTCAGCTCCAAATACAAACATTTCCTGGAGTTTTGAAAATGTAAGTTTAAGTGAATTTGCACCTCAGGCAGACGCAGCTGACATTGTCCTTACTGTAACTGCTAAAGACAAGGCAGGAAACGAAACTGTAAAAACTTTTAATATTGAAATTGATACTACAGCTCCTAAAGCCCTTCACGCTGAAGACGGAAAGGGTAAGGATGTATATTTTAGAATCGGGGAAACTGACAACGATGATATCAGTGAATCTGATTCACTGTGGAGCGACTCATTAGATAAAAATACAGGCGGAAAGTATTCCGGCAACACATTCGGAAATGCTACTACAATCAGAATCCGCGGAAACTTTAAGGATGACGGTTCTGGCGTAAAGATGATTTATTATAAACTTTACACAGACGAGCCTTCTTCTTCTGAAGTAAATTCTTTCTTTAATGATTATGAAAACGAAAAAGACGGATATTTTGCGCCTCTTTCTGCTGTTGAAACAAAACGCGTATTCTACACTGGAATTGCAGAAAATGAAGCAGTTGCTGCAAAGAAAGGTTTAATCGGTAATGTTTCTAACGGAACAAATGATGAAGGTTCTCAGACCGAAGTTACATATGAGGGAACAGCCGGCGGAAAATACTGGGCAAAGATTGACTCTAACTTTAATGATACAATCAGCGGATTGAGTGTAGGAAAAAATTATATTGCACTCGTTGCAGTCGATAATGTCGGAAACGCCAGCAAGGACGCAGTAACCGTAAAAACTGATTCAGGTTCTTATAAAACTTACAATAATGTTTCAATTAATGTTGATACTGAAAGTCCTATCTTAGTCTGCGAGCAGTCGGGCCAGCAGTATACAAACGGTGTTAATGCCATTACTGTAAACGGAACATATTCTGACCAGCCTGAAAGCGGAAACTCAGGCGTTAAGTCAATCACAGTTACTGTAAACGGTGTGGCAGCAGAGGCAGTCCTCTATGACGATGAAGGGGAGCGCACTGTAAATGCTTCAGGCGAATACACATGGACTGCACTTATTCCGTCTTCAACTGTAGCCGCCCTTGAGCAGGGAAAAAGCTATAACGTAAACGGTTCAATAAAAGACAATGCAGGAAATACAAGTTCTTCAACTTTGTTTACACTGTCTTTTGATAAGGAAGCTCCGGCCGTAGAAGTTTCTTCTCCGTCTGCTGCAGCAAAGGTAAACGGAAACATTACTCTTTCAGGTAAAGTAACTTCTTCAGGTTCATCTCCTGTATCACTTGAACTTTATGTTTCTAAAACTGTTCCTTCAGGTGCAGTTACAAATACTGCTGTATTTACAAAGGCAGGTACAATTACTGATGTTTCCCAGATTTACAGCTGGTCTTTTGCAGACATTGATACTTATGATTTGACAGGAGTTGCTTCTTCTCCTGTAACAGCCGATCTTTACTTTATTCCGGTTGTAACTGATGGTGCAGGAAACAGCAATATTTATGACCTTGAAACTTCTTCTTATAAATATGTAAACGGAACAAATTACTATAAATATTCAGTTGATATGAACTCTGACCGTCCGACTGTAAAAGTAACTAACCTTGCACTTACAGACGGGGCTTATATCTTAAAGTACGGTGAAGACGCAAGAATTGAAGGTACCGTAACTGATGATGACTCAACTTCAACAGCAGTTGTAAAGAAATTTATCGCTTCAACTTCTGCACTTACATCAACTGCTGGTATAACTTCGACAACTGATTCAGCGACAGGCGTTATTACAAGTAAACGCAAAGCCGGAACGAACATTTATGATATTACAACATTTAATCCTGCATCGGGTGAGTGGACCTTTACGCCGGCAGATACTTCCGACGGACAGAAAAACGTTTACTTCTATATTCTCGATAATGCAGATGGTGTCTTCTACACAGGTAAAACTGAAACTGTAAGCGGTGTTGAATATGTTTATCATGCACCTTACTTCCAATACAAGACAAGCGATGCCGAAAGCTGTGATGAAGCTCTTTCATATAACAGTGACGGTACGGCTCCTTCTGTATCCGCTCATATTCAGGCCTATAAGGCAGACGGCACAACTCCAAACGGAACAGCCGTAAGCCCGGGCGCAAATGTTACTCTCGGTGGAAAAGACAAAAAGAATGCTAAGTTCATTGTCAGCGGAACTGACGCAAACGGAATTTCAGCATTTAAACTTACTCTTTCTTATACCTCAAAAACTGATTCCTCAGCAAAAACATACTGTATTTCTTCAGTTGAAGGTTATGACGGCTTTACAAAGTCAGGAACCGTTACAGGCAGCGGTACAAGTACTTCTGAATGGACTACAGGTTTAATTGATCTTAGTGATTATTCTACAGGAACTGTTTCTGCCTCTATCGAAGTTTATGATAATTCAGGACTTCTCGGTACAGGTTCCCAGATTTTTGCAGTTGATAACGACGGACCTTCTGTAATAACAACTGCTCCGTCTTCAAGCGATGAACTTACAGGTGACATAACGTTCTCCGGAACTTCATCTGATACAGGAAACGCAGGTACTGTTTCAACTTCATGGCTTATTCCGACTGCTGAGCAGGCTGCAATGAGTGATTCTGTACTTGCGGCTGCAGTTGACGGCTCAGGAAACTCTGTATGGAACAGTGAACTTGATAACGAAAAGTCTGCTGCAGTGTGGGCATTTACACTTGAAGCAGAAACTTTAATAGGCTATGACAGTGCCACTTATGCAGGTTCAAATATTTCTGCCGGCGTATATACCCTGCCGTTCTATGTAATGACGGAAGATTCTCTCGGAAACATTACAATTGACCGCACAAAGACTTTTAAGCACAATCCTGATGCTGACCGCCCGGTTACAGCCATTTCTTATCCATGCGACAAGAATTATGGTACTGACGGGGAAGGAAATCCTGTTTTATATGTAACTCTTGGTGGTGCAATCAGAATTTCAGGAAGTGCGGTAATTCCATCAAATACAACAACCGTAAATGCAGTTTATGTTCAGGTAATCAGTGGAAGCGGAAACTTAAGCGGTTCTCAGACAGTTTCTGATAAATATACTTTAACTTCAGATTATGCTGCTTCTCACGGACTTACAGTTGTAACTAAGGCTCAGATTGAGAGCGGGCTCGGAAAGGAACTTACTTTTGCGGACGATTTTGAGTGGGGTATTAAGGCTGATAAAACTTCTGCATGGAGCCTTACTATAAACGAAAATGATGAAATGAGCCCTGCAGCAGAACAGTTAACTTATATTGCAATCCGTGCATGTTCTGTAAACGCTGAAGGAAAAACAAGTTCATGGACTGACTGGTATTACATTAATATTGATGATACCGCTCCAAGCCAGGAACCGATGCTCTATCAGTTTACGACAACACAGCCTTCTTCAGGATGTACGGCTGCGGATATCGTTAATTCTTCAAACATCAGTGCTTCTAGAACTTATGTAAGCGACATGTTCTTAAAGGGTGAGTGGTATCTTACAGTTAAGCTTCATGATGAAAGCTCAATCGATACAGCAAAGACTACAGTAAAACTTAACGGCACTACTTTAGCTGCCGGAACAGGCTATTATGTATCTTCTCTTGTAACCGGCTCTGACGGAAAGGAAAAGACTCAGTACCTGTTCATTCCGCTGGATTCTTCTGCATCAACTTTAACATATACAGTTGCAGTTTCAGATACAGACCATAAGATTACGGATACTTATGTATTAAGGACTGATAATACTGCTCCTGTAATTGAAAAGGTTTACAAAGGTTCAACAGACAATTCTGCAAACTACCTTAAGAATGACGAAACAAACACAGTTGCTGATTCTAACTATATCTACACGCTCGGCGGAAAAGTTGATGAAACAGGTTCCGGATTTAAGCGGCTTGTATTCTACTTTGTCCGTGCAAATGCAATAGACGGAGAAACTTACAGCACTGAAGCTGTTCTTGATCCGCTTGTTACGACAGGAACTTCAGATTCAAAGGCACTTATAAGCGGTAATCTTACAGCTCGTCCTTTCACTCAGGGGGACAATACTTATTACCTTTATTCAAAACTCTCATCTGGCACTCTTGGTGAAGACGGAAGTTCATTCATACCTTCAACACCTTCCGATGTTACAGAAAACGCTCACATCCGTAAGGGCGGACTTATTGAAGTTGCAGGTCTTTTAAGGCTTATTGAAGACATTAATACTACAACAGGTGAGGTAAGCTTCTATCCGGAAACAGGTATTACTGATAGACCTTCACTTCCTGCATATTTTGCTTATGCACAGGTAGTTGATAATGCTTCTACGGAAAGTCTTTCAGATCAGAATGCAAATCCGTTCACATTCAAGAACAACTCTGATGACGGCGACTTAATGCCTGAAACTTTAACGGGTTCAACTTCTGTAGGTTACAGCTGGGATGCAACTGTTCATACTTATAATATTCCTGACGGCCCTTGTGCCCTTGTTGTGCTTGCCTTTGATGATGCAGGCAACGTAAGCGGAAAAACATATCCTGTAAAGGTAGAAAACTCTGCTCCGCGTCTTGCAAAGGTATTCTTCGGAACAGACCTTAACTCTAATGCAAAATGGGAAGCCAATGAATTTGCCGGTTATAATGTTTACGACGCAAATGCAGGTCATGGAATTTCAGTTACAGAAGTAAAAGCTCTGCAGTCAATTGCAACTGCTTCTTATGGAGAAGTATTTACAATTAAGGATAAACTTGCAGTTATTGCTGAAATTGTCGGCGGTAACGGTGATATTTCTATGGTTTACGGCCGCGGTGCTTCAACTACTGCTGCTGTTCCTTCAAGCGGAACAGGAAGCGGAGTCAGTGCTGCTGCAAACGACACTATTACTTCTCTTGTAACTGATACAATAGGAACTGTAAATTATAACAATGCGGAAGTTTCTACATCGCTCAAGGGCTTTACCCTTATAAACACTCAGCTTGTTTCTGCTGTAACGGAAGCAAATGACGGTACAGGAAAATCTGCATCGTTTACATTCTGGGATTCAACCGATGAACTTACTGCAGGCGTAAACAGCCAGAACTGTGTTCTTTTAGTCACAGACTTTACTGTAGACCTTGTAGACTCAATTCCGCCTCATGTTGTTGTAAATCCGTTCTACTGGAAAGACCTTAATACTAACTCAATTTACGGTTCTTCAAATAAGTCTGCTGTAACAGGCTTTGCAAAACTTTCAGGCCATATTGAACTTGAAGGGGATTTAACAGGTACTCAGGCCCTCAGCCTGTACGGAAGTGATCCTAAGGTTTCAGGAAAAATCACATTTACGGGAACTGCTTATGATGAGCATTCACTTAAAAACCTTAAATTCTCCCTGACAGATTCTTCCGGAACAGCCCTTACTGGCTTTGCAGATATTGCTATGGCTACATATAATCCTGCTTCAACAGACGAAACTTATACTGCAAACGGCGGCTGGTCAGCTTTGAGCGGTAACTCAGGCAGCGCATTATCAGCCGGCGGAAAGTATGAATGGACAATTTCTGCCGATAACACAGGCTCAGAAAAGAGTGCAGGTTATTACGAAGATACATATTATCTTGGACAGGGCGGACACAAGGTTTACTGGACTGTAAGCATTGATACTGCACAGATTCCGGATGTAGCAAAGCAGAACGTTAAGTTTGTTGTATCAGCATACGACGGAAACAAGTATTCAACTGCAGCAATAGTAAGCGCTTCTGCGCCTGATAAAGACAAGACTGACGCTAAAGAATACAATATTCCGTCTTACCAGATTGATATTGTGCCTTATGTAACTAAAGTTTACACGGGACTTGCAAAGAACAAGAAGACAAACTGGTCTGTCTATAACAGAACAGCTCTCGGCCATTATCCGGTACAGTCTGTAATTTCAAATTACGAGGCAAGTACTAACGTTACAAAGGATAATTATCTTAATACGACGGATTCTGAAGATATTGTTCTCTACGGCTTTAACCTTAATGCAGATACAGCAAAGATTGTAAGCGGAAGTTCAACATTTATAGTTGATGATGAAACAGAGCTTCTTGCAATTACAAGTGATTCTGACGCCGGTACACTGACTTTCAATGCCGCAAACCTTGCTTCAGGAAAACCTGAAATTACAGTAAACGGCATTACTGTTATGAATAATATCAACGGTAATGATTCATATGGTGACGCGGAAGAAACAGGTACAGCCTATGCAAACTGGTATAACCGCCAGGCTAACGGAGATACAAACAATATCCAGACTGATGACATTGTATTTGATGTCTGGGAATTCAACGACCGTGCAGCAGTACCTATTAACGGTCTTGCTACAGGTATCTGTATGGAAGTAAACCAGACTACAGGTATGCTCAACTATGCCTTTGCAAACGGCGGTCTGTATTACAGTATGGGCGGTAATACCGGTAAAACAACAGCTTACAATGTGGATAACAGTTATTCTTCAATTTACTGGGCTGCTGACTGGGATACCTTTGCAGGACCTTGTGTCGGTTTCCATGTTGATGAACTTGGCTATACTTATTCTGTTGATTCTGGTGGGGACACAAACGGTAGTGGTTCTGTAGATAAATGGGATTTGTATTCAAGCCGCTGGGAACGTGGAGAAAGAAATACCGGAGGTACTCTTGGAGGAACTAATGCTTTACGTCTTGAAGAAATTGCTTTAAGAACCGGTGCAGACACTTTTGATTATTCTCTTATGAAATACCGTTATCTTTCTGCCGAATTTGCTTCAACAGTAAGCGGTACAAGCACAAATCTGTACCTGGTTTATTATGACGCACTTACAAATCAGATTCGTTTTAGGGCTGGTGCTTTCAGTACTACTGCTAAGCAGCAGCCTGGTGGATTTACTGATTCATATACTTCAGGAACGCCTGTTTATTATGCAACAGCAAACTGTCAGGTTATTGCAAATGACCCTTCAGGAGGAACCTTCAAAACAGGTGCAAATACAAGTGTAACTATTGATGGTATTGATGGCCGTGGAGCAGGACAGTATGTGGATGTTGCAGTGGTAAAAAATGCAGAATCAAAAGATGTTGTCTGTGTTGTATGGTATGACCAGGAAGATAACTGCTGTAAGTTCACCTACATTACAAATCCTATTGCAAACTGGACCACTCTTAAAGGAAATGTAACGGCACTCAACTGGTCAGAGCCTGTAACTATATTTGAAGAAGGCGGTGAGTACTGTCATATAGTTTCAGATAAGAACAATCATCTCCATATTGCAGCTTATGCAGGAAACGGAGATGTAATGTATGCTTATCTTGACAGTTATAATGAGTATTACGATGCTGATGATGAAGCTTCAGTTACAGTGTTACCGTCAACTGCAGTTTGTACAGTTGATGCTTCCGGAGCTGTAGGTGAGCATCTTACTCTTGATGTAGCAGTTTCAGCAAATGGACACAGTATTCCGTACATAGGTTACTATACTGCCGCAATTAAAAAGCCAAAGTATGCGTACCTTGTGGATAAGACAACAGGTTTTGAGCAGACAGCTGCCGGTGTTGATGATGATGAACGTTATACAGGTGCATGGGAAGTTGCAGTTGTTCCAAGTCCCAACCGTATGACCACAAACCGAGAAGATAAAATCAACGTCGGCGTATGGAAAAGTGAAGGTATTCTTACAGATTCAAAAATCAGCGGAGCAGTTAAGAACAGTTCAAGAGGCGGAACACTGAGCGGATATGGTTCAACTAACTGGAGCAAGACATTTGGTAACGGTACATCAAATGGTGTATTGGGCTACCAGATTTCTACAAGTACCGGTTCATGTCTTGAAACAGCCCAGATGAGATAGGTTCAAAAAAACTTCAATTTTTTTTGTAAGGCAGCAATTTTCTGCGAAAATTCCTGCCTTACCTGTCAGCGTGTCCCTGCGCTGCATTTACTCAAATACTTATAAAAGCCCCGGAAAAACATCTTTCCGGGGCTTTTGCGTTACACAAAAGCAGGGTACGGGGGTATAGTTTTAAGGTTATTTTTAACTGTTTTTAAGACCTTTTTTATTTGTAAAATTTAAAAAGTGCGTTTATTATAATGTTACGCTAAAAATGTGCCGATAATATAAGGTATTATTGTCTGAAAAACCTTAAAAAACGGCTTTTTTCTGTCAGTTAAGGCCTTTTTTTTAAGTTTTTTCTTCAGTAATCAAAAATTTAACAGTGTTTATCAGTGAGTTTACCTTATTTAAGGAGATTATTATGAACAAATTTGTAAAATCTATCTCTGTTTCTTTTATTTGTGTTTTCGCTTTTTTTGCTTTATTTTCATGCGAAATCGGTCTTGGTAATTCTGTTGATACAGCTGCACCTGAAATTGCAATTACATATCCTCCGGAAAATTCCCGTATCAGGAAGAGTTTTTTATTGTCAGGAACCTGGTCTGATGATAAAGCGGTAAAAACCGTTTCAGTTGAAGTTTATAAGAGCGGGGAGAATACTCCAATTTATACAACCCGGGCTGATGTTTCCAAACGCAAATGGTCTGTTTTATTGAATGATGATGGTGAAGCCTATGCAAATCAGAACGGCTGGCAGTTCATTGACGGTGAATACTCAATAAAAGTAATCGCTTCCGATGGTGCAGGTCACAGTTCTTATGATAAGCGCACATTTACAATAGATAACTCAGCTCCGGTTCTCCAGATTGACAAACCGACAACTTCTGGATCTTCAGCTACTCCTGAAACTTATGGTCAGATTGTTCAGCTTGAAGGTACTTTTGATGAAGATGCCCCAAAAATCTCTAAAATGGATGTCTGTTTTTACAGTACGGCCGGTGTAAAGCTTTATGAAACAAGTTTTTCCAACATTACAAGTATGGGTCCATCAAGTCCGCTCACAATTGCAAGATATTTCAGTGAAACTTCAGGCGGACGGGAAGAATATTCTGAACTTTACAATGCATATAAGGCAATTTTAGGGGAAGAAAATATTAGTAAATATGAAAGCGGGCAGAGTGTAGAAGACGTTCAGCTCTATTTCAGTATTACGGCTTATGATGGAGCAAAAGTTTACACAGACCCTTCAAATTCTTCAGGTGAAGGCGACGGAAATGCTACCGAGCTTTATTACCGCGGTACAACAAGTATGCAGAACCTTACAAAAGGCGACGGGGGAATTGAAAACTTTTCTCTTGCTTCTTTTGCTTCCTATGTAAACAGAACTTCTACAGAATGGGACAATTACTCGTCTGTAATTGATCCTGTTGCTGCTTCTTCTCAGAGTTTTTCCGTTAATGCTGATTTAGTCCTGGATATTTCAAATGATGACCCAACTTCAGGGGAGTCTGTTTTCCTTACCTTTGACATTAATCCAAAAAATAATCCTCTTTACAGCTTCGGCGGTTACGACATTGTTTCTTCTTCAGAGGCTGTTGCAGAACCTGACTCATATTCATCAGGCGGTTACAAAAAAGTTTATTCAGGTGCACCTGTTTCCCTTACGCTTAATGTGGGACCGGATAATAAGGCCATCAAGACACCTTCTGTTTCTGTTTACCGCGTAGATAAGACCGGCTATACAGGTGCTGTAACTGATGCATTATTTACAGGCTCTTCAGGAAAAGCACATTATGAAAACGGTGATTTCATTCTTCTGTGGACCTGGAATGAAGACGTCTACAATGAATTTTCTGACTGGGGTTATGATGTTTCTTCCGTTTATACTCCTACAGATTCTGAAGCAAACATTACCACGTTATCAAAGCAGCTTACAATTGACAGCTTTGAATCAGGTCATGATTATGAATTCTATGTAATAGGACAGGATATATCAGGAAATCCTCTGGTTTCTTCACAGTTTAACGGCTTTGGCTTCTGCGGAACCACATCAATTACGGCTCCTGTTATCAGCATCAAAAACGGAAATAAAGCTAACTCTGTTGTCTGCAATGCAAACTTTACGGGAGCAGGGGCAGCAGTCCAGTCTGATGTTTTATATATTTCAGGTGAAATTTCTTCTCCTGAAGTACTTCAGTCACTTACATATAAAATTACGGTTACAGATTCAGATGATGACAGTAATTCAGCTGATGGTACTTATACAATTCCTATCGGAAACTCTGCACCTTCTGCATCTGACTTAAAGTCTGCTTACTGTTATACAACAGACACATCAATTTCTCCGATTAAATATTACTGGCGCATAACTTCAGCTGAGCACGCTTCTGCTTTTTCTTCTGTAATCGGTGAAGGCGCTTATGATGTTACTGTTTCGATAACAGCAAATAACGGTGTTGAGGCTACAAGCCAGAGAGCCTTTACTCTCGATACAAAAAATCCTGAACCAGAGCTTTCAGAACTTTCTGTTGCTGCAGAGGATTCAACAGCTTCTTTCTGGTGGATTAATCCTGCTAAATCCCTTACTGTTACAGGTCTTGTAACTGATAACCTTTCGACAGCCAAAGCCTGTACAAGCTGGATAAAACTCGTTGCAATCACAGATGCAGCCGGTACTGAAACTACATCATCAGGCGCCGGAAATGTTTACACTTCTGCAACTCAGAGTGGAGTAAACAAGTGGAGCTTTACTGTTCCAGCTTCTCAGATTACCTCATCTTATTATGGAGCAAACCTTTATATCTGTTCTAAGGATGCTGCAGGCAATGAAGGTTCTTCTGTTATAAAACTTGTATTCGATACAACGGCTCCGTCTGGAAAGCACGCTCTCGACGGCAAAAATAAGGACCTTTTCTTCCGTGTAGGCTCATACAATAATGATGATATTTCAAAAACTGCTAATCCTTCCCTCTGGGATGATGATCTTGATACGGATGTAGGCGGAAAATATAAGGAAAATACCTACGGTAATTCTACTACAATAAAAATCCGCGGTAATTTTAAGGAAGAAGATTCTGGTCTTAACATGATTTATTACAAGGTTATTACTTCTCCTTCCGCACTTGAATACAATACATTAAAAACTCAGGCATTGAACTTTTTTGCAAATTACAACAAGGCAACTGATTATACAGGATATTTTGCACCGCTTGCTTCAGGTTCTGAAGAAACTAAGCGCATATTCTATACATCTGTTTCAGGAAGAACTGACGGAAAGATTCCATTAAAATATCTTGATTCAAACGGAGATATACAGACCTCGTCTACAGAATTTATTGTAAGCTCAACTTCTTACATAACTGATTCAAAAGGAATCAAAAAGTATTATACAAATATTGATTCTAATTTTAATTCTGTAATTTCAGGTTTCAGTTCAGAAGGAATAAACTACCTTATTCTCGTTGCTGAAGATAAAGTAGGAAATGCAGCCCTTGACTGTGTAATCGCAAAAGACAGTGAAAATAATGATACGGTTTATTACAATGCTTCAATTAACGTTGATACTGAAAGCCCGATTTTAGTATGTTCTTCTCATAACGGCCAGCAGTACACCAACGGTGTAAACGCAATAACCGTAGAAGGAACATATAACGATTTACCTGCATCTAAGAATGCCGGTGTTTCAAAAATCACAATCGAAGTAAACGGTATATCTTCAGATGCTGATCTTGATAACGGTTCGTGGTCAGCCCAGATTCTTTCATCAACCCTCAGTGCACTTTCTGAATCTACAACTTACAATGTAAACGGAACAATTACTGATAATGCAGGCAATTCAAGTTCTTCTACACTGTTTACTCTTTCTTATGATAAAACAGGTCCTTCAGCAGATGTTAAGTCTCCGTCTGAAGGTTCAAAAGTCAATAAACTTATGGATTTAACGGGAAGCGTTACATATACAGGCTCTTCTCCTAAATCACTTGTACTGTACGCATCAACTTCAGTACCGTCAGGAGACTTTACGGCATTTGATATTGTTGACACGATTGATGAAGCAAACAAGATTTACAGCTGGTCAATTACTGACATTGATACATATACTCTGACAGGAGTAGAAGATGCGCCTAAGACTGCAGAGTTGTATTTTATTCCTGTTGTAACGGATGGAGCAGGAAACAATAATGTTTACGATCTTGCAACTTCTTCATTTGTATATGCAGAGAATGTAAATTACTTTAAATACACTGTAGACATGGACTCTGACCGTCCGACAGTAAAAGTTACAAACCTTACTCTTTCTGACGGCGCTTATATCCTTAAATATGGTGAAAATGCTCAGATTGAAGGTTCTGTTACTGATGATGATTCAACTTCAACTGCAGTCTTAAAGACTTTTGTTGCAACAACATCTCAGATTACAGGTACGGGAAGCGTAACTACGACAACTGATGCTTCTACAGGTGTTAAAACCTCCAGAGTCAAGGTTGGAACAAATACTTACGACATAACTACTTTCAATCCTGCAACAGGGGAGTGGACATTTACTCCTGCAGATACTGCCGATGGTGAAAAAACTGTTAATTTCTATATAGTTGATAATGCAGATACTGTTTTCTATACAGGAAAAACTGAGACTGTGAGTGAAGTTGATTATGACTATCACCAGCCGTATTTCCAGTATAAGACAAGTACAGCAATAGATTCTGCTTCTGCTCTTGTTTATAAGAGCGATGCAACAGCGCCTACTGTCAGCGCACAGGTTAAGGCATATAAATCTGATGCATCTACAGCAAACGGGGCCGCTGTAAGTCCTGGTACAAATGTTACACTTGGCGGAACAGAAAAACAGTATGCTGAATTCATTATTACCGGTACTGATGCAAACGGAATTGCAGGAATCAGGCTTACACTTACATATACATCTAAAACTGATTCTTCTGAAAAAACATATTGTATATCTTCAATAGACGGTTATACAGGCTTTACTAAGTCCGGTTCAAAGGCAGATACGGCAGCATCTTCTGTATGGACAACTTCTAAAATTAATCTTTCTGATTATGCAACCGGAACTGTCACAGGTATTATCGAAGTTTACGATAAGTCGGGACTTCTCGGTACAAGTTCACAGATTTTTGCAGTTGATAATTCAGGACCTTCAGTTACTGTTACCAGCCCGAGTTCAACAGATGAACTTACAGGTGAAATTACATTTGCCGGAACTTCTTCTGATTCCGGAAATGCAGGCGTAGTTTCTACAAAGTGGCTTATTCCTTCCACAACTCAGGCCGCAATGACAGACAGCGTTCTTTATGCTGCTGTTGACGGCTCAGGAAACTCTGTATGGAACGATGAACTTGATTCTGAAAAAACTGAAACTGTATGGGGCTTTACTCTTGATGCAGAAACTCTTGCCGGTTACGACAGCGCTTCATATGCAGGAACCAACATTTCAAACGGTCTGTATACACTGCCGTTCTATGTACTTGCAGAAGATGCCCTTGGAAACTATACGATTTTAAAAACAAAAACATTCACTCATAATCCTGATGCAGACCGCCCGCTTACAGCAATTACATATCCGAATTCTTCTAATTACGGAACCGATTCTGAAGGAAATGCAGTTAATTATGTAACACTCGGAAGCGCAATCAGAATTTCAGGAAGTGCACTTATTCCTTCAAATACTACAACTGTAGATTCTGTTTATCTCCAGATTGTAAAGGGAAGTGCAAATCTCAGTGATGATGAAGAAATTGGGGACAAGTACACATTGACTTCTTCATGGGCTGCAGCTCACGGATGTACTGTAATGACAAAAGCACAGATACAGACTGCCCTTGGAAAGACCCTTACATTTACAGATGATTTTGCATGGGGAATTAAGGCAGAAAAAACTTCAGCATGGAGCCTTACAATCAACGAAAATGATGAAATGAGCCCTGCTTCAGGTCAGTTAACTTATATTGCAATCCGTGCATGTGCAGTTAACGCAGAAGGAAAAGTAGGAAGCTGGACAAACTGGTACTACATCAATATTGATGATACAGCGCCGACTCAGTCGCCGATGCTTTATCAGTTCAAGACAACTGCTCCTTCAACAAACTGTGTAGCTGCAAATATAATTGCTGCTTCTAACATCAGTGCAAGCAGCACTTACACAAGCGATATGTATCTTAAGGGAGACTGGTATCTTACAATCAAACTTAACGATGAAAGTTCTATTGATACAAAAAAGACGGTTGTTAAACACGGTTCTTCAACTCTTACTGCCGGAACAGGATATTATGTTTCATCCCTTGTAACAGGTTCTGACGGAAAAGAAAAGACACAGTATCTCTTTATTCCTGTAAGCACTGCAGAAGAGACGGCAAGTTATACTGTTGTTGTTGAAGATTCAGAGCACAGAATTACAGACACATATAATCTTAATATTGATAACCATGCTCCTGAAATTACCGCAGTTTATAAGGGTTCAACAGACAATTCTGCAAACTATCTTTCAGAAGATTCTGCAAATACCGTAACAGATTCCAACTATGTTTATACAATGGGTGGAAAGGTATCAGAAACAGGTTCTGGTTTTGCGCGTCTTGTGTTCTACTACGTACGTGCAAACGCAATTGACGGTGAAACTTATACAACTGAAGCAGTCCTTGACCCTCTTATTATAACAGGAACAGCTGATGCTAAAGCGGCGATTTCCGGTCTTACACGTCATTCATATACTCAGGACACTTCAACCTATTATATGTATGGAAAAGAAATTGCGGGTACTCTTGGTGCAGACGGATTTACTTTCACTGCGACAACAGCAGCTGATATTTCAGGAAATGCTCATATCCGTGAAGGCGGCTTAATTGAAGTTGCCGGTCTTCTGCGAAGAATTGATACAATCTCTTCAGGTACAGTAACATTTGCAACAAGTACAGGTGTTACATCTGAAACATCAGCAACGGCATTCTTCCCTTATGCACAGGTAGTCGACAATACAACTACAGAAAAAGTTTCAAGTCAGTCTGCAAATCCATTCTCATTTACAGATGATGCTGACGACGGTGACTTAATGCCTGAAACTTTAACTGGTTCAAAAGCCCTTGGATTTACATGGGATGCGACAATCCATACATATAACATTTCTGACGGTCCTTGTGCTCTTGTAGTACTCGCATTCGATGCCGCAGGAAACGTAAGCGGAGAAGTATATCCGGTTAAGGTAGAGAACTCTGCACCTCGTCTTGCTAAGGTATTCTTAGGAACAGACCTTAACTCAAGCGGTACATGGTCAGCAAATGAATTTACCGGCTACAATGTTTATGATGCAAATAATACTTACGGAATTGAAAACACAGAAGTAAAGGCTTCACAGAAAATATCAACAGGTTCTTATGGAAGTGCATTCCAGATTAAAGATAAACTTGCCGTAGTTGCAGAAATTGTAGGCGGTAACGGAGATATAATGATGGTCTACGGCCGCGGTGCTTCTTCGACAGCGGCAGTTCCTTCAAGCGGAACCGGGGCAGGTATTACAGCCACTGCAAACACAACCATTACTTCACTTGTAAGTTCAGAGGCAATTGGAACTGTAACTTACAATAATGCTGATGCAGCTACATCTCTTAAAGGTTATACACTTACAAATGCACAGATTGTTGCAGCTGTTACAGAGGCAAATGACGGAACAGGAAAGAAAGCTTCGTTTACATTCTGGGATTCAACAGATGAACTTGTGCAGGGTACAACTTCTCAGAATTGTGTTCTTCTTGTAAATGACTTTACCATTGACCTTGTTGACTCTGTTCCTCCGCGCGTTGTAATTAATCCGTTCTACTGGGAAAGTGCATCAAAGAACAGCCTCTACGGTAACAGCTCTTCAAATGGTCATATAGAACTTGAAAGTGATTTGATGGGAACAGCTGCTGCAACTCTCTATGGAAGTGATCCTAAGGTTTCAGGAAAGATTACGTTTACCGGAACGGCTAATGACGAGCACTCACTGAAAAACCTTAAGTTCACCCTTGCTTCTTCTGCAGGTACAGCACTGACAGGCTTTGCAGATATTGCAATGGGAACTTATGATTCAACTTCTGAAAACGAAACATATGTTGCTAACGGCGGCTGGTCTGCATTAAGCGGAAACTCAGGAGCAGCAGTTTCTTCAACCGGTAAGTATGAATGGACAATCAGTACTGTTGCAACAGATGCTTCGCGCTATTATGAAGATACCGCATATTTAAGCCAGGAAGGACATAAAGTTTACTGGACAATCAGCATTGATACTGCACAGATTCCGAATGTTGCAGAACAGAACATTAAGCTTACTGTAACAGCAACTGATAAGGCAGGAACTGCTTCAACAGGAGCTGCTTCAAGTGCTCCTGACACAACAGACGGCGCATACGTAGTTACAGACGGTACAACGCACGTTCCGTCTTACCAGATGGATGTTGTGCCTTATGTAACAAAGATTCAGACCAGCGTTAGAAAAGCCAGCGGTCTTAAGGATAACAACATCCGTTCTGCAAGCGGTAAATATAGTATTCTTGCAAATAATGCAGAGAACATAATTACCGTAAAGGGCTTTAACTTTAATACCTCTGATTTTGTGGCAAAAATTGCAAATGCAGCAACTTCTGCTGCTACCACAATTACAAAAACTAATGGTGGAACAGCTCTTACAGCTTCTGCAAGTGCAGCAGATACTGCAACAATTACAAACTCGGGTATTTCAAAGTCCGGATACCTTGAAGTCTTCTCTAAGGGAGTTCGTGCACTCAATAACATCAACAGCAATGATGCACACGGAAGCTTTACGAGAACTTCAAGTGTAGATGACTACAAGAACATGCCTAACCGCGTGGACGAAGCAGACTTCTACACGACAAAGAACATAACTCTTACTGATGACAGGTACTTAAGGTTCTTTGATATGAAAAAGACCAACACGAAGAACGGTTACTATCCGGTTATGATTATGGATGGGGATGATCCTGTGTTTGGTTTTGTTGATGCAAATGGTTGTACGGATGGAACTTGTACATATATTGCACAATGTTTCCAACCACAGCGTAGAAAATTTAATTCAGATGGAACCGTCTATTCTACCGAATATCTTGTCGGTGGTATAACATGGGATCAGATGGCAATGACAAAAGATGCTGCTGGAAGATATTATCAAGTTTCTGTTTATAACCAGAATGGTGGAACAATGGGACTGTATTATAATCAGTATGCTTCTTTGTACAATAATGTGCAGGCGGGAAATGCTGCTCCTGTGTATGATGCTACATATTACAATAATGTAGCCTGGCAGCTTGGAACGGGGTACAGCGGATATAATGGTAACTGGTCTTATGCAGGAACTAATAATGCTTTGACACTTGATGCAATAAATTACGGTGGAGTTTTGGTTGATCGTTATCAGAATATTAAACTTATTGCAGATGGAGATTCAACATCAGAGGCTGGAGCTTCTGTTTATCAATCATATTATGATGATAAGACAGGGGAGATAATATTCCGTCAGTTAAAGATTGGAACATATAAGCGTAATGGAACTTTAGGTACACGATTATATAATGGTGCCAATAGCGATAATTCTATTACATACAATCAAGGTACCAATTTTACTGAAAATACATCTCAAACAGGTGCAGCTCAAGGTCGTAATACGGTAACTTCAGCAGGCTCTAAGTATTATGATTTTGCTGTTACTTCAGCAAATATTGCTGTATTTGCTTATTATGACTTTAGTGAAGGTCGAATTCGCATTATGTATTCAAGTGCGACAATTGATGGAACTCCTGGCACTAGTGTTACATTTACAGAAAATACCTCAGTAATGCTTCCTGATTATGTTGGACAGTATATGTCAATGACTATTGATAATAATAATGGAATCCATATCGCGGCTTTTGATGCAAATGACAGTGACTTAAAATACATCTATCTTACTTCTTACAATGCGACATCTTACACAGCAATGACAGTAGATGCCGCAGGTTCTGTAGGTAACTGGACAAGCATCAAAATTGATACTGATTTTAGCCATCCGTATTACAATAAACCTGTAATTGCTTATTATAATGCTACTGAAACTGGAGGCCGTGACGCAATCAAACTTGCATATGCAAAGTCCGAAGTTGGAAGTGTCGAAGAAGGCATAGATTCATCGACAAATTACACTTCGAGTGGTTGGGAATATATGACCGTACCGTCCGTTGACCCAGCACAAGGTGGAAGTTTAAAATTCCAGCAGGTCTGCCTTGACTTTGACTCAAACGGACTGCCGGTAGTAGGTTACCTTGGAACAAACCTTGAGTTCGGTAAGTGGTTTGAAGAGTAGTTTCAAATAAACATGCACTTTTGTTTAAGACCGCCACATGAGCAGGAATGATTGTGGCGGTCTTTTTTTTGCATTGCGCCGCTTTGAAGGGGGGCGTTACGGGGGCAAAGCCCCTGTAGAGAGGGGAGGACACAACGAAGTGTGGCCGTGGGGGGAGACTTCCCCCTGTAAAAAAAATCCCGGCAGAATGATTCCGCCGGGATTCCTCTATTTTTGCGTTGCTATACGCTTTTATTAGTCTTTTGCTCTTTCTACGAATGAACCGTCGCGTGTGTCGATTACGATGCGGTCATCTGTGTTACAGAAAAGAGGAACTCTTACTTCTGCACCTGTATCGAGTGTAGCTGGTTTTAAAGACTTTCCTGAAGTATCACCTTTTACACCTGGTTCACAGTATGTAATTGTGCGTGTTACCTGAACTGGAAGTACAACACCAACCGGCTTGTCGTTGTAGTATGTTACCTGTACATCATAGTCATCATCCGGAGAGATGTATCCGGCATTGTCACCGAGATAGTCCTTTTCAAGAAGGATATCATCGTATGTTTCCTGATCCATGAAGTGATAGTCATTTCCGTCGATGTAAGAAAGTTTTACTGTCTTTTTTACTAATTCAACTTCTTCGAATTTTTCGCCTGCATCAAGACCGAGCTGCTGTGTTGAACCTGTAACAATGTTCTGTACGCGAAGGTTTGTAACCATACCCTGGCGTCCGCCTTTCTGTCCTAAAAGCTTCTGAACGATGAGAGGGTTTCCTTCATACATGAAAGCTGTTCCAACTCTGATTTCGTTTGTCATTAACATAATATCTTACCTCAAAGAATTAAGCGTTTATTTTATTATAATACTTCTTTTATCACATTTTTTCAAGTTGCATAAAAGTCAGCAGGTTTTCTGCAAGGTTCCCGTTTTTTAGAAGCGATTCTGAAAAATCTGTAAAACAGGATTTTTTTGTCTGCTTTTGACGAAGGGCCTCTTCAAATAAAAAGAGAAGTTTTTCTTCATTCAGGGCAGCATCCGGGGTATTGTATTGATTCCAGAGATCATTTAAGGCGTCTGCATATTTTTTTTCTTCTGCAAAGGCTGTAATTCTTTCTAAAAGAGCGTTTACTTTTACAAGCTGGTTATTATCGTCCTGAACATAGGCATGCCAGATAAAAGGAATTCCTGACAGGCAGGCACGGGCAAGGCTTTCTTCTCCCCGGATAAAGTTAAAGTCTGCACTCATCAAAACCCTGTCCCATTCTTCCTGCGCTAAAAAATCAAGTTCTGTAAGTTCAATTTTACAGCCGTTTTTTCTCCAGCCTTCTTTTACGCATTCAAGACTTCGCCCGGCGGCTGCAAGAACTTTTACTTTAAAATCAGGTTTTCTGGTTTTAATTTTGTCTTCAAATTTTTTAAGTACCTTAAAAATGCCGGAAAAATCCCGTTCATAGGAAAACATTGTAACCGTGAGTGCAGAAGGATTACTTTTTTTTCTCTCATCCAGAAGTTTTTTAAATCCACTGTCAATTATCAGTCCGCCGGTTTTTGAAGTAAAGCCCGGCATAAAGAACATCTTTTTTACGAAGGAACTTCTTGTATAACTTTTTAAAAGATGAAAGTCATCAGCCCAGCTTTCTGCTGTCAGGTATTCAATATTAAAAATATGAAAAGTCTGTCCGGGATTTTCTGCAAAGAGAATTTTTTCAAGCCAGTCTGGTCTTCCGCACTGAAAGCATTCTAAGATTACAGGAAAAGGGGAGGAATTGTAGAAAAAATCTTCATTCTGATTCCAGTCGAGGACTGTCCATTCTTTTGTGCCGTATTTTATAGTCTGAACTTTTTTACGGGCGTCGACATTTTTTGCCATCATTGAAAAACTTTTAAGGTCAGAGCAGACTATAGTCAGATTAAGGGTAGAATCTGCATCAGTTAAGGACTTTGCAAGGCGGTAAACAACTCCAATATCTCCGAAGTTATCAACTACTTTGCATAAGAGCATTATATTTTTATTTTTCATCAGATTTTGATTCCTGCGGTAAAATTAGGTACAAAGCGGATTTTTGAGCCCGTCCATACTTCGCCTGCAATCTTTAATCTGTAGACATCATCAAAGTTTGCGTCATTATAGCCTGAGATATGGGTGTCGAAGTTTACGCCTGCAAAAAACTGGAAATCCTGTTTTGGTTTGTATGAAAGAAGGAATCTTGTCGAAGGAACAATGTTGAAGCGGTCTTCGTCCTTTACCCGGTCAGAGAAAATATACATGAAGTTTGAGTAGAGTTCTATGTTGAGTAGAATCCGTCCGAAGAGTATTGCCTGTGTTCCAAAGCCTGGGCTTGCTTCCATGGTCTTAAACTGTTTTAAAACATTGTGTCCCAAAAGCATTGACCCATAGAAATTACTGGAGCCTATATGAACGCCTGTATTAATGGTTCCGCTGGTATTTCCTGAAAATTCATAAAGAACTTTAAATTCAGAGTGCTTTCTGATTTCTCCCTCACGGCGGAGTTTTGCCGTTTCCTTCCATTTTTCTTTTTTAAAGACAGGCGGCTGTGATTCTAAGGTGTCTTTTACGCTGTCAAAAGTCCATACATGTGCAACGCTTGCGTAAAGTTTGTAAGCGGGAGAGGTTTTTACAAGTTCACCTGAAACGCCGTAGTTCTGTACGGTAACTTTAAGAGGAGTAGGAATAAGGCTTTCGTGGCTTAAAACAATTTTGAAACTGCGGTTTTCAGGGAGACCGATAACTACCTGATTCTGGAGGAACGAGTTTGCGGCGGCCGGAAGTTTTATTTTTGAAAACTCAACTTTGCCGTCGATTATTGAAGCGAGCAGGGTGTTGTTTTCGTCAAAAACTGCGTAATTTCCGGGTCCTTTAATGAGGATAAGGTTAGTTCCAAGATTTGAATAGACTTCATCTTCTTCAAGCGCTAAGAGCCAGGCCAGATAGGTTTCTGAGGCGTGCATATCAACACAGGTATTTATAAGTTCCTGTGTATCCATGCCGAATTCTCTGTTCACAACCCTGGATGTATACCAGGAGATAAAGCCTGAATTTTTCTTTGCACTCTCCTGGGCGCTTAAAGGTTCTTCCTGGATTTTGTTTTCCAGAAAAACCATTTTTAAAAGCGCGTATGCCAGGGAATGAGCCGAGGCAAGTCCGCTGTAAAAATCAGAGACTTCAGGGTAGCGTTCTGCCATTGCGTTTTTGCATTCAACCGGCAGAAATGGCCCTGTTTTAAAAGGACAGTACTCCCTCATCATTAGTTTCTGAAAATATATGTTCATCTGCGGAATGAAGCAGGATTCATATTTCTGGTAATCGGTGTTCCAGTCGTTTATGATGGCCTTTATGTTTCCGTATTTTTTGTATTTCCAGTTGTTCATGTTGAAAGGAACTGTAGGAACAACGTCTTCGGCATTTACTATGTTCCAGATGAAGCCGTATTTAGGGTTTTCTGCAGCATCGAGTGTCGTAACGTTTGGAGAAGCAAAGGTGTAATCGTAAATGTTTGAAGCCTTAAAAAGTTCTGTATCTAAAAGCTGTGCGCCCAGAAGATTTGCAATTGCCGCCCCCCTGCTGTGACCTGTCAAAAGCAGATAGCAGTTATCTATATCGATTTTATTCTTCAGAATATAGGCGATTAGTGCATTTTCAACCTGTTTAGCGGCCTTTGAAAAACCTTCGTGGAAATCTTCTGCCTTTTGAGTTCTGTCTGAAATATTAAGGTTTGAAAGCCATTCATTTGAACTTAGAGGAGTTCCGCGGATTACTACAGTTATGAGTGCTGCAGGTCCTTTTGCGCTTTGAATCTGTTTTGAAGCAAAGGTAAAGGCGGACTGATTGTTTCCCCATACTGAATTGTTGTAATTGATGGAGTAATGCTGTTCAATAAGTTTAGAAGTAAAGCCCAGCTTTTTAAGACACTGAATGATGAGGTTATTGTCAGGATCTTTTTCTGCCTGCTCATAGGCAACGTTAGCAAGAATTGCCGCAATGCGTGCAAGTCCGTGGTTGTAGTGATAGGCTGATTTTTCACCGAACCATTTTTCGTTCCATTCGCATTTTATTATTGCAGGCTCGTCTGAAACAGTTACAAGACCTCTTACAGGAAAAGAAACTGTTTCTGCGTACGAAAGGGAAGTTAAAATGAGAGAAAATAAAACCGGTGACAGGAACTTTTTGAACTTCATCTTTATCTGCCTTTTTTTGTATTTTTACAGAGACGTTCCTTTTGCTGCAGCATCAACGTCGGCGCCGTCCAGGACAACCTTGAGTTTTTCAAATTTGCCGTCACGGTAAACGGTTACAGTTACTGTGTCGTTCGGTTTTTTTGATTCCAGGGCACTTGTGTAATCTGCGTAGGTTTTTACGGAAATTGAATCGATTGCTGTAATTATATCTCCGCCTAAGTAAATTGTAGTCGGATTGAAACGGCTTCCATACTGAACGGCTTTTGTACCGCCCCGGATGCCTGCTTTTTCTGCACTTGAGCCTGATTCAACTTCACTTACGAGAATTCCATAAGAGATTTTGAGACCTGCGTACTGTGCGATATTTGAAGTCATCTGAACAGGCTTAATATTTATTGTACCGCGCCTTACTTTTCCGAATTTGATTAAATCATTTACAACGCGGCGGGCTGTACTGACTGGAACTGCAAAACCGATTCCTGCCGAAGAGCCTGAGTTTGAAATTATCATTGTATTGATTCCGACCATGCGGCCCTTTGTGTCTAAGAGAGGTCCTCCTGAGTTTCCCGGGTTGATGGCGGCATCTGTCTGGATCATATTGCGGATGATTACATTGTTGCTTTCCTGAATAGGACGGCCAAGCCCTGAAATGATTCCTGTGGTCATAGTCCTTTCAAGCGCAAAAGGGTTTCCGATTGCAATAACTTTCTGTCCTACTTTAAGGCTGTCGGCGTCGCCGAAATCAATTGTCTTGAGTTTGACATTATCAGGCGGATCAAATTTTAAGACAGCAATATCGCTTTCTACGTCTTTTCCGACAACGACTCCGGGGTAACTTGTTCCGTCTGCAAGGGAAATGTTTATTTTATTTGCTCCTGAGATTACATGAACATTTGTTACAACATAGCCCCTTCTGTCGATTATTGAACCTGAGCCTGAACCGCCTTCCTGGACTACAGGTTCTAAGAACCAGTTTATTCCCATGACCTGAGTCGTGATGTTTACAACAGCTTCGTTGCATTTTTCGTATACAAAAATGTTCTGTTCTTCGTCCTGAGTATACTGTCCTGAAGAAGAGGAAGCCGGAGTGGCAGAAGGTTTTTCAGTTATGATTTCATCAGGAAGTTCTCCGCCTGTTTCAGAAATCAGTTCTGACTGAGCTGAGTTTTCAGATTCTGAAATTTTAAGCTGCTCTTTAGAATCTGAGTTTTTAATGTATGTAAAATAGAAAAAAATGGATGCGGCAGCAAGACCTGTTATAAGTCCTGTGAAAACAGCCTTAACCATCTGATGTCTTGAGTATAATTTCATTATTTATTCCTCTTAAAGTAATATATACATTCCTGCTTCTGTTTTAAAGTATTTGCGGCAGTTAATTATCTGCATAGAGCTTTTTAAGTTAAAAAACAGCGGATATGAAAAAGGGGAGAAGTGAAGGTCAATTCCGCCTTCCATAGCGCGGGTAAAATCAGCTGAAGAGTCTTTTCTGTCATCTTCTGAGAGGCCTGTCGTTCCAAAAGAAGAGTGAAGGGCTGCAAATAAGCCTGCAGAAAAGTTGTCTGCGCTTAACGTAAAGCTGATTCCGTTTTTCCAGACTTTATCATAGTTACTGTCAGCGGTATTGTAAGTTGAAGGGGCAAAAACGAATTCAGAGGAAAGGCCTGTATAAAAGGCATTTCCTTTAAGTCCGAGTACAATTCCTCCGCCGGCACCGCTTCCGTTGTCTGCTCCGTAAGGTGGGTAAGGACGGTTTGAGGCTCCTCCTGCCCTGAGTAAAAAGCCCCAGTTAAAATCAACAGCCTCACCTTTGTTTTCAAAAGTGAATTTTAGTGCTGTGTTGAAGTTTGCAGAACTGTTTTCTTTTTTAATCAGAGTGCCTGCTTTAAGTGTAAGTTCTGCGTGTTCTGAAAGTGAATAGAGAAGATGAAAGTTTACCGGAGAACCGTAAAAAGTGTTTTCGTTGTCAGTTAAGAAGGCGCCTGATGAAAAGCCGAGGTTGAGCGTGTCTTTAGGGTAATGAAGTGCCTGGGGAAGTGTTCCGGTTCCTGAGCCTGAAGAAGTTACAGAAGTCCAGGGCAGCCTTATTGAAGAATCAATATTAAAACTTATGCTTAAAGATTTGTCCCCGGATGAAATAACTGCAGTGTAGGTTCCGTCAGAACAGATTCCTGATGAAGTATTTCCGTCCCAGGTAACGCTTTGTTCCCAGAAATTAAAATCAGGCAGAGAGCAGTCAAGGACTTCATTTTTACTGGAATCTAGAATCTTAAAGTCTGCACTGCCTTTGTTCGTTACGGAAAAATAAAATTTTATCTTACCTGGAGTGCCGGGCAGGGCAGGGTTAAAGGAAGTCCTGTTCACCCTTAAGTTTGAGATTTCAAAAGGTGCCTCAGCAAGTTTAATTCTTATAAGCTGGTAAGAATGCCTGTAAACATAAAAGTCTGCTGTCTGTGTCTTAAAACCGAATTTTTTTGCTTCTAAGGTGTGGCTTCCTTCCTGGAGAAAAACTGTCTGCTCAGAGATTTTCTGGCCGTCTATGTAAAGCTGTGTGTCCTGTGGCTCACTGTAAAAACTTACCTGTCCCCGGTATTTTTCAAGTTCAATGTAATAAACAGCTTCCTGACCTTTTCTTACCTGAATCCTGCAGCGTTTTGTTTCCCAGCCGCTTTTTTCAACTTTGAGGTTATATCTTCCTTCAGGCAGGTCATTTATAATTAAAGTGGTGTTACCTTCAAGCTGGCCGTTTAAGTAAACAGCAGCGTCAGATACATTGCTTTTGACTGTGATTTTTGTTCTGCCTGTGTCTGTAAGGGAAAACTTTTCTGCTTCAAGTAAGTTAAACTCCCCGCCGGAAACAGAAGATTCTTCCAGGGCGGGCAGTTCTTCAATGCTGAATGAAGATTCCTGTGAGTAAAGATTAAACAGAAAAAATGAGTACAATAAGGCGGATATAAAAATCCTAAATCTTTGCATACTAATAATTTACCCGATTATTTTAAGGTCGGCAATAAGCCGTGTTCCAAGAAACTGAAGTAGCTGTTCTTGGTTATTATTATGTGGTCGAGCAGTGCCAGCCCTAAAAGTTCTGAGGCCCTCAAAAGATGTTCTGTCGTTGCAAGGTCCTGCCCCGAAGGCTCGGCGTGTCCTCCCGGATGATTGTGGCTTAAGATTATTCCTGAGGCGTGCTCTTTGAGCGCTTCGGAAAAAATCTCGCTTGGTTTTAAAACTGCCATATTACCAGCCCCTACACAAAGCACGCGGATATTCATTATTTCCTTTGCGCCGTTTAAGGTGATTGCGACAAAGTGTTCAGCACTCTGCATTGCAATATGCTTTATAAACGGAATAACGTCCTTAGGATTGTGCACCTGAGCCTGGGGACTTCTGTTGTGCCTTTTTCCAAGTTCAAGGGCGGCAGCAATGCTTAAAGCCCTGCTTTTTCCGACACCGTCAATTTTCTGGAGTTCGTTTACCCATTGTTCCTGGTTAGTCGCGCAGATTACATCCAGAATCTTTTCAGCCATGTATTCCACGGGCATTTTTCTTGTCCCTGTCCCGAGAATGAGCATGATGAGTTCTTTGTCATTCGGCCAGGAAAGTCCGTTTTTAAGGGTGAGCCTTCTGATGTCAATCTGTTCTTTTGATTCGTTCATTTGTACCTCTTTTTCTTCACTATAATAATTGACGTGAGAATTCAACTTTTTACAATTTTTGAAGAAAAAAAGTGAAAAAAACACCGATATTTTTTATATGATGGGAAAATTTTTTAAGAAAAGAGTTCTGACAGCATTTTTAGTGTCAGTTTCAGTAATATTCAATTCTATTTTGTTTTTTTCATGTGTCAGTACAGCCCGCCCTGTTCCGGCTGTTCGTGAAGAATGTTCAAGGAATCTTCGCGCCAGAGGAATAAAATCTGACCTTCAGCTTGCGCGGTTTTTTCTTACGGAGAATTCAGAGCTTCCTGTTGGAAAAGTACAGCGTCTTGCTTCATATTACATAAAAGAAGGGGCTGCAGAAGGAATTAATTCTGATGCCGCTTTTGTTCAGATGTGCCTTGAAACTGGTTTTTTGCGTTTCGGAAATCTTGTAAAAAGTGAATGGCATAATTACTGCGGTCTTGGTGCTGAGGGCCCTGAAAAGCCGGGAGAACGCTTTGAAACGGAAGAACTTGGAGTAAGGGCTCATATCCAGCATCTTCATGCCTATGCAACAACAGAAGATATAAAACTCAATCAGCCGCTTGTAGATCCGCGTTATTCATGGCCTCACAGAACAAAATATGCTGAAACTGTTTTTGACCTTGCAGGCACCTGGGCCATGGATAAAGAATACGGAAACAAGCTTGATGAACTTTTAAGCCGTCTTTCCTTATTCTAAAAAAAAGCCGGTTTTACAGATTTATTTTATTTGTGTAAGTTCTGTTTTGTGTCAGACTCTATTTTATAGTTGTTCCGGTATAAGCTTTTCCTTCAAGAATTGCCCTGATGTTATCAAGGTTCTTGCCGCCGGCACAGATTACAGTAAGTCCAAGTTCCTGGGCTTTTTTAGAAGCAACAGGATCAAAAGGACAGTTTTTGCCCGGGGTCCACTCATCTCCGACAATCTTCCTGAAATCAGCCCATGAAATGCTATCAATCGGTTTTGCATCAGGATTTTTGCGCGGATCATCAGTGTAAACTTTTTCAATGTTGCTTAAATTTACGACTGTATCAGCATTAAATTTTTCTGCAAGAAGAACTGCATCGTTATCAGTAGAAAAGCCCGGTTTCCAGCCTGCTGCAAGAAGAATTGAACCTGTAAAGTCTTTTGCCGCAGTCGGGTCAGTTACAACGTCTTCTTTACAAAGTTCTCCGAAACTTGCCTTTACAAACTGTGCATTAAGTCTTGTTGCCATAATACCGATCCAGTCAGCAGCCTGTGTGCCCTGGTCGTCAGGAGTAGAGGTGACTTCGCGGAAAGCCTTCTGGTAAATGCGTGCAGGACCGCCGCCGCCGACTACAAAAATCAGTCTGTCATCTTTGTGTGATGAAAGATAATCTTTAATCATTGAAACAAATTTCTTTACAAATTCTGCATCAGGACCTTCAGGCGCTACAATAGAGCCTCCGACTGATAAAACTTTAGTAGACATATTTCCTCCAATAGATTACCGCTTAAGTTCACTCACATGAATTCGCAGTATCTGCCTTTTCTTTTAGTATATACCTGCAATAACAGGATCGTTCCATAAAGAACTGTAATTAACTTTTCCAGAAGAACTTTCTTCCCAGATTGACTGAAGAGCAAAAGTCCTCTCTTTGTATACGATGTTACTGTTAGAAAGAGTAGGCTTAAGTTCGTTGTAGCCTCTGCTGAAAACAATGTGCTGGCTGTCTATGTTTCCAAAGTAGAACTGGAAAGGATCTTCAATGGTTTTAAATGCCTTGTATTCCATTTTAAGTCCCATCGCAGGATCTACAGGAACCCAGCCGAAGTTTTCCAGATAGAATTCAGACCACCAGTGGCTTACGGCTTTTAAATCAACATCAACCAGAATTCCGCTTACAGGAATTGCAGGTATTTTAAGGGCACGAAGAAGCGCTGTAAAGGTAACAGCAAAATCGTAGGCATCTCCGCTTTTATCTTTCAGCAGGTCTTTTGGATCAGAACCTGGTTTCCGCACAGAAATAAGTTTATATGTATTGAGAAGGTATTCATAAACCAGTTTTGCTTCGAGATAAGGATTTGTTTCATTTTTTACGATGGAAGCAGCAAGTTTAACATATTCCTCATCATCTGATTTAATAAGGCTGTCAGGAGAAGTAAAGGTTGTGTAAAGAACTCTGCTCTTATCGGTAAAAGGCTTTACATATTTTGGATTTATTGAAGTTGTAAGTGCGTATTCATCAACTACAAAACTGTGATTAAAGCGAAGCTTTTTTGACCCTGCTTTTGAAAGTTCAAACTGATGGATGATTGTATTCTGATAGGATTCAAATACAGGCTCAGGGCGGCACTCTGCAATATAGGCAGCAGGCTGTCTTGCCATAACTGGCGGACGTGGAATCCTTAAGGAAAGTGTTGTGTTTGAACGGGAATTGATGTCTTCAATATCAGCATTGAGCTGAATTAAATAAGTCTTTTTGTCTTTATATTCTTTTGTGCCGGCAGGCAGCGAAATTTCAAGATAGGAAAGGTTGCTTTTTCCTTTTTCTGTCTGGACATAAATCTGACCTGAAACAGCACCGTCCGGAACCCTTATGTGAATTTCAGAATCACTCCAGTATTCATAGTCATAGTTGTCTTCACTTGCGGCGATGCAGGGAATCTCTTCTGTCTGTTCTGAATTAGTCTCCCAGCCTGCAGTAAAGAAAACCTGGGCATTACTGCGGATTGTACCGAAGTTTGTTCCGCTGATTATCAGTAAACTTCCCGGAGCCGCTTTTTCAGCAGAAAGCTGAGTTATTACTGGCAGTGAGGTCTTTGTGTCCGGAAGAACTTCTACAGGAATTCCTGCGGCATTTGCAAAAAAGCTGGGTTTTGATTTTCCTGTTTTAGTAGAAACTATTACAAGTCCGTCCTGAACGTTTGGAGGAAGAATCAGCTTAATCTGAGTGTCTTCCCAGCCAAGATAACCTGAAGCGGTAATCTTTGAGCCTCCGACTTCAACATAATCGGAAGGATTTCTTATATCACCAAAGTTTTCTCCGGTAATAATCATCATATCCCCCGGAGCTCCCACAGGAGGATTTACAGTATAAATTTCAGGAATCTTTCTTGCCTGCAGGGTAATGCCTGAAATTGCAGTCAGAACAATGAAAATTACGAGAATGACAGAAAATACCCTGAAAACAGGATATTTACGGAAAAGGATTTTAAAGATATCAGTTGCTTTCAAAATTATCTGCGCGCTCCAATGGAATAGTGTGCATGCCTGGTACTTCTATTCTAACAGAGGCAGGAGATTTGTTAAAGTCGGGGCGGAAAACATCGATATCAGAAAAATTGGATGCGAGGGTAGTGGCAGAAACAACTTTCTGGTTAGGATTTACTGCAGAAGTTTTTGCTTCTTCCGTGCTGTTTTCTTCAGGAGCCTGTGTTTTTTTAGCAGAACTTAAAGCTCCTGAAATTTTAGATGCGTCAAGGTTTCCGTCAACAACAACTTTGTTTTCGCGTATTGGTTTGATTTCTGTGCGTGCAATTGCCTTTACCTCAGGAAGCTGCTGTCTGTTGATTCTGAGCGGTCCTGCAATAAGTGCAAGAACTGCGGCAGCGGCGGCAAAGCCTGATACCCATTTTGTGTATGAGCGGAGAATATTTTTTTCTTCGTGGCAGGCGGTATTTTTAGCGAAGCGCATTTTAGTCTGGAGACGTTCAAAACTCTGGTCAAGATAATCCTGGTTGAGTTTTACAGACAGTGCATCTTCTTTGAGCATGTCAGAAATGCTTTTAATGCGTTCAAGTTCCTTACGGCACTTTTCGCAGGATGCAAGATGAGATTCGTACTCTTTTACAAATTTTTCCGGCATTTCACCGTCAAGATAAATGGAATGAAGATCTTTTTCAGGACAACCAGACATCATCGCCTCCAATGAGCTTTTCTAACTGTTCCCTGGCACGGAACATACGGATTTTTACATTTCCTTCTGTTATGCCGAGAACTTTCCCGATTTCTTTATAATTTAAGTCTCCGTATTCCCGGAGAATAATTACTTCTTTTAAAGATTTAGGGAGTTTTTCTAAGGCAGATAAAGCGATTTTCTGAGTTTCTTTTCTAAGATAATCAGTTTCGCCTGAAGTCTGCTGGCGCTTGTCTTCGTAAAGTGCTTTCTGATAAGCGTTGCGTTCACGCTTTTTTCTGAGCGCATAGTTGAGCGAAGCGTTTTTAACTACCCTGATAAGCCAGAATTTAGCATCGTTCATTGTAGGAAATGTCATGCCTTTTTCACTGGCTTTTATGAAAGAATCGTGAACCAGGTCTTCAGCTGCGTCTTCATCGTTTACAATGCGCCAGGATACTTTAAAGAGAAGAATCATTGTTTCATTGTAAATGCGGCGAAAATCTGCAGGATCAGCAGCATTAAGGGATTTTTCACTTCCTTCCACACTATTAAGAAACATTTTATCTCCAGAAAGTTACAGAATATTTTAAAGATTTTTTTACGGGCGTCTCCCCGCATTGCTGCGGGGCCGGGCCTTGCGGGGTTTCATTGCTCCGCAACGCTTCGCGCCCCTCCAGTCCCTGACGCTTAGCCGCGCTTCCAGGCAGGGCCCTGCGGGGTATCTATAATTGTAATTCCCCGTGCTGCCAGCTCGTCACGGATTTTATCTGCAGCGGCAAAGTCCTTTGCTTTTTTTGCTGCAGTACGCTGTTCAACAAGGGCTGTAATTTCTGCAGCTTCAGGATCGCCTGCGTGGTCATCAGCACTTCCGGGATTTTTAAGGGAAATCTTTTCCGCAAGTTCAAGGGCATTTTCGATTACAGAAAGGGAAATTACTTTGTCCATTACAAAGATTTCAGCCAGTGCCTGTGAGGCTTTCTGTCCTTTTCCGCTGGAAGCTTTCTGCAAGGCAGAAAGGGCAACAGGAGTTGCAAGGTCGTTTTCAAGACCTTCGCGGAAACGCTTTAAGTTTTCAGTTTCGCCGAGGCCGGATGCGATTTTTCCGAGAACTTCGGCATAGTTTTCTTTTGTGAGTGAAAGTTTTTCTTCATCACCGGCTTTGTTTATAAGTTTTGCGGCGCGTTCGTTTAAGGCGGCTCTTCCGTTTTTAGCAGACTCGAGACCGTCCATAGAGAAAATGAGCGGTTTTCTGTAGTGACCGCCTAAAAGGAAGAAGCGGTAGTCGAGAGGCGCAAAGCCTTTGCTTGTGAGGGAATAACCTTTTTCAGCAGGTAAGTCAGTCTGGAGGGTGATAAAGTGGCCGGAAGACTTGGACATTTTTCCGCCTTCAAGGATTAAAAACTCATTGTGCATCCAGTATTTGACCCAGGGACCGGCCTGGCGTTCTTCTTCAGAAAAACTTCCTTCGCTCTGGGCAATTTCGTTTGTGTGGTGAACAGGAACATGGTCGATTCCTCCGGTGTGGATGTCAAAATGCTTTCCCAGGTATTTCATGCTCATTGCAGAACATTCGATGTGCCAGCCCGGATAGCCTCTTCCCCATGGAGAGTCCCAGGTCATAGCCTGATTTTCAAATTTTGACTTTGTGAACCAGAGAACAAAGTCGCCGGGATTGCGCTTATTTTCGTCGATTACGACTTCCTTGCGCTTTCCTTTTCCTGCGATGAGTTTTGAAAGGTCAAGATTAGCGAGTTTGCCGTAGTCAGGGTAGGTTGAAATGTCGTAGTAGAGGTTGCCCCCTGCCATGTAGGTGTGGCCGTTGGCTTCGAGTTTTTTGATGAGTTCAATCATCTCATTGATGTGCTCTGTAGCTTTGCAGATTACGTCCGGATGGCGGATATTGAGGGCGTCGATGTCTTTCATGAAGGCGTCAGTATAAAACTGCGCAACTTCCAGAACACTCTGGTGGCGTTCTTCTGCAGTTTTTACCATTTTGTCATCACCTTCATCGCTGTCGCCGGTTAAGTGGCCTACATCAGTAATATTCATTACGTGCTTAATGTCATAGCCCAGGTAGGAGAGGGTCTTGTCGAGAACGTCAAGAAAAACATATGCGCGCAGGTTTCCGATGTGGGCGTAGTTATAAACAGTAGGACCGCAGCCGTAAAATCCTGCATGTCCCGGAACTACAGGAACGAATTCCTCCATTTTGTGACCCATTGTATTGAACAGACGTAAACTCATATTAACCTCAAAGAATTTCTCACAGAGGGCTTTTAGGAATACAAAAGACCTGGAGAATTAATATTTTTATCAGTGCAATTTTAGAATAAAAACGGGGCTTTTTCAATGAGAAGAAAAAACGTGTTTCATGCGGTTTTAAGGCTGAGTAATTGTGACAAAAAAAGGCCGCAGGGCATGCCCTGCGGCCTTTTTGATTTTAGGAGTGTATCCTTATTTGTCGAAAGCCCAGCCTGAGAATTCAAGAACCTTTGTAACAGTACCGTCGCTTAAGGTAATTGTATTGTCTGTGTTGTTATAGCTTACGTTATATGAGCTTGAAACATTTCTTTTGGTAAAGACAGTATAGTCTTCGTTCCATTTCCAGCCGTTATATACACTGTGGTCTTTGTCTTCAAATTCGATTTTATTGCGGCTTACACTGTAAGTTTTATCGGTGTTATAATCATGAAATCTGTAGGCAGCGTACTGTTCATACCAGGCCCTGGAACTGTCATATTTTGCATTGCATACAATATAGGCCCCTGTCTTATTTGTGTCAGTCGGTGTGGTATAAGCCATATAAAAGTCAAAGCTGATGTTTTCAGGTGTCTCAGCCTTTCTTGCTGCAAGCTCAACCTGTTTATAGGATTCCAGTGCTTCTGCAATTTCGGAGATTGTTGCTCCGGCTGAAAGTCCAAGTTTATGCTCTTTCTCTACAAGAGTATCCTTTGCAGTGTCTATTCCGGAAATAAGACCTGCAATAATCTGTGCTTTGTTTTCAGCAGGAAGAGAGTTGTAGGCTGCCTCCGTAAAACCGCTGATGGAAAACTGACTTCCAACAAAACTGAAAAAATCTTCCCTGGAAGCAATACCTTCTGTACCATTTAAAAGCGGTATTAAATATTTATATACATTATAAAGATCGTTTATAGACGGTTCAGTAATTTTTTCAAAATCGATTATGGCATTTATCACGTTCTCATATTTTGTGTAGTAGCGGAGAGTGTCTTCTTCCAGACTAACCCATGCACCGTTTTTATATTCAGGGCTACTTATTTTCAAAAAGCTGATTACGGCAGAGGCGCCTTCGTAATCTGCAATAAAGGAATATTTTTTCTTCTCATCAAGTACAGGTACTCCGTTTTCATTCTCATATTCTTCAACTGTGATTGTTTTTGAATCATTGTCAATTTTGTAATGAGAAGAACTGTTGTTGAATTCTTTTACTGCAGGCAGAAAGAGTTTATATGTTTTATCCACTTTTTTACCGTTATATGTAAGGTGTGCCTTAATGCTTACATTCTGGTCTATGTAGTTACGGTAAATGTATATTCCGGCATAGGATCCGATTACTACAGGAGGATGAGGCTGTACACTGTAAACTGTACCTTCATCCTTTACATAGTCAGATTCTTCGATATCTACTGCAATGTTTTTTGAACCTGCTGATATGGAACCTCTGAGGTATGCTTTATCTATCCATGCAAGTCCAGGTGCAGTAAAAAGGGCAGCGAGTTTTTCTGAAGCAAGCTTGAGGACTGTATCATCAGAAAGTTCTGCAGATTCCTGGTATACCTTTACAGTAAAAACTTTTGTCTTTGTCTTTCCCTGTGTGTCAGTAAGGGTTGCAGTAAGCTTTATACTGTCGCTTCCATTTCCTTCTTTAGGATAAACGTTTGCCAGCTGAATTTGTGCTTCTGCCGGATAACCCTGAGGACGAATGACAGTATTGTCAGAGGATTCCCAGCTTACTGTTACAGTTTCCGAGGAAGCGGCATAGAGGGGGAGCTCAATAACCGTATCAGCGGTTTCTGAAACAATGTAAAGACTGTCACTGGCAATATCCAGTGCAGATTTTGGAGAAGAGGAATTATCATCTTCTTCTGAGCAGGAAAGAAACGAGAGTGCAGCTGCAGCCATAAGGACAGTTGCAAGAATTTTGAAATACTTTTTCATTAATTTTTTACTCCTTATTAAAATTAAACTGAAATGTTTTCAAGGAAAAAATATAACACAATTTTTTGAAAAATCATTTTTTATGTTGAGAAAAAAGAGAAAAAATGCAGGATAAAGTATTAATTGTGAATGGTTCCCGTTTTGCTGATTTAGTATTAAAATTATGGTGAATGAAAAAACTTACTGAAACTGCCGTTCTTATTAAAGACAGCCCCTCCTTTAAGGGAAACATAAAATTCAACGAAAATCTTTCCTCTCATACAAGCATGCACACAGGGGGACCTGCCTCTTTATTCATTGAAGCAGAAGATGAAGGGAGCCTGGTTTTTGCCGTAAAGTGTCTTCTTGAAAATGAAATTCCTTTTTTTCTTCTTGGTGGAGGTTCAAACACTGTTATCCGTGATGAGGGCCTTGCTGCCGTGGTCTCTACCCGTAAATTAAATGGAGTTTCTTTTTCTGAAGATGAAGGGGAAGGTAAGGGCATAAAAAAAATAAAGGTCATGGCAGGGGCTTCCTGGGGCAGCGTGATTTCTTTCTGCCGCAAAAATGACCTGGGCGGACTTGAAGGCTTTACGGGGCTTTCCGGGACCTGCGGCGGAGCTCTTTATATGAACGCTTCCTGTTTTGGTCTTTCCGCCTGTGACAACCTTGTTTCTGCTGAATATTTTGATTTGAGTGATATGGCACTCCACACATATAAAAAAAATGCAGCCGACTGGGCTTATAAAAAGTCTCCGTTCCAGAACACGGATTACACTGATTTAAAAGCTGATGAAGGCAGGGGCGTTGCGGGGAGTTCCCCGCAGAGAGGGGAGCGAACAACGAAGTGCGAGCGCGGGGAGAGACTTCTCCCTGAAAAAATAATTCTTTCGGCTGTGTTCACGGTTCACGACGGCTTTGACGCTGCTTTTTCTGAAAAATGCATGGAGTCGCGGCGTGAAAAAGGACATTTTAATTCTCCAAGTTCCGGTTCTGCCTTTAAAAATGATGCTTCTAAGGGAATTATCGCGGGAAAAATTATTGATGAGTGCGGACTGAAAGGCTTTTCTTGCGGCGGGGCTCAGATTGCTCCCTGGCACGCTAATTTTATTGTAAACCCTGAGAGAAAGGCGTCTGCTTCTGATATAAAAAAACTTTCTGAAATGGTTCAGAAAACAGTGTTTGAAAAGACCGGAATCCGCCTTGAAAGTGAAATAATTTTTGTCTGATTGCATACGGGGAGCGGAATCCTAAAATCCGGGCATTTACTTAAGCCTTCCTTAAAAAAAATATTATCTAATAATGAAACTTTTTGCGTCCGATACTTACAAAGTAGATATTTTCTGTTACAATTAAAAGAAACGGGGAAAAACGTGCTTCAGTTACAATTTGTTAATTTCAGACAGGGCTCATACATCGTTGTTGAGGGAAAACCTCAGAACGATATTTTTTATATCATTCAGTGCGGGAACGTACGCGTACAGCGTGAAGACTCTATTCCTGGTCAGCAGCCTGAAATGCTCGGACCGGGAGACTTTATCGGTGTAATTTCGTGTATGTCGAATCACTCCCAGATTGATACCGCCCTCGCAGTAACTGATGTTGTATGTATTTCCGTAAGGCGGGACCAGTACCCTGAATTAATTGAACGCAATACTCCTGTTGCCATGAAGATTATCCGCACTTTTGCAAACCGCATGCGTCTTTTAAATGACACACTCATGCAGGCTACTTTAAATAATTCTGCAAGCCAGACAACAGAGCAGATTTTCCGTGTTGCTTCTTATTATGACAAAATCAAAAAACCAAGTATTGCAATTTATGCATACTATCAGTACATAAAGGCAAATCCAAACGGAATAAATGTTCCTGTTGCAAAACAGCGTTTTCAGGCACTCCGCGGAATAAGCCGTGCCGTTTATTTTGAATCAAACCAGGACCTTCTGCGCGTTTATCCTCAGGATACAATGATTATGTCTGAACAGCAGAGCGGGGCAGACATGTTCATCATTCAGGAAGGTCGTGTAAAGATTTCAAAGGTTGTTGACGGAACTGAAGTAACGCTTGCAATCCTTAAAAAAGGCGATATGTTTGGCGAAATGGCCCTCCTTGAAAACAAACCCCGTTCGGCCTGTGCAATTGCAGAAGATAACTGCCGCCTTATGACAGTAAACCGTTCAAACTTTGATCAGATGGTAGCAACACAGCCTCAGCTGATTGCACGCCTTACAACTATGCTTGCAGAGCGCCTTTTCCAGACTCAGCGCCAGCTTGTAAACAGCCAGCTTCATAATCCTCTTGAAAAGATGATTGATATGCTTGCGCTCCAGATTGAAAAAGCAAAGGTTACAATCGATCCTAAACTCAAGACTTCTTATGTTACTGATCTTACTCCACAGGATATTGCTACAATGTGCGGTCTTACACAGAATGAACAGAACTTAAATATTTCAAAGTTCATGAACGATCCGCATGTTAAGATGGCACCTGGCAACAAGATTATGGTTCCTGACTGTCTTGAACTTATCAAGACAAGTGCTTTCTACCGCAAACAGCGCTCAAAGTAGTTTTACGGGGGCTTTTATGAAACGCAGCTTTTTTCTTATACTGTGTTTTTCTGCATGTTTTTTCTGCGGGGCTCTTCCTTCAGGTTACGGCTCATTAAAACTTGGAATGAGCATTGATGAAGTAAAAACTGAATTGAAAAAGAATCCTGACTTTGGTTACCGCGGGGACAGGGATGTTACTTTATCGCCTAAGACAAAACAGGTAATAATCGAAACTGACGCTGTAAAAGCTTCTTATTCTTTTTTTACACGCTGCTGGTTTCAGTTTGTGGACGATAAGCTTTTTTCAATTACACTTAATTTAAATGAAAAACGCCTTGACCATAACAGTGTTTTTTCCACCCTTACTTCAAAATACGGAAATCCTTCTTCAATAAATCCCAAACGCTCTTCCTGGGAAGATGATTCTGTCATTATGTCGCTTGAAAGGCCGCTGACAATTAAATACATTGACGCAGCCGTGTTTAAGAAAATCCAGGATGAAAGCGGTGTTAAAAAAACTTATGAAGAAAAAGCTGTTGATGAGTTTTTAGAAAGTCTATAAGAACTTTGCTGAATAATATTTAAGATGTCCGGATGCGCTGAGTTTTGCTTCCGGGCTTTTTTCTACTGAGGAAGACTTATTTTGTCGCCTGTGGTGATATTGTTTTTTTCAAACCAGCCCTGAGGAACTTCAAGAGCATAGCGCACGCTGACAGTAGAAGTTATGTCAGAAAGACTGAAAGGTGTCATGTCAAAAATATTGCGGATTGTTCCGTGGCTGTCTATGTAGGCAATTGAAAGCGGGTGAGGGGTGTTTTTCATCCAGAAGCTTAAAATCTGGTCTTTTTCAAAAATAAAAATCATCCCCGTTCCGTCTGGAATGGTTTTTCTTTCCATAAAGCCGAAGTTTCTTTCCTGTGCAGTGCGTGCTGTTTCTGCCTGTACTTTAATGAGGCGGCCGTCCTGTGTGGTTATGGACAGTTCCTGAACAGGGAGTTTATGTGCGCAGGCTGTAAAAGAAAAAAACAGGTATAAAACTGCGGCAAGAGAAAAAAGTTTTTTCATTTTTCTATACATCCATCTTTGCAAGTTCACTGGCTGCAAGAGCATCTGACGGGTCAATTTCAAGTACGGTCTGGAAATATGCTGCTGCTTCAGAAGGTTTTCCTTCTTTAAGACTGAGGTAGCCGAGATTTGAGATGATTTTTGTATTTTCTGCTTCCAGGGAAAGGGCTGCAAGAAGGTGTTCCTTTGCCTTTGTAAGATTGTTTTCTTCCATTTCGCAGATGGCAAGTTCGTTGTATGTGTCTGCTTTTTTACCGCCTTCAAGGGTGAGCGATTTTTCAAAAGCCATTTTTGCGTCGCTCCAGCGTTTTTTCTGCCTTAAACCCCAGCCGAGCATGAACCAGGCGTTCCAGACATCTGGATTTTTTTCAAGGAAGAGGCGGATTTCGTCCAGACCCTTATCAACTTCACCTTTGCTGATTAAATCATGTGCGGCAATAAAGTGATCATCTTCCATGTTGCGGTTTGAGATTTCATCAATGAGCTGCTGGGCACGGTTCTTTTTGTAGATGCCGTTTTCTCCCATCTCGTCATCGCTCATTTCGCAGGTGAGTGCAAGGTAGGTTTCAAAACAGCTGCGTGCTTCCTTAAAGTTATGCTTTTTTAAGTAGTAAAAAGCTGAATTGAAAAATGCATCAGGGACAGCAGGTTCAGCATCCATTGCCTGTCTGTAGTAAAAAAGAGCATCGCTGTCATAGGCGTCCGCATCTTCCGTGAGCCCTGAACTTCTGTATGAGTCTGCCCTCTGGTCAAAGAAGAGGGCGGTGTTGAGGATTGTTGCAATGTCTTCCGGATCAAAACCGCGGAGTGAAGCGTAGATTTCTTCGGCGAAATCCCAGTCTGCGTTTTTTGTTTTTAAGATTGCGGCTTCAGTGAGTTCTTTTTTGAGGTTCGGGCGTGCTTTATTTAAAAGTGAGCGGTAGTAGAGGATGTTTTTATTTTCCTGGTCGTAAGCCATTACTGTAAGAAGACCTGCAAGAATCTGCTCTTCAGTAAGTTCATCCATGTTGAAAGTTCCCGGATCTTCATTGTCTTTTTTCTGCACCGGAAGAGGAATTGTCTGGTCAATGTGCATTGCTTTTTCTGTGAATTTAAAATCTTCCGGCAGCTGGATAAAATAAACTGATTCAAGAGGGTTTGTCTGTTTCATAAGTGTCCTTGAGTGTCTGTATGAGAGTAATCCCGGTTAAAAAATCCGGAAAAGTTATTTACTGGGCTGCTTTTGCCTGTGCAACTGCGGCTTTTACTGCCTGGGCTGCGGCCTGTGTTCCTGATGAAGCGGCCTGTGCTTTTTTCTGCTGTTCTTCTGCAAGTTTTGCCTGTGCGGCCTTCTGCTGTGCTATCTGGTCACTTGCTGAAAGCTGTGTTTTGCGTACTGCTGTCAGGAATGAGTTTACATGAAGCTTATATGAAAGCGGTGTGAGTTTTTCTGAGAAACTCATTGAACAGGCAACAATGTCCTTGCGGCCTTCTATGAGTTCTGCGGCAACAATAACTCCGCTTAATGTGATGATTTCACTCGGGTCTTCAAACTGAAGGCGCAGCTGTGCAGGTTTGTTTGTAAGGAACTGTGACAGCCCTAAAAGAATGATTTTTGCACCAGAGAAAGAAAGATCGCGTACAATACAGTGGCGGGGAACATTCTGAACTATGATGATTGCCTCTTCTTTTGTAAGGCCCAGCTTGCGTTTTGAATCTTCATTGATGATAATGCGTTCTTCACGGCGGCGGATTGCGTTTGAATTTGCCTCGAGAAGACGGCCGACAACTTCGATTAAGTCATCAGGCGGACGCTGGGTAAAGGTGATTGTAATGATTGCAAGGTCAGTTGAGTTCATGTATGGAACGATGTTTGTAACATGACCTGCAACAAAGAAACTCATCAGGTTGTTTTCTGATTCCAGAAAGCAGAAGCGGAGGTTAATGCCGGTTGTGTCTTTGTTTGACAGTGCCTGGAAAGCGCCACCTTTTGCACCGACAATAATTTTTGCCTGCTGAAAAGAAGTAGAATTTACGATACAAGGCCACTGCCCCTGGTTACATTTTATGTAAATCTGGCGCGGGTCAAGTCCTATGGCGCGGATGATGTCTTTTGTAAAAGTGATTTCCGTGTCACGATACTGATCGTAATATTTTTGTATCTGCTGACTGGTTGCAATACCCATAACTTTAATAATACTTTATAACGGCACAGGGGTCAATTATTTAGCACTTTTAAATATTACTAAAAACTAAAAGTTTTAATTGTTTTTGTCAGTCGAAACAAAAACCAAGCCATGCGGCGCAGCGGCTGTAAGTAGTGTAGGAAAGAACATTTTTTTTGTTTATGTAAAGGGAAGTTGATCTGCCGCCGTCCATTTCAAGTGCGTCAACACAGCCGAGCCGTAAAAGAAGTTCTGCACATTCCGGGAAGGACAGGCCTGCGCTTTCAGAAGACTTTTCTCCTTCGGCGCACAGAAGAATAAGAGTTTTTCCGTCTTCGCTCAGGCCTGCGGCAGTTCTTGAGTCAAAACTGGTGTGCTTAAATTTCTGTATTTCTTTATTTTTTAAGATTGTGTAAAAACCGCCGAAGCACCATTCCCAGTCCTGAGTTTCATGTTTAGTCTGATTCTGGAGAACTTTTCCTTTTATTCCGTTTTGTGTTTTGCAGAAGGCGAGGGCGCTGTACTGAAGTGTTTCTTCTGACTGAACGGTGCCATCAGTTTTATGAATACCGCAGATTGTACGAGGAGATACGAACCTGCCTTTAAAAGGGCTTGTGTTCACCGAAATAAATGACTGCGATTTTTTTGCAAACGATGCTGCTGTTATGCCTTTTTTTAAGTCTGAAGGTTTTGAAGGATAAGTTTTGATTGAAAGGGAAGGTGCGCTTAGATCGATTTTTACAAAGTGTGCGCGAAGGGGAAGGGTTTTATCTTCAAATAAATAATAGGAAACATATGGATTAAGTGCAGTCCATTCAGGAGAAAAGTTTTCAAAAAGCCTTTCTCCCCGTTCTGTAACAGGCGTTTTTTCGAGCGTTGTGCAGGAAAAGAAAAAGAATGCGGCCGCTGATAAAAGCAGGAGTTTTTTCAGGCTGGATTGAATTATTTTATAGCGCAGAGTCATTATCTGTTGGAAAAACGCTGCGGCGGAGTGACAGTCCAGATTGCTTTAAGCGGAATTGCCCCTGTATTTATGAGGGTGTGCGGTGCGCTTGCAGAAAAAGTAACGCTGTCACCTGCTTCTAAATCGTAGGTGAGGTTTTCGTACTGGAGCTGGCAGCTTCCTTCGAGAATGTAGCCTATTTCACGGCCGGAGTGTCCGTAAGAGCCGCGGTGAGTTTTTTCTTTTACAGGAATGGTTATTTCATAGCATTCAAGTGCGTGTTCGCCTTCAGATTTTACTGGAGAAGCGATTTCTTCGTAGGTGATTTCCCCTTCCTTTATTTTGCGTCTTTCTTCCCTGTAAATTACTTCTACGGGAAGTTTTTTATGGTATTCTTCGAATAAAAATTCCAGGTTAATATCAAGAACATCAGCAAGAGTTAAAAGAGTATCAATTGCAGGACTTACCTTGTTGCGTTCAATCTGGCTGACGAGACTTTCAGAAACGCCGCTTTCTTTTGCTACAGCCTTGAGTGTAAGCTTTTTGCGCTCCCTGACTGCACGGATTTTTTCTCCAAAGTGGTAAGGAACTTTTTTTTCTGGATTATTTTGCGAAGGAATCATTGTTCTGTTTCTCCCTGTTCTGTTCCATTACGAATCTGATAAAGTGATCTTCAAGTGTTTTGTGTGGTCCTTCAAGGTTTAATCTACGCCTTGCCTGTGCGTTTCCGCGTCTGACCGTATACTGGTTGTAAAAATCCTTGTAGTCATCGCTTACATCAGTTTTTATGTCTTCGCCTAAGAATTTCGAAACCTCATTGCGTCCGATTGAGCCGATTCCTTTTTCAAAAAGAAGTCGTTTTAACTTCTGAATCTGCTCGTAGGAAATTCCAAAAAGAAATTCTTCCATTGCCATTTTTACTTCGCTGTCATCCAGTCTTGTCCTTATGAATTTGCTCCAGATATCATCCATCTGGAAAGAGAACATAATAAGTTCACTTGTTCCCATCATTGTTCCAAAGGCAGGAGCAAGCGTACGGCGTGCTTTCCATACTGAAGTCAGGACAGGGGCAATGTCTGCAATATTCTGGTCTGCACGGTGTTCCCAGAGTAAGAGGAGGGAAGTGCCGAGCTGACGGCGGAAATCTATTGCAAGTGTTTCGTCTTTTACAAGATTTAAGTATACGTCTTCTACCAGGAGAAGGAACATCATTGAAACTGTTTCGTCTTTAAATGCCTGAATCAGTTTACTTGAAATTTTTGACAGGGAGTTTTCTTCAGGTTCCTCTGTCCACGCTTCAGGTTCCAGGGCAATTTCTGCTGCTGTTTTAAGGTCCATGTTCCTGTTTACCTGCTGGGCAAGTTTTGCCAGGGAAGAAAAAGTATGGAGTTTTGCTGTTAAAAAGCCTTTACCTAAAGTTGCTTTACTCGGAAGCTGAATAAAAGTCCGTCCGTAATCTGAAGCAGGATTGATTAAAAGTTCAACAATATCCTGTGGAGTTCTTGTTTCTGAAGTAAGGGTGGCACGGGTAAGCAGTGAAGGAAATTCTGCAATTGAAGCGGCAAGCCGTTTTAAGTCAGCCATACGCTTGTTGTAGATGTCCTGGTGCTGGGGCGAATAAAGTGCAATCCGTGAACTTAATTCATCGCAGAGGACTTTCTGGTTCGGAGTGAGGATAACGATTCCGTTTTCTGAAGTGTCCTGTTCTTCTGCTTCAGGATCTATAAATTCGCTTAAATCTACTGATGTAAAATCATTATTATTTGAATCGCTGCTCATAGTTTTACTTGATTTTTAAGTATATCATAGTTTGTTCTAAATTCAACACGTCTTAATGCCGATAAGAAAGTATGAAAAAGTATTTAATTTCTTTTGCTGTAATGATTTGCGCTGTTCAGGCCATTTTTTCACAAAGCCTGTCTGATTCTCTTTTTATTGGCGGAAATGATCTTCGTCTTGTTTATGAAGAAGGAAGTGATTTTTCGACTGTCAGAGGCTATCACCTTTATATCCGCAAGAAGAGCGGCATTGAATCTGTAATGCTTACCGAAACGACAAAGGATCCTGAAGGCAGCAAAGATAATTATGCTTACAGGGCCGGTGAGTACAATTCTGTAAATGGAGATGAAAAACGTTTCCTTAACGGAAAACTCCTTGAATCGCAGCTTTCTAAATATTCCCTTATTGATTCAACGCCTGAAGTTGACAGGGAATTCGGCCTCGCCTTTCATATTTATATTCCGTCAGAAATATATTTCGGTTATGAGTGGAGCAGACACGGAACAGTAAAAATCGGAAAAGGAACTTTTATAAATATACGCAGTTTTGAAAAAAAATACGGAGATTACAGCGGAAACTATTCTGATAATCCTTTTATGTTTGATCTTGGAAAGGCTCAGTCAAAGCCGGCTGAAAAAGTAAAAACTGTAAAAAACGTTGAAAAGAAAACTGAAAAAAAGGCTGAGGCTGAAGTTTTTGAAGAGCCTATTGTCCTGACTGATGACTATAACCCTGTTGCGGCTGCCGTTTTCAGTGATATTGCTAATTTTAACGGCGGTGAAATGGTTTATTCTAAAGGACCTGATACAATTATTGATGACATTATGGCCAGTCTTGAGAGAATAAATCCAAAAGAAAAGGCTGATGTAATTTTTGCTGTGGATGCAACCGGCAGTATGAAAGATGACGTTCAGAAACTCCGTGATGAATGGATTCCGCGGCTGATTGAAGCACTTAAAGGTTTTGGAAATGTAAGGCTTGGACTTTTACTTTACAGGGATTACAACGACACTTTCCGTCTGATGGGACTTCCTGTCAAAAAATTTGAGTTTACTGATAAGGTTGAAGTTTTTAATAAAAATCTTAATGCCTTTGTAATTCACGGCAATGAAGGCGGGGATGTTCCTGAAGCAGTTTATGAAGCTCTGTACGCGGGACTTACTTTCTATAACTGGCGCAATGATGCGTACAGAAAAATAATTCTTATAGGGGATGCCGAACCTCATCCGTCTCCGCGGGGAACCGGGCGCTATACAAAAAAACTTGTTGCAGATACAGCCGTGGCGCGCAATGTAATAATTGATGCAATTATTGTACCTGACAACAAGACTGACCGCGGCAGATAGAACGGCAGTTAAGCCGTCTGCGGGCTGAAGTTTTATTTGATTTTTGCCAGTTCGATTTCAGCGAGCTTTTTGTAGGCAGCCGGAAGAGAACCAGGTGTTGAATTTTTATAGATTTCGATAATTTCGTTAAAAACGGCCTGGGCTTTAGTGTATTTTTTCTGTTTCATGTATACATGGCCTATTTCATAGCGGGCTTCAATGTAAACATTAGGCCAGTCACTGAACCTTTCAATTGCAGTTTCATACCATACTAATGCAGCCTTGTAATTTCCTGCTTCGTAATTTGTCTGTCCGTTCTGGATAAGTTCCTGAGAAGTCATTTCCGGGATTTCTTTTGGAGTTGAACTGCAGGAAAAAAAGGCAGAAGTGAATGCAAAAAGTAAAACAATAAAAAGTGATTTTTTCATAATGAGCCTACTATATCATTTTTTGTACTGATTTGGAACAGGAAAACTGTCGGAAAAGGGCTGTATCCTTAAAATCTGTCTGAACTAAAACTTTTCAGATACAACCAGCCTGTTTTTTCCGTTCTGCTTGCCGATATACAGATTTTCGTCAGCATCATTTAAAACATCAACAGGTTCTGTAAAGTTACGAGAAGAGCTCAGCCCGAAAGTTGCCGTAACGCTGATTTCGTTTCCTTCGTAGATTACCGGCTTTTCTGAGAAAGATTTTCTGGCGTTTTCAAGTTCGTAGATAGTGTTCTCGTCTATTTCCGGGAAGACGATTAAAAACTCTTCACCGCCCCATCTTCCGATCCTTACAGGTTCTTTAAAATAATCCCAGACAGTTTTTGAATATGTTTTCAGAATGAAGTCACCTGCATCGTGTCCCCAGCTGTCATTTATCTTTTTAAAATTATCTATATCAAAAATAGCGATTGCGTAATCTGTTCCTGAGGAGAGTTTTTCGTATTTAACGTCATCAAAAATTTCCATCGTGCGGCGGCGGTTCATTAAGCCTGTCAGATAATCGTGTTTTGCAAGATAATCCATTTTTTTCTGAAGGAACACACGTTTGCTTTTTAATCTTCTCATTGTAATGTCAGTTGCAAGACAGCCGTAGACAAGCAGGGCCATGATTGTAACTGTATAGAAAACCTGGCTTGAAACATAAAACCACTGTCTTTTTTCATCAAAAATATCTTCAGGAGGAAGAACTGCCAGCTTTAAGTATGTAATGAATGCTACTGAAAGAATCAGTATGAAATTCATGGTGATGACGTAAGTTCTTGAGGTCTTTTCATCTTTTGAAAGGAGAAATAGCCCGGGAATGCAGGCAATCAGTACATATTCCATGCCGCAGACCAGTCTTGTCGTAATCGCCTGGGTCAGACAGAAGAAAGATACGCACAGAAGAAAGATTGTTATTGAAACAATTTTTCTGATTTTTGAGTGGAACAGGATGAGGGTAAGATCAATCAGAATCGTTACGCTGTCAGCAATGATAGAGCCCAGAAAATCTTTTCCTGAAAGATAAATAAAGACAGGCAGCCAGAGGGTGTGGAGAATTACAGCGCCTGTTAGGACTGTAAGGTATCTGTCTGTACTGAATTTATGAAGGGCGTGTTTTACAGAATCATGCATTTTTTTAGTATCCTTTTGAGACAACGACTCTGTTTTTGCCGTTTTTCTTGCCGTACATCAGCTGGTTGTCTGCGTCTATTATTATTTTGTCTGCGTTGTCATTTTCACGGGATGAACTTACTCCGAAGGTAAGTGTAATTTTTATCTGTTTATCCTTGCAGACTGTAACTGTATTTTCAATTGCGCTGCGGATTTTTTCGAGTACATCAAGTACTTCCTGCCCGTAATTTTCAAAAAGGATGATGAATTCTTCACCGCCCCAGCGTGCAAGCCAGGAAGATTTTGGGAGCAGGGCTGAAACTTCAGAAGAAATGTTTTTAAGGACTGCGTCTCCGTATTCATGGCCGTATCTGTCGTTCACAGATTTAAAACTGTCAATGTCAAAAATAGTGATGGCATAATCACCTGTTCCGCTGAGTTTTTTCTCCTGACATTTTTTTACATGCTGATAAAATTTACGGCGGTTCATGAGTCCTGTCAGCGGATCGTGATTAACAATGTATTCGAGTTCTTTTTCATGGCGTTTTGTTTTAAGGGCAGCGCGCTGAAGATTAATCTGGGTTGTTACTGCCAGATATAAAAGTATGAGTACAGAAATTACTGTTGTCAGAATCAGATGGTACCTGTAAAGATCCGGCTTTGCGCTTATTACAGGAATAAAAAAGTCTGTCAGGGCATGAGGTCTTGCATACTCAAACCAGATCATAAAAATAGTTACCGCCGCTGCAAAACTTGAGAGGATTACATGATAGCGGAGCCTTGTTTTTGCTGAATAAATAAAAAAGAAAAGCGACGGGATTACACAGATGTTGTAAAGAGTTGTTCCAAAGTCACAGCCGGTTATGAAAGTTACCAAAAGTGAATAAAACAGAATCTCAGTGTAGGCTAGGTTTATGAAAAACTGTTTGTGCCTGTTCGAACACAAAAGAATGAAAACACCGTAAAACAGAACGACACCCATGTTGTATTTTGCAATAAACGTAAATCCGTAATGAAGATTTAAGAAAATGCAGATGGCGTGGGAGAGAAGACAGACTGCGTAAAGAATATGTTCCTTGTGTTTTAAGAGTGTGTAATACCTGAGGTTCATTTTGTTCTTTCTGTTTTGTAATAATTTAAAGGCGTTCCCTTTTAATGCCGGGGATTTTTATGTCTGCAAGGTTAAAAACCTTTATCTTTTAATTATATCATTACATTTTTATAACGCTAATAAATAATGATTATTTTTAAAGTGTGGGTTGGAAAATTCGGGTAATACGGAAGAAAACCGCTCTAATTGATAAAAACTGCAATTTTTTGTATTATCTATTCAACTATTTTTTTAGGAGTGCCCTATGGCTTCACCATTAGAAAATTATTTATCTTCATGCAACTCAAAACCAAATGTTGCAATGACTGCTTACGTTGCTAACCTTCAGCAGGTTGCTTCAGTAAATCCATCAATCGCTGCTGATATTGTTAACGAAATCGATAATCAGCGCAGTCACCTTAAACTGATTGCTTCAGAAAACTACAGCTCTCTTGCTGTACAGGCTGCAATGGGCAACCTTCTGACAGATAAATATGCTGAAGGGTATCCGGAACACAGATATTACGGCGGATGTGTGAATGTTGACTCTGTAGAAAGCACAGCTGCCCGCGAAGCAGAAGCTCTTTTTGGTGCTGATTATGCTTACGTTCAGCCTCACTCAGGTGCAGATACAAACCTCGTTGCTTACTGGGCAATTCTTTCTGCAAAGGTAGAAACTCCGACTCTTGAAGAACTTGGCGTAAAATCACTTAACGACCTTACTAAGGAACAGTTTGATGAACTTCGTAAACGTTTCGGCAATCAGAAACTGATGGGTCTTGATTATTCATGCGGCGGTCACCTTACACACGGTTACAAAATGAATGTTTCTGCCCGCATGTTTGAATCTCATCCGTACGGAGTTGATGAAAAAACAGGTCTCCTTGATTATGATGCAATTGAAAAGCAGGCAATGGAAGTAAAACCTCTCATCCTTCTGACAGGTTATTCTGCTTATCCTCGTGCAATCAACTTTAAGCGTTTCCGCGAAATTGCTGATAAGTGCGGAGCTGTTCTCATGGTTGATATGGCTCATTTTGCAGGCCTTGTTGCCGGAAAAGTATTCCAGGGTGATTATGATCCGGTAAAATGGGCAGATGTAGTAACAACTACAACTCATAAAACTCTCCGTGGACCTCGTGGTGCCATGATTCTTTGTAAAAAAGAATTTGAAGACTATGTAAACAAGGGCTGTCCGATGGTACTCGGCGGACCTCTTCCACATGTAATGGCTGCAAAAGCACTTGCATTCAAGGAAGCAAATACAAAAGAATATCAGGAATATGCACATCAGGTTGTTAAAAATGCACAGGCTCTTGCAAAAGAACTTCAGGCACTTAATGTTCCTCTCCAGACAAACGGAACTGACAACCACCTCATGCTTGCAAACGTTTATGAAGCATACGGCCTTACAGGAAAACAGGCAGAAGCTGCTCTCTTCCAGGCTGGTGTTACAGTTAACGCAAATGCACTTCCTTATGACAAAAACGGGGCATGGTATACATCTGGTCTCCGTCTCGGAACTCCAGCCCTTACAACACTCGGCATGAAAGAAGCAGAAATGAAAGAAGTTGCTGCAATCATTGACCTTGTCCTTAAGGGAACAAAACCGGGCGTTACAAAAGACGGTAAACCGGCAAAACTTAAGATTGAACTCGATGAAAGCGTTAAGGCAGCAGCATCTAAGAGAGTTCAGGCGCTCTTAGGAAAGTTTGTTCTTTATCCGGAACTCGACTTAGACTTCCTGAAGAAAAATTTCTGCAAATAAAAACACTTCCTGTGTTTTTATTTGCGACAGAAAACTTTGTTTTCTGTCCTTAGTGTTCGAGGCCGTCCCTGGCCTCGTTTTTTATTTTAAATAGAGTATTTTCCGGCTGTTAAAGGCCCCGATTTTTTTTGCCCCTTATTTTACAGGCGGATAAAAAAATGAAAGCTGAAATTCACTTCGCTTAGTGAATTAACTTTTAATTTTTAATATAATACTATTTATGATAAAAGCAGAAATTACAGATAAAGAACTCTTAAAACATCTTGATTCAATACATAAGGACGAAATGACAATTTTTGTCATGGCGGACGGTCAGGTGCGCGGTGCCTTTTTGAACGGGACGCGCCTTGTAAACCAGATGAGGGCAAACCATAATCTTGGAATTTTAGAAACATACATTTTAGGTCAGGCTGAACTTTGCGCCGCCCTTATGATTCCGACAATGAAGGGCAGGGAGCATCTTACTCTCCGTTATGAGACTAACGGACCTGCCGTAGGCTTTGGCGTTGAGGCAGATTCTACCGGTTATGTACGCGGTCATCTTCTTCAGAATCCAATTCCTGTGGATAAGCCTCTTGAAAGCTGGGATTTAGCTCCGTTTTTTGGCGAGGGAACTTTAAGTGTCAGCCGTATGGGCGAGGGGATGAAAACTCCTCAGACAGGTGTTACACCAATAGTCTATAAAAATATTTCCCAGGATCTTGCCTGTTATTTTGAGCAGAGTGAACAGATTCATACTGCCTTTAATACTTCAATTCAGTTTGACAGTCAGGGGCGTGTAACCGGGGCCGGGGGAATGTTCCTTCAGGTTATGCCTAAAGCAGGCGGAAAGTCTTCTGTAAAAACTGAGCAGGTTGAAAACGAACTTGAAAACCGCAGTGAAGAAAGCGAGAAACTTTTAATCCGTGTAGAAAATGCTTTTAAGGCAATGCCTTCAATCGGAAAATGGTTCAGTGACGGAGGCGATATGGAAGACGTTGTTTACGGACTTTTCCGTGAATTTAAGCCGTCCGTAGTGCTTAACCGTGACATTATTTTTGACTGTCCCTGCAGTACTGAGTATTATGCACAGCAGATAAAGCATCTTCCGCCGGCAGAACTTGAAGACATCATTCAAAGAGATCCTGAACCTCTTGAAATAATCTGCCATAACTGCGGATCAGTCTATAAAATTACAAAAGACATGCTGAAATAATAAATGGAATGCGCATCTGTTTGATTCCTTATGTTTCGGAACAATACTGCCGATACTGTTAATGGAAAACTTTAAATATTAAAAAACGGGGTTTTTATGTTAAAGGCACGAAGGCGATTTTATTTTATTTTAGTTTATATCTTTGTAACGCTGATTTTTCTTTCTCTGGCTGTTTATCTTGTTCCTCAGACAAAAATCAATGACTTTATAGATTATTCAAATACATTTCCTACAGCAGTAACTGCTGTACTTTTCTGTATTCTCGTTCTTGTTGCCAGTACGGTTTTTGGAATGATACGCATTACCCTTGAACGTAATGTCATGCGTACGGGTGCCACGGCCTTTCTGACTGAATTTATGGAAAAACTCCGTCTGTGCTACTCAATGGAGGATTTTTACACACTCATAGCAGCTCTTCTTGAGCAGAAAGCAGACTGTTCTGTCCTTTATGTAAACCGTTCGACCAACTATGTTCTTTATAACTCACCCAACAGAATTACTAATGACCAGGCTGTAATGGATAAACTTGCAAGAAACTATCCTTTAGACTGGGGAGACGGAACTTTCTTCCTCGGTGATGATTTAGGTATTGTTTCTAAATCCAAAAAGGCCCGGGGCTTTTTCATTTCAACTTACGGACATCATTTTTATGTTTTCTGCCGCTATACACGCCGCTTTGACCTTGCGATTTTTCCGAAACTCCTTGAAGAACTTGAGCGTTTTCAGCTGAGGGCAGAGACAATTACCAGTCTTTCTGAAATTTCAGAACTTTCAAAGGAATGGGAACAGCTTGCTGAAACTCAGCGTTCCTTCCTGCCTCAGAGAATGCCTGAGCCTGAGCGTTTAAAACTTGCCGCATATTTCAGACCGCTTATTAACGTATCAGGTGACTATTACACTGTCCTTCCCATTGATGAACACAAGACTCTTGTAATGCTTGGTGACGTTTCCGGTAAAGGTCTTGCCGCTGCCTTAGTCATGGGTCTGGTAATGAATACTGTTAAGATCAAGGAAAATAAGGAAGATCTTCCTGGAATGATTATGGCAATTGATAAAGCCATAAAAGGCATGCATCTTCAGGATAAATATACGGTACTTTTTATCGGAATTATCGATACTCAGAAAATGACAATCCGCTATGTTAACGCTTCAATGTCAGATCCGATTATTGTTACACGTTCTCCGGATGGTTACAGAATTAAATCCCTTACTTCGAACTGTTCAATTGTCGGTATTATTCCTATTGATGAAGTTGAAGTAAGCGAACAGCGCCTTTTCTCAGGTGACCTTATAATGATGGCCAGTGACGGTGTTTCTGAAGTAATGAATGAAGATAAGGTTGAACTTGGTGACACTGAACTCTTTACAGATACAATTAAAAAGAGTGCTGCAAAAGAGCCAAGGGAATTCATTAAGGATATTACAGATCTTGTATTCAGCTATAACGCAGACACAAGACTTCATGATGACTTGACTATGCTTGTTGCTAAAGTTCAGGGCTAGGGGAGGAAAAAATGATTTACGTTGTATTGAACCTTGTAATGGCTCTCTTTGCCGTCGGACTTGCTTTTTACATTGACAGGCAGACCTCAGAAAATGTTGATAACCCCCTCATTTCAATGAGTGTTTTTCTTGCAGGTGCCTTTGCCTTCATGGCTTTAATGCTCTGGGCCAATATTTATTCACCTGACAGACTTACCCTGCTTTTCTTCCGTCTTTCGCTTATCTGTTCAGCGGTTTACGCCATAGACCTTTGTATTTACTGTATTTTGTTCCCGTCCTATAAGCGAAGCGCACCGGTCAGGGCTGTTAAATGGATTTTAGCGGGAGTTTCTGTTTGGTTTGCCTTCACAATGGTAACATCAATAACAATTACAGACTTCCTTGGTATCAGCGTTGATTCTTATCCTCTTTTCCGGGGACGCCTGACAAACTACTTCCCTGTTACCTGGTATGAAATGTTCCGCGCTTTAATTCAGGTCGGACTTCCAGGTCTTTCAATCCTCATTATGATTCTCCGTGCTGAAAACCGTGAAGACCGCCTTAACATGCAGAAATCGGTTTTCAATGCAGCAGCAATTATTTTCGGATGGTTTGCAATCTGGGTTATCGGAAAAGCCCGCGGCCGTGTTCCGATGTTTTCTTCACTTACCCTTACGGGGCTCGGTTTTACTCAGGTAATTCTTTCCTATAACTCAAGACAGAATTTCCTCTATGACATTAAATATGCTGTCGGTGTTATTGTTACCTTCCTTGTAAGTTATCTTATTCCTGCTTACATCGTAGGTTTTTTCTTCCCGAGGCTGTGGCCTGAGTTTGCAAAATCTCATGCATTCTTTGTATTTGAAATTTCAATTGTCGTAACTGTTGCAATTACAATTTCTTATCAGGTGTCAAAATTCCTTGAAAAAAAACAGTATTTCCGTTCGTTCCAGTATGCTGATGTTTTTGAAGAGCAGCTTTCTAAACTCGATTATTCCGGTGAACCTGAAGATATTGTCCGCAATATGCAGAATATCTTTATCCATAATCTTGGTCTTTCAGAAATTCATATTCTTGTAGAAAGTGAAAATATTCTCAATTCTATTTTTGACCAGGAAGGAAAAAATCCTGTTACCCTCGAAATTAAAAATCCTGTCTTTGATTCAATGCTCAACCAGGGACGAATGGTAATCCTTAAGAGTGAAGTTGAAAACGGACATTCTTTTGAATCAATTAAGAGCGATGTACTTAAACTCTTTAATAAAACAAACTCAGAAGCACTGATTCTTCTTGCAGAAGGACGCCGTGTTATCGGTGCAATGACCCTCGGTGCAAAGGCCGGCGGTAACATTTATGCTGATTATGACTATAACACCTTTACAAAACTGTATTCTTACCTTTTTGTATTCGGTTACTACATGCGCAATATTGCCAACCAGTCAATTGTAGGTACTGTAAACCGCGAAATCCGCATGTCCAGCCAGATTATCACTTCAATTCAGGAAAATATGGATCCGGTAAAAAATCCTAAATATGATACCGGCTACATCATGGAACATGCACACAACATCGGCGGTGAGTTCGTCGATCTTATCCGCCTTACAGAAAACCGTCACATTTTTGTAATGGGCGATCTGAGCGGAAAGGGTATTTCTGCTTCCATGAGTATGGTTATTATCAAGTCCATCATCCGTACCTACCTGCAGGAAACAAGGGACTTTAAGCTTCTGGTTGAAAAAGTCAATCAGTTCATCCGCTTTAATCTTCCTAAGGGAACCTTCTTTGAAGGCGTGTTTGGTCTTATTGATTACACAGATGATACCATGTATTACATTAACTGCGGTGTTCCGGCCCTTTTCCTTTATACCCGTTCATACAACAACGTTATTGAAATTCAGGGCGAAGGAAGGGTACTTGGTTTTGTAAAGGATATCGGGCACCTGATTAAAGTAAAGAAAGTTAAGCTTAATCCGGGAGATATTGTTGTTACTGTAACTGACGGTCTTATTGACTCTAAATCGCTTCGCGGTGAAATGTACGGCAAAGAGCGCATTCAGAAATTAATTACAGAAAGCACTGCCTATTCAGGTGACGTTATGGCCCGTTCAATGTATCAGACTGCGTCAAACTTCCTTTCAAAGGAATTTGATGATGACGTTTCAATTCTCGTAATCAAGCGTCTTGCTAATAAGGCATAGATGGAGGCGTAAAAGATGGACGCGTTTAAAATTGTTGAAAAATTCGGTTCAAACTACACTCTTTATGAGCTTTCAGGAGTAATCAATTCCTATACTCTTGATGAACTTAAAAACAAAGTATACAGCATTGTAATTGATTCTAACCTTGTCCTTGACCTTTCTCTTGTTGAAGCAATCGATTCTGCGGGAGTGGGGCTTATTATGGCAGGCTTTAACGATGCTGAAGATAACGGTCACCGCCTTTATATTATGAATCCTTCTCCGCAGGTAAGACAGGCGATTGAAGATACGGGTTTTGCTGATACTTTCTATTTTATTCATTCTGTAACTGAGGTTGTCTGACAAATGAAAAAGCTTCTCTTATTTTTGTCTTTTGTTCTGCTTGTAACTTCCTGCCGTACAAAAAAAGCACAGGTACAATCAGAGGATTTATTGGCTATTAAGGAAACTCAGCCGTTGAATTATGCAGTAGAAAATCCTGAGCTTGAAAAACTTTCCCGTGTAATAAAAAGCATGAGCAGCCGCTGTCAGGAAGGAATTATAAACGGTAATGCAGCTGAGTTTTTAAGTGATTTAAGGGAAGTTTTGGAAGATGAAAAAAACTTTTCTGAAAAGGATTTAAGCCCTTTTTTTCTTATAGATAAAAAACATACCGTGGGCTCAGATTATGAGCCGCATGACCTTGTTCATCTAGAATCGAACAGCGCTTTTCTTGTAAATAAAAATTCCCTCAGTCTCCGCCGTGAAGCATATGATGCATTAAAAAAAATGGGAGAGGCTGCAAAGAAGGATGGAGTAACTCTGACTGTAAGTTCAACTTACCGCTCTTATGAATATCAGAAAAATCTTTTTGCTTACTGGGTAAAAGTAGACGGTCTTGAAGAAGCTGAAAGAGAAAGTGCGCGGGAAGGAACCAGTCAGCATCAGCTTGGACTTGCACTTGATTTTGCACCGGTTGACGATGCTTTTGCAGGTACGGCTGAAGGGCAGTGGGTGTACAAAAATGCAGCAGATTTTGGCTGGAGTTTAAGTTTTCCTGAAGGCTATGAAGATGTTACAGGTTACCGCTGGGAAAGCTGGCATTTCCGCTACATAGGTAAAAAGGCTGTGGCATTCCAGAAAAAGTGGTTCAGTAATGTCCAGCAGTTTATGATTGAATTTATTGATGAATGGAAAAAAAACTGACAACAGAATTTGAAAAATAAAGTATTCAATGTTATGATTTAAAGACAGGGGATATTTTATTTAACTATGGGTGTCGTAGACGGAATAATCATAGACATATTTAACAGAACTTCTTATCCGGGTACTGTCTGCTTTGAAAACGGTGTGATTACACAGATAAAAAAAGCGGATTTGAACCAGCTCCTTTCACTCAGATTTTCAAAGAAACTTCCGTACATTCTTCCCCCGTTTATTGATTCTCATCTTCATATAGATATGACTTTTATCTGCCCGTCACAGTACGCAAAACTTGCTTTAAGCAGGGGCGTTGCTGGTGCTCTTGTTGAGTCACATGACATTACTGCAGTGCTCGGCCGAAAAGGTGTAGAAGGTCTTATAGAAAATTCAAAAGATGTGCCGTTTTATTTTGGTTTTGGAGCGCCTTCAGACACTGTTCCGGGAATTTATTCTTTTGATGATATTGAAAGGCTTTTAAAACGTGATGAAGTTACTCATCTTGGTGAACTTAAAGATTTCCCTTCTGTGATTCTTCATGAAGAGAAGGCAGAAGCATTATTTGCCCTTGCAAAAAAATACAATAAAGCTGTTGACGGTCATGCGCCGGGTTTAACCGGAAATAATTTAAAAGAATACTGTAATTCATCAGTTTCTGCAGATCACGAAGTCCGCTCCTATGAAGAAGGCTATGAAAAAATTAAAGCGGGCTTAAATGTTCAGATCCAGACCCGTGATGCGGTTGATTTTTTGAGCATGAAGGATTTAATCGAAAACTTTCCTGAAAAAACAATGCTCTGTTCTGAAATTGTATTCGGACCTAATATCAAAAAGAAAGGCTATATCAATGATGCTGCGGCAAAACTGGTTAATTTCGGCTGCGATGTTTTTAATGTTCTTGAAGCTGCCTGTGTAAATCCTGTTAAACACTATGGCTTGAAATCAGGGCTTTTAAGGCCTGGTGACAGTGCTGATTTTATTGTTGTTGACAGTGCGGTTAATTTTAACGTGCTTCAGACCTGGGTAAAAGGTGAATGTGTTTTTGATATAGAAAACCTTAATGCTAAAACCATTGAAGATAAGCTTTTAAAGCCTTCTTTTGGAAATATAAAGGCTCAGAAAATTACAGCTGATGACCTTAAGATTTCCTGCCCGGAAGAAGAAGTAAAGTTAAATGTAATTGATGCTAACACTGATGAGTATAATACGGTAAAAACTGTTTTTAACGTAAAAAGCAGAAACGGATATCTTGAAAGCGATATTGAAAAAGATATTTTAAAAGTTATTCTTGTCAGCCGTACTAAAGAAAAAGAGCGGTCCGTTGCGTTTATTCATGGGTTTGGAATGAAGCAGGGGGCCTTTGCAATGTCGATTACCCACGATGAGCATAATTTTACATGTGTAGGTGCAGATGATGAAGATATGGCAGTGGCCGTAAATCATCTTATTGATATAAAAGGCGGTTTTGTATATGCTTCAGGCGGTAAAGTTATCTGTGAAGTTCCTCTCTCATACGGAGGAATAGTCAGTACAAAAACTTCAGATGAGCTCAGTGAAGAATACGGAAAAACTCACGAAGTAATGCGCATTAAGCTCGGCTGTACAATCCGTCATCCTATCAGAACACTTTCCTATCTTTTTGACACGACAATTCCAAGTTTAAAGATGAACCTGAAAGGCCTGTTCAGTGTAGCAGAGCAGGAACAGATTCCTCTGTGGACTTAAACAAAAAAAATGCCGTGTCTGACACGGCATATATAGTTTTTTAACATCCCTGCAGTGAAATCTGACAGGGATGTTTTGTTTTACGCACTGATGCGTATTTTAGCCGGAGCTTAATGACTCAGGCTTATTTAACTACAATGTTTACAAGCTTGTTCGGTACAACGATTACCTTGACAATTTCTTTGCCTTCGCTGAACTTCCTGAAGCCCTCTGTTTCTTTTGCAAGTTTTTCGAGTTCTTCTTTTGGTGTGTCAGTTGCTGCTTCGAACTTGTCGCGTACCTTACCGTTTACGCTTACTACGATTTCTTTTGTGTCTTCAACGCAGTATTTTTCGTCGAAGACAGGCCATTTTTCGTATGCGTTTGACTTGTCGTGACCGAGTTTCTGCCAGAGTTCTTCTCCAAGATGCGGAGCGTATGGAGAAAGAAGAAGTACAAATCCTTCCCACATTGCTTTAGGAAGTTTCTCGAATTTTGAAGCCTCGTTGATAAAAATCATCATCTGGCTGATGGCTACGTTAAAGTCCAGGTTGTTTGTATCTTCAGTTACCTTTTTGACAGTTTTTGCATATGTTTTACGCAGGGATGCAAGGTCCTTGTCCAGCTTTCCTGTAATATCGATCTCTTCCATCGGCTTTTCTGAAATGTTCCAGATTTTGTCCAGGAAGCGGTTTACGCCGATTAAGCCCTGGGTATTCCATGGTTTTGAAACTGTGAGCGGTCCCATGAACATTTCGTACATGCGCACTGAGTCAGCACCGTAGTTTTTAATCATTTCATCAGGATTTACGACGTTTTTAAGTGATTTGGACATTTTTGCGATTACGCGTTCAAGTTCTTCACCGTCTTCTGTTGAATAGAATTTTCCGTTCTTTTCTTCGACCATATCAACTGCAACGAGGGACTTGTTCTTTCTCTGGAAAGCGAAAGAGGTAATCATTCCCTGGTTAATCAGGCGCTGGAAAGGTTCTTTTGTTGAGACAACTCCTAAATCATAGAGAACCTTGTGCCAGAAGCGTGCGTACAGGAGGTGTAAAACTGCATGTTCAGCACCACCTACATAAAGGTCTACAGGCATCCAGTATGATTCTTTGTTTTTGTCGCAGAATGAAAGTTCGTTTGACGGATCGATGTAGCGGAGGTAATACCAGCAGCTTCCTGCCCACTGAGGCATTGTGTTGGTTTCGCGGCGGGCAGCTTTTCCGCATTTCGGGCACTTACAGTTTACCCAGGCATCGATTCCTGCAAGCGGAGATTCGCCTGTACCTGTGGGCTGGTAAGTCTTAACATCCGGCAGTTCAAGCGGAAGTTCTTCTTCCGGAATCGGGACGATGCCGCAGTCAGGACAGTGAACCAGAGGAATTGGTTCACCCCAGTATCTCTGGCGGCTGAATACCCAGTCGCGGAGCTTGTAGTTTATAGCCTTTTTTCCGATTTTTTTAGATTCAAGGAACTCAAGCATTTTAGCGATGGCGTCTTTTTTGTTGAGGCCGTTTAAGAATTCTGAGTTTACGTGGATTCCGTCTTCTGTCCAGGCCTGTTCCTGAACATCAACTTCGCTTTTCAATACTTCAATAATCGGAAGACCGAATTTTTTTGCAAAATCCCAGTCGCGGGTATCGTGTGCAGGAACTGCCATGATAGCACCAGTTCCGTAAGAAATTAAAACGTAGTCAGCAACCCAGACTGGAATAAGTTTTCCGTTTACAGGGTTTATTGCATAACTTCCTGAGAATACACCTGTCTTTGTTTTTGCAAGATCAGTGCGTTCAAGGTCAGATTTTTTAGAAGCTTCTTCAACATATTTTTCAACAGCGTCTTTCTGCTGTGCTGTTGTGAGTTCTTTGATAAGAGGATGTTCCGGAGAAACTACCATGTATGTAGCACCGAAAAGTGTGTCGCAGCGGGTAGTGTAAACTGTGAGTTTTTTGTCTGTCGGTTTTCCGTCTTTGTCAGCGATTGTAAAGTCAACTTCTGCACCTTCAGAGCGGCCGATCCAGTTTCTCTGCATTGATTTTACGCTTTCAGGCCAGTCCAGCCCCTCAAGGTCTTCAAGAAGGCGGTCAGCGTATGCTGTGATTTTTAAAATCCACTGACGGATTACTTTGTGTGTTACCTGAGCGCCGCAGCGGTCACAGTGACCTTCTTTTACTTCTTCGTTTGCAAGCCCGGTAAGACAGCTCGGACACCAGTTGATCGGAGTCTGTGCTTCATAGGCAAGACCGCGTTTGTAAAGCTGGAGGAAAATCCACTGAGTCCATTTGTAGTAATCAGGTGTACAGGTGCGGATTTCGCGGTCCCAGTCATAAGAGAAGCCGAGGGCTTTAATCTGCTGTGTAAAATGTTCGATGTTTGCGTTTGTTGTAGTTGCAGGATGAGTTCCTGTTTTGATTGCATAGTTTTCTGCAGGAAGACCGAAAGCGTCGTATCCCATGGGATGAAGGACATTGTATCCGTTCATGCGCAGAAAGCGGCAGTAAATATCTGTTGCAGTGTAACCTTCAGGGTGACCTACATGAAGACCTGCTCCGGAAGGATAGGGGAACATATCAAGAACATAGCGCCTTTTGTCTTTAGGAATTGATTCGTCTTCCACAGACTTAAAGGTTTTGTTCTCGTCCCAGTATTTCTGCCACTTGGGTTCTATGTTTTTAAATGGATACATTTAATAATCCTCCGGAAAATTTAATTTTTTTCTTATTATACAGTTTTGCAAAAATAAAGAAAATACGGGCGTATCCCGCGTGGGCGGGCCGGGCTTTTCAGCCTTCGCCGTCAGGGCGGCTCATCCCCCTTCCGGGGGACTTCGGGCTTACAATCCCTGACGCTAAGGGGAGGCTTTCTTGAGTAAAATTGAATTTTTCCCCTCTTAAGGCTATTATTCACACATGTCTTTTACAAAATCCTTTGCAGATGATTATCACAGGATACTTTGTCCTGAATATCCTTCCTGGCTTGATGAATATATAAGTCTTCCTGTTTTGCAGCATCTCGACGGGATCGGGCTTTTGTGCGGAACTGACTGGACTTCCCTTTATTCCAACAGATTTTTTTACAGCCGTCTTGACCACAGCATCGGAACGGCTTTGATTACCTGGCATTTTACAAAAGATAAAAAACAGACTCTTGCAAGCCTTTTTCATGATGCTGCCACCTGTGCATTTTCTCATGTAAATGATTTTCGTAAAGGTGATGCCTTAAAACAGGAAGAAAGTGAGGCCCAGACTTCTGAACTTTTGACTTTTGATCCTGAACTGGCTTTTCTTTTAGCGCGGGACAGTATTAATGTCTGTGAAATCCGTAATTATCATATTTATTCTCTGTGTGACAGTCCTATTCCCCAGCTCTGCGCTGACAGACTTGAATATATGTTTCCCAGCAATATGGCTTTAGGAAATATGATTGAAGGTCATGTGTGGACACTTGATGAAGTTAAGGAAATGTATAATTCAATTTCAGTCGTTAAAAATGAGTCGGGGAAGGACGAGTTTGTCTTTAATGATTTAATAGCGGCTGAACTTTACACGGAAGGTTTTATTGACTGTGCCTTTCTGCTTCAGAAAAACGAAAATAAACTTGCCCTTAACATGCTCGGTAAAATCGTAAATCTTGCACTGGAAGAAAAGATTATAAGTGAACACGACTGTTTTACTTTTTCTGAGAAGCGGCTTACTGCTGTCTTTGATGACTATGCTTTAAAAAATGACAATTATCTTTCTGCACTCATTAAAAAATGGCGTACTATGACTTCTATCGAACATCTTGAAAGTGAACCGGGGCCTGGGTGGTATTCTGTAAATATTGAGGTAAAAAAGCGCTGGATTGACCCGCTTGTAAAAAGTTCTGACGGCAGTTTCGTCCGCCTTTCTAAAGTCAGTGCCCGTGCATATAAAAAAATTGAATCTTATCTTTCTTTTAAAGATACGCCTTTTGGAGCTGTAAAAATATTATAACGGGTTTTAAACTATTGGCGGTTTGCTAAAATCCCGTTATAATGATAGTTATGGGTGGAACAACAGATTCAAAAAAAGCAGTTTCGTCTTTAAAAAAGACTGCTTCTAAGACTAGTGCAACGGCTTCAAAGCCTGCTTCAAAGGCTCCTGCAAAATCGGCTTTAAAGCCTGCTTCAAAACCTGCTGCAAAATCGGCTTTAAAGCCTGCTTCAAAGCCTGCAGAAAAACCGGCTTCAAAGCCTGAGACCAAAGCATCTTCAGTAAAGACTGCCGCTTCAAAAGCTCCGGCAAAAACAGCCGCTTCTTCAAAAGCTAAAAAGCCTGTTGCAGGTATAGATGAAAACGGAACTTTCCGTGCCTGGGATAATGCCAAGACAAAGGCAGCCGTAAAGAAAACCGAAGAAAAGACTGCCGTTAAGCGCGGTACAACTGCCGAGCAGTCTGCAAAGAATCTTGCTGCGGCAAAGGCTCAGGATCCTTCCCTCAAAAACGAAGGAAAAAAACTTGCTTCCTACGATGATTCTCAGATTAAGCATCTTGATGCCCTTGAACACATCCGCCTTCGTTCAGGTATGTATATCGGCCGTCTTGGTGACGGTTCAAATCAGAATGACGGTATCTATGTCCTCTTAAAGGAAATTATCGATAACTCGATTGATGAATTTATCGTAGGTTTCGGTAACAGAATTGATATTCAGATTGCAGATAACCGTGTTAAGGTGCGTGACTACGGCCGCGGTATTCCGCTTGGTAAAGTTGTTGAATGTGTAAGCCAGATTAACACGGGTGCAAAATACAATGATGATGTCTTCCAGTTCTCTGTCGGTATGAACGGTGTAGGTACTAAGGCTGTAAATGCACTTTCTTCATATTTTAAAGTAATTGCCATCCGTGACGGTTATGCAACTGAAGCTGTTTTTGAACAGGGAAAACTTAAATCAGAAAAGAAGAACGTAAAGCTTGCAAAGCCGATGAAGAACGGAACATATTTTGAATTTGTTCCTGATGAGACTATTTTCGGTAAGTACAGTTTCAATATGGAATTTGTTGAAAAACGCCTCTGGAATTATGCTTACTTAAATGCAGGGCTTACAATCACCCTTAACGGCCAGCCTTTTACCAGTCAGAACGGCCTTTTAGACCTTCTGCAGAAAGAACTTGAATCTGACACAATTTATCCTATCGGAAGTTATGACGGACTTCATTTAAAGTTTGCCTTTACACATACAAATTCCTACGGTGAAAATTATTTTTCATTCGTAAACGGTCAGTATACTTCAGACGGCGGTACACACCTTCAGGCCTTTAAGGAAGGCTTTATCAAAGGTGTAAACGAGTTCTTCCAGGAAAACTATAAGTCTGAAGATATCCGTGAAGGAATTACTGCCGCAGTTCTTGTAAAAGTCAAGGATCCTGTTTTTGAAAGCCAGACAAAAAATAAACTCGGTAATACTGATGTAAGGGCATGGATTGTTCCGGAAGTTCAGTCAGGATTAAACGACTGGCTTCATAAAAATCCGGAAGCTGCAAAAAAAATCGAAGAAAAAATCAAGGCAAACGAAAAGCTTCGTACAGAGCTTTCTGCAGTAAAGAAAGAAGCAAAAGAAGCAGCAAAGAAAATAAGCATCCGTATTCCGAAATTAAAGGATTGTAAATATCATGTTCAGGATGGTGCTAAGGGCGATAACTCGATGATATTTATTACCGAGGGAGATTCTGCAACCGGTACGATGACTCACTCGCGTGATGCTTCGTTCCAGGCAATTTTCTCGCTTAGAGGAAAACCGGAAAACATGTGCGGCAAAAAACAGAGTGAGATTTACAAGAACGATGAGCTTTACCAGCTTATGATGGCGCTTGGAATCGAAACTGATGTAGAAAACTTAAAATATGCAAAGATCATCATTGCAACCGATGCCGATAACGACGGATACCACATCAGAAATCTTGTAATGACATTCTTCCTGGGATATTTTGAGGAGCTTGTTACGACAGGACGAGTTTTCATTCTTGAAACACCGCTGTTCCGCGTGCGAAACAAAAAAGAAAACATTTACTGTTATTCAGAAGATGAGCGCGATAAGGCACAGGCAAAACTTGGAAGGGGCGCAGAGACTACACGATTTAAAGGTCTTGGTGAAATTAACCCGACAGAGTTCAGACAGTTTATTAATCCGGAAACAATGCATTTAACGCCGGTAGAAATAAGTCAGTTAAAGACAGTTCCGCAGCTTTTAAATTTCTATATGGGTAAAAATACTCCGGAACGTCGTGCTTTTATCGAAAAACATCTGCTTTCAAATGCAGATATTGATGCGTGAGGAAAAGTAAATGGCATTTGTAAAAAATCTTTTTGATAAAAACTTTATTGAATATGCTTCTTATGTAATCCGTGACCGTGCAATCCCGGATCTTGAAGACGGTCTTAAACCGGTTCAGCGTAGAATCATGCACACACTTTTCAAAATCGACGACGGACGCTTTCATAAAGTGGCGGGAGTTGTCGGCGAATGTATGAAATATCAACCGCACGGTGATGCTTCTATCGGAGGAGCTCTTGTAGTTTTAGCAAACAAGGGAATCTTTATTGATAAGCAGGGAAACTTCGGAAACATGTTTACAGGCGACCCTGCATCTGCTCCGCGTTATATTGAGTGTCGTGTTCATCCTGTTGCAAAAGACTTTCTTTATAATCCTGATATTACAGAATATGTTCCAAGTTACGACGGAAGAAATACAGAACCTGTAGTGTTCCGCGCAAAAGTTCCTGTTGCAC
>JAEEGH010000721.1_pt1 | contig 105465 bp, 79 predicted proteins | sample 9134181 | NCBI WGS metagenome assembly JAEEGH01 (sample SAMN16246544, study PRJNA631951) | gut metagenome | biome: gut microbiome; feature: rumen; material: DP-attached | host: Bos | place: Iran: Karaj | collected 2018-10
CCGCTGCGCACTGCTCGACAAGATCGGCTACAACTATAGCGAAATGGTGAAAAGCGGTTATGCCTTTCCCGTCACCGACATCAAAGTCAAATACGTGAGACCGCTCAACTTCGGAGAGCACGCTAAAATAGTCTCAAGCCTTGTCGAATACGAGAACATGATCAAAATAAAATACGAAATCTTCAATGAAAAAGGAGAACTCACGACAAAAGCCGAAAGCACCCAGATGGCTTTCAACATCTCGAAAATGGAGTCCGAATTCGTCTGCCCAGGAGTTTTCGTAAACAGAGTCAACGAAATAATCAAAAGCGGGAAGTAATTCGTCTCCGTCATCTTGAACGAATGTGAAAGATCTCTCGGATTCTCGCTTCGCTCCGTATGACGGTTCAAAAACTTGCCTTTCAAGCACATGGTTCTAAAATTCTATGCTTTGTTGTTTTCGTCGTAGCATTTTTTCGATATTCCGACGGACAAAAAACGGCGCAGCGGAACCGGACAACAACGCTTTTATCAACTTTTTTGGAGGTAATACTATGAAAAGATTTTTGGTTTTAACAGTTGTTTTTGCAGCAATGTTTCTTATGATTTCCTGTGGCAGCAGCAGCAATGACGGCATTACACACGACGGCGACAAATTCTGCGGAGAATTCTATGCCGACGGAGAATGTAACGGCCATGATGCCAAAGTCTGCAGCGAAGGCGACAGAACCTGGTATGAAGTCGAAGGAACCGGCAAGAAATTCTACTGCGACAAAGACGGAGAATGCGATAAAGCGGCTCAGGATCTTGTTAATTACTGTTTCTTAGGCGGCGGTGATACAGACTCTGACACCGGGGATTCCGGCAGCGAAGGCGGAGACACAGACACCGATGCCGACACTGGCGATTCCGGCAGCGAAGGCGGCGATACGAATTCTTTTGAATGCGATATGCCAGGTGATTACAAATGCATGAACGGAGACTCATACGTCTGCGAACTTCTTCCGACCGGCGACATGGTATGGTCGTTTAAGGAAGAATGCGCTGACGGCTGCGATTCCGAAACGGGCGCATGCAATGCGATACTCAGAGACTGCAACGAGTCGCACCACGAACTCTGCACTGACGAAGAAACAGGTCTTATGTGGTCAAAAAAATCGGGAGAGAAGCCCTGGACTGAGGCAAACCAGTACTGCGAAAACCTTGAAGAACTCGGATTTGATGACTGGAGACTTCCGACTATCGACGAACTCAGAACACTTATTCTCGAGTGCGAAGGAACAGTTACCGGCGGAGCATGCCCGATCAGCGAGGAAGCCGGCATTCTCAGCGATGAATCATGGAACGATGACTGTTACTGTGAAGAGAATCACATGGGAATTTACACGAAATTCGGCACGGAAGACTGGTATGACTATTTCTGGTCTTCTTCCTCTGTCTCAGGTACAGACGGTTACTGGGCTCTGGACACTTCTGAAGCAAACATTGCAGCACACAATCCTGAAGACTCTATGACCGGGGCACGCTGCGTAAGACTCGCAGAATAATTTATAATCTCAGAAATCATTCCATACTTATACAAAGATTCTCTTCCGGATAAAATTCCTTTAACGCTTCCCCTTCGACAAGTTCCGCAGACATTGCTACAGTCAGACTTGCGACCGTATCAGTGGAATCGAAATCATGTTTTGAATAGTATGAGGACTGAAATTCCCCCACCCTGACGCCGTTTTCGACCTTGTTCCCTGCGAGGATGCAGACATCACATGAGTCGTATGAACAGGAGATTATCTTGTAAACTGTTACCTCCGGTGCATATTTCAGAGTTTTCATCGAAGCTTTCTGGATATCGGAAAGAAGGATCGTAGCCCCGACAAGGACTTCATCACCGGTTACCGAAAGAAGTATCGCAGGTTCGCCTTCAGGATGAGCAGGTGTTACAGCCGTTTCTTTAAAGAAATACGACAAACTTGAACCGGTACCGCTGCTTGAACTTGGACCGATACCATAACCAAGCCCGACAAGCTCTTTCAGATCGACATAGATATCACCTTCACCGACGATACCGGATCCCTCAAAGGCAAAATATTTTTCGGCGTCAATAATGGCTGCAGTTTCGTCAAGATCTCCGTCATCCAGAGAGGCGACTGACGATTCATACATCAGCCTTCCCGCAAATTTGGGATATTTCGGAGCGCATAAAGGTTTGCCGAGTTTTTCCATGAATTTGTCAAACTTCTCAGGTTCGTTGTAAGGAGTGAGGATGTCGAGTTCTCCGCTGACAGCAAGCTTTCCTTCAGACCCCGGAAGCGCTTTAGCAACTTTGACATCAAGCTCGCCGGCACCGAAACCGTCGTAACAGACGATCTCTCCGGCATCTGTAATTTTGCCGAAAAGAAGCTGTCCAACAGAGTCATCGTCAAGCCCGATCCTGACTTTACCCTTTTCAACATTTTCCGGAAGAAACAAAAAAGCGGTAAATCCTCTGAAATCGGATTCGCTGTGATACTGCACTGTTTTAAGAAAATTCTCCTCATCGGATTCTATAAGTCTGGTGTAATAAAACGTAGTGGAAGAGTAGTCGTGATCCGGTTCAGTCGTGACACTTCCGATATATCCCTGGGCGAAATCAGTCCCATTGTAGGCTTCTCTCGGCGGTTCGGAATCGCCTGTTGTGATGATATAGCTGCTCGCCACGCTTACCTTAACTTTTCCGTAAGGTTTCGGGAAACGCTTTGAGCCGTCATCCGGTTTAAGCGAGACTTCGCAACTCTCTGTTTTTTCCTTGCAGTTTTCTTCGGCGCAGGAAACGAAATCATCGTCTAAAACAGAGCCGCCGCACTTTTCAAGCCAGCAGTCATACATTCCGGAAAACTTCTCAGCTTCGCTTTTCTCCCCCTTTTTAATGCATGATTGGAGACACTCCTCAGACCTGCATGATATGTAACAGCTGAAAATTTCATGACATGTTTTTTTGTAAGCAGACTCAGACTCATTTGAATCAGAATCGTTGTCAGGCTTTACTGCATCATCGTCCCCCGGCTCATCGGCATCATCCGGCTCGCTGTCCGTAAGATCTTCGTCCGAAAGATCCTCACCGGAACTATCGTGATCCTGAATTTCATCTGTATCGTTTTTCTTGTCGCCGCTTCCGCCGCCGCACCCGGCAAAAAACAAAATGACTGATAAGCCTAAAAAAACAAGCACTTTTTTCATGATTTAACCTCCCACAGATCCAAAACGTTTTATTTTAAGCAACATTGAAATTAACACAATAAAAATCGGATTTCAAAATTGCATAATCCTTGCAAAATATGCGAGGTTCTATATATTTCCACGGTTTTTTTGAAAGAGTGTTCCGGCATCTCAAGAGGCAGATTTTGGAGGTTTTTATGAGAAAATACACAAAAATATTGGTTCTTTTAGCAGTGATTTTTGTTGTTTACCCTCTCTTCCCTGCTGAAGAACTCACATTCGAGACGATATGCAGGCACCTTGCCGCATACAAAAACACGACAGGCGAATTTACGCAGATAAAGACGAGCGCACTCAAAAAGAGCCTCAAGTCTTCGGGAACTTTCATCCTCACGAGAGACGGTGTCGTCTGGAAAACGCTGAAGCCCGTCCCTTCAAAGATAGCAATAATCGATGCCTACATGATAACTACTGACGCGAAGGGAAAAAAGACTGTGAAAAGCATGCTCAACAGCGACACTTTTCTTAAAGTCAACGACATCGTCTCTTCTCTTTTCGCAGGTAACTCAGCAGAAATAAACAAGAATTTCAAGGTCAATTTCAAAGCGACAAGTGCTGAAAAATGGGAAGCTCTCCTCGTCCCGAAAGACAAGACCATCTCCTACGCGATAAGTTCGATGAATATGAAAGGAACTTTCGTCAAAGGCTCGGTTTCGATCTTCATGGCTGAGATATACTTTGCCGACGGAGGCAGTTTGAGCTACATTTTCGAGCACCAGAAACACCCTGAAAAACTTACGCAAGAGGAACTTGATGAATTCAAAAAAGACTAACCGCGCTTTCCTTCTTTTCTGGCTCATTTTTCACATCGGAGCCGCCGTTTTTTTAGTGATCTCATATAATTACGGAAGTGAAAAATTTTCATTGGATTCAGACCTTTTGAATATGATGCCGAAGCCTTTCGAGGAAGAATCGCTGAAAAAAGCGAATGAAACACTGATGAAAAAACTGAGCAAAGCGGCGATCGTCCTCAGCGCAGACAAAGATTTCGAAAAGGCGAAGGCGGGAGCCGAAAGGATATATGAAAAACTCTCAAAAAGCCCCTACTTCGTTTCGGTCCTCCTGAATACCGACACCGTCGACATCAGAGAAATAGCCGGTTTCTTCCACAAATACCGCTTTGATCTGCTTGACGACGAGACTATAAAAGCGATTGAAAACGGCGGAGCCGAAGACTTTGCGCAGGAAGCGGTATCCAGGATCTACAGCCCCTTCACGATGCTTCCGCTCGATGACCTGAACAGCGACCCCTTCATGCTTGCAGAACATAACTTGCAGAAATATCTGGAAGTTTTAGAACATTCCGGCACCGCTTTAAGGCCGAAGGACGGCGTTCTCGCGGCAGAAAAAAACGGTCTCTGGTATGTCATGATAAAAACGGAGCTTTCGCCTGAAGGTGCGGCACTCGCCTCAAAGGACAACGGAATAACCGAAATTTACGATATATGCGGCAAAATAAAGGCCGAGACAGGGACGCGCTGCGTCGTTTCGGGCGGCACTTTCCACAGCCACAAAAGCTCGAATTCAGCATCGGAAGAAATCAAAATAATATCAATAATTTCAATAACTATCGTTATTTTGATGCTCCTCTTCGTCTTCCGGTCGGCAACCCCGATAATACTTTCTCTCCTCTCTATATTCTTTTCGCTTTTTTCAGCCGCGGCGCTTACTTTCGCAGTCTTCGGAAAAGTACACTTGGTCACACTCGTATTCGGGACATCGCTCATCGGTTCCTCCATCGACTACAGCCTCCACTACTTCGTCCACGCCTCGGGGAACCCCAACCTGAGATCGGGAAGCGAGATCAGATCGAAACTTCTTCCCGGACTCACGATGGCGATAATATCATCCTCAGTCTGCTTTTTAGCCCTCATTTTCGCGCCGTTCAACCTTCTCAAGCAGATGTCGCTCTTTTCAGTCACAGGACTCGTCAGCTCATTCCTCACGACGACCGCAATATTTCCGTATGTTCCGCTTCCTAAAAACAGAGTCGTCAGAGGTGTCACGCTTTTTGAAAAAGGCTTTGCACTTGCCAAAAAGATCAACGGCATTGCGGCGATATGCGTTATGGTTCTTATTTCAGCCGTGCTTATATTCGTTTTCAGAGACAATTTCGGGATAGAGAACGACATCAAAAAGCTCTACAAAGAAGAAGGAGAGCTTCTTGAAAACGAAAAAGAGGCTTATTCCGTCATCTCCTACGCTCCCGTAAACTGGTTCATCGTGAGCGGCAGTGACGAGAACGAGGTCCTCAAAAAGGAAGAAGAATTGCGTGAAAGGCTTAAAACTATTGATAAAAACAGCGACGGCGTAATGTCGGCTTCCGTATTCATCCCGTCAGTTGAAAAGCAGAAAAGATCGCGCGCGACAGTCGAAGAACTACTTCCTTTTACAGAAAAACAGTTCGAAACACTGGAATTTGACGGAAACGAAGCCGAAAACTTCAAAAAAGGCTTTTTCGAAGCTGAAAAAACACTCCTTTCGGTCAACTCAGAGGACTTCCCTTCTTCGATAAAGGAAGCTCTCGCCTCCTACTGGCTCGGCAAAGTGAAAGACAAATATTATTCAATAGTTATCCCGAATTTTCAAGCTGACTACACGACTTTCAGAAGCATAGCCGGAGAAGACGAAAACACCTATTTCGTCCACAAAGTAAAAGACATAAATTCAGATCTCGACAAAGTGACGACTATCGTCCTCGAATTCTTCATGGCCGCATATATACTCATGTTTATAGTCCTCAGATTTTTCTACAACACGCGGCAGTCACTCAAAATCATCTCGATACCTTTCATCGTCATTCTCGCAGCATCGGCCGTTTTTGCAGCGACAGGCACCAGAGCTGAATTTTTCTCGGTCACAGGAATGATACTGGTCTTCGGACTCGGGCTTGACTACATCATCTACACGCAGGAAAACGAAAAGACAAAAGACCCTGTTGAAAAAAGGCTCGAACCTTTCGCTATCTTCCTCTCATTTTTCACGACTATAGTTTCATTCGGCGCACTCGCACTGAGTTCCTTCCAGCCTGTTCATTTAATAGGTTTCTCAATATTTACAGGGCTTTGCGCCGCATACTTAGCCGCACTTTTCTACACTTCGGGAGATAAAAAATGAAAATATACTTGTCACGTCCGGGAGTTTTTTCGGCAGCCGGAAAAAACGCCGAAGAACTCTGGAAATCACTTCTAAACGGAGACCAGAGCGGGATAAAACGCTATGAAACATTCTCAGGAAGCACATTCTTCGCAGCCAGGATCGACGAAAACGCGCTTCAGCCGTCCACCGGCAGATTCGATATGAAAATAATCAGGATCGAAGAAGCGGCACTTGACCAGATCGGCAGCATTATCGAAAAAGCAAAGTCAAAATACGGAGAAAAAAGGATCGCGGTCTGCGTCGGCTCGTGCGACAACGGCACAGAGTTTTCCCTTGCGGGACACCGGAAATACTTCGAAAACGGCGCATTTCCCGAAGATTATTCGATAGAGATGCAGGGTGCGGACTACGTTTCGACTTTCATCGCCGAAAAATACTCTCTCAAAGGTCCTGCATGCACCTTTTCGACAGCATGCTCCTCTAGCGCAGGAGCGATAATAAAAGCGGCAGAACTCATAAGATCGGGCTTGTGCGACGCGGCTGTTGCCGGCGGGATCGACATAGCATCAGACACAACCTTGGACGGTTTTGCCTCTTTGGAAGCGATATCAGACAGGATCACGAACCCTTTCAGCAAAAATAGAAGCGGAATAACTTTAGGCGACGGTGCGGCATTCTTTGTCCTCTCGAAAGAACCGCTTGACGACGAATCTCCCGCTGTCACACTTCTCGGTTACGGCGAATCCTGCGATGCACACCACATGACTTCCCCCGATCCGAGTGGCGTTGGAGCCAAAAAAGCGATGGAAAAAGCACTTTCAAGCGCAAATATAAAGCCGGAAGAAGTCGATTACGTCAACCTCCACGGCACCGGGACAAAGTTCAACGATTCGATGGAAGCAAAGGCAGTCGATGCCGTTTTCGGCGCTTACAAAGTTAAGTGCTCGACCACAAAACCGATTACCGGCCACACTTTGGGAGCTGCCGGAGCGCTTGAGCTCGCGATCTGCTTTGCTGCGGTCACAAACAATGCCCTTCCCCCGCAGATCTGGGACGGAGTTTTCGACGACGAGATGCCAAAACTCAATTTCGTTAATAAAAACGATAACTTATATCAAACAAAAATTTGTCTTTCGAACTCGTTCGCTTTCGGCGGCGCGAATGCGTGCCTTGTCATAAAAAAAGAGGAGTAAATGATAAAAATACTTTTTGTCTGTCACGGCAACATCTGCCGCAGTCCGATGGCTGAATTCGTTATGAAAAAACTCGTCGAAGATGCCGGATTGTCTGATAAATTCGGGATAGAATCTGCCGCAACAAGCACCGAAGAGATCGGGAACCCCGTCTATCCGCCCGCAAAGAGGAAATTAGCAGAGCACGGGATCGGTTGTGCCGGAAAAACAGCACGTCAGATGAACGCAGGCGACTATCAGAAATTCGACCTTCTCATCGGCATGGACAGCGCGAATATCCGCAACATGACACGCATCTGCGGCGGTGACCCTGAAGACAAGATAAAACTTCTTCTCAACTATGCGGGAGTTGACCGCGATGTCGCCGATCCGTGGTACACAGGTGACTTCGATGCGACATGGAACGATGTTTCAAAAGGGTGCGCGGCGCTGCTGGAGAGCCTCATTTAAAGTTGCATTTATTCATTAAATCTTTAACATAAAGCGTTTATGTTTTTTGAACAAAATGAGGTCATCATGAAAAATTTTTCTTATTTTATGATTATCATGCTCCTTTTTTTCACACTTTCTGCAGAAGATCTGATCCTTATCCATGAAAATAGTTATGTTGACAAAAACGGAAACGAAAAAACAGAAGAAAAAGAACAAACTGCAGAAACCGACAAAAGCAATTCCGAGGGCAAAACAGAAAAAACAGTAGATCCTAAAAATGACAAGAACTTTTTTACCCGTTTCAAATTCGGGATCGGAGCCAACTTCAGCGGAACTGCAGGGATGTTTCGCGAATATGAGAACTACGTATTTAAGAACCAATTCGGGGCTTCTTTAGGTTTTGATTTCAACTGGCTCGTATTCAAAAAAGAGAGCGGCAGAGGTGAAGGCAATCTATATCTTGGATTCGGATTCAACTTCCAGTACTGGATGCCGACGACATGGCGCAACAAAGAGAACAGATCTTACGATGATGATTACTATTATGACGAAGATTATCCCGATTTTTATATCATGCTCCACTACATGAGAATTCCGGTGACATTAAATTTAGCCTATGAATTGAAAGCCGGTATCGGGGCTTTGAAAAGTGTCGAACCAAGGGTCTCTCTCGGAATAAACAACAATATATTCAAATTCGGATGGGGTTCTTCCGACAAAGAACTCAATGAGGAATTATCCGAAGACTTGAATGAATTCAACCACAGAATATACAATTATAAAATCAGCGGAACATGGTCTTTAGGATTAAGTTTCGTCTTCGAAAACAACTGGTTTTTCTCAACTTCTATCGGCGGAGATTTCGGAAGCAGCAACTACAGAAGCAATCTTTTTTACGAAAGAGCTTACGAACGTGATGAAGACGGTGACAGGACAGATAAATTGAAAAGTAATAAGTACGGCCGATTTTTATACGGTCACCACGAATTCATGATGTTCGAGACAGGGTACAGGTTCTGACACTGAAGACGTTGAACGTCTTTACACCAGTTTTTTCATATTTTCAGGCATTTCTTTGGAGAAAACGAGTTTTTCCTTCGTGACGGGGTGTTCTATTTCAAGTGAATATGCCCAGAGCGCGATATTTGAGCCGAGTTTCGCGTTTTTGTTATATTTGTGGTCGTTGACTATCGGTAGTCCGCGCGATGAGAGCTGGACCCTGATCTGATGTGCCCTTCCCGTTTCAAGCGTGATTTTTAAAAGCGAGCGGTTTCCTGAAGTTTCAAGAGTTTCATAGAAAAGGCGGGCGAATTTTGCTTTCGGATTTTCTTTTTTCGAGACGTAAACCTCGTTCGTTGCCTCGTTTTTGACAAGATAATCCTCCAGAACGCCGCTTTTATGTTTCGGAATGCCGTCAACGACTGCCAAATAGCACTTTTTCCAGATATTCTGACGGATCTGTTCGCTTAGTCTTGATGCCGCTTTTGAAGTTTTCGCGAAGACCATGACGCCGCCGACGGGCTGATCGAGCCTGTGGACGATGCCTAAAAAAACATTTCCCGGCTTGTCGTATTTCTTTTTGAGATAACTTTTGAGAATGCTCTGAAAGTCGTCATTTGACGAATCAGCTTTCTGGACCGGGATCCCCTGCGGTTTGACGACAACGAGAAGATGGTTGTCTTCGTAAATGATCTCGGGGCAAAAAGAGGAAGCTATTTCCATTCGATCGCTTTCCACTCTTCGTCTGTGAAAAGTTTGCTGGTGTAGTGAACGCCGGAGATAGCGTGATAGGTAGAATCTATGCGGAGCTCTTCGTTGTCAGGCCTCATGCTGAGAGCGCCTCTGACTTTGTCGGGACGTTTTACCCAGTAGGTATCCTCGTCTTTGAACTGAAGTCCGAGAGCGTATCCCATCATTCCGCGCAGAGCTTTGGAATATCTTTCGTAACGTTCCTTATCCCCTACTTCGCGTGCAAGTCTGGTCGCAGCGGAAAGACCTTCCGAGTAAACGCCTGTTCCTGCGAACTGAGTGCTGAGAGCTCCCTGTCTGCCGGGTTCGGCATCGCTGCCGAGCGGTTTGTACTTTTTGAGCATCCAGTCCATAAGCTGGAAAACGAAATCAGCGTATCTTTTGTCTTTAGTCGCGCTGTAAGCTTCCTGGTAAGCACGTGCCTGCCACGGAACGAACGGCCCCTGCTGGTTTTCCTTTTTGTTCCAGAACGCCTGGTAGAAAGGATAAGCCTTCTCCACTGCTTCGAGAGCCGGCTTGTATCCTGTCTTTTTGTAGTAGCGCATGAGCATGAGAAGCGTTTCGCCCGGATAGTAATTCTGGTCGACATCTCTGTGTTTTCCGTTGAAATCGGTAAGAAGTTTTCCGTCGGGCTGCTGCAGTGAGATTATCGCGTCAACCATTTTCTTCATCGTATCTTCATATCCCGGGACTTCGAGTTCTGCCATAGCTGCCATAAGAAAAGCCGTTCCGGCGATGCTGTGGACTTTGCGCTGATAAGGCCAGTCGAGCCATTTTCCGCCATGCCCGTCCTTTATGAATCTTGCGAATGTGTCGATCGCCCTTTTTACGCTTGCGATCTTGACCGGATCCTTCTGGTCTTTCGCGATCTCAGCAAGGACGAATATCGCGTTCAGGTTTCTGAGTCCCCAGTCTTCGGCTGGTTCCAGATCCTTAGAGGGGAAGAATGTGTACATGTATCTTCCAGCTTCCTCGCCTTCGGTGATCTGGTTTCTCAGATACCAGCCCCATGCGTTGTTTACCGCATCAATCAGATCCTGTCTCGTAACATTTTCGACATAGACGCGGCTTCTCGTGAAAGCCTGCTCCTTCGCCTTTTCCATTTTTTCGCTGAGAACGAAATTCTGTGTCATGAAAACTGATATTTTCGCGGTTTTCCAGTCATGTTCCTGAAGTCCGGCATCGACCGCAAGCTGGCGGACGACTCCGACACCGTCCTCGATCTGGTTTCTGACTATGTAAACCGGAAGCATAGCCGCGCTTTTGCCGTCTTTCGAAAGTGTGAATCCCATTCCGGCCCTCTTTTTCGAATTAAGAAGCTGTTCCGACGGATTCCTTAGTTCCATCTGCGAGTGAAGGACAGAAAGTTCGACCGATGCCTTGGCTGAGTCGTCAGGTCTGATCTTTTCGACAAGCTCTTTCATTGCGGAGGAAATAGTTGCGGAAGAAGAGATCACCATGTCTGTTACGACCGCATTTCTGAAAACAGAGACCGCAAGTCCCGTTTTTTTACCGCCAAGTTCCGCGGGAACAGCCGATACAGCCTCTTCAGCAGTGCATTTCTTATCTGCAAAGCAGCGGATCTTGTCGGAGAGGAGCTGAGCCTCTTCGAGAGTTATCTTTTCGCTGTTGAAAGCCTCGATCTGCGCGATGAGCGGAACTTTCGAGCGCTCGCGGACAACTGAAAAAGTCGTTCTGCCGTAAAGTTTGCCGCCTACTCTGACGTCCAAACGCCAGTTTCCGGCAGCCATCGGCTTCGGACCTCTGTAGTAAACAAGGGAACGCTTCCACTCAGGCTTCATCTCCATCTTTTTGGAATATGCGACTTTACCTTCAGGGTTTATCCAAAGATATTCCACGGTATATTCTTTCGAAGCGCCCTTCCAGTAGGCACGGAGCGCGACCCTTTCATCTTCGACCGAAAAAGTATCGGTGATCTCCTTCAGACCGCTCGAATCTGAATTCGGTATCCCGACCATGACGTCCTTAAGAGTGGTTTCCGAAACGACTGCGTCGGATTCCGGAGAGATCGCGCTGCTGCACGAAGCAACAGCGAGAAAGGAACAGATCAGAACAAGACAAACGATTGATTTTTTAGACATTTTAACCTCCGCAAGAAATCACATCATCCTACATAAAAATATTTTCTCAATGTATTTTCGGCCTTACTGTCGGAGAGACATCAAAATCGGGATCTGAAAAATTTCCTCTGAAGAAGTCATCCATTGCAGCGGCTGCGACCATCGCGCCGTTGTCCTGACAGTATTTAAGTTCTGGAAGATAAAGCTCCAGGGCGTATTTTTTCGAGATATTTTCTGCCATCTTTCTGACTGCGCTGTTTGCGCTCACTCCGCCAGCGACGACGAAAGCGGTGTATTTTTTCCTCGAAAGGGCAAGTTTCACCTTTCTTTCGATAAGTTCGACGATCCGGTCCTGGAAAGAAGCCATAAGAGAAGGCATATCGACTTCACCTTCATCCAGAAAGCGTTTCACAGCCGACTTTATTCCGCTGAAAGAAAAGACTATCTCGTCGGCATACTTATTGTTGTTCTTCAATAAATACGGCAGCTTATATTTTGAAGGTTCTCCGTTTTTCGCCATTTTGTCGATTATCGGCCCGCCAGGATAACCGAGATCGGCCATCTTCGCGATCTTGTCGAAAGCCTCTCCTGCGGCATCATCCATCGTTTCGCCGAGCACTGTTCTTTCATCTTCCGATATCTCGATAAGCGAAGTGTGACCGCCCGAAACTACGAGCGCGAGATAAGGAAATTCCGGCCTTTTTTCCCTTTCGAGAAAAGCTGAAGCGATGTGGGCGTTCAGATGGTTGACTGCGATCAGCGGTCTTTTCCAGCCTAAAGCGAGCCCTTTCGCGGCACTGACACCGATGAGCAGGCTTCCGATAAGCCCCGGATAGTTCGTTACAGCTATAGCCGAAATGTCGTTTTTCGTCTTTCCGGCCTCTTTGAGGGCAGCATCGACCGCAGGGATGACCCACGCAAGGTGATTTCTCGAGGCGATCTCCGGAATGACTCCGCCGAAAAGCCTGTGGACACTTGTCTGAGAAACAGTTTTCACCGACAGAACGTGAAAATCCGACGAAACAACAGCGACCGAAGTGTCGTCGCAGCTGCTTTCTATGCCGAGAAGATAGTTTTCACTCATTTTAAGCCGTTATCAGAGAAATTTTTTGAAAAGTGCCAGAATGCCCTGCGCCCATGCGATCCTGTGGGTCGTTCCGGTCCCTTTCGCGATCGAATCCTTGTTGTCGATATACCACTGATAGCTTCTGATAAGAGCCTGCGATTCGTCGTATTTCGGTTCCCAGCCCAAAACTTTTCTCGCCTTGTCGACGGAAACGAAACTGTCTGTGTGCGCCGTTCCGTAAACCCACTTGTAAAGCGGCGAAAGATGAAGTTTTTCAAAGATCGTAAGGGCAGGGATCACGAGCCAGACAGGTGTGTGCATTACTCTCGAGCCGCTTTTCGCGTATTCGCAGAGAGCTCCGACATAGTCGTTTTCAGAGAGATTGCTGACCGCGCCGATGTTGAAAATGTCGTTCGCATCGTCACCAGCGTGCGAAAGTGCGAGATAGACCGCGTCGCAGAGGTCATCGACTTCAAGAAGCTGGTATCTGTTCTTTCCGTTGCCGATGAGCGGTATCTTGTGCCCTTCTTCGACCCAGTTGTAAAGGATCTGGAAAACACCGAGGCGGTATGTTCCGATGAAGGTCTTCGGTCTGATCGTCGAGATGTAGAGCCCTTTTTCGCGGTATTCGTTGCAAATGCCTTCAAGTGCGACCTTGCTTTCGCCGTAGTTGCCGACACCTTCGAGTTTGTCCGTTTCGAAAAGCGGATGATGATCCGGAACGCCGTAAACCGCGGTAGATGAGATCACGGCGACTCTTTTGACTTTGTGTTTGTAGCAGAGACTAAGGACGTTCCTGCTCCCGTCGACGTTTGTCGAGAAGATCTCCTCTCTCGTTGCGAGCGGAAGCGCAGCAGCCGCGTGGATAACCCAGTCGGTCTGGGAGATGAGCTCGTCCATTTTCTTTTCGTCGCGGACATCGCCGTTTACAAGTTTGACCGATTTGTCGTAATCCTCGGCATGGTATTCGGCAATGTCGAGAAGTGTTACATCACAACCCATTTCGACACATTTTTTTGTCATGTGAAGCGCGAAAAATCCCGCGCCGCCGGTGATAAGAACTCTCATTTTTTCCTCCTATTTGAATTCATTCGGATAAAGTTCAGCCTGTTCGGGGAAAAGCTCGGCACTATTTTCTTTAACAACCGTGCAGTCCCACGAAGGATCTATTCTCTTGAAAATAAAAACACTTTCGCTCGGATCAGCCCCGGCCGGAGAAGTCGGCGCGCCGTTTTGAAGGAGCGGGCTGCTCGTCCACATGACGCTCTGAGCTTCGAACCATGTCGCAATGCCGTGGACTTCGCCGTTTTCGTCAAGAACACCGTCCAGGATGGTGCTCACTTTCTGCAGGATCTCCGCATCTGCGTTCAAAGCCCCTTTTGTCATTATTCTAAGACCATTCACTCCCGTTCCGTCGCCATCGAAGACCCTTTCATCGTCTATGTCGGACGGCAGAGGTTCGTTTTCCGGGTCGTCAAGAGTGCAGGAACGCACTTCCCAGAGCTTGTCCTGACGGAACTTGATCTCTCCGTTTTCCCCGTAAGAAAGATAGAATGTTTTATCCACATTCCCAAGACTTTCGGCAAAACTATCCGGGACCACCGCCGAGATCAAAGATGTCCCGACTCCTGTTTTCAAGCGGCACATTTCAGTGTGCGCATTCAGAACGCCATCTTCCTGCGAGTAGATATCGACTTTTGAGACCATTATCGCCCAGGCCGGAAGCGTCGAACCTATTACAGGCACCTTTGACGAGCCTTTGAAAACGGTAAGATTGACCCATGTCCCGGTCATATCAGGATAAGTTTCCACAATCTCACCGTCATCGTCCGGAGTTTCGGCATCAGTTTTCTGAACATCATCGGTCATGTCGTTTTTTTCATCAATTTCGCTGTCGGTCGCATCGTCTTCATCCGCCTCAGCTTCGGCAGTATCGGCGTCAGTCTCGTCAAAATCTTCGTCAATGTCCTCGACACCTTCCCTTTCTTCCGGATCCTGATGTGAATTTTTGAGATTGCACGAACCCAAAATGCAGAGAAAAAGCAAGTAATAGTAAAGAAGGTAGTGATTTTTGAACCTGCGGACAATTTCCAAATCGATCTCCAATCAAATCAACAAGTTATCTATTCATAAAAAACTTTTTCAAATCGTTTTTCTTCAGCTCGGGATAGACCTTCGCCGCAATTTCACAGGCAGTTTTAGCCGAAATTCCCGATTTTGCAATCAAATCGAGCAATTCTTCATCGATTTCAGCCGATCTTTCCCCTTTTTTCAAAGGCTCGGCAACGACTGTGAATTCTCCCTTCTCCTTAACTTCGCCGCCTGTGTAGACGAAGATCTCCTCAAACTGCTTCGTAAGTTCGCGCCCGACGACTATCCTCGAGCACTTTTCTTTGATCATTTCAAGCAGATCCTTTATCCTCGTCGGAGCTTCGTAAAAGACGACGGGAAGCCCGAAAGAGAGGAATCTTTCACATTCCGCGGCCCTTTCAGCCCCTTTTGACGGAAGAAAACCGGCAAAAACGAACGAATTTTCAAGAGAACCGCAGCATGAAAATGCCGAGACCGCGGCACTTGCGCCCGGAACCGGCACGACCGGAATGTTCTCGTCAAGTGCAGCACGGACTAGGAATTTTCCCGGGTCGCTCACGGCAGGAGTCCCGGCATCGCTTATCAGTGCTATGTTCTTGCCGCTTTTGAGCTCTTCGATATGCTGTTCCAAATACTTTTTTTCGGTAAATTTGTGGTATGAAAAAATCGGTTTTTTTATCCCGAGCCGGCTCAGCATGCTGCCGGAAACGCGGCTGTCTTCGGCAAGGACAAGGTCGCAACTCTCAAGCACGGAAACAGCTCTTGAGGTGATGTCCCCCATGTTTCCGATCGGAGTCGCAGTCACGAAAAGAGTTCCCGCCATTTCAGTACCCCGTAGTGTCGAAAGCGGCCTCGATATAGTCGATATCGAAAGTGCCGTCCTCTTTTTTTATGAGCCCTGCCACATCAAAGCGGATATTGAGATCCTGAAAGTGCATCCTTTTGCTCTGAATATAATAAGTGGCTGTTTTTATTATGTGTTTTATTTTCGCAGGATGTATCGTTTCAAGCGGAGTGCCGCCGTCCCAGAACTGACGGTCCCAGCTCCTGACCTCGACGAAAGCAAGCGTGTCGCCCTTTTTCGCAATGATATCAAGTTCTCCGCCTTTCATGAAGAAGTTCCTGTCGAGAATCTCCCAGCCTTTTTTCATAAGCCAGTCTGCCGTAAAAGATTCGGCTTCTGCCCCTGATTCGCGAGTGTTCATTTGTATTTTCCGGTAAATCTTTCGCTGTCTTTCTTAATGTCCTTCTCTTTCAGGTCGTCCTTTCTGTCGAAGGAAGTCTTTCCCCGTGCAAGCCCGATCTCCATCTTCGCCCTGCCGTTTTTGAAATAGATCTCTATCGGCACGACCGTGAAGCCTTTTTCGCGCACTTTTGCATCCCATTTTCTTATCTCGCGCTTGTTGAGAAGCAGCTTTCTGCGCCTGTCGGATGCGTGATTCCAGATGCTTCCTGCATTATAGGGCGCGATGTAGAAGCCTACGAGCCACATTTCGCCGTTTATGATGTCGATAAAGCTGTCTCTGAACGAAATATTGCCGTCACGGATCGATTTTATCTCAGTCCCCTGCAGGACGATCCCTGCTTCGAGTTTATCGAGTATCTCATAAGCCCGAAAGGCTTTTTTGTTTTTTGCGACCGATTTTATTCTGTCCATTTTGACACCAAAAAATCAAAAACGCATTATTTTACGGAAAAACCGGAAAAAGGCAATTGTTTTAGATGATCAGCTGTCCTTTTTCCTTCATGACAGCGGGATTGAACGTCGCGAAATCGGCCTGATGGATGAAGACCCCTTCGATCCTCTGCGGTCTTCCCTCACCTTCCTTCGCATGGCAGATGATGATGTTCTGGATCTCAAGCGGAAGCCCGTGTTTCGCAGCGGCGATAGCACCGCTTATCGGGTGTCTCGCACACTTTCCGGCGTAGCTTTTCCTGTATGCGCCGTCAACTTTCTCTATCTCCATGAGTTTGCCGACATCGTGAAGAAGCCCGCCTGCGATGACCCAGTCCAGATTGATTTCAAACGGCACTTTTTTGTAGGTCGAGATCATCGCTTTGGCTATACCCAGAGCCCCTTTCGTGACTGCGACAGTGTGCTCGATAAGGTTTACCCCGTCAGTCGGAGTGAGAAGCGTGAACGGGATCTTCGTAAGTTCAGTGTAGCTCTTCCAGCCGCCTTCTTTCGCACAGTCCGCCCAGACTTCGACGACCTTTTCAGCCAGAGCCTTGTCCTTCATCTCGGCAAGAAGTTCGCCGAAAGCCTTTTTAAGTTTTTCTTTCATTTGTTCCTCCACAAAAAAAACCGCATTAGTGAGCCTGTCTCGCACAACGAACATAGACTTCAGTCGTGTTCGACTTACTTTTGTTGTACACCTGAGCGGCATTGAAATTTACAATCCACGCAGAATGAATATATTCGGTTGGAACAGAGGAAGACCAGAGCGAGCCGGAGTCGCCTAATTTGCTGTATCTTCCGTCGTAATAATAAGAAGAGTAGTTGCACTCTCCTCCGCCTCCAAGCGTACAATCATGGCAGCAGCTTGAGCATGTCCAGTAATCATTAAAAGACAAATGGTCGTCCGTTTCAGAAACCTTGCATTGGGAATCCCTTCTCCACTTGAGGAGCATCTTTAATTCATCGATTGTCGGCAGATGCCAGTCTGAATACCCGCATTTGTTCGAATCGTTCAACTTTTGTTCACAGTAATTAAGCGCACTCAGCCAATCCATTGTTTCAGCTGTTTTTGGTGACCACCACAGCTTGGCGTCAATTGTTGTGCAGGGTTCATCCGGATCACCGCTGTCAGCGTCTGCATCCTCGTCAGGCTGCGGATCGGCCTCGTCAGTCGGATCCGAAGTGTCAGCGTCGTCGGAATCCGAAGTGCCGGAATCGCTGTCAGAATCTGCATCGTCCGGCTGTTCCGGTGTCGTATCGCCGTCATCGTCAGTTTCTGCCGCATCGCTGTCCGGATCGCTGCTCGCCGGATCTTTGATGCAGATATTGTTTTCCTCATCGCAGACCAGACCTTTGTTGCAGGTCGCATTCGGGTAACATTCGCCGTAAAGTTCGCCCTGCTTTCTGCCTGTTTCTTCATCGTCGGGCTGTTCCGGTGTCGTGTCTGCGGGCTCGCTGTCAGCCGTGCCGGGATCTTCGTCAGTCACGGTCTCACCCGTGTCGGTGTCGTCTTTGTTTTCGCTGCTGCCTGAACTTCCGCATGAAACAGCGAAAAATATTGAGCAAACTGCAAAAAACACAAAAAACTTTTTCATCTGTTCCTCCTACAAAAAAAACGCGAAATTATAGGTGTTTCATACAGATTGGCAAGAATTTAAGCTTTTACCTTAACATGCAGACTGGGGGTCTCGGCAACAAAGATCTTGCGATCTTACGCAAATTTACAGCAAGTCTCAAACTTTACAACGAAATTTCAGAAAGCAGAGCCGATATCTGGTTTGCGAATTTTACAGGATTTTTGGGTGTGATCCCTTCGATAAGAAGTGCCTGATCGTAAAGGACTTCAGCCATGTCCTTGAGTTTCTGCGACTCAGGATCGGCGTTGTAGATCTCTGTCATCTTCTCAAAAATCTTGTGGTCGGGGTTGATCTCCAGGATCTTCATCGCTTTGGGTGAAGGCATTGCCGACATCGATGCTTCCGCCAGGACCTGCTCCATGTTGAGACTGAGTCCCGCGCCGCTGACTAAGCAGACTGCGCTGTTTTTGAGCCTTGAGGAAAGGCGCACTTCGCTGACCTCGTTTCCTAAATATTTTTTGATGGTCTCAAGAAGCGACTTGCTCTCTTCCTCTTTTTCTTTTCTCTTTTCTTCTTTCGCCTTTTTCTCTTCGTCGGTGTCAAGGTTCAAATCTTCAGCCGCGATGTTCTTGAGCGGTTTTTCCTGATAATTTACGAGCATGGTGGACGCAAATTCGTCGATTTTATCAGTGAAATAAAGCACTTCATATCCTTTTTCGGCGACAGCTTCCATCTGCGGTATCCCGGCGATGGATTCTTTGTCCTTTCCTGCCGCGTAGTATATTTCCTTCTGCCCTTCCGGCATCCTTTTTACGTATTCGCCAAGCGTCGTCATTCCTTCGCTCTTTGATGATTCGAAAAGAAGCAGATCCTGCAGCTTTTCCTTGTGTGCGCCGAAATCGGAGTAAACGCCCGCCTTCATCGCTCTGCCGAATTCCTTCCAGAATTTCAGGTATTTTTCACGGTCGTTCTCAAGCATGTATTTAAGCGACGCAAGCACTTTTTTCTCAAGGTTTTTCGATATTATCTTGAGCTGATTGCTGTGCTGGAGCATCTCACGCGAAATATTGAGCGAGAAATCTGGACTGTCGACGACACCTTTCACGAAACCGAGGTATTCCGGAACGAGGTCTTTGCACTTTTCCATGATGAAGACCTGCTTGCTGTAAAGCGCGAGGCCTCTTTCAAACTGTGATGAATAGAAATTGAACGGCGTTTCGGAGGGGATGAAAAGAAGCGCGGTGTATTCGACCTGACCTTCTCCTTTCGCCTGGATCACATCCAGCGGCTCGTCGTAGGAATGGAAAGTGTGCCTGTAAAATTCCTTGTATTCGTCTTCCTTGACATCCGATTTTTCCCTTTTCCAGAGCGGTTTCATCGAGTTTAAAGTCTTGTCTTCGAGAACCGTCTCCTTCTCTTTCGTGACTTTGCCGTCGGCATCCTTTTCTTCGGGGATCTCGTTTTCGACCGTCATTTTGATCGGATAGCGGATGAAGTCGCTGTATTTCGAAACGAGCTCTTCAAGTTCGTATCTGTCGAGAAGCATCATCTCCTTGACTGCATCGTCCTTGAGGTAAAGAGTGATCTCAGTCCCGCATTTTTCAACGCTTGCCTTGTCGATCGTATAGACTCCGTCGCCTTTTGATTCCCAGACAACGCCTTCGGAGGGTTTCGCGCCTGCCGCTCTCGTTCTGATCTTAACTCTGTCTGCGACCATGAAAGCACTGTAGAAACCGACACCGAACTGACCGATGAATTCGGCCGCGTTCTTCTCGCCTTCGCCCTTTTCGGCAGCCATTTTTTCGAAGAATTCCTTTGAGCCGCTGTGGGCGATAGTTCCGATATTCTCGACGACATCGTTGTAAGTCATACCGATCCCGTTATCTGAGATCGTAAGTGTTTTCAGCTCCTTATCCGGTGTTATCCTGATCTCCGGCTCGCCGCACTCTTTCAAAAGATCGGGCTCGGTCAGAGACTTGAATTTGAGTTTGTCTATCGCATCGCTCGCATTTGAAATAAGCTCTCTCAAGAAGATCTCGCGGTTCGTGTAGATCGAATTGATCATAAGGTCAAGCAGTTTCTGGGTCTCGGCCTTGAAACTTTTTTCAGCCATTTTCTCCTCCGAAAAAACAATAATAAAAAAAACCGCGTGGATATATAGGGACGGTTTGAGCAAAGTCAATCCCTTTCAAAATGGATTTTTTCCGAAAAACGACTATAATTTACGGTTTTTTTGATTTTTTAAGATTTAAGAGGAGTTTTATGAAAAGATTTTTTACGATCGCACTTGCAGCAACTGCAATGTTCATGCTGATCTCATGCAGCGACAACAATCTTGATGATCTCATCGACACTGAGACCGGCAACACAGACAGTTCATCGGACACGGTCGACCCGGCTGATACCGTTGATACGGCTGACACCGTTGATACAACTGATCCGACGACTGATCCGACTGATCCGGCTGATACCGTTGATACAACTGACCCGACTACTGATCCGACAACTGATCCGACGGCAGACCCGACGACTGACCCGACTACTGATCCGACAACTGATCCGACGGCAGACCCGACAACAGACCCGACAACTGATACCGATTCTGACGACACCGATGACTCAGACTCTGAGGGATCACCCGACGACGACACTGACAGCAGTGATGATTCTGACTCTAACGAACCGAATGAAGACTCGGATGATACCGAAATATCGGACAGCGATATGACGGACAACGACCCGAACGATCAGGACAATCCCGAAGACCCGGATGAAGACTCGGACGATCCCGAAATGTCGGATGCCGGCATGACAGACAACGACCTGAACGATCAGGACAATCCTGAAGAACCTGACGAAGACGCAGACAGCGGAGAAAGCACTGAAATACCGGAATGTTCAAACTCCTCAGCAACACCGTGCAAAGCAGGCGGCTTGATCTGGTCTTCAAGATCCGCCGCTCCTACAGATTGGGAGCACGCAGGTTCAGGCTGCACGAACTGGAGCGAAGGCAAATTCACAAGCGGCTGGAGACTGCCGAAAATCAACGAACTCAGAAAAGTTATGAGAAACTGCACAACTACTGAAACCGGCGGAAACTGCAGGGTAACGGATGAATGCGCAATTATGGGCACAGATATCAACGGCATCGCATGCTATACAACCCCCGCATGTAAAAAAGTGTTCGGTGACGTATGTTCAACTGATGCAGAACACAGCCCGTTCGGTGAGACAGGAAAATTATGGACAGCATTCAAGACTCAAGATGATCCCGACTGGGCATGGTATGTAAGTTTTTACAACGGCGAGATCGCATGGGCACCGGATTGGACTGACAACGAGATCTATTACCGCTGCGTCCACGCTGACGATTAGCGCGCCCGACAACCGATCCGCCGAGGTCCACATTGTCAACACAAGAAAATTTCGGTAATTCCTACATAATCGACGGCGATCTGCTGAAAAAACTGCCCGAAACGCCCGGAGTCTATCAGTTCAAGAACAGACTCGGCAAAGTGATATACATCGGCAAGGCAAAAAACCTCAAAGCGCGTGTTTCGCAGTATATTCTGGGAACAGACAGCCGCCCTATGATAAGTTCGCTCATGAAAAATGCCGGAAGCGTCGAAATAATCATGACGAATTCGGAATCAGAAGCGCTGATCCTTGAAAATCTCCTCATAAAAAACAGGCAGCCGATGTTCAACATCAACCTGAAAGATGATAAAACTTATCCGTATTTAGCCGTAACGGATGAAGAGTGGCCGCGCCTCATCACGACAAGGCGTCTCACAAAAAAACTGAAGTCTTTCAGAGGCCCTTTCACTCAGGTGAACCTTCTTAATTCGCTGCGTCAGCTGATTCAGACGCTATACCCGCTAAAATACTGCTCAGACAGACATCCGAAAGGGTGCATCAACTCACAGATAGGCCTGTGTCCCGCTCCGTGCAGGAAAGACGCAGACAAAGAGGCATATTCGGAAAACGTAAAAAACACGATAGAAGCGCTTCAGGGGAAAAAATGGAATGAGATCGAAGCGCTGATAAAAGAAAGAATCGATGCAAGCGTGAAAGTCCTTGATTTTGAAAAAGCAGCCAAATTGCGAGACCTGCTGAAACTTCTGCCCGACATCAGGCGGAGATACAGCGTCGAGTTCTCGGGAAGCGGTGCGGAAGACCACTTCTGCTTCAGAAGAGAGGGAGACACCCTTTTTGCAGCTGCGGCGAGATACAGCGAAGGAAAACTGCTCTCGCTTAAATCCTACTCTGCTTCAGGAATATTTGAAGAAATGTCAAGCTGGACAGCGACTTTTCTCACCTCGTTTTACTCAGGACAAGAGACGCCCGACAAAATTTTTCTCTACCCCGAAACGCTCACGAAAGATGAAATTTCGGCGATCCTGCAGCGGAAAATCAGAAAAACAGGCACAGTCAGCGGCGAGATACTCAAAATGCTGCAGACCAATATCGAACAGAACATGAAGGTTTTCTTCAACGACTCCGAAAAGACGAAAAAAGCCCTTTCTGTGATCTCGAAATTCCTCAAAACACCAGTTTCATCGATACAGTGCCTCGATATTTCGACACTTTACGGTGAATATAACGTAGCTGGCGCGGTATGGTGGGAAAACGGAAAATTCAACAGACAGAAATACCGGAAATACAAAATCAAAACCGTCAGCGGAGTCGATGACTTCGGAAGTCTGCGCGAAGTCGCGGCACGTCTTCTCAAACGCTGGCAGGAAAATTCGCTCGAAAAACCGTCATTACTCCTGATTGACGGCGGCGAAGGGCAGGTTTCGTCGGTAAATTCGATGATCCAGGGTTTCGTCCCTGTTGCCGGCATTATCAAAGACCGTCACAACGTGAAAGGAATGGAACTTCTGATCGACGGAAAAGGAAACGAACTCGTGCTGCAGGACGCCGCTTTTGCAATGATACTCAAATCAATACGCAATGAAACTCACCGTTTTTCAATAACTTTCAACCGGGAGCAGCGCAGAGAAAAGCTAGAACTCCCGTTTTCAAGAATCAAAGGGATAGGCAGAGCCCGCGAAAAGGCGCTCCTCGACAGATTCCGCACTCTCTCCGCGATAAAAGAGGCGACTGTTCAGGAAATAGCCGAAATCCCGGGGATCACGAAAGAACTGGCCGAAGAGATACTTAAATCATTCGATTTCTGATTTTCTTTGCATTTTCCTTCACACTAAATAAAATCGCGCGATTCGAGTTTTTTCACTTAATTTAGGAGTTAAAAATGACAGTAAAAGAGACATTCGAGAATTGGAAAGCCGGAAGTTACGGCAAAGCAGTCGCAAAGTTCCCCGAGAGAAAACAGCGCTTCAAAACATCGTTCGGAGAGACTGTAGAACCTCTCTACATCCCTCAAAACGAGGATGAAAAATACTTGGAAACACGCGGCATGCCGGGCGAATATCCCTTCACCAGAGGCGTCCAGCCCACGATGTACCGCGGCAGATTCTGGACGATGCGTCAGTATGCAGGTTTCGGAACGGCTGAAGAATCGAACAAACGTTACAAATACCTTCTCGGCAACGGTCAGACAGGTCTTTCGGTCGCTTTCGACCTTCCGACGCAGATCGGTTACGACTCTGACCATCCGATGAGTGACGGTGAAGTCGGAAAAGTCGGCGTTGCCATCGATTCTCTCAGAGACATGGAGATACTTTTCGGCGGCATTCCGCTGGGCGATGTCTCGACTTCAATGACTATCAACGGAACAGCTTCCGTCCTTCTTTCGATGTATATCGCAGTTGCCGAGCAGCAGGGTTTTTCTGCCGACAAACTCACGGGGACCATTCAGAACGACATTCTCAAAGAATACATTGCGAGAGGCACCTACCGCTTCCCGCCGAAACCTTCGATGAGACTCATCACCGATATTTTCGCATTCTGCGCGCAGAACGTTCCGAAGTGGAACACGATCTCCATTTCTGGTTACCACATCCGCGAAGCCGGATCCAACGCAGTCCAGGAAGTCGCTTTCACCCTTGCTGACGGTATCGCTTACGTCGAAGCCGCTATCAAGGCAGGTCTTGACGTCGATGTTTTCGCGCCGCGCCTTTCCTTCTTCTTCAACGCGAACAACAACCTTCTTGAGGAAGTCGCAAAATTCCGCGCTGCAAGAAGGCTTTGGGCCGAGATCATGAAGTTCCGCTTCAACTCCAAAAGCGCAAAATCGCAGATGCTCCGTTTCCACACTCAGACTGCAGGATGCACTCTCACAGCACAGCAGCCCGACAACAACATCGTCCGTGTTGCTATCCAGACTTTGGCGGCAGTTCTCGGCGGAACACAGTCACTCCACACCAACAGCCGTGACGAAGCGCTTGCACTTCCGACCGAAGACAGCGTTCGTATCGCGCTCAGAACGCAGCAGATCGTTGCTTACGAAAGCGGTGTTGCAGACACGATCGACCCGCTCGCAGGAAGCTACTACATCGAAGCTCTTACCGACAGCATCTACGAAAAGGCGAAAGGATACATCGCTCGCATCGACGAACTCGGCGGAATGGTCGAAGCGATAGAGAAAGGCTTCGTCCAGCAGGAGATCCAGGACAGCGCTTACCACTATCAGCTTGAAGTCGAAAGCGGAGAACAGGTCGTTGTCGGCGTCAACAAGTTCCAGATCAAGGAACCCGCTCCGGCGAACCTTCTTAAAGTCGATCCGTCGATCCAGGTCGCTCAGATCGCAAAAATCAAGGCCGTCAAGGAAGAGCGTGACAACGATGCAGTCAAGAGACACCTCGCCATCATCAAACAGACGGCTCAGACCAGCGACAACCTTATGCCGAAGATCCTCGACGCTGTAAAACAGTATGCGACACTCGGTGAGATCGCAGGCACGCTCGAAGAAGTCTTCGGCGTTCACAAAGAATCTGTAGTCCTTTAAATTTCAACTTGATCTTTTCGGGATCCCGATATTCCGGTGCGGCGTTCGGGATCTCGTGATTCCGTTACATTGGGATATCGATCAAAGATCAGCGACCGGCAAGAATGTCGCAGACTTTTTCCGCGTGTCCTGCCGCTTTGACTTTTTCGAAAACTTCTATGATCTTTCTGTCCGGACCGATGAGATAAGTCGTTCTGACGACACCCATCGACTCTTTTCCGTAAAGTTTTTTGAGCTGCCATGCGCCGTATTTCTGCAAGACTTCTTTGTCGGGGTCGGAAAGAAGAAGGACTTTGAGTCCGTGTTTTTCCTCGAATTTGCGGTGTGATTCGACCGAATCGGGGCTTATTCCGATGATAACGGCATGAAGAGATCTAAATTTATCGGCAAGTTCGGAAAACTCCTTCGCCTCTGTCGTGCAGCCCGAAGTGTTGTCGCGCGGATAGAAGTAAAGAACGACGTTATAACCTGTGAAATCAGTCAGTTTTATCTCCGTTCCATGCGAATCCTGAAGTTTGAATTCGGGAGCGGTGTCACCTTTTTTAAGCATTTTTTTCTCCTACGAAATTTCCTTATTGTTGAAGAACATGACTGCGAGCGAAAGGACGATCACAATGATCAAAAGTGCATAAACCGAAGCGAAACCGAGGCTCAAACCGTCCAGACCGCGGCCGTAAACAAGATTGTCCTTGATGTTGAAGTGCGAAAAATCGGGAAGGACATAACGCAGAGTCATGACAAGATTCTTAACAAATTCGGAAGTCCTGCTCGTTATCGCATAAACAAGGTTGTAGGAAGTCGCCCCGATCAGATAAAACGAGATCGTGAGCATCGCCGCAACTGCCGGCTCTGTGAGAGTCGAACAGAGAACAGCGACAGAAATAACGGTGCAGGTCTGAAGAAAGATCGTGTAAACTGCCGGCATATAGCCGAAAAAGCGCGAAAATCCGCCGAAAACAGTGAGGAGTATCGCAAAAATTATGCACATTACGACTATTTCAACAACGATGAGGAGCACCATACCGAAAAATTTTCCCAAAATGTATTCGGGGCGCGCGATCGGCCGTGCCAGAAGCGGATGGAGAGTCTTAAGCGAAAGTTCCTTGTGAACGAGCGAAATGCCGAGGAAGATCGAAAGGACGGTCGAGAAGATCTCGATAGTTCCAAGGCCGATATCGCTGATGATATCCTGCACGTTGCCTATCGTCATCTGCGTGATTCCGATGCCGAGCGCAAAGATGAAAAGTGCGAAGAAAAGAAGGATGTAGAGCACTTTGCTGCGGACCATTTCGAGAAAAGTGTAGAACGAAACATTTGCAATTCTTTTAATGCTGTCCATTTTCTTCCTCCTTAACCTCCTTGAAAACTATCTCTTCCAGCGAAGGATATGAACCGTTCGCATTCAAAACCGTGTATCCTTTGCCGACAACTTCAGCCAGTTTCATGTTGAAATCACGGATATCTGCACAGTCGAGAACGAATCTGTCAGAAACGATCCTGACACCGTCGAAAAGCGAGAAAACGGCGTCTTTCATGCTCTTGTCGCACGAAAATTCGATCGAATATCTGACGTCTTCCGGGCGGATGATCTCATGCAGAGAGCCGAAACTTTTGAGCTTTCCGTGCTCGATGATGAGGACTCTGTCGGAAAGGTTTTCGATATCACTCAGGATGTGGCTTGAGAAAATGACGCTTTTTCCGTCTCTCTTGAGGCCGCGGATAATGTCTTTGACCTCTTTTCTGCCGATCGGATCAAGGCCGCTCATCGGTTCGTCCATAATGACAAGTTCCGGATCGTGAATTATCGCCTGAGCCAGACCGATTCTCTGAAGCATACCTTTCGAATAACTCGCAAGTTTGCGGTTCCTCTCCTCGAAAAGTCCCACTTTTTTCAGCACGTTTTCAGCTTTATCGGTAAGAATCCTGCCGCTTATTCCCGAAAGTTTTCCGAAATATTTCAGAACTTCCATCGCGGTAAGTTCGGAATAAAAGTAAGGTCTCTCAGGCAGGAAGCCGATTTTGCTCTTAACTTCGCGCTCTCCCGGCTTTTTGCCGAAAACAGAAATTTCGCCGCTTGTAGGCTTGATGAAGCCCATTATCATTTTGATTGTCGTCGTCTTTCCGGCGCCGTTGTGGCCGACGAATCCGATTATTTCACCCTGCTCCATTGAGAAAGAAAGGTCTTTGACCGACTCGATCTTCGTCCAGACCTTCATCGGATGGCTGAAAACCTTCCTGACATTTTTGAGTTCGATAGGTTTCACGCGATTCCTCCCTAAAAATCAAAAAACGAGAGATTATAATGAAAACAAATAAAAGAGCAAAAAAGCCCTGGCGGATTACGACTATACAACAGCCGTAGGATTTGCTGCAAATTTTCCACAGCCATTCGATATTTTTGTGTATATACACACTTTTATCGACTGGGAACCGACTAATTTTTACAACTGTACTTTATTCAGGAGAAAATCATATATGTTAAGAATAAGAATTCCGTCATCATTGCGATAGGTAGGCTGCATACCGCCGACAATCACCACTTTTTGAAAGCTGTCGTCAATATGTTTCAGTGAACGCAGTTCCTGTTCATATTTTTCTTCAGACGGCAATGCGAAAGCTGACTGTATATAAATCCGGTCATATCCTTTATTGCAGACGAAATCGACTTCCAGTTGTCTGCGCTCACTTTTTCCCTCGGCGTTCCTGCCGAACATCGTCAGCTGTCCCACATCAACTGCAAATCCTCTGACACGCAATTCATTGTATATCAAGTTTTCCATTAAATGAGTCTGCTCTGTCTGGCGGAAATTAAGCCTGGCATTCCTAAGTCCAAGATCTCTGAAATAATATTTTGCCGGAGTATCGATATATTTTCTGCCTTTAATATCATAACGAACCGCTTTTTCTATCAAAAAAGCATCCTGCATATAGTCGATGTACGATTTGATAGTATCTAGTGAGATACGGCTCTGTTTGACGCTTCTGAAAGTGTTTTGAATTTTATGCGGATTAGTTAAAGAGCCGATGCCGCTCGCGATCACATCGATCAGCTCATCCAAATCGGCATCCAGTTGAATGGAATACCTTTCTTTAATGTCTTTCAAATAGGTTTGAATGAATAAACTTTTCAGATACTCCTTTTTATCGTTTTCATCGCTCATCGTAACTGTTTTCGGCAACCCGCCGTACTGCATATAATCATAGAGCAGTCTCATATTATAGACATCATGCTGAGGCTGAGCCGACATATATTCTTCAAAATTCAAGGGGTGGACCATAATACTGTGACCCCGCCCCCTGAATTCCGTAATCACATCCTTTGACAGAAATTTTGCATTTGATCCGGTTACAAAGACATCGACATTTTCAATTTGAAGGTAACTGTTCAGTACATCTTCAAATTCTTTAACCATCTGTATCTCGTCAAGCAGAATGTAATATTTGCCGTCATCGACCAACTGCGCATCAATGTATTGCAAAAGATTGTCCGGATCACGCAACTCGCTGTTACGCCTGTCTTCCAGATTTATTTTTATGATATGATCTTCCGGAGTCCCTTCTTTTTCCAAAGCATCGGCAAAAATGTTGAACAGCAAATAGGATTTTCCGCTTCTGCGCATACCGGTAATGACCTTTATCATGCCGTTACCGCGGCTCTTCAGTAATTTCTGCTCGTACAAATCACGTTTTATCCTCATGTTTCACCTCGATATCTTTGTGTCAATACACACTTTTATCAACTGAACAATAGCATGTTTTTTTCAATAGTGCAAGCAGTTCATTCGATATTTTTGTGTACATCCACACTTTTATCGACTGAAAAATCCATTAACCTCCCTCTCATCAGATGCAGATTGGATCATCCGCAGTAGGAGTGTCACAGTTAGGACGGCAGAAGGTGATCCTGCCATCTTTGTCGTAATAAGGGAAGGGAGCTTCACTCAAAGACGGCTGGCATTCGTCTGAATCGGATTTTTCCGTGTCGGAATCCGTATCGACATCCGGCTTTACATCCGAATCATCAACGATTTCAGAATTTTGAGAGTCAGAATCATCATCGATAGTTTCCGTATCACTGCCGTCGGAATCGGCATCCGACAGAATGTCAGAATCGTTTGATGAGTGCGAGGATGAGCAGGAAACCAGGAAAATCAATCCCAAAACAACTAAAAATAGTCTTAAATGGAGCGGCATATTCACCTCCGAAATTGTAAAAAACAGCACCGAATAGTTTATTTTTAAAAACAATGTGTCAAGCGTAAGATCAATACTATGACATCAATTTTGCTTTTCTTCGCAACCGTTTCTTGCATTTTGAACGCTCTTGACTATAAAACTTCCGTTTTTTTGTGCTATAACAAATGAATTTTTATAATTTTGAGGAGATTTTATCATGAAATTATCTTTGAACTGGCTTAACGACTACATAGATCTCAGCGGTATAGCTGCGGAAGAGATCGCGAAACAACTGACGATGAAATCGGCGGAAGTCGAAGATTACGAGTGGCTTTTCAAGCACTTCGACCAGGTCATTACGGCAAAAGTAATGAAAGTCGAGAATCATCCGAATTCCGATCACCTTCATCTGGCAACCGTTTTTGACGGCAAAAAAGAGCAGACAGTTGTCTGCGGCGCACCGAATATCGCTGAAGGCCAGACTGTCGCGTTTGCTCCGCTCGGAACAGTTCTTCCCGGCAATTTCGAGATAAAGCCGGCAAAGATCCGCGGAGTCGAAAGCTGCGGCATGATCTGCGCTGAAGACGAACTCGGGCTCGGCACCGATCATTCGGGCATCATGGTTCTTGATCCGGCGACAGAGATCGGCGTTCCCCTCAAAAAGATATTCAACAGACAGGATTTCGTAATTGAAATCGAAAACAAGACGATAAACCACAGACCGGACCTCTGGGGTCACTACGGAATAGCGCGTGAGATCAGGGCGATATTCGAACTTCCGTGGAAAAAGGAGCTCAAATACACAGGCATCAAAGCCGACAGAGTTGACGAAAAATTCGAAATCGAAATCAAAACTCCGCGCTGCCTCCACTATCTCGGCCTCAAAGTCAGCAACCTCAAAACCGCTCCTTCGCCTGACTGGATGAAGGCGAGACTTGAAAATGTCGGGCTCCGTCCGATAAACAACATCGTCGATATCGCAAACTACGTCATGTATGAAGTCGGTCATCCGCTCCACACCTTCGACAGACGCGACATCGCAGGAAACAAGATCGTCATCCGCGACGCATTCGAAGGGGAAAACTTCACGACTTTGGACAACATTCCGAGAGTTCTCAAAAATACCGATGCAGTGATCGCGGACGAAACGAGAAGCCTTGCGATCGCAGGTGTCATGGGCGGTCTCAACAGCGAAATCAAGGACGATACGACTGAGATCTTCATCGAATCGGCTCTTTTCTCGCCGGCAAGCGTCCGCAGAACGGCGAACAGGCTCGACCTCAGGACCGATGCAGTCAACAGATACGAAAAATCGCTCTGGGTCGAAAACTGCTACCTTGCGATGGAGCGCATCGTCACTCTCATCAAAGAGATAATTCCGGGTGCGGTCATCACTTCGGAACTTGCAACGGCCGATAACAGCGAAGGATACGGATTCAAAGGAAACATCGTCATCACGACTGACAGGATCCGCTCGCTCCTCGGCATTCCCGAAGCTGACCTCAGCGATGAAAAGATCGTTTCGATGCTCACTTACCTCGATTTCGGCGTTAAAAACGACGGAGGAAAACTCACGATCGAAGTTCCTGCTCACAGAAGAAGCAAAGATGTTTCGATCGCTGAAGATATCGTCGAAGAAGTCGGCAGACTTTACGGATTCAACAACATCAAGCCGCAGAGCCCCTACTTTGAAGTCGAGCGTCCGGCACGCAACAAAGATATGGAAAAGACCGAGATTTTGAAAAACCTCCTTGCAAAAGGATTCGGTGCGAACGAAGTTATGAACTACTCTTTCTACGGAGCTAACGACCTCGAACTCGTTCCGTTCCCGAAGGAAAAGATCGTCGAAACGGTCGATGAAAGGGACACGCCTTACCTCAGATATTCGCTCTTCCAGGGCTTAATCAGGAACGTTCACGAAAACCTCAAGAATTTCAAACAGTTCACCCTTTTTGAATTCGGCCGTATCTTCACAGTCGACGACGAGAGGAAGAGGATCGGCATAATCGCAGTCGGAACACCGGAACTCTTTGAATACACGAAGAGGATCATGGTCTCGATAGCAAAAGAGCTCAGAACTCCGCCTCTGCGTTTCGAAAGGATCTCCGGAAACGCCCTCTGCGGAACGGAATTCCTTCACCCGAACAAGTCGGCAGTCGTTCTTGCCGGCAAAGATCCGATCGCGGTCTTCGGCGAAGTCCACCCCGGGATCCTCAAAAAATGCGACATCAACGTTCCGGTTTCATACATCGAGATCGAACAGACTGCGCTTTACGACCTGCCTGAAAGAAACACGAAATTCGAACAACTCCTCAAATTCCCTTCGACGAGTTTCGATGTTTCGGCTATCGTTCCCGAAAGAACCGAAAGTTCGCAGCTTTTGAACGTCATCAAGAAAGCGGTCGATCCGAAGATCTTCATCGAGACGAAACTTGTTGACAAATTCATCGGTTTCCCGATCCTTCCCGGCTTTGCAAGCATCACGATGAGAGTCGTCCTCAACGCGAAAGAGCGCACTCTCACGATCGACGAGATGAAGGAGACCCAGCAGAAAGTTTTCGCGGCTCTCAGAAACGCAGGCTGGAAGATCAGCGGCGACTAAAGATCAAAGACCAACACCGGAGTTTTCATGAAAACACGTATAATCACAGCGGTCATACTTATTGCGGCGGCAGTCGGACTCATCTATTTCGTTCCGGCATATATTTTCAACTATCTCGTTATAATCCTCGCGTTTTTCACCTTCGCGGAATATCTTTCGATGTTCAAAGAGAGGAATCATCCCCTTTTCATAATCGCGGCGATACTCATGCTCAGCATGGCGAATTCGATAATGCGGATGGATGCTATCTTCCTTGCTGCGGCGAACCCGGCAACGGCTTCGATAGTTGAAGTCGGAAAGTCAGGCGAAGCATTCTGGAAACTTTATATGCCTCTCAAGCAGTTTCTCACGGTGCTTTTTGCAGGCGTAGCGCTCATTCCGATGATCGCTCTCACCGGCAAGGACGAAATTGCAGTGAAATTCAGAAGGATGAATGTCTATTTCTTCGGATTTTTCTATTTCGGCATAACTTTCGGGCTCTTCCCGCTCATCAAAAGCTATACTTTCGGATTGGAACCGCTCTTTGAAAAGTTCCCGGACTCGAATCCGCACTGGTTCCTTTTCATGCTCGTGATCCCGTGGGTCTGCGACAGCGCGGCCTACTTCGGCGGAAAAGCGCTCGGCAAGCACAAATTCGCTCCGGCTATAAGCCCCAAAAAAACCTGGGAAGGAGCAGTTTCCGGCGCGATTTTCTCGGTCGTTGCAGGTCTTGTCTTCGCCCTCACTCTCCTTAAAAACGAAAATGTGTGGTTTGTCCTGCTCGTAGCACTTCTTGACGGCATTTTCGCGCAGTTCGGAGACCTGATAGAATCGCTCATCAAACGAGGCGCCAACGTCAAGGATTCAAGCAATCTCATTCCGGGCCACGGCGGCCTTTTCGACCGCACCGATTCGCTTCTCGTTTCGGCAGTTGTTGTTTTCGTTTCTCTCCTTGTAAAAAGCTATGTCGGATAAGATCGTAATTTTCGGCGTTACAGGCTCTATCGGAACGAATACCGAGCGCCTTGTCCGCGCATTTTCCGATAAATTTGAGATAACAGGCTGCTCGGCAGGAAAAAATATCGCCCTTCTCAACGAAATGATCCCGCGTCACAGGTCACTCAAAGCGGTCGCTGTGATGGATGAAGAAGATAAAAATTCCGTCGTTTTTGACGGAAAGATATATTCCGGCGAGGACGGTATGATGCGCCTTCTCGACCTGAATCCGGATAAAATAGTCATGGCCCTCCCCGGTAAATCGGGCTGGAAAATAACTGCCGAAGCTGTGAAAAGAGGGATCAAAGTCTGCCTTGCAAACAAAGAATCGTTAGTTATTTCAGGGTTTTATCTCGGCAGTTCCGTAACTTCAGACAGATCTAAGATAATTCCGATTGACAGCGAGCACGCGGCTTTGATGCAGCTTTTGGAACACAGCCGCAGAAACGACATCGCAAAAGTATATATCACCGCTTCCGGCGGAGCTCTGCGCGACATGAGCGCGGCTGAAATGGAAAACGCTGATGCTGCTGCGGCACTGAACCACCCCGTCTGGAGCATGGGGCAGAAAGTAACGATCGACAGCGCGACGATGCTCAACAAAGGTTTGGAACTCTTCGAAGCGTTCTGGCTTTTCGATCTCGACCCCGAAAAACTCGATGTCCTGGTGCATCCCAGCGTCAACACTCACGCGGCCCTTCTTTTCAAAGACGGCTCCAGTGTGGCGCAGAACGCGGTCGGAAACATGCTTGTCCCAATCGCCGCGGCACTCTCCTACCCTGACATGCTTCCGGTAGTCGAAAAATTTCCCGAAATGGATTTTGAATACTGCGGCAAAAATATGACTTTCCAAAAACCCGACCTCGTGAAATATCCGCTTCTAAAAACTGCGTTCGAACTCCTTAAGAACCGCGATTATTCGGGCATGGTGGCATACGCGATATCGGACGAAACGGCGGTTTCCAAATTCCTCAAAGGAGAGATCAGAGTAAAAGGGATACACTCGATCGTCCAGGCTTCAACAGAAAGATTCAGCTGTCAGAAAGCACCGCAATCGATTGAAGAAATATCCGAATTCATTAAAGAAATCGAAGAATTTGCGATAAACATCAAAATATAGGTCAAAATGGTAAAAAAACGCACTTCTTACGTCTGCAGAAACTGTTCGTATACGACTCCGAAATGGATGGGGAGATGCCCCGAATGCGGAGAGTGGAACACTTTGGAGGAAAAGGACGAAACTGTTGTGACGGAACAGGATCACAGGCTTTTCGCAACTTCTCCCGATGCGGTATACACTCACATTTCCGAGGTCAAAAGCACCGACAGTGAAAGGGTGAAAACGGGTTACAAAGAGTTTGACAGAATTTTGGGCGGAGGTGTCGTCAAAGGAAGCTACAACCTCATCAGCGGCCATCCAGGAATAGGAAAATCGACACTCATGCTCCAGATCGCGCTCGAACTTTCAAAACAGTGCAAAGTCCTCTATCTGTCAGCTGAAGAGAGCATTTCTCAAGTCAAAATAAGGTTTGAAAGGCTCGCCGGGAAGCGTGACTGCGGCAGACTTTACCTTTCGAATGAAAGCAACCTCGACAAGCTCAGGGCAAAACTTGAGGAAGAGGATTTCGACATACTTTTCTGCGATTCGATACAGTCGGTCTACTCCCCTTCCGTCCTCGGTATTCCCGGTTCGGTGAGCCAGATAAAAGAGTGTGCCGTCAGACTTTTAGAAACTGCGAAAAGAAAAAATATAACGGTCTTTGTCGTCGGTCACGTCACCAAAAACGGCGAGATCGCAGGTCCGATGCTGCTTGAGCACATGGTCGATTCAGTCCTTATTTTTGAAGGTGACTCCTCTCTCGGCTACCGCGTTTTGCGCTGCTCGAAAAACCGCTTCGGAGCGACTGACGAGATCGGTATCTTCACGATGACTTCAAACGGTCTGCACGAAGTAGAAAACCCGAGCCAGTTCTTTTTGTCCGACAATCTGGGAACCATCTCAGGCTCGGCACGTGCACTCGTCCTCGAAGGAACGCGCCCGTTCTTAGTCGAAGTCCAGTCGCTCGTCACAAGTTCGAATCTGCCGCAGCCGCGACGCGTCGTAACGGGCATCGACAGCGGAAGGCTCGCAATGATCTGCGCCATTTTAGAAAAAAGATGCGACATCTATTTTTCCAATTTCGACATTTTCGTGAACATCGCCGGCGGACTCAAAATAAAGACTCCGAGCATAGACGTGCCGCTTGCAGCCTCGCTTTTCTCATCGGTATTCAACCTTTCCCTTCCCGTTGACTGGGCTTTTGTGGGAGAGATCGGTCTCGGCGGCGAAGTGCGCGAAGTCCCGGGACTCGACATCATGCTGAAAGAAGGAACAAGACTTGGTTTGAGCAGGATCTTCGCTCCTGTAGAACGCAGCAACAAAGAGAAGAAATATCCGGGTAAAACCGAAATAATCAGGATATCCCACATCGACGAGATCAGGGAACATACCGCTTCGACCAATATTTTCGACAGATAAGCTGAAAGGCGAAATAAAACCTTTATATTCTTTCAGGATTGGATAATATACCCCGCTTTTGGTTTTGCGGTTTTTCACAAACGGATTGGAAATGGCAGACGAAACTGAAAAGAAAGAAATTAAGTGGTACGACCTCAAAGCTCAGGTCCTGAATATCTGGAAAAAACTGATCCATCTCAATGCCGATCCGCACGACATAGCTTTCGGGCTGGCACTCGGGATATTCGTCGGATTTCTCCCGATAATGGGGATCCAGATGGTCGTCGCAGGGCTTGTCTGCCTTCCTTTCAAGCACGCTAACAAACCGGCGGCAGTTGCAGGCGTCTGGATAACGAACCCGCTTACGGTCATTCCGATATACGCTTTCATATATTGGATAGGGACTTTCTTTTATCCTGCAGATCACGTCGTAACCCCGTCAACGATCATGTCGAAAATGACGGATGTCCTCAAACTTGAAGGCTTTGTAGCACAGACAAAGGGCTTTCTCGCGCTCGGAGCCGACATTTTTCTTCCGATGTGCATAGGAGGCGCAGTCGTCGGACTTATTGCCATGATACCGACATACATCATCACAAAAAAATCGATCACCGCTTATCGGAACAAAAAAAGGGCAAAGCAAAATGCAGAATAGAAACGTTACGGTTTTCGACCTTGAAACGACGGGACTTTCGCCCGACTGCGGCGACAGAATAACCGAAATAGGCGCGATAAAACTGTGCGGCAACAAACTCTGCGGCGTTTTTCAGACTCTGGTGAATCCGGGAAGGAAGATCCCCGAAAAAATCGTCGAAATAACCGGAATAACGAACGAAATGGTGGCAGACAAACCGACGATCTCGCAGGTGCTGCCGCTTTTTGCCGACTTTATCGGAGACGACATACTTGCGGCCCACAACGCAAAATTCGACACCTCTTTTCTGCGCTACGAGCTGAAGGAATGCGGCATAAACAAGAATTTCGAGATTTACTGCACCCTTCTCAACTCGCGCAAAGAGGTCAAAACTTCAGCCAATTTCAAGCTCGCCACTTTGAAGAACCACTTCAACTTAAAGCCGATGGGAGCGATGCACCGCGCCCTTTCAGACGCCTACGTCACAGCGCAGCTCTATCTCAAACTCACGAAAAACTGGGGGACTGACACGATGAGCCAGTTTGAAAAAGAGATCGAACTCCTCATGAATTCAATGGATGAAGACGATATCTACATTATTGATCCGAAAATCCTCTGATTAAAGAATATCGTAGTAAGAATTTGATATTTCAGCTAAAAACCGGCTCGGAAGCGCAGTCGAATTGAGTTTTCCGTACATCAGTTTTATCTGCGGATAAGTGAGAAAAAGGCGCGATTTGGCGCGTGAGCAGGCGACATAGAAAAGTCTGCGCTCTTCTTCGAGATCGTCGATTTTTGAGATAGACTTTTCGCCCGGGAAGCTCCCTTCGTTGAGACTTATCACAAAAACGGTGTCCCACTCGAGCCCTTTCGCGCTGTGGATAGTCGAAAGGACCACTTTGTCGCGGTTTTCCGAGGCGTCGGCCGGAATCTTCGACGAACTGAGCTTGGAATCAGGCGGATCAAGGGCGAAATCGGTGAGGAAGTTTTCAAGTCTGCTGTATTTCGATGCAAGCTGGATGAGAGTAGGAAAATCCTTCAGCCTGTCATCAGAGTCGTCTTCAAGATCCTCAAGTATCGGCTTATAAAATTCAATAATTATTTCAAGCACTTTTGTTATTTTAAGTTCATCGTTCGAAGCCGCTTCGAGCATATCGTTAAGACGCACAAGTTCGCCGTAATATTTCTTTTTCGCATGAGCCTCTATCGCCTGAGCACCCTTTTCGGCAAAACTTTCCGCTATTTTTGCGGCAGTTGCGGCGCCGATTCCCGGAACGAGCTTGAAAATACGGTTCAAAGCAACCGAATCTTTCGGATTCTGGATCACTTTTGCATAGCTTAAGACATCCTTGATATGCCGCCTTTCGACAAATTTTATACCGCCGTAGACCGCGAAATCTATGCCGCGCTTAAGAAGAGCGGCCTGAACGAAATTGGCATGGAAACTCGAACGGTAAAGGACAGCGATTTCTTCAGGTTTTATGCCGCTTTCAAGCAGTTTTTCGATTTCCGACGCGACGAATTCCCCTTCATCTTCAGCCGAAAGAAAGCGTTTCACAACAGGTCTCCCCTTCACTCTTTCGATATTCGAGACGAGTGCTTTTTCGTATGAAACGTAAAAATTCCTGATTATCTCGTTCGTGTAGTCAAGAAGCGCCCTTTCTGAGCGGTAGTTCCTGAAAAGCTTGATGAGACGGGCGTCCTCCCACTTCTGCGGAAAACGGAGAATGTTCTCGAAATTGGCACCTCGGAAAGCGTAAATACTCTGAGAATCATCGCCTACGACCATGATGTTGCGGCTTTTCGCAGCAATAAGATCGGCGATCTTCCCCTGAAAAATGTTGGTGTCCTGATACTCGTCAACCATGATATATTCATAGCGGTTCTGTATCTTTTCAAGGGCTTCGGGCGAACTTTCAAGAAGTTCGAGAAACTTTTCGAGAAGGTCGTCGTAGTCGAGCATATTGCGCTCTGCCTTGTATTTTTCGTAACCTTCGGCAATCTTCGTTATCACATCGGAAAACTCGCTGTATTTAGAATAGTAGCCGTCAATAACTTCCGAGACCGGCTTCGCATGGTTGCGGGAACGGCTTATGATCTCGGCGATAGTCCCTTTTTTCGGCATCGCCTTGCCTGTTTTCTTGATATCGAGAGTGTTTTTTATGAGGTCGATCATGTCAGCGGAATCGACAGTATCACATATCGTGAAATTCGGCATTATCCCGATGAAACGCCCGTATTTCCTGAGCTGGATATTTGCAAAACTGTGGAAAGTTCCCGCTGTGATCCTGTCGGCAAGCTCCGATCCGATGAGCCGGTTCACGCGCTCCGTCATCTCTCCTGCGGCGCGCCTCGTGAAAGTGAGAAGCAGGATCGATTCAGGACGGATCCCCTTTTGCAGCATGTAAGCCGTGCGGTAGACGATCGTCCTCGTCTTTCCGCTCCCCGCACCTGCAATGACGAGAACAGGCCCCGTAAGCGCGAAAACAGCGGCACTTTGAGCCGAATTAAGCTGATTTTCATAAATTTTTTCGATCTCACCTTTTTTCAGAGTCAGAACATCCGCCGGACGCTCTTCTATCCCCTTGATGACAGTTCTCAGCTCGCTGTAACGAGCCCGCTCCGCACTGTCGAGTTCAGGAAATTCATACTCCGAAGTATCACTCGTAAACGGAAGATCTTCTTCAAGTTCGCCGTCGTCTGAAACTATGTATCTTGCCATTTTTTCACCCGAAAAATTCAAACAGGCAATATTACAGTTTTTTTTAAATCCGGCAAGCAGATTTTCCTTAAAAATCGTTATTGCAAAGTGATAATGCTAAAATATGAAAACAAGCGGATTTTTATGAAGAAACGATTTGTCAGTGGAAGTTGAGAGCTATCCTTCAGAATCAATAAACCAAGTATTTAGATGAAGAGCAGAGAACAGCCGTCGGATTTGCTTTCTTCTTTGTTTTCTGCAGGTGCTGCGGTGTTGCCGTCAGCCTTATCTGCAGGTGCTGCGCCGGTTGCCGGAGCTTCGGTGTTTGCCGCGTCCGCGTCATCTTCTGAAGTGATCTCATCATCGTGCGGAACAAGTTTAACATGGCAGGTTTCACAGCAGTTGTCGTCTTTGCAGTTTTCAAGACATTCAAGATGAGTTTGATATTCTTTTCTAAGTTCTGACTCTTGACAGCAACCTGGGACTGATCCCGGCATTCCTTGAGCGTGGGCATAATCGTAGTAGTATGACGGTGAATCAAGGATTTCTTCGACATCTTCATCGGTCAACGGTTCATAGCAGCCGGCTGCAAAAGTCTTTACGTAATTGATACATTGATTTAAAATCTCTTGATCTTCACAGACATCTCTTACCGTTGCAGGCTCGGTTCCGCATATTTCGACAAGTCTGTTGCAGTTTTCTTCTTCACTCGTTTCTTCATTGAATTCCGAAGTTCCTTGGTATCCGTCTATAACCCCCTTACACCGGCAAATATATTCGCCGTGCTGTTCTATTATGCACTCACCAGCTTCGTTTTCGCATTTAAATCCGGCATCCTTGCACTTCTTTTCAAGATTGGCAAGACATTCCTCTTCTGTCGGAAGAATCGTCGGCATACTACCATCATTGCCGCCTTCACCTCTGCGGTCACCGTTACGGCAGAGGCATTCTTCTGAGTAAATACCTTTTGAAGTGATTTCATAGGTACATTCACCCATTTTTGATTCACATGACATTGTTTCCGCAAAAAGTGTTGTCGCCGCAATCACAATTGCGACAAAAATCAATGATTTTTTCATAATTGTTTTCTCCGTTTAAAAAGTTAATTTATACTGATAGCTCTCAAACCAATGTAAAGTTTGGACTGGGTGTCTCTAAGCGCGTATTTGGAAACTCTTATTCTGTACACACCAGTGACACTTGGATCGAATGTTACCACTTCATAATTGTTAAATCTTGATGAAGAACAACCGACCAGGGAACCGTTCGGATCATAAACGCACATATCCAAATCTACTCCGATAGGATATGCGGCAGTTTTATGGGCATAGGTGTAAGTTCCTCTGGTTGCCCAAGAGATCGCAATTTTTGTTTTTGATCTGCTCGAATAAATGTAATAGTAGTAGTCCAAGTATCCGTTATTCGGAATCGGATCCGCAGCATCCAATGAATTCCAGTTAGCAACAGTTGCTGAAGATTTCTCCCATTCTTTATAATACGCCCCATCGAATCCGCTTGCATAATCAACACCTCCCTCTCCGACTTTTGTATAATCTCCGCTAACAACATCGGTAGTTGACGCCAGAATGAAAGCCTTTGTAAGGTGCGGTCTGGTAGTCAGATCATTGTAATCGCTCATATAATCAGCAACAATTCCCGCGACATGCGGAGCGGAAAAACTTGTTCCTGAATAAGATCCGGTTCCTGAAGTGATAAAATTCGGAAGAGTCAAATTCGTTCCGGGAGCAACCACTTCGGGTTTCTGATTTCCTGTCTCGGGATTTACATAACTTGAAGTAGAATTAATCGTAGGAAGAAGCGTTACAGGATTACCAAAAAGATAGACGGTTTGCCCCATCACGTAGTTTCCGACTGTAATTGAGTTCAAAGCAGCGGACGGTTCTCCGACATATCCGCTTGCCTCGCCAGTGTTACCCGCAGAATTAACAATTGTAACATTATAGTTGTATATAAATTGATCCCAGTCTCGTGTTTCTGTGGTATATTCGGATGTGTCGTTGGAAAATGATGCGTTTATCACTTTTATTGACGGTTTTCCACTGATGCCGTTTAATTCATTGATTGGAGAAGTTTCAGGCAAAGCCGACCCGTTTCTGCAGTAAAGAAATGACTGAGGAGAAAGCGTTCGGAGAACATACGAAACCTGCTGTGGGTGCTGAGCAGAAAATGTGCTTGTAAATGAATAATAATTTTGTGTTGTCAGCACACCATTATTATATGGCGGACAGTTTGACTCTGTCATATATATTCCGATACCTTGACCTTGACCGCCAAGATCAAACATCCACGGATCGACCCCTGTAGCAAGCATTGCATTTGCCAAATCCTCTTTCGGTTCATGATGAAGTTCCACACCGTCAACCATACCTCGAGCATTTTCAAGCAGTTCAAACATCTCACCTTCTGTCATTTCTGCAACAAAAGAACCTTTTCCACGATTCTGAGCAATCCCGATTGCTTCATCAAGATCGGGGTTGGTATTTCTTTTTCTCAACTCCTGCCAGGCAGCTGACTTTACTGACAACAATTCCGCGAGATATTCATTTTGAATTCGATCATATTCTTCTTGCAGCAACTTGTGTTGGAATTCATCAATCAATTCACCGTCGACATAAATGGAAGTTCTTCCTAATTCATCAGTATAACCTTCTGATGAAAACGAATGTTCTGGATAAAGAACTGTAGGAAAGGAAACCCCTATTAATAGTTTTTGCTTTTTACTCGGATTTTTCTCAAAAGCTTCAAATACTTCATCAGAAATCACTTTTGGTTCCGAAACTGGAATTTCATCCTCTTGAATCTCAACAAAATCGGTGTCGAAAATTTTTGTACCGATGTTACCAAATTCATCGTGGTAAGTCACAAAATGGTAATTTTTTCCTCCCACCATCCGGCTGACCACATTGATTCCTAAAGCCTCAGGCAATAAACCTGAAATTGCCGACTCCGTCGTTTCTGCATAAACAGAAAGAAAATTGAAACAAAGAAAAATCATGCAACAGAGAAATTTTTTCATAACAACCTCCAAAAAAATGATTCATAAAAAAACAACAGCCTTTCTCAATTTGATCAAATATCAAAAAACCGATAGTTACAAGCAAAACGCAATCCAAAGTTTTTTTGCCAATAAAAACAGTCAGTTAAAAAAAAGAACATAATGATGACGGACTAAAAAACTTACAGAAATCATAGCGTAAAAAAAAAAAAAAACAATAGAAAGCATTTTAACTTTGCACCGGCAGGCAGATTTTCCTTAAAAATCGTAATTTCAAAAAATACGGCTATAATGCCCCGCTTTATTTGTGATTATTTGGCCATGTTTAAGATTTTTTAATAATTCAAGAGGTCAAAACAGAAAATGGAGAATACCGGGCAGAAAAAGCTGGGAACTTTTTTAGGAGTATATACTCCGACGATCCTCACTATTTTCGGCGTCATCATGTATATGCGTGCCGGAAATCTTGTCGGAACAATGGGACTCTGGCCGATGGTGTTCATTGTCCTTATATCGAATTCCATAACTCTCATCACGACCCTTTCCTTCTCTTCGATCGCGACAAACAAAAAAGTCGGTGTCGGCGGTGCATATTACATCGTTTCGAGAAGCCTCGGCTTTGAGATCGGCGGTGCAGTAGGCCTTCCTCTGTTTTTGTCACAGGCGCTTTCGATAACGCTCTATTCATTCGGTCTCGCCGAAGTCATAAAGATGCTTTTCGGAACATCTTTCTCGCTTAATCTTGTGACTTTCGGAATAATCGCTGTCGTCGCGGCAGTCTCTTTTGTCGGGGCCGGTTTTGCTATGAAAACTCAGATCCCCGTCATGATCTTTGTGGCCGTTTCGATACTTTTCCTCATCATCGGAGCCTTTATGAAAGGAAGTTTCATCGAATGTTTCAGCACTTTTCCGACAAGTGCGTCTGAAATATTCGCAACCAGAAACGGTCTTTCATTCTTTTCGGCAATGGCGATATTTTTCCCTGCGGTGAGCGGCATCATGGCCGGCCTCGGACTTTCCGGAGATCTTGAAAATCCTCAGAGGTCTATCCCGATAGGCGCGATCGCCGCGACTCTGACAGGTTTTGCCTTTTATGTCACCCTTCCCCTTTTCCTTTCCATGGGAGCAACACCCGAAGAAATGCTCAACGATCAGATGATATGGTCGAGAATATCGCCTGTGAACGGCAATATCGTGATCCTGCCCGGGCTTTTGGGTGCGATATTTTCAAGCGCGGTCGGCTCAATGCTCGGTGCTCCAAGAACTTTTATCGCTATGGCGTGCGACCAGGTCGGAAGCAGAAAGGGACAGAGTTTCCTCAAGTCCAAAAAGGGAGAATACGCCTCATTCGCACTTTCGCTTGCGATCGCGTGCGGCGCTGTTTTTCTGGGCGATCTCAACACTGTTGCGTCGATACTCACCATATTTTTCCTTACAGTATACGGCATCGTCAATCTGACAGCCGCACTTGAGACTCTCAGCAACGAGCCATCATGGCGTCCGCAGTTCAAGATCCCGGCAATAATCAGTCTTGTCGGCGGCATCGCCTGCATAATCGTAATGTTCCTCATAGATCCTCTGCTCAGCATAATCGCAATAATCATAGAGATCGCGCTTTACTTCATCCTCAGGCGTGTTGCGGCGCAGCACTCGGCTGTCGGGGATGCGAGACGCGGTTTTTACGAAAACCTCATCAAAAATTCGCTCCTGCAGCTGAAAGCCCTGAAAATGACTCCCAGAAACTGGAGGCCCTACATCCAGGTCCTGATAAACGAACACGAAAAACAGCAGAATCTGGTCTGTTTCGCATCCAATTTCGGACTCAGCAGCGGGATAGTGACTGTTACGAAGATCCTGATAGGCAAACTCGGCGAAGACAAAATAGAGGTCGACCGCGAAGTCGATTCAATGGAAAAATTTTACAAAGGACAGGCGATCTCCGTCTTCCCGGAAGTCACAGTCGTCGAAAATTTTGAAGAAGGGATCCTTTCGGCAGTTCAGGCAAACGGAATGGCAGGGCTCCGCTCGAACACGATAATGATGTGCTGGCCGGATGAGGTCGGGCGTTATCTGCCGCGCTATCTTTCCATAATGCGCAAATTCTCGTTCCTAAAAAAATCGACGGTCATCGGCAAAGTCTCTCCCGATTTCGATGTCAGGAATTCTGAAAAAACGATCCATGTATGGTGGGGAGGCCTGCAGAGGAACGGAGATCTGATGCTGCTTCTTGCATATCTTCTCACAAAATCTCCGGCGTGGGGCGACGCTGCGATCAAACTTCTGCGAATGGTTTCCGACGTATCGGCGAAAGAGAGTGCCGAAGCTGAACTCAAAAAACTTTCCGAAGATTCGAGGATCGCGGCCGAACCTATGATAATCGTCAAGGAGAAGGACGAACTTTTCGAGCATGTTTTAAAACGGGTCAGCGGCAGTGCGGATGTCGTCTTCCTCGGTCTGAACACGCCGGCAGAAGGCGAAGAAGAAGAATACGCAAAGAAGCTCGAGATTTTCGCAGAACCGCTCAAAGCCGTATTTTTCATAAAAAATTCAGGGATCTTCCAGGGTCAGCTTCTCGAAACGGGAAACGAGAACATAAAGAAACACAATAAGGGCTAATCGCCGTAATTTTCACGCACGAAGTAGTTGTTGCCTATCAGCAGCGCCTCTTTTTTCGCATCTTCTATATCGGCCAGCATCATTTCGCGGGCAAGCTCTTCGACTGTGGTAGAGGCTTTCCAGCCGAGGATCCTCTCCGCTTTTGCCGGATCTCCCAGAAGGATATCGACCTCTGTCGGACGGAAGTAGCGCGGATCGACCGAAATTATCTCCTGCCCTTTTCTCAGATGTGTCTTATCAGTGAATTCAGAGAGTTTTGCTGTATCTATATCGTCAACGACCCCTTTTTCGGAGACCCCGCTGCCGACAAACGCGATCTTTACTCCGACACAGTCGAAAGCCATCCTGACAAAATCGCGGATAGAGGAAGTCCTTCCTGTCGCGATCACGAAATCATCAGGTCTTTCGTGCTGAAGAATGAGCCACATCGCCTTGACATAGTCCTTTGCATGCCCCCAGTCGCGCTTTGCGTCGAGATTCCCGAGATAGAGCGTCTCCTGGAGACCGAGTATTATCCTTGCTGCGGCGCGTGTGATCTTTCTCGTGACGAAAGTCTCGCCTCTGCGCGGCGATTCGTGGTTGAAGAGTATACCGTTGCTTGCACGGATCCCGTATGATTCGCGGTAGTTCACCGTTATCCAGTAGGCATAGATCTTTGCAGCGGCATACGGGCTGCGCGGATAGAACGGGGTCTTTTCGCTCTGCGGGACTTCGGCCGCCTTGCCGAAAAGCTCCGAAGTCGAAGCCTGATAGAACCTTGCCGACTTCTCCATGCCGAGGATCCTGATCCCTTCAAGGAGCCTCAATGTCCCCAAAGCATCTGAATTAGCCGTATATTCGGCTGTCTCGAATGAGACCTTTACATGCGACTGCGCAGCAAGATTGTATATTTCGTCAGGCTGGACCTCCTGCATGATCCTTATCAGGTTCGTCGCATCCGTAAGATCACCGTAATGAAGGGTGAACTTTCTGTTTTTGTCATGGATGTCCTTGTAGATATGATCGATCCTGTCGGTGTTGAAGGAAGAACTTCTCCTTTTTATACCGTGGACTTCGTAACCTTTTTCGAGCAGCAGTTCCGCCAGATAAGAGCCGTCCTGCCCTGTGATACCAGTGATAAGAGCTTTTTTCGCCATACTTTTTCTCCTGAATCGAACAGCAAACATAAAATTTTATTGAGAGAGCGTTTTGAGTCAAATAAAACGAGGGCCGCCCTGCGGACCCGCTCCTGATGTCTAATTGTCCTGCAAAACGATTCCCGAGAATTTTTCAGGCTTCAGCCGCTCGTCTTTGATCTCGATGCCGTGCTCCGCACAGTCTAACTTCCCAATGCCAATAAGGATCAACTATTAAAATGTTTTTAAATATGAAAAATGAAATTGTGATCCACAGCGAACAGGATTTGAAGTCAAAAATTTGCACGATTCGCGGAGTACAAGTAATGCTTGACTTTGACTTGGCTGAAATTTACGGTTATTCAGTGAAAGCATTTAACCAGCAAGTCAAGAATAACATTGAAAAATTCGATGAAGATTTCCGTTTTCAACTGACATGGGAAGAATTGGAAGAAATCTCTTTTTTACGTTCAAGGTCAAAATTTTTGACCTTGAACAATGGACGCGGTAGCAACATCAAATATCTCCCTTATGCCTTCACAGAACAGGGAATTTACATGCTGATGACCGTGCTTCGCGGCGATGTGGCAATTCAACAGAGCAAGATGCTGATCCGGCTTTTCAAGGGAATGAAGGATTTTATTATCGAGCGGGAACATCTGATCGGATATGATGAAGTCGCAAAACTTGCGATTCAGACTTCACAAAACACGAACGATATTGCGTTAATAAAAGAAAATATGGCAACCAAATCAGACATCGCACACATCATTGAAGATTTTACAAATCCTGAAATGAAAAAAGATTTTTTGCTTTTGCACGGCAAGCCCGTTGAAGCTGATCTCGCATATCAGTAGATTTATGCCAGGGCGAAAGAGACAGTTCTTGTGATCGACAACTATATTGATTTAAAAACGCTCGTTCTGCTCAAATCGGCGCGGAAAAATGTTAAGATCACGATATTCACTGACAACAAAGGCAAAGGTCTGCATCAAAAGGAATATGAGGATTTTTCCAAGGAATATCCGGACATTGCAGTCACTTTCAAAACGGCTAACGGAATCTTTCACGACAGATACATTGTCATTGATTTCGGCACGGAAAACGAAACTATTTATCACTGCGGAGCTTCATCGAAAGATGCCGGAAAGAAAGTCAGCGCAATCACAATAATTGCGGATAGTGCAGTTTATAATCCGTTAATCGAAAATATTTTGAAAAATCAGAAAGTTGTATTGTAAATTCTTATGGCTCCGTTTGGTCTCCACCCGTTAAATCGATTACTTTCGGATGTCCGTTCCTTTCTTCAATGAAATGCTTGATGCAAAGTAAAATATCAATTTCATCTTTAAGGTAAAATTGAAACGTAGACTGTCTTGACCCGCCTTCTGATCTTTTTGTATAATTGATACATAAAAGTTCTTTTCCTAAAAGTTTTTCAATTTTTACAAAATTTATTTCTTGCATCATTATTTTAGAAGGCCATTTAGATAATGTATAGTCTGTAGCTAATCCAATATGGTCATCAAAAAGTAGAACATCGCACAATATGGTTGGGCCAACAATTCCTAAATGGGCAGATAACGCATCACTACCGTCAACCAGATTGCATTTAAAAGATTTTATGGATTTTTTTTCTGCCTCAAGCCTTTTTACTTCTTTTTGTCTTTTCTTATTATCCAAAATTACACCTAAAATAACGCCTATAAAAAAAATTAATCCAACAATAAAATCTACCATAGTGGATCCACCTCCGGCTGAACAAACCCAGACTGTTGCCACTTTTCATAAGTCGTTGAATCATAACCGTATTCAGCATTTGCTGGAACATGTGGATTCCTGTAAATCATTGGTCTTCCAGAACCATCGTTCCCATCAAAGAAAATTGCTTTCAACGGATCCTTGTTCACATAGTAGGGATTCACTCTTTCGCTCCGTTTTTCAAAAGCATTTCAATCAATTCCGGTCGTTTTTCTTCTCTCGCGACACTCAAAGGCGTGTTCCCGTCGCAGTCTTTGTAATTGACATCGGCACCCTTCGAAATCAGATAGGCGGCGACATCGCCATGCCATTTTCTTATAGCCGTAATAAGCGCTGTTTCTCCGTTTTCACCGATAAAGAATTCATAACTTTCCGCTTTACGGATACCGCCTTTGAACATTTCATCGATCTTTTTGCGGTTGTTTGCAATTCTCCGCAGCAGGAATTTGTCATATTTTTCGTTCGCCAGATCGACCTTAACTGTCATAAGATACATTGCATTCAGAAAAGAAGCCACGTTCTGAGATATCGGATAGTCGTTTTCTGCGAAAGGATAAAACTCTCTCAGTTTCTTCAAGTACTTATTGTCCGTTTTTTCAAGAATCTCAACAACTTTGTCAAAATTTTCTATATCCTTTTCTTTCAATAAAAGACTGTTGAAACACCCTCGGTTTTCATCCGGTTTGAGCCCTGCTTCTTCGATCAGATATTGAACGGCTTCCAGACGACCTTTAGCTGCTGCGGCATCAAGCGGAGATGTGAAAATCGTGAATGCGGTGCCGTAGTCCTTTTCGATAGTTATAAATCCCTCTTTCTTGACATCTGCACCGTTTTTTATCAGGAAATTTATGATGCCTTCATTACCGTTGTATGCCGCCCACATTATCGGTGTCGCACCGGTTTCATCAGTAAAATTGACGTTTTCGGATGTGACAACCTTCTTAACTTTTCCGAAATCGTCGGCCTTTACGGCTTCTATCAGACGGTTTCCGGAGTATGTTTCCAGATCCAGCGATAAAAGCGGTAGAAAAAGCAAAGCAAAAAAGAGAAAAAGCGCAATATATGCAACATGCTTATACTTCGAAAGCAGTTTCTCCCGCACAACAAGCCCGAAAAGACCGCAAACAGTCCAAAGGACAAAGTAAGCCAAGTCTTCGTATTGCGGAAATGAGTGTGAAACAAAAAATGTGCCGAAATAAGGTAGCGCAATCCCTGCTAAAATACATGATCCAAGCCATGAATATTTTTTTAGCACTTGTTCTATGCAACTTTTTTTACGAGCTATGATAAATCCAGCAAAGAAAATAGCAGCACCGGTAGAGATATTTAAATAATTGTAAAGTGAAGTTTCATCAAACAGACCGAAAAGAGATAAAATCGAAAATATCGCTATAAAAAGCACAAAAAAAGAGGATGTAACAAAAATGTTTCGGAGAGAATATTTAATAAGTTTCAACATAGACACCTCCTAATACCAATAAGGATCTACATTTGTTTGCGGAAAGCCGGATTGCTGAAAGGGAAAGAGAAAACAAAAACAATAAAACAACAGACAACAACTTTTGCACAATGACCTCCAGGAGAGAAATGAATAAAAACATCGGATTATATTCGATTTTTTGGAATAGGCAAATGGAAAGACCTGCATCATCGATCCAAAGAACATCGTTGGAACTCAGTCCTACGGGCCGGAAGGATCAAACGGCGATTCAGGAAAACAAGTCCTGCAAGATCGACAAATTATCGCAATTCGGTGATTCTATGATTTTTATACCTGAAGAATTGCAACGCAGCGGACATATCCGGGATTATCGTAATACGGGCTGCCGCCTGTAATTTCACCTGTCGTGAAGTTGAAAAGATACGGAATAGATTCTGTCTCGTTTGTATCTGAAGCCCAGAAGTGTCCGAAATCACTGAATATAGAATGGCTTTTGAACAACTTTCCGCAGGAACAGTCATAAGTATCTCCTCCATACTCAAGTTCAATGGATTCATAGCATTGAGACGAGCAGTCGGAATCTTCATCTACAAGAATGCGCACATAATCGTAAACCATCGGCAACGCCCATTCCAAACCGGAATCAGCATAATCAGCATACTGTTCATATCCGTATTCCGCTTCGTTAAGGCTGTTGCAGTAAGCCTCCGCCTCACTAAGCGAGTATACAAGTCCCGATTTCTTCGACCACAAAGAATCCTCATATTTATAGGGGAAATCCGTTTCTTCATCCAGTTTGTCAGGATTTTCGAGAGGATCTTCTGTCAGACGGACGCAGCGTGCCTGTATCTCGCTTTCCCAATTATAGAAATGGCTGTACAACTCAATATTATCGTTGTAAACATCGATAAAATCGAGTGTCGTTACACCGCCGCCCATATCGTTAAGATCGCTGCTCAGAAGAACCGCTATATCACTGAAAACAGAGTATTTGCCCGAAAAATCAGGTGTGCAGTTGCCGTCAGCGCAGTCTTTGACAAGAGTGTAGAGCTGTTCCTGAGTCGGTATGCTCCAGTTGTCCGAACCGCCTTCTACAAGTGTTCCGCAGTATTCAACAGCCTCATCCCAAGTGCCTTTCTTTGAAATCGAGGACCATACAAGCCCGTTTTCCGTATCGGTGTAAGGTATAGAAGGAACTGTGATCGAATCGTCAAGAACGCATCTTGCGACAAGATACGGCGCATAGACCGTAGAGACATCTCCCATTCCGCCTGTTGTCATATCTATTACCCATGCGTTCCACTGGTCGCGTTCATACTGAGGATTAGCATTGGAGAGAGTTCCTGCAAGAAGAGTTCCGTAGTCACGAAGCGGAGTTTCATGCCCGAGCAGCGCGTCGGTATTACATCCTTCATAGTAGTCATAACCGTTATGCGCCGCAGTAATTCCGCAGCTTCCGCCTGTCTTAAAGACATCATCCGTGAAAAGAGTCCTGATCTCGTCAATGTTCGGGAGTCTCCACTTTCCGCCTTTCATTTCGCGGCAGTCTCTAGCGACAGTCGCCCAGTGAACGGATTCGTCTTCAAAAGCATCGTAGTAGAGTCTCTGCGACCATGTGATGCTGCCGGCCCTGCAGGGAGCGTAGCCGTCGTCTCCGCATTCCGGGATCCCGTCTTCGGGATAAGGCAGAAGATCGCTTCTTACGCAGATGACCGAGTATTCACCGGATTCACTGGAGCCGGCATTCGTTCCCATCAAACCTGTTTTCATGTCTATGGTAACTTCGCCGAGATTCCTTGTGGAAGTCGATGTTACGAACAGTTCCGCCGTCATTCCGGGGAAAGAAGAAGCCGGATTCGACTTGGAGTAGTCGACCAGTGTCGCAAGCTCGTTCTTATTCGGAAGCCTCCAGTCGTCGTGTCCTGCATATTCAAGACTTTCGCAGTATGCAAGAGCCTCTTTCCACGTTTTGCCGTTTACCGACGTTTTCTGCCAGAAAAGATTGGTCTTTGAGTCAAAAATCATCTCCTGACCGTTTTCATTTTTCGAAGTGTAGTCAGAAGCCGCGACTTCGCCGTATTTCTCGCCTTTGACACAGAGCAGACCGTTGTAGCCTGACTGTTCAGTGCTGCCGATCCTGCCGGTATAGGTGTCGTAGTAGAAATTCTCATTCGAAGTCCAGAATGACTGGGATCCTTCCCAATCCACATTGAAATATAGCGATTTGATCTGTTTGCCGGACTCAAGATTGTTGAAAATATCGTGGTCGGCAATAGTCAGGATCTCGGCAGGTGTCGGCATTCTCCAGCCGCCGCCGCCGTATTCCGCAAGAGTTTCTTCGCAATACGGAGCAATATCATCATAGGACGGCCCGCTTTCCGAAGTAACAAGCCAGGTAAGCCCGGTATTATTGTCTTTTATCTGCTGATACGGCGTAACATCATCTTGTGCCTTTTCAATCTTCTCGAAACTCTTGGGAAGACACGATTTTCTGAAGATGTATACCGCATCCTGACCGCTCATACTGCCGCTTTCAGGGCATTCGCCGAGCAGTTTGCCGTTTTCGTCGAAGCAGGTCCTGAGACCCGTGCAGACGACCTTGGAATAAAGAGGTTCCGGCTCTGGAACGATGTCTTCGTCAGGAGAAGCTGTATCGGTGTCGTCGGTCGGTTCGGGAGTGTCGGTGTCGGTATCGTCCGAAGGCTCGTTGTCATCAGGTTCAACCGGATCATTGTCATCTGCCGGTTTCTGAGGCTCAAGAAGTATGAAAGTATAAGCCGTGAAGTGACCTGTCGTCATCATTATAGGATCGCCCGCAGCAGCCATCATGATCGGATCTCCCGCTGCACTCGCCATTATCGGGTCACCCGCAGCAGCCATCATGATCGGGTCACCGGCTGCATTCTGCATGATAGGATCGCCCGCAGCATTCAGCATGATAGGATCTCCCGCAGCTGTCGTCATGATAGGATCGCCCGCAGCATCTCTGCCTAAAACGGCATACTCGCTGTTTTCGCTGTAGCTCCATTTTCCCTCAACTTCTTTATAGACCGCAGCGACAACAGTTTTGTTCTCGAAAGCATTTTCTGCAGCGATCGTTATCAGGACCGGCTTCTTGAATACCGTGCCGTCCGGTCCGAAGTTGACGACCTTGCTCACAATACTGCTGCTTCCGTCAGAATATTCGGATGCATCATAGACCGTCATCGTGATAGTAGTGTCTTCATCGAGAGCACCTGCGGGAATATCGACCGAAGTCTTTCCGTCGGAACTTTCGACCGTTCCGCCCTCTTCAGCCGAGATCTCTTTCGAGACTTTCTCGAGATAACCGTTCTCGCCGTGCGATTTTTTCTTGCTGCAGGAAACAGCAAAGACCGCTGTAAAAATCATGATCATACAAAAAATGCGTTTCATGCTAACCTCCATAAAAAAGTCCTTATATTATCTGTATAAAGCAGATTTTTTCAAGAAAAAAAATGACGCGGTTCAGCCGTTATTCTTCAGTCTGGAGAGCATCTCCTTAAGCATTTCCGCAGTATCAGCGGGCGGCTTGCCGTATTTTCCGCTGCTGAGATCAGCCTCTCTGACAAAGACCGAAGGTTCAGTGTTTCTGCTCTTGCCTCTGAATGAGACCGTTTCCGGGATCGTGATGACGAGCAGTTTTTTTGCCCTGGTGAAAGCAACGTATGCAAGCCTCCGCTCTTCCTCTATATTCGACTCTTCTATCGCAAGGTGGTTGGGAAATCCCCCCTGATAAAATCCCGGAATGAAAACTCTGTCGAATTCGAGCCCTTTCGCGCTGTGGGCTGTGATTATAGTGACCTTTCCCTCCCTGCTTTCCTCCTCTCCGCTGCCCAAAAGCGAGACATTGTTCACAAAACGGGCAAAAAACGAGCGCGCGGTCCTGTGTTCCGGAAGTGTCGGATCTGTCGAAACAGCATCAAAAAAAGCCGAGATATTGTCGAGTTTTATCCTTGCGACATCTTCGCTTTCGGCACTTTTCCTTATCTCATTCTCGATCCCTATCCGCTTCACCAGAAAGGCTGTGAACTGCATCGGGTCAGCCGATTCGAATTTTTCCCTGAGCTCATGGAGCAGAACTGAAAAACCGCCGAGAGCTGAAGCCTGTTCCGTGCTGAAAAGAGTCCTGTAGATCATGAAATCGTCAACGAGCTGCAATGGGGTAAGTTTCATGGAATCAGAGACGGAAAAAAACTTTTCCATCGTCCCGCTCCCTATCCCTCTGGACGGATAGTTGATTATCCTGCGGAGATCGATATCGTCGTGCGGATTGAGGAGGATCCTGATGTAGGCAAGAATATCCTTGATCTCCTTGTTTTCAAAGAAGCGGCTGCCGCCGACAACGACGAACGGTATGCCAAGCTGCGAAAAAGCCACTTCAAAAAAGCGGGTCTGAAAATTGGCCCGCACTATGACCGCGACATCGTTGTATCTTATCCCTTCGGACGACTTCCATTTCATTATTTCCTGAGCAGTGAAATCGGCTTCATCCTTTTCATTCGGCCTTTTTACGACTTTTATCCCTTCCCCGGCCTCTCCTTTTCTTGACGAAAAGCACCTTTTCGGGCTGCGTTTGCTGTTGTGGGCGATGAGTTTTCCCGCAGTGTCGACGATCTCGCTGATCGATCTGTAGTTCTCTTCAAGTTTCACGATCGTGACATTTTCGAAATCGCGTTCGAAATTGAGGATATTTTCGACATTGGCACCGCGCCAGCTGTAGATGCTCTGGTCATCGTCACCGACAACGCAGATGTTTTTGTGGACCGAAGAGAGAAGTTTCACGAACTCGAACTGTGAAGGGTTTGTGTCCTGATACTCATCAACCATTATATATTTGTATTTTGAAGCATATTTAAGCCGGACAGATTCGTCATTTTTCAGGAGTCCTACCGGGAGCGCTATCAGATCGTCGAAATCAAGCGCGGCACGCACCTTCATCGCCCTGCAGTATGAATCGAAAAGCCTGTTGGCAACGGCGTTTGTGAGGTTGGAAACAAGAAACGAGCTCTTTTCCCTGAGCGTAGGATCGTTCTTTATTTTCGATATCGCAGAAACTATCGCCTGGGCGGAAAAACGGTCGGGAGAGATCCTTTCGTCAGCCATGACACGTTTCATAAGTTCGCACTGCTCGTAAGGAGAATATATCGTAAAATCACCAGGATAGTCTATTTTATCGTACTCTGAACGCAGGATCGAAAGACCGAGCGAATGGAAAGTGCAGATGGTAAGTCCGGAACTCTTTTCGTCCGAATCGAGCAAAGTCTCCAGCCTCTGGCGCATCTCACGAGCCGCCTTGTTCGTGAAAGTCACCGCGAGAATGTTCTCAGACCTGACCCCTTTTCCTTCGACAAGCCAAGCTATCCTGTGCGTTATAACGCGTGTTTTTCCTGAACCTGCTCCGGCAAAGACAAGAACGGCCCCTTCGGTCGTTTTTACCGCTGTTTCCTGCGGTCTGCTCAGATTTTTATCCACTTTATTCAAACTTAGCTCCAATTAACAATAATTAGCGGCTAATCAAGTAAAATATGATAGTTTTTCCACATTTTTTCAACATTATTGAGATTTTTATTCAACTATATGATTTTTCCACAAAAAATCCTTAGTGAGAGCAGACAACACACTGATTTTACTAAGCAAAACAGTTGCACAGTTTTTTGTGCACACAAAGGAAGCCCTTGATATCCTAGCATATTTCGGGCAAAAAAAGGGGGTTTTGCAACACAAATGTGGAAAACTTGCACGAGTGTCGAAAATCGTCAAAAAACGCTGTATTTCCGTCATGTTTCAAATAAGTCTGCGATTAAATGAACGGACGATCACTTTCTTTTCGCCGTTTTCAAGTCTTATGACCGAAAAAACGAGCACTGCGGCCTCCGCTCTCTCCGCCGAAGGGAAAACTTTGAGCTGCGGACGGATGAGTGTCCGCTGAGGTGCGTCAAAATTCCCTGCAAGTATCAGATCGACCCGGCTTTCCTGAATGCCGGAGAAAGCCTCTTCGAGATCTTCAGGCGAAGAATCGGGATCGTTGTAGAGATAGTATATCACAAAATCGCTCTTCGGATCAGGCAATGATGTCTTGAAATGCTGCTGGACCGGCTTGTGGTGCTCTTCGTCTCCGCCCTGCTGTTCATGCGCCATCGGAATATCGTCCGCGCGCTTCTCAGGAATTATCGAAGAGACGAAAAAGGAGATGTTTTCCCGTCTGACTTTCACAGGTTCGGCAAATTTCAGTGCACTCTCCCCTTTAAGAGTATAAAGTATCAATGTGTTGTTTTTATTACACTTTTCAGCATTATCCGCTTCAAGAAAGACTATATCCTCGAAAACGATCCCCTCTTTGAAAGAGTTTAGAAGGACTACACAGCCGTCATCTTCGGAATAGGACGAAAAAGAAAAAAAGAAAACCGCTAAAACAATAAAAGGGATAAAAAGAGGTAAGATTATTAGTTTCTTCACGATATTCAGAACAAAAGTGGTCGGGATGACTGGGTTCGAACCAGCGACTTCTGCGTCCCGAACGCAGCACTCTACCAGGCTGAGCTACATCCCGACCCAAAAAACGGACGCTTTATAGCAAGTTATTTTTAAATAGCAAATTTTTTCTTAGCAAAAATGAGCTGACCCTTTAAAAGTTCCCTTTCGCCCATTCTGAAAGAGCCTCATTCGTCCAGTCTCCGTTGAGCACTTTGCCTTCTTTCAAAACAGTGGTTTCGGAAACCGAGGGTCTCAGCGACTTCACGCTGCCTTCAAGCTTCATCGTGCCGCCGCTCGTTGCGAAAACGACAATGGTCTTGCCTGAAAAATCGTGCTTTTCCAAAAATGCGTTGACGATAGAAGGAGCAGCCCAGCCCCAGATCGGAAAGCCGAGAAAGATCTTGTCGTAACCGGTCAGATCAAGTGCCTTGTCGACGATCTCAGGGCGTTTGTTTTTTCTTGTAGCGACCTCGCGGAAACTGCGTGAAAGCGGGTTCATCCACAGAAGATCGGCCTTCGTGTACTTTTTTACGGGCTCGATCTCGAAAATGTCCGCCTGGATCGCTTCGGCCAGCTGAAGCGCCTTCAGCTTAGTGTGCCCGCCTGCCGAAAAATAGATAACTAAATTTTTGCTCATCTCTCCTCCGTTATCGCTTGTGTTTTATTCCAACTGTTTCCTGTAGACCGAATCTAATGTTTGACCATCTTTGTCTTTCCAGACTAACCAACCGTTGCTACTGCTTCCGAGGCAGAAATCGGCAGCACTGCTCGGGCTGGAGAAGGTTTTATCAGATTCCAGTTCCAATTTATCACCATTCACGAAAGTGTATTCTTTAACCAATTTTTCGCGTTTTTCCTTCCATGTTAACGACGGAACCGATGACTTTGCGATGATGCTTCCTTTCAACACGGTAAAGCCGCCAGCATCATAAAAGCCTTTAGCCTCGCAGCCTCGTCCTTTTATGTAGAAGAGGTGTTTTTCTTTAGTTTTTACGACATCGAAAATATTGCATCCGATGAAAGATGTCAGGAATTTCACATCTTCAAAAAATCCGTCCATATCATCTTTTCTGTACTCAGGAAGATTCGGTGCTTTGGGAGTTTGCTTGTTTTCGTTCAGCACAAAAGTATTGGATGCTTTTGCTTCTGCAATAGCTTTATGTTCCAAGTATTGCACATCTGCTTTTGTCATTGCGGCATCTTTTGCAATGAAAATCAGAGCTTTTTGCCAAAACTCCTTCTTGCTGTCGTGGTCTTTTACACGTTCACGAAAGTTTTCTGTCTCGCCGATATACGCCTTCGGTTTTGTGGATTCGTCTTCTCCCAGCAAAATATAAAATGCCGGAGTCCACAGCTCAGACCGCTCATTCAAAATCGCCAGATTGGAACGCGGGATTATGTACATCTGGCAAATCTTGTTGCTGATGAAAACATACTGAGTTCCTTTCGGATCTCCGTCAATCAGATACGTTGTTACTGTTTTGCCCATGATTATTTTACTTCTTTTATGTTTGTTTCTATTCCATCAAGAATATTGAGAATTTTATCTATAAGCACAGAAAAACCCTCCATATCATTATATGTGTATTTATCCATCTCAATCTTACTACTTAAAGTATCTTTGACATTCTGTCTAAGGTCTTTCGGCAATTTCTTGAAAAAACCACCAGAGTTATTAATCTTTTCGATGGCAATTTTCTTTTTATGCTCTAAAGAAAAATAATCTTCTATGGTAAAGTCAATGTTTGTATGTTCTGCTGTTTTAGGCAACATAATATAATACCAATTACCTTTCTTATATGTGTGGTAATCACACCTGTTTTCAGTACAACCCAATTTACTCATGGCTTCGGCTCCAGAGCTATCTCTATCAAAGACAACAACAACTTTTCTGTGTTCGTTGATGTGAGGAGAAATTTTATCTATGAATTGTTTTGCATTTTCACCAGCCCCTCCCATGAATAAAAAATCCCAAGATATTTTTGAATAATTATCATGATTGGTGCTCAATAAATATATTGCTTTTTTTATATAGTTAATATCCCCAATGCCTTCAACTAAAATTAAAGGGGCGTTTGAGTTTAGAAAAAGACTTCCATTAAAGTAATCGACCAAACCTGATGATAATTCTGTTATTTGTTGAAGTTTTTCCATGTTGTCGAGAACACCTTTTTTCAAAGATCTGATATTTTCTTCTTTAATATCGTTCAGGAAAACAGGAGAATGTGTTGTTACAATGCTATATCTCTTATCTGTATCAATTAGTTCTTTCAAGTCTCTTTGCTTTCCAATGTGTATATGCGCATCTGGTTCATCAAATAGACACAAACTGTCTTCTGTAGATAAAATGTGAATTACGACATTTGCGTTTATTAATTTTTTTTCACCTTCACTTAATCCCTCAAGAGATCCCCTGTTATCGAATTCAATGTTAATCTTTTTGATTATTTGACTGCCACCTTCAGTTCTGCATTTATATAAACAGTAAAATAGAGTACTTGCTTTATCAATAAAGCTGATATCATTAATTGTTTCTCTAAAGGATTCAATATCGTAGGCTGATTTTTCTTTTAACTTATCAATAAAACCTTCAATCTCAGTTCCTTCCCATTTCCGAATATTTGAAGTGTTATAATCAAATGATATTTTGCAAGATGATGTTCCGACAAGTTCTTTTATAAATTTTATAACATCTATATCCTCGGAATATAACAGTGTAAGCAATGATATTTCCCATTCATAACGGCTGAGATAAAACATAAAAGGAGGTTCAAATCCTTGTGTCGCAACCATTTTGCTACAATACTTGTCATAAAGTGGCTTGTAACATTCTTTCCATAATCTTGTGTCTTCGCCACTATATGAAGCTAAAATATTTTTAGGAAGGATGTCCGTAGTTATTTTTCTGCCATCTTTTAAGATTCCATCTGAAATTTCATATAATTGTCCTTTAAAAATATATCGGATTGTGTATTGAAATTTACAAGAGTATTTTTTTAATCCATCTTTTAGTGTCGCAATTTGATATAAACTATAAAAAATCAAACTTATAGCTTCTAAAACATTACTTTTTCCTGAACCATTTAACCCTATAAAGCAGCAGTAATTATTTGTAGGTTCCAAATCAACAGAAAAATTAACGAGGTTTTTATATCCTCTTATTTCTAAATAATATAGTTGGAATTTGTTTGATTTAATTTCGTATTTATAACATAAGGAGGTGTATTGATCTATATAACAATTTATGTAATCTGGATCTGTTAGTAAATTGTTATTGTCAAGCCAATGGTCAATGGTATCACATCTGCCGGATGTTCTTCTTTCAAATCCAAAAGCGTTTAGGAGTTCTCTTGGTGTTATTTTTTTGCTTTGTTTAGTTTCTTGTATTTCTTTGGCCAAATTATTTAAATCTTCTCGGTTCATCCTTACTCAAATATCTCCTTTTCAAATTTTTCCAATGCTTCTTTTCTAAGATTTGCTGCTTTTTGCCGCAATTCTTTGATTTGTGACTTTTGTTTATTGATATGCTCAACTATTGCGTTTTGAATTGAGATCGGTGGAAGTAAAACTTGTATAGTATTGAAAGTTCTCTCATTTATTCTCGGCATTCTTGCTCCTTGGAACGCATTGCTAATTTGTTGTTGAACCGCCGCTGATGACAAATAATACTTAAAATAATAATCATTGATGTCGTGTTTTATTGAGAATACAAAGAACTCCGACGAGCACACAATATTGTCGTTATGATTCTCGTTAAACCAGTATTTATTCAAATAAGGTCTTAATTTTCCATATAAAAAATAATGATAAGGAACTCTTACAGTTTGGCTTTTTATTTCTTTACCTTTAACTTTTTTGTTTTCAACCAATAACCCAGTGCCTTTTTCAACACTCTCCATCCCAATGTATTGGAAATCTTTTTCTGGTAATTTGGATGTTTCTATTCTCAACGAGCAACCTTTTTCATCTTGCATGAAGTTTTCTATGCATTTGTTCATAAATACAGTATTATATTTTCCCATAACACCTTTTGTTTGGGAGTAATATGAAACATCCCACCTTTCTGAGTCCTTAAACTTTATAAATTTCAAATACTTACAATCCTTTTTGAGTTCGTCTTTACCAATATTCGCAGTATTTAGATTTTGCCTAATTCCCAATTCTGTCAGCAAATAATCTTCTATATCTTGTTCTATCTGTTCGGCTTGTTGTTCCATTTTTGCTGCTTTTTGAATTTTGGCATTATACGCATTAACCAACGATTGTTGCTCAGAAACAGTTGGTAATGGGATTTCCAAATGTAACAATGTTTTTAGAGGGAAATGACGTCCATCTGCTCCGATGGCGTTTTTATCCCATATATCAGTTAGTCGTTTTAATTTTAATAGGTTGAGAAAATATTCAGGGATAATTTGTTTATAATCAATATCAAGGTATTGCATATTACTTGATCCATACGAATCTGCATATTGAGGGTAAACTATTCCCCATTGACCTTTAACTGTTCTCACCTTACAATAAAACAAGGTATTAGCTTTAGATTTTTGGTATCGTTTCATGGTAAGTTCTTTTCCATGAACAATTTTATTGATATAAACTCCCTCGCCTTGTGCATGGACACCAAGTATGGGATATTGTTTATCATCTTCGATATTTGTCCAAGTAATATCTGCTTTTGATAATATCTTTCCCAATACTATTGCTGGATACCTGAAAGATTTTGATTCATCACATAAAGATTTTAAATCCCATCTTTCGATTTTTTTGAATCTTACGAATTTCAAATATTTATATTCTGCTTTCAACATATCTTCCTATTCTTTTACGCCGTAAAAAACTTCCGGCTCGGAAACCATTTTGTCTGCTATACGAATACGATAAATATTACCTTCGTCAGGGAGATAATATTGAGTTTCTTTGAAAAGCACATCCCACAATTTCATTTCCTTGCGATAAGGAGTGAATTCTTCGGCAAGCGGAATAAGCTCGTTTTCGATTGCAGCTCCAGTAGTGCTGATTCCCGCTTTTTTCACTTCTGCAATAGGAATTTCGTAATCGAACTTTTCTTTAATGATTTCCTTTATTTCAGCAGCTTTTTGTTCGATAATTTTTTTCTTTTTTGCTGAAAGTTCATTCTTTTGATCTTTTGGCAACCCGCGCTTTGAAAGCTGATTTTCAATTGTTGAAAGTTCTTCCGCATATTTTGTATCGACTGAATTCGTTGCCTCAGCTTTAATGGATTCGTATTCTGCCGCTTCTTTTTCTGTGAATTTTTTGAAGAAAAGCAAACTTGGTTTTACTGTCGCTCCGGATGCAATAAAAACATCTTGGGGAATGGAAACAATAAGTAAAATTTTTGCTCTGCTTTCAACAAATTCACGCACTTTTTGGAGATTTGAATTGTTTAATACTCCTTCGGGCAGGACGATTCCCATTCTGCCACCAGGCTTTAGCAGATTAAGGCAACGTTCGATGAATAATACTTCAGTAAGCCCGTTATCTATTTTGTAAAGGCTCAAAAGCGGTTTGCCAACATTGTCATTCACCTGCTTTAGTGCTTGGATGTATGCTTCCCCGTACCGCTTTTTATAAGCGGCGATTTTGGTTTCGTCTGTAAATTTGTCGGCCTCAGTTATCATCAAGTCCTTTTCTACACGTGAACCAAATGGGGGATTCGTTAAAATTACATCAAAACGATTTTCGAAAATACCGTTTACATTAAGCAATCCGTCATGGTGATGTACTCCGCCGTGACCGTCGCCGTGCATGATCATATTCATTTTTGCAGTTCGAGCCATTCTCGGATTGGCATCTGTGCCGTAAATGCAATCAAATGACAAGGTGCGAAGCCTGCTTTTATCATTGTTTATATTTAATTCCTCGTTCAGGTGAGCAAAAGCTTCTGAAACTTTTGTTTCAATCGCTTGCTTTTTCTTCTCAGACAGTTTGTCGAAATCTACTCCGTAACAATCGCTCTTTATAACCTCCTTTTGTCTCTCGATATCTTTTTCGATGTGTTCTCGAACATATTCAAATGCTTTAATCAAAAAGCCGCCGCTTCCGCAGCACGGATCGCAAATGTATTCGCCTTCCTGCGGGTCAAGAACAGAAACCATAAAGTCAACAATAGTTCTTGGTGTAAAGAATTGACCAAGTTCTCCGCGGAATGTTTTCCCTAAAAATTTTTCAAAAGCGATACCTTTTACATCGTCAGAAGTCGTGGAAAGGTTATATATTTCCAATTCCTTAACTATCTGTTCAAAGCTGTTCTCACGGATTTCGATTTTCGCATTGTCATCGAAAAGATGGTCGTTTGCAAACTGTTCCTTGGTCTTTGTGAACAAAAACTGATAAAATTCTTCTCCCCCTAGAGGTTTATATCTTTCATAACTTTCTTTGTCCTTTTTGAAAGTGTCCAATGAAAATATCTGATTCCCGGTATTGTCGCGCTCAAAACGAATCTTAATAAACAGAATTTTGCTTATCTCGTCAAAACCTGCTTCCGGAGAGAGTTTATCGTTATTGCGAATGATGTTGTGGCATTTGAAAAGCAGCCTTGAAAATTCATCGCGCGTAAAAGCCTTGGTCTGCGTCAACAATTTATCGATTTCTTTTTGGCTGTTGGCTTTTGTTACATCTGGGATATCAACGACTTCTTCAAGTTTGTCAGGAATTTCACCTTTTACCAGTTTGAAAATTCGAGTCTCCTTCAAATTGGTTGTCACAAAAAAGTCTGCATGAGACCATGATGCATAATTCATTCCCTGATAATAGTCTTCTTTGTGGATAGTGACAGATTCAGCCTTGCATTCAACAATGATAAGAGGATATTTGTTCTTCTGCTTATCTTCGGCATTCTTCCAAACTACAATATCAGCACGTGCCATACCTTGCCCACGCTGAGAATTGTTTACCTTCAATTCTTGATCCATTTGCTCAAGGGTAAATCCATAGTTGTTTACCAGTCTGCAAATATATTTTTGCCTTACTTCTTCTTCCGGTTTTTTGACAAGCCATTTGTTTTTTAACGGTGCAAATATTTCATTGCCTCTGATTTGTAGTTCGAGTGCCATATTCTCTCCTTGCTGACATGTAAAAAAACAACCTCGCAATTATCTTGATTTTTGCACTAAAATCAATTCAAAACTTCTATAAAATTCAACATTTTCTGCATTCGGAAAAAATCAACAAATTCAAATGATTTAAATCGTATGTTCCAAAACGGAAGGAACCGGCGAACAGCTTTTTTTGCGGAGTGGGGAAAAACATCTTCGTGGCCTCACGAAAATGATGTGATTGAATCCTTATAATACTTTCCAAAACCCCGATTTGTTGGAGCCTTCCCGTTCTATAACCTGTTTTTTTATGAGAGAAGCTACTATTCTCTGAACAGTCTTTTCCGACTTTCCAATTCTTACAGCCATTTCCGCTTTTGAAATACCTTCATTATTCTGAATTAAATTGAAGATGTTCTGTTCAGCGTCAGTTAGTTCCTTATTTATCTGGACATTTATCTGGACATTTGTCCTGATAAATTCGAAAAAGAAACCGTGAGCCTCTTTTCTGTAATTCCAAGTTACATTCTGCTGTTTGCAAAAATCATTCACTCTTTGGAAGCCGGTGCCGGATTTTTCTACATCTCTGCTCCTGAACAGTATGTCCAGAATAAGCCTGTTTCTCTTGTAAGACGGAAGGTTTCGTGAAATAAAATCAAGAGGCGTGAGATCATCCGGAAATGATCCAGGATTGTATATCTCTATCTTTCCGGGATGAATGCCGATTTCTATTTCTGGAATAGTTGCATAATCAGCATGCGCAAAAGCGTTTACTATGATTTCTCGAAGCGCTCTCTCAGGTATTTCCGGTATTTCTTTTCTTTTTCTGGATCCTATCTCATTTCTCCAGTTGATTCGGTTCAACACATAGTCAAGAGCATCACTGAGAAGATTATAGATGTTTCCCGCAAGCAACTTTAAATCAGTAAAAGTCACTTTGTTGTCAGTAGCATACGAAGCAAGCTTTAAACCGATTCTTGCATTTTTACCAAAAAGCGCATATCCGCCATTGTTTATATATCCGCCATGCATTACTTCTATAGCAGAAAGGAGCTTTTCTTTATCATATTTCTTCATCAACAAACGACCGCACTCTTTTGCAGATTGATAAAAGTCCTTTAATGCCTCGTCATCCAAATCATCAGCTTTATAATTCGTCAATTCCTCTTCCCATTTAGAAGAATAATCACTGTTCTTTATCAATCGTTTCAATTCATCCTGTGACATTTTCCTGTTTTCAGAGCCAGTCCTGATAAGATATTTTCCGTTAACCGCATAAGGTCTGTTGTGACCGGAAAATGACACCTTGATTATTGTCCGCTGTTCTATTGTAAGAACCTCTATAGTCGGTATGATTCTAGGTTCGATGGAATCATTGATGATTCTGGAAATATCCTTTTTAGTGGAATCGCTTACTTGTTGTCCCTTGACAAACCCCGAATCATCGACACCAAAATAAACTGTACCGCGGCAATGCTTATTCAAGATAGCAGCAATAGATTCCATCGCTTCATTTTTTTCTCCTGTTGTAAGTTTAAATTCAACCGTTTCACTCTCAAAACCAATAATCATCTGATCCCCTCCCAGATATTAGCATCGCATTTTGTCCAGATAGATGCATCAAAAGAAAAAGCTAACCAGTGGTTTGCCGATTCCATTGCAGTGTGATGTGCAAAATACCGATTTGAGTTTTTTTACTTCTTCCATTGTGTAACCTCCAAATTATAGCGTGTGATAATAACATAAAATCGTTAAAAGCAAAATCTATTTTTCAAAAAATTTTCTTTTATTTCTAATATATGTTTTTGTAATATTTTATTTTAGTGATTTTTAAATATTAAATCCGAGAATGATGAAAGAAGAAAAAGAAACAGCAGAATTGTTGTCCCAGTGATTCGTATGCTCTTTGTTCACAAAATATTTTACCCGAATATCGCCGTCGTTTTCAGCCACTCTGCGACTGCTTCGGCTTCTTTGTCAAGGGCGCGGTCGTCTTCAACGAATGCACTGATTTTACGGATTTCGGTGTGGATTTTCTGCGTGAATGAGGAGAAATCGTCTTTTCCGGCGAGGTCTACCGCCTGCATTGCGGCGAGAATGTGAGCTGCGAACTGCAAAAACACAAGGTCGATCTGTTCGGCAAGTTTTCGTGCAGAGATGGTTCCCATCGAGACTTTGTCCTGATTGAGGGCCTCTGTCGGCGCACTCGTGATGCTGACGGGGAATGAATATGTCACGACTTCGCCGCGGATCGCGCTTATCGTTATCTGGACTGCCTTGAAACCGAGCCTTAAGCCCGCCCTCGGATGATCTTCCGGCGTGAACGGGATCAGATTTTCGGTGAGTCCGTTGAATTTGCCGTCGATTATGACTTCGGCCTGTTTGTCGGAAAGATCGGCGATATTGGCAAGTGCCGTCCGCAGATAGTCGCATGCAGCGCAGATGTGACCGCCGTAGAAGTTCCCGGTGTTGAAAAGTCTGCCGCTTTCAATATCAACAAGCGGATTGTCGTTGGCTGAATTGAGTTCTTCGGTTATGAGGTCGCGGGCAAAGCGCAGAGTGTCGCGGTAAACACCGGTGATCTGCGGTGCGCAGCGGATGGAATATCTGTCCTGGATCTTGTTCTGCTGCTTGATGAAGCCTTTGTTTTCGATCGAATCGATTTTGTTTTTAAGGAAATCCTCGTATCTGAAAACTCGTTTGGAATCTTTAATAATTTCACGTATATATGCCGCAGAATCGCACTGACCGCGGTGGTTTTTCATTTCGCTCACTTTTTCTGCAAAAGGTGTGTCCTTGCCGCGTGTGATTTCAGAGGTTACAGCCGTGAGAAAGTCTGAAATTTTCGCCAGTCTTTCCGCTTTTTTCCATGCAAGAGAGGCGACCGCAGTCATTACGCTCGTTCCGTTCATAAGTGCCAGGCCCTCTTTTGCCTCGATCGGAAGCGGTTTTATCCCTTCAGATTTAAGCGCTTCAGCCGCCGGAACTATTTTTCCTTTGTAGTAAACATCGCGCTCACCCATGATGACGGCCGCGAGGTAGCTGAGAGGCGTGAGATCGCCCGAAGCACCGACTGAGCCGAGCTGCGGAATGACGGGGATTATGTCTTTATTGAGCAGAGTTACTAACATTTTCGCAAGTTCGGGACGTATCGCCGAGTGACCGCCTTTTACATTGCCGTTGAGACGCGCAAGAACGACTGCCCTGCCGGTGACGCGGTCGAATTTCGGGCCTAGACCGATACCGTGATATGTGCAGATCGTCCGCTGGAGTTCTCCCGCTTTGTCAACGCTTATCTGGTTGTCGCAGCTGTCGCCGAAATCGGTCGTAACGCCGTATACAGGGACTCCTGTTCTGACGTAATCTTCAAGAAATTTCCGCGATTTTTCCAGAGTTTCCCAGAATTCGCGCTCTTCAGGCAGTTTTACATCTTCGTTTCCGCACGCTACGGCGCAGAGATCTTCGATCGTCAAATCGTTTCCGTTTACTGTTTTCATATTGCCTCACTTGTAGTCGTATTTCACTCTTAACGCGGCGGGACCGTAATCGAGAAGGATCTTTTCCGATTTTCCTGTGTTTGTATCCCTTGATTTGAGGTAAGTGTCCGATTTTTCATCGACAAAATAGTAAATTTTTCCTGTAACGGAGCTGTAGTCTATCGGATTTGCCGCAAATGCGTTTATTTTGGAATCTATTTTTGAAATGTTGCCTTCTTTCGGTTTGTAGAGCAGCAGACTGTTGTCGTTGTAGATGATGTTATTTGAGAAAATGATGTAAAAATCACCGTTGTCAGCGATCGAAAGGTCAACAAAATCACCGTCCAGGATGTTGTTTTCCTCCTCGGATTCCCTCAGGACGATCCTGACCTCATAAGTATCTGTATTCACCTGCAGAAGCGCGCCGTCACCCTGTTTCCAGTTGCCTGTCGTCGTGAGATAGATGTGGTTTTTATCGACATTTTTGTTGTATTCTATTTTTCCGGTAGGATTGGTCGTAGGAAGCGGGATACTTTCAACAGAATAATCTTCAAGATCTACGACCGCGAGCTCGCCTTTAGCCGAAAGAGCCTGTTTGTTCAGATTCTGCAGTGCGATAAAAAGTTTTTTGCCGACGACTTTCATTTTTGCAGGACTTGCAGATTCATCTTCGCTTATCTCAAGCATTGAGACCGTCGCTTCAGGCGAGGTCTTTTTAAGAATGAAGATTTTGTTGGAATAATTCTTTTTGTCTTTCGGAGTGTCATAATTGAGGGATGTTATCACAAACTCTTCTTTTAACGAGTTATGTACCATATCCTGCATATTTATGTAAGTATCGGGTTTCACTTGGATTTCATGCTCAAATTCGAAGTTTGGCGTAAAAAAGTAGAGGGAGGAGGAATCGTGCCTTCCTATAACTGCAAAACCGTTTTCCCATGCGGCGACGTTGAGATCAGCGCCGTCAGAACTTCCCATACCGCCTTCAACAGCGATCTCTTTGAGATCATCAAGGTTTTCGTCTTTAGCATAATAAACGTGACCGCTCATCGGGACATCGTAGCCGCCTACAGTCGCGACAATAAGGTGTGACGCGGTTATTTCTGGCTCCGGCTCTTCTTCGTCCGGTGTTTCATCAGGATCCTCATTATCGGGGATCTCGGTTGAGTCGTCATCGGGAACGTTTGCTTCGTCGCTGTCATCTGCCGGTTCGATGCTGTCATCTGCAGGAGTATGGTCTGAATCATCGGTACTTTCTTCATCCCCGATTTCGAAAGCGTCGACATCCATAGACTCGTCCATATCGGGTAGATCGGGAAGTGTGGAATCTTCGCAAGAAACTAAAAACACCAATAAGATCAATAACAAAGCTGGAAAGGCAAACTTTTTCATATTCATTTGACCAAAAAACTTAATAAAACGCGGCATAATATAGGAAGAGGCTCTTTTGTCCAGTTTTAAGACAAATTATCCGGAACACCTGAGTACTTCGCGGAACCGGATGTAAAAAACTTGACTTAAAAGCCTTTTCCCGTGTTAATCCGCAGACTTTTGTGATTGAGGTGGCTAATGGCTGAACTTCTTGCTCCCGCAGGGAATCCTGAAAAACTCGTCTGGGCCGATATTTACGGTGCAGATGCGGTATATTTCGGTGTTGACAGGTTTTCACTGCGCTCTTTTGCCGGAAATTTCTCTTTAGACGATGCCGCAAAAGCTTTGGAAAGGCTCCACAAAAACGGCAAAAAAGGCTACATAACCTTGAATATCTACCCCTACTCCGGCGAATACAAAGACTTGATAGAAACGGCGGGAAACCTTGCCGAATGCAAAGCAGACGCATTCATCGTGAGCGATTTCGGCGTTATCACCTCCCTCAAAAAAGCGGGGCTCAAAGTGCCGCTCCACATCTCTACTCAGGCAAACACCGTTTCGTGGCAGACAATAAACGCATATTACGACTACGGCGCAAAAAGAGTGAACCTTGCTCGCGAACTCTCATTTGAAAAGATAAAGGAGATCGCCGAAAACAAATACAAAGAAGCCGAGATCGAAGTTTTCATCCACGGCGCAGTCTGCTTCAGCATGTCCGGAAGATGCGCGATAAGCGACTGGCTCACAGGCAGAAAGGCAAACCGCGGCGAATGCACGCACCCCTGCCGCTGGAAATACGCAGTAGTCGAGGAAAAGCGCGAAGGCGAATACATGCCGGTCGGTGAAGACGGACGCGGGACCTACATCTTCAACCCGAAGGAACTCGCACTTTTCGACTATGTCCGGCCGCTCAAGGAACTCGGCGTCGACTCATTCAAAATCGAAGGAAGAATGAAGTCGATCCACTATGTCGCATCGGTCGTTTCGCTTTACAGAAGGATCCTCGACGGCGAAAATATCCCGCATGAAGAGATAGTCAGACTTCTCAACCGTATCAAAAACAGAGGATACTCCACAGGTTTCATGAAAGGCGGTGTTACTCCCGATGACTACCAGTTAGGCGGCGACGGCTCCAACTCCGAAGCCGAATTCGTAGCGAATATCACCGAAGAAAAAGAGAACGGAAAATGCGTTGCCGAGGTCAGGAACCACATGGAAGGGGGCGAAACAGTCGAAATACTGGAGCCCGACGGACACACCAGAAACTACAAACTCCCCGATCTCCTCACCTTCACCGACGGAACGCAGGCTTTAACGGCGAACCACTCGAAATTCATCCTGCTCGAAGGCGATTTTGTGCCGTATTCAATTTTGAGGAGGATAGACAATGGCGTGGCATAGGATCATAAAAATGAAGCCGAAAGAGAATTTCTTCTTTCATTTCACTATTGAAAGCTATGAAAATCTGGGACTGATCTCGACTTTGGCGAAAGAAGACGGATATTTGATCTTAGACTGCTTCACGACGATGGAAAGCGCGGCAGAATTTGACCGCGTGATAAATAATATTTTGAAGGAAATGAAGGCACGCCATGAATAGAAAATTTTTCGTTTTTATCTTTATTTTCCTTCTTTTTGCTAACCTTCACGCCGTTCTCAACGACAGGATCGCCGGCAACAAAGTACCTTCCCTTTCGCTCATGGTCTCTCTTGAAGAGTCGAATTTCCTCTACAACGCGCCGCTGATACAGTATCTGAACCTCGATTTCGGCCTCATGGTGAACCGTTTCCAGAATCCGGGACTTAAATTCGGGATCGACTGGCAGTGGCTCGACAGCGAGTATGTCGCAGGACTTCTGAAAATTGACGGGATATTTCTCACGAGCCGCAAATTCAACAGGATATATTTAGGCGGAGAGGCAGGCGCAACGATTTCCGCCGGCATAAAAGTTTCGGGGTTCAGAGGGGAGTTCCTCACGATCGTAACAGCTGATCCGACCGAAACTTCAGACCCGCGCGTCGCTTTGGAACTGCGTCTCGGGGCTTACGTTTCCCCGCACGAGTCGGTCAATATCTACCTCGCTCCGGCTGCCGGAAAATACTTTGTCGAAAGGAAAAATTTTTACTTCAACTTGGTTCTTTCGACCGAAGTTTTCCTCTGGAAATAATTTTTTCGGAATATTTTTCATTTTTCCGCTGTTTATTCCGCGTTGTTCATTTCGGGACTGATTATGGAAGAATTACTGAAAGCCAACCTCGACAAAATTTTCAACTACGCCCTTTTCATCACGGGAAACCGCGACAAGGCGCTCGACCTCATGCAGGATACGATCGTAACAGTTCTTTCGAAAAAGCACCTTTACAGAGAGGAGGAGCATTTCAGATCGTGGATATTCAGGATCTTGAAGAACAACTACATCAACAAAGTAAAGCACGACGCGGTGACCGGCGAGATATCGTATTCCGACCTTGCCAAAGACGACGATTCCGGGATCATCGACTTCCCCGACACCCGCATATCGCCTGAAGAGCTGAGCGATCCGATACTTAAAGAGAGGATCAGGGAAGTTTTCGAGACCATGCCCGCTGAATACCGCGAAGTCATAGTCATGATCCACATCGACGGACTTTCTTACGAAGAGACGGCGCAAACGCTCTCGATCCCTGTCGGAACGGTGATGAGCAGGCTTCACCGCGGCAGGAACTTCCTCAAGAAAGTGCTTGGAAAAGAGGCGGAAGAATTGAATATCGTTACGAAGAAGGAAAGGAAAGATGCCTAAGGAAAACTGTGATTTCAACGAACTTTTTATCGAACAGTTCGCGGACAGGGAACTCGATTACCTCGAAAGCGCGGAAGTAGCGGCACATCTTAAAAGCTGCGAAAAATGCCGCAGAAAATACGAGGCGATAACCGAAACGAAGAAAATCACTTCGGCTTTTGCCGAAAACGAAAAGCTATCACTTATCGAAAAGGAGGGCTTTCTCAGACTGATAGACCAGAAATCGGAGCAAAGACCGACATTTATCGAATCAATAAAAAATCTTTTCCAAAACCGTGCGGCGACTCTCGCCTTTTCGTTTTTCTCCTTTTCGTGCCTCGTATTCGCCTTCATCTTCGCGATCGCGGGGATCGAGAAGGAAAACAACGTCATCATCGATGAGATAATGACAGCCCACAGTCAGGCTCTGCCCGACGAATTCGGCAACAGCGCCGCTGCACAGGAGGAACTGAAAGAAAAATTCAAAACGGTGACATTCTCCGGATTTACGAAAAGACCGAAAATAAGCGGAAGATTCACTTCCATCGCCGCCACTCCGACGGCAAAAATAACCCTCGATTCGAACGAGGACAATATCCGTGGAACGCTCTTCCTTTCAAAGCGCAACGAACAGCTTGAAAAACTTTTTTCCGGCAGCGACTGCCTTGTCAAAAAAGACGACATCTGCAAGGCTCGTCACCGCAGCGACAGCGGAAAAGAGATGATCTACTGGCAGAATTCCGGGAACAACTACCTCATGGTCTCCGACGAAAGCAATGCCGCCGCGAAAATGGTGAAACTCATAAACACCAACTTTTAATTGCAAAAACAGCTCTCCTGCCCTATAAAACAGCGGTTTGTTTTGTAGGAGTTGGCTATGGACGCAAGAACGGCGCAGTATCTCAGGGATTTCATAAAACACGATTCCGAATTTCTCGATGAACTCGAGAAATCGAACAGAAGCAGGAACGACATCCAGCCGATGATCGAGCTTGAAGTGGGAAAATTTCTCGTTTTCCTCATTCAGGCGAAGAAGATAAAATCGGTCTTGGAGCTCGGAACGAGCAACGGATATTCGGCGATCTGGATGGCTTCCGCACTGAGGAAAACTGGCGGAAAGATCATCACGGTCGAAGGCCACGACAGGATCTTCAAGGAAGCTGAAAAAAATATCGCAGCATCAGGATATTCTGACATCATCGAGCTTTATCACGGCAAAGCCGAAGCAAAAGTCGCTGAACTTCTCGAAAAAGGGGAAAAATTCGACCTCATCTTCCAGGACTGCGGCAAATATCTATATCCGATGCTTTTGGATTCGACCGTAAAACTCTGCAAAAAAGGAGGGATCATCGCAGCCGACGATTCGCTTTTCAGAGTGACCGAAACTGTCCGCAGCGGGCTTGGCGACTACACGCACGACTACAACAGAGCCGTTTTCAAACACAAAAAACTTTTCAGCACGATCCTGCCGATAGGCCACGGGCTGACCATCAGCCTTAAAATTTAAATTCGTTTTTCTCGTTCAAGTTCGTTTTTTTCGACGCCGCCTGATTTTGTCGGAATAACGTTATAACGTGATAACGGGATACCGACACAAGGCGGCGAACGATAATAACGATAATAACGTTCTTATCGACACCAGATTTTTTTGATTTTTTCGATCAGAAAACCGAATGCTTCATCCTGATCGTCGAATTTTCTGACTATCTCCCCTTTTTCAAAGTAAAGGGCGCACTCTTTGCCAAGCGCGATACCGAGATCCGCTTCTCTCGCTTCTCCCGGACCGTTCACTTCGCAGCCCATGACGGCAACTTTGAGAGCGGGTCTCATCCACCACTTTTCTTCGTCGAACCACGCTTCGAGGCGGTTGTAGTATTCGATGACCTTTCCGTGCGTCCTGCCGCAGGTCGGGCAGCTTACGATCTCGCCGCCGGTTTTTAAGATCCCGAGCGACTTCAAAATCATGTTCGCAGTCCTCAGTTCCTCTTCGATAGGAGCTGTGAGACTTACTCTGAAAGTATCGACCAGACCTTCGTTCAAAAGTATGGCGATCCCCGCTGTTCCTTTGATTATTCCGTGCTTTCCGCCACCCGCTTCGGTGATACCTACGTGAAGCGGAGCATCACTGTTTTCGCGGATCTTTCTGCAGGCAGCAACTGTCTCGGAAACATTTGAAGCCTTTGCAGAAATTTTGAAGTTGTAGAAACCGAGCTCTTTTTCAAGGAATTCAGCCCAGTAAAGCGAGCTTTCGACCAGTCCTTCCCAAGTCACGCCGCCGTATTTTTTGAGGATGTTTTTATCGAGAGAACCGCCGTTGACGCCGATCCTCACGGCAAGTTCAGGGCGTTTTTTTGCAGCTTCGATTATCGCTCTGACATTCTCCTCGCCGCCGACGTTTCCGGGATTGAAGCGCACTCCGCTTACCCCCGCTTCGACAGCCGCGACAGCAAGTTTGTAGTCGAAATGGATATCGGCAATTATTTCCCCTTTGAAATTTTCGACTAAATACTTCAGTCCGCCGAGCTCATCGATGTGCTTGAAGGCCGTTCTGACAAGCTGACATCCCAGGTCAAGCGCCCGGTCTGCCTCACGCAGAGCCTCATCAGGCCTTGTCAGAGGAGTAGTTATCATAGTCTGGATCACAGGAGGGTTGCCGCCGCCTATCTTCACTTTTCCCAAAGTTATGACTCTTGATTTCTTCATGTTCACCTCAGCCGAAAATTTCAGTAGGATCAAATTCATAAACGCCGTATTTTTTGTCAACACAGTAGCCTGCAATAAATTCGCTCAAAGTGAGCCTCTGCCCTTCAAAAACCGGTCTTAGCGACTGTTTCAGCGCGAATTTCACGCCGTGCGGCATTCCGTCGGAACCGAAAAACATATCTTTTCCAGGAACGAAACCAGCTTTGTCTATAAGCATTCTGAAAGGGTCGTTCCTTTCGGCAAAACCGTCGGGCAGTCTGTCTGTGTAGATCAGCGAATCCTCGGTGAAATTGGGCTGCATCGAAAGAACGATCCCTGCATTTTTCGCCCTTTTCGCCGTCTCAAGATCGATGAACTGGGCATGTTCGAGCCTGATGAACTGATTACTTCCGTGCTTTCTCACAGTTTCGGCGGCTTCGACTACCTGACGCGCCGCAATGTCTCCCAAAGCGTGGATCGCGACACCGTTTGCAGTATCTCCCGCTTCTTCGAGAAGTTCCACAAGTCCGGACAAAGTATGTGTGAGGACGCCTTTGTTTCCGTTTTTGTAAGGCTTGCTCAAAGCCGCCGTACAGGCACCGTTCGCACCGTCCGTAAACAGTTTTATTCCTTTGATCCTTTTCTGCGTTTTTTCGGGCAGAGTGCGGAAAGTTCTGACATCAGCCCAGAACGAAACGCGGTCTTTAAGGGTCGAGCCGTCGATCATTTCGAATATTTCCTGACTCGGAAGGAGCATATCCTCGATCTCGTAAACTCCGCATTCTTTCAGCAGAAAAGCGGCAAAATCCGCCATCGTTTCAGCGGTTGCCGGCATTATCTTCACGAAAAAGAGGAGAAGCTCGGTAACGTGTTTCTCGCACCACTCCTGATTTTCGTAGTTGTCGATTATTTCTTCAAATTCAGGACGGAGCAGCTTTTCAGCTCCTTCGTTCATCACGAAACCGTGAAGCGAAAGGTTGGAGATGATAAGCGGCGGAAATTTGTTCAGTTCCGATCTTTCCAAAGAAAAGGAGCCGCTGTTCCAGCCGTAAGCCGAATTGAGTTTTCCATCTTCAAGTTTTGCAAACAAAGCCATGGCTTCGTCTTTGTTTTTGACATCTTTCAGACATACAGATTTGAACATTCCTGCATAGAGAGTGAAGTGACTGTGGGAATCATGCAGATAAGGAAGTGACATTTTTGAAAGCATTTTCAGACCTCTGATTTGAAAAAATTAAAAGGATCGATCTTATTTGGGTGAAACGCCCGGTTTTTTAGGAGTCGGCAGCCAGGTGAAACCGTCAAGAACGACTGTCGAATCCCATGAATGGTCGGGACCGTAGCCGACTTCGCCCTGTTCCCAAAGAGCCAGTCTCAGTGTGATCTCCTCGTTAGGCTCGACGTTTCCGACAACTCTGAGCCAGCCAGTGCCGCCGTGACCGTCCTGACATGCGATCATGCCGGATTTTCCTTCCGTTCCGAAGCCTGTTCCGTTGAGGAGTTCGTCACCGGTGCAGAAGCCCCATTTGTTGATGCTGTTGGTCATACCGCCGATAAGACCGCCGCCGCCGCAGCCCGGGTTGCATGCCTTGAAAAGCCCTGCCGGAGCAAGGTCTACGCCGACCGGATTGCCGAGTTCGTCTTTCGCAAGGTTCTTGTCGTAAGGATTTTTATATTCTGCGTTCGGGTTTTTGTCGTTGTAGGTCGAATCGAGAAGCGCAATAAAGAAGTCGTTGTAGTTGTTGTCGCTGCAGACCGTGCTCGGATATTCGATCGACATGAAGAAAAGGTTGAATTCAAAAGCTCTTGCGTTTGCCGGGACCTTCATCTTCAAAGTAAGCATGATCGGATCCTGAACAGAGGGGATCTCGCTGCCGGCGCACTGGTTCGTCAGACCGTCCTGCAAAGGCTGTCCGCCGCAGGACGGAGCTTTCGGGATCTCGCAGTTTCTCATCATATTTATCCAGTCTTCGGGGATCTTGCTTGCTGTCTGCATGTCGCCGGCTCCCAAAGTCGCGATACTTGCATTCATCGTCGGGCTGTTCCACTGGCCTGTTGAAAGAATTGCAAGCATATTGCTGCCGTCTTCCGGTTTCATCTGAGTGCCGAACACATTCGTAACCGCAAAAGTCTGGAAATCACTCTCATAGTAAGGCATCTCTCTGCTCATTCTCGATGTCGGATTGTATGAGCAGCCGCCGTCGTTGCTGCATGCGTTCGGGTTCGTGTCGATCATCTCGCTGACAGGCTCTCCTGCAAGTGAAAGTTCCGCGGAGATCAATCCTGCGCAGACACCCATTGCTTTGGCAAGTTTTTCTGCATTGCCGGCATAGTCGCCGATCGAAAGAGAAAGACCTGCATCGCAGTGCTCGACCTCGTCGACCTGACCGTTGCAGTTGTCGTCGAAATAGTTGTCTTTCATTTCGAATGCGCCCGGATTTATCCTCTCGGGTGAGTCGCTTCCGCTGCAGCCTGGTTCCCAGCCGGTTTCGCAGCAGTCGCCGTCACAGTAAGTGTATCCGTCGCCGTCGTAGTCGACAGCGGTTTCAGGCGTCATATCTTCTCCGTCACAGTTTTCGTCTATGCCGTTACTGCAGATCTCCGGGCTCGGAAGGACCTGATCGCGGCATTCGCTCCAGTCGGATCCGTCTTCGACACACTCTTTATAACCAGCCTTGCAGATACCGACGCCGTCAGTTCCGCTCGGACCTTCGTAGCATGGAAGAGTCTCACCGGGCGTACAGGTCACATATATTCCGCTCTGGTTGACCGGCTCCTCATCCGAGTCTGTCAACTCACCGTCACCGCCGGCTTCCCCGCCGCTATGATCGCTGCTTTCGGGAACATCGCTGTCGTCAACGAGCGATTCCCCTTCCTCGTCATCGCTTACACCGCAGGAGACAAAGAAGAGCATCGCAAACAAAACCGTTAATACGATCCAAATTTTTTTCATTTTTACCTCCAAAAAAATCGAAACACCAACGCGGGCATCATTTTACGGAAACTTTGAAATAAAACAAGAGCCGAAATGCGTTCGAAGTAAAATTAAACTGTTATTTTATTTGAATTTCCGTATAATTGCAGGGTTGTGTTTTTTTTGACCGGTTAACAAACAAAGGAGATTTCAATGAAAAAATTTTCATTCCTGCTGATTTTTGTTGTCTTTTTCCTTGCTTCATGCGGAGGCGGATCCAAATCCGGGAACGATGCGGACGGAACAGATCCGCAAAACGACGAAGACGCCGTCAACGATGACGACTCCGAAACTGACGATGAGAATATAGAGCCTATATGCCTGAAACCCGGGAAAGGGCCTTACGCTCTCAAATTCACCGATATTTCCGAAGAGATGGGTGTAAAAAAACTCAATGCACTCGGCACACAGGTGACTGTTGCAGACATCGACGGCGACAGATGGCCCGACATCTACACTTCGCTTGCTTCAAAAACGCGTGAAAACCAAAACGAACCGCAGGGTCTCTACAAACTCCTGAAAAATGTGAAAGGAGCCTCTTTTGAAGATGTCACTTTCTCGAGCGGACTTTTTGCAGGCAAAGACGGGACCAACGGACTCGCATCGACTTACGTCGTTTTCGCCGACATGAACAACGACGGCTTCCAGGATGCCTTCAATGCCGTATATGTTGACAACGACACGCTTTCAAGCGACACTTTTCAGGAAGACTATTCCCGCGTCTATCTCAACAACGGAGACGGGACTTTCAAATATGCCGGAGGAAACTTCATCCTCAACGATATGTATTCGGCAATAGCCGGAGCAGCTTTCCTCGACTATGATCACGACGGCGTGCTCGACCTTTTCATCGGCAGACAGTACAACAGTTACGGAAACCTGACCTCATGCGAACAGGACACTCTGATGAAAGGGCTTGGGAACGGCAAATTCGAAAATATCGTTGACGGAACGAGCGGACTTGAGACCGTAAGAGCTGATGACGACTCTCTTGCAAAAGGGAATTTCAACAAGCCGACATGGGGCGTCAGCGCGTGCGACGTTGACGGCGACGGATTCTCAGACATTCTCACTTCAAGCTACGGCCGCTCATACAACGCGCTTTACAGGAACAAAGGCGACGGCACTTTCGAAGATCTTTCGGTCAGCTCGAATTTCGCGCACGATGACAACGAAAATTACAGTGATGACCAGTTTTTCGCATGTTACTGCGAAGATGAATCAAACAAAGAGACCGATTACTGCTCGTTGTCTCAGGGACCGGTGATCAGCTGTGACGGGATCGGAACGAGCGGCTGGGATCCCGGATTTTCAGATCAGCCGTACCGCCTCGGCGGCAACAGCGCGGGAACTCTCTGCGGCGATTTCGACGGCGACGGCGACATTGACCTTTTTCAGATCGAGCTCGCTCACTGGCATATCGGCGAAGCAAGTGACAAATCGCAGCTTATTCTTAACGACGGATTCCCCGAAAAACCTTTGAGACGCCTCTCTGAAGAAGAAAGCGGTATTTCGAGGAAACGCTCAGGCTCCTGGAACGACGGTGATCTCGGCGGATTTGCGGCAGACTTCGACAACGACGGAAAACTCGACATCTACATTCTGAGTTCAGACTATCCGGGCACAAAATCGATGCTTTTCCAGCAGCTCTCCGACGGAAAATTCAAAGATACCGCGAAAGATGCAGCCGCTCAGATCCCGAGAGCTCACGGCGGTGCATTTGCAGATATCGACCGCGACGGCGACTACGACCTTATCGTAGGGACATCCTTCATGCGCTGGGCTTCAAACGACACCGACGGAAGAAAAAAGCCTGAAAAACAGTGGATAACAGTGCTCCGCAACGACACCGGACAGGATGCGAACAAAGTCATAATCGACATTTCGGGTTCTACTGCAAACCGCGATGCTGTCGGCGCAAAGATCATTGTCAAAGCGGGCGGGAAACAGTTTGTCCGCGAAGTTCAGGGCGCATACGGACTCAACGGTTTCCAGAACGACCATCTCCAGATCATTGGTCTCGGCGATATCTGCGAAGTCGAAGGAATCGAGATCCGCTGGCCCGACAAAGAAAACTCCGTCACGACATACGACAAAGTTTTTGCGAACTATGTTCTTGAAATCAATCAGGAAACAGGTCTTAAGCACCACAAGATCGAAGAATATTTCGTCAAATAGCACTTTATGGAAGAAACTCAAAGCAATTCCGCCTACATCCCCGCTGCAAACAAAAGAACCGCGCGTGAATATTCGCTTCTTTTAGATTCTCTCTCAATCGCAAACAATGCCGTTTTCCGCTGGAATTCGTGGCAGATAGAAGTCGATCTGAGTGACTATGAAAAAGCGAAAGATGAAATCAAAAACTACGAAGCATCAGGCAGGATCGAGAAGATCAGCAATAAATTCGCGCACATACGTTTTCAAAAAGTCGATTGGATCCAGCTTATGCTGACTTTAGCGCTGCTCGCGGCATTTCATGTTTTTATCTATGAATTTGACCATTTGGAACTCATAAAAGCGGGCAGATCGAGTGCCGCCGCGATAACCGAAGGCGAATTTTTCAGAGCCGTCACGGCACTCACCCTGCACGGCGACTACAAGCACCTTTTTTCGAACATCGTTTTCGGCGGGATCGTCCTCTGGGCACTTTCCACCATGACAGGAACCGGTTTTGCGCTTCTTTTTGCCCTCTTTACCGGATTTGCGGGAAATGTCATGAACGCCTTTTTCTACGGCAGCGCGCACAATTCGATAGGGGCTTCGACCTCTGTCTTCGGCGTTATCGGAGTTCTTGCCGGCCTGCAGTTCTTCGACAGTTTCAGAGAAAAAAAGCTCGGCCGCTGGATCCCTTTCGGAGCCGCTCTCGGACTTTTGGCAATGCTCGGCAGCAGCGAAAAAAGCGATGTTCTCGCCCACCTTTTCGGCTTTGTTGCAGGACTTCCGGCCGGAATGATCTTCGGAGCAGCATTCTCGAAGCGAGGCCTTCCCGGAAAAACTGCACAGAATATCTCCGCGGTTCTGTTTATATCGGTGATCTTCGGCTGCTGGATGAAAGCGGTCAGTTAGAAGACCTAAATCACGCCGGTGTGTTTGAGAAGTTTATAAGTATTGAGAATAACTACGAGAACTCCGACAAGACCAAGCATGAGCTTTACCGGGATCTTTTTGCAGAGATACGCTCCGAGCGGAGCCGCTATCATGCCGCCGATGATGAGCCCCAAAATAATCTGTGTATAGTTTTTGAAGTCTCCTATCATTGCGACAAAAGTCGTGGTTTCGGCGATCGTGACGAAAAACTCCGCTGTGTTGACTGTGCCTATCGTCCTCGGGACATCGTGGCCTGAAGCTAAAAGCGTGCTCGTGACTACAGGGCCCCAGCCGCCGCCGCCCATTGCATCGGTAAAACCGCCTGCAAATCCGAGCGGGATAGTGTAGTTGCCGTATTCACGCGGCTTTCCCAACTTTCTGAAAATCTTGGAGAAAATAAATCCGCCCATGATGAGAAGATAGATGTCGATAACGATATCGAGTTCCCTGCTTTCAAAGTTGACAAGGAGATAGGCGCCGACAACTCCGCCTAAAATTCCGGTGAAAAGAAGACGGAAAAAAAGCCCTTTGTGGACATTCTTCATTTTGAGGTGCGAAAGCCCCGAAACGAGAGTCGTGAAGATCTCCGAAACGTGGACGCATGCGCTCGATATCGCGCTCGGAACGCCGGCAGTCCTCAAAAATGTGTTGGAACTTACGCCGTAACCCATGCCGAGCGAGCCGTCTATCATTTCAGCCGCAAAACCGAGAAGAATGTAAATGATGATTTGAGCCGTGAACATTTAAACTCCTGAAAAACTTAAGCTTTTTTTACGCTTCCGATCTTTTTGCAGCCTTCTATGATCATCAAAACAGCGAGAACGACAAGAACGACGGCAACAGTTCCGAGGAAGTAGTTGGGAGCAGTTACAAAGTATTTCCAGATCATCCAGCAGAGCGCGAAAATCGTCATGGCAAGCATGAAAATCGTCGCCCAGAGCGTATATCTGATCGGTTTATTCTTCGAATAGAAGTAAGCCGTGAGAATGATGAAGACAAGTGCCGCAACAAGCTGGTTCGCCGCGCCGAAAAGAGGCCATACGCTTGCCCATGAATCGGTGATACCGAGCAGGAACGCCGGAATTATAGCGACTATCGTGTAGAAATACTTGTTCTGAAGTTTCGCCGGAAGTTTGTCGCCGATCATCTCGTTCGTGAGGAATCTCGCAAGTCTGACACTTGTGTCGAGAGTCGTCATGATGAAGACGTTGACGATAGTAACGCCGATGACAGGACCGACTTCACTGTTGAAAATAAAGGATGTAAGTCTGCCGAAACCTTTCCCGTAAACAGTGAGCGGACCGCCTGATTTAAAAATGTTCTGAAGCTGGCCGTCTCCGGTTCCCCATGTCAGAGCAGCGCCTGCGATGATGACGCAGACTATGCCGATTATAGTTTCCATGAGCATTCCGCCGAAACCGACGAACATCGCGTCTTTCTCCTTGTCAAGCTGTTTGGAAGTCGTTCCCGAAGCGATGATGCTGTGGAAACCGGAAACAGCGCCGCATGCAATGATTATGAAAAGGAACGGAACGAGCGGTCCCTGAGCTGAATCTTTGAATGTTTCTTCAATAATAAAAGGAGCGTTCATGTCGGGATGAACTACAAAGATCCCGATAAACGCCAGTGTTATGCCGATGATGAGGACCCAGCTTGAAATGTAGTCGCGCGGCTGGAGAAGGATCCAGACCGGTGTTACCGAAGCAACGACTCCGTAGATCATAAGAAGCGTGAACCAGATCTGATAAGCGGTCTTTTCCGTGCCGACCGTGATCGGGAACTTGAAGCCGAGCCAGATAAGGAAAATCAGTCCGGCGATCGCGATTATCGTGTTTGCCCAGAGCGGGAGCCATCTGTTTTTATTGATGACACCGAAAAGCATTGCAAGAGGAATGAGCGCGAAAGTCGGGATCACAAGTTCAGCTTTTTTGATAAGCGCTACAGCCGCCATGTTGCCGAAAACCGCGATAACAAGGACGATAGTGAGCCATACAAAAACCAGAAAGAGGAATTTTGCCCGCTTTGAAACATATTTTTCAGCATTATCGGGAATACTTACTCCCTGATGGCGAACTGAGATCATAAGTGAAAGATAATCGTGGACCGCACCGATGAAAACACCTGCGACAAGCAGCCATATCGCGGCAGGACCCCAGCCGAAGAATACTACGGCCGTTATCGGACCGACGATCGGACCTGCGCCTGCGATCGAGGAAAAGTGATGTCCGAAAAGGACGATCGAAGGAGCCGGATAAAAATCGACACCGTCATTCATGGCATGCGACGGAGTCGGATTCTCGTCGACCGGATCGATCAGTTTCTTTTTAATGATGCCGTTGCCGTACCAGAAGTAGGCGACAACGACCCACAAAAGCGAAAAAACAAGAATGTAGATACTGTTCATTTTTCACCTCGAAAAACAAAAAAACCGCGTGATTTTACTCTGAATCGAATTGATTTCAAATTGTTTGACCGTGCCGTCGTTTTTATCGGTCGCGCCGCCGTTTGATCGGTCGCGCCGTCGTGATTACGGAATCCCGTGATCCCGTTATTCCGGCAGGATCCCCGGCGCGTCAGGATTTCCTTTTTGTCTTTTTCTCAGTTTTTCCGAGTCTGTCGAGCAGAAAAAGCCCGATGACGATATAGACGAGCCAGATGAACCAGTTGCCGAATCTCTGATATACGGTATCGACTTTATAAAGCGGGACTTTGCGGTTTATCGTCGTTCTTTCGAGGAATCTCGCAGCGTCTTCGATCGTCCCGTCGGGAAGGATCACTTCACTGATACCGACATTAGCGCTGCGGACGATCGTTCTGCCGGTCTCGACCGCGCGGAAAGGATAGAACATCCCGTGCTGGAAGGTCTCGCTCGAATTGCCGAACCACGCGTCGTTGCTGATGTTGACTAAGATCTCAGCCCCGTTTTCAACAAAACCTGCCACATTTTCGCTGAAAGTCCCGTCGTAGCAGATGAGTATCGACGCTTTGAAAGTGCCGTAATCATAAACCGTGTATTCTGTGCCGCGGACAAAATCACCAAGATTGCCCGGAACAAGTATCGAAAGGCCGATCGAGCGGAGGAATTCGCTGTAAGGGAGGTATTCTCCGAAAGGCGCGAGTTTGATCTTTTTGTAGATCTTACGGATCTTTCCGTCCTGAATGAAGCCTGCGGCATTGAAAAAACTGAGTTCGGAGCGGTCGACCATATCCATTCCGACTATCTGGTTCGGAAAGTTGTATGCCCGCGCAAAGTAGCGGTCCATGACATAGTCAAAATCTTCAAAACCGGTCGGGATCCTGAGCGGCATCGCGGCTTCGTGCCATACAACAAGATCGGTATCGCGGTCGAACGTGTTGAGCTGGTCAATAAAAACACCGAGCATTTCAAATACCGTATCTTCCTTCGCATTGATATCGTACTGGTTTATCGCAGGCTGCATAAGGCCGATCTTTATCTCTTTCGCAGGGATTTCAGACCTGAACGAGATCATCTTGTAAGCCGAATAGGAAAAAAGAAGCGTCAGCACGACTGCAAGAACGATCCCCTCCTTTCTGCTGTGTTTCCCGCGGACCAGCGTGTAGAGATAAAGCGAGATCCATGCGATCATGAACGAAATTATGTAGACTGAACCTAAAGAAGCCCACTGCAGGACGACCTTGTTCGAATACTGCGAGTGTCCTAGCGCCGCCCAGAAGAAATCGACCGGGAAAAAAGTCCTTAAGAATTCGACCCCGAGCCACAGAGCCGCAATGAACCACGGTTTCAGCGGAAGCGGTGAGCCTTCAGGCGCGGTTATCAGATCGGTAAAATCGGAAGTTTTCTCACTTTTTCCGGCAAAAAAACGGCACAGGAGCCAGAAGACAAGCCAGTAAGTCCCGAGTATCAGGAACATGAGGATCAGCGCAAGGACACCTTCGAGAGCGCCGAGACCGCCGTAGATATGGAGCGAATAAAAGATCCAGTAAAAAACAAAGGCGTTTGCCGGCATCGTCACCGCATAGACCGCAAGTATCTGCTTTTTAAGTGTCCTGAACGAGCCGACTACATAGAAAAAAAGCGGCATGACCGGAAAGATCAGAGCCCAGCCTAAAAATTCGTGGATAAAAACGGGCTCCGTCCCGCCCGGGACAACAAAAGGAAAACTGAATGCAAAACAGAAAACGAAAAGAAGCGACGCTGCGAGGAGTTTGATCTTGTCAGGCATGGTTATTCTTCACCGCGCCCTTTCCACTGCGGACAAAGCTGTTTCATCACGACATTTTCAGCACTCCGCATCTCTTCGCGCTCCTTTTTTTTGTGATGGTCGAAACCGAGAAGATGGAGGATCCCGTGGACGACCATGAAGATCATCTCTTCGTCAAAGGTCGTTCCGTATTTTTCGGCGTGAGCAGCAACGACATCAGTGCAGATGAAGATATCTCCGAGAAGAAACGGCGCGTATTCAGCACCTTCACCTTCTGCAAAAGCGAATGAAATGACATCCGTCGACCGGTCTATGTGCCTGTAACCGCTGTTTATCTCACGGATCCTGGCTTCATCGACAAAAATTACCGAGACTTCATAAGGATCTGTCGTTTTGAGACCTTTGCAGCCCAATGCGAGACGTATCGCCTTGCGCATCGCAGCCTTCAGTTCACCGGGTGCATATCCGCACTCTGAAAAAAACGCCGTTCTCATCTGCTCTCCTGCTCAGGCACTTCGGCCGATGCGACAGGAGACTGATCTTTTGCCTTCTCCTGCGGATATTTGACTCTGCCGTGGTAGATCCCCGAAAATGTATTGACTAAAGAATCTTCGATTATCTGGAGGTCTTTTGTCGTTATGTTGCACTTCACGAACTGATTTTCCCTGATCTTTCCAGCAATGATCTCCTGCACCCTTGTCTTAATGCCGTTTTCAGTCTTTTTATCCATCGAGCGCACTGCCGCCTCGCAACTGTCGGCGATCATAAGAAGCGCGGTTTCTTTCGACTGCGGCGAAGGTCCTGCATACTTGAATTCGGCTTCCGAAACATTCGGATCGAGTTCTTTTGCCTTTTTGTAGAAGTATCCCACCAGAGTCGTGCCGTGATGCTCGACTATCGCCGATTCGATCTCTTCTCCGAGATGGTATTTTTTGGCAAGTTCGAGACCGTATTTGACATGGTTCGTGATGATCCTCGCCGACATCGTCGGTCTGTAGCTGTCGTGCGCATTCTTTCTGTCGCGCTGGTTCTCGGTGAAATATTCGGGACGCTCAAGTTTTCCGATGTCGTGGAAATAGGCCATGACCTTGCATTTGAGCGGGTTGAGCTTCAGTTCACGCGCCGCGACTTCGACCAGGGACGCCACTGTGAGCGAGTGCTGGTAAGTTCCGTTCGCATAGACCGACATCTGCTTGATAAGTTCGTTGCTCATCGTCGAATAGCCGACATATTTGATGTTCGTGACATAATCGAGAGTCGATTCGAAAACAGGGATCATTATCGTGAGCAGACCGCCGGAGAGCATCGCCGAAACCAAAGCGCAGACTATCGCGCCGAAAACATGGATCCCGCTATGGTTCAAAGCGGAATCAAGCATCGCTATTATCAGTGCGAGCCCCATTGAAACGAACGAAAATTTGAAAGTGTGCCACATTATCTGGCCTGACGACTCGACATGGAAAATAATAAACATGAAAAGGAGCGATCCGAAGAGGTAGAATACCGGAATGAAGTAGTTTTCCGGGAAGAGCATCGTCAGCGCAGCTGCGAGGACAAAGAGGAAGAAACACGCTGTCTCCGTGTTGATGAGGACCCTCACCGCGGCGACGAAGAAAGGCAGCGGGAAAAAGAAGTATACCGCCCTGTTGTCGTATGCGACTTCCTGGATCCACGGCATCGCATAGCGCAGAAGGAAAAGTGCCGTGAACATGAGCGAAGTCATGAGCATAAGGTCTTTGTTGCGGTATTTGAATTTGCCTATCGAACGGGTGAAAACAAGGAAAACTATCGAAATAAAGATCGCGATGTAGAAAAAATTCCCGAGGAAAAAGAACTCGCCGGAAATATTTTCGGACTGCTCCTGCATGACCTTGAAGACTTCGATGTCGTTTTTCGTGATCACTGACTTGGATGAGATGACACGTTCGCCTCTCGATATCTTCCGCTCAGACTTGGGAGCGTTGTTTTTTGCCTCGATCTTGTTGAACTCGGTGGTCTCGGCATTATAAAAAATCGAGTCCTTCATCGTCCAGCTGCCGACCTCGGCGACTATCTCGAAACCGCGCGGCGTAAAATCGGACATGTTGAGTTTGTCCTTGGTGTGGAGGATCTCCGCTTTCAGGGCAACGGAAGAGATTATCTTTCCAGTCTGGATAAAAAACGAGTTGATCTTCATCGCCTGATTAGGATCATTCTGGCTTTCCTGCAGGTAGGAGTCCTTTTTCCTCACGACGATATGTTTCGGGACATAGTCGGCAGGGATCCCTTCGCGCAGGATGTAGTAGTCGTTCTGGTTGAAATAGTCCGATATTTCCGCTATAGCCTCCGGTATACGCGCCGGAAAGATATTTTCAGCAAGTTCGCGGAAGACATAGTTCGAAAGCGGTGTGCCGATTATCCGCTCGAAATCTCCCCGTTTTTTCATAAAAACAGCAGGAAGACCGGTCTTGAACTCCCTGAGATCGCTGTTGCTGCCTGAAGCTATGACATAATCGGCGAGGATCTCGTGGAATTCCGGCGGGAACGGGAGATTTTTCGCAACTATAGTCTCCTTTATATTCTCTTTTGCCGCTTCGCGCATCATCCTGAAAGCTTCGCTCAAAGCCTCGAGATTCTTCTTCTGATCGACAAAATCGTAGGTGTTCGGGACATCGTTCTGAGCCCTTTCCTGATTTTTCGCAGTCTCTTCCTCGTTGATTATAGTGTAGTCCTTGTCGGCGATTATCGAGTGGTCTATCGTGTGCCCGATGTTCTTTTCGTCCACAGGGTAGCTTTCCTTTCCCGAATCGGGGATCAGTATCCAGGCCAGAAGAAGCGCGAACAGGAAAAATATCACAGAGCGCGATTTTGTGTCGCTTTTTCTCAGCCAGCTGATGTATTTTTCTGAAAATTCATCGAACCTTTCGAGCGTAACGACATAATAGAGGATCGATGAAAATACGAACCAGACCATAAACTGTGGCGAAGAGTCCCGTTTTTTGCGCCATGAATCGTAGATCTTAAACGGCTTTTCGAACTTGCTGAAACGCCAGCGGAAAATATCCTCATCTTCGTTTTCAGATGTTTTTTCAATAATGAATTTCAGCTTTTTAAACTCTTTTACGAGCCTGACATTCAGCTTGTCGTTCGTCTCTTTTAAACTTTCCATTTTTCTCCGCGGACAAAAAACGGCGCATTATGAACCAAAAAGCCTTTCAAGTCAAAAATTGCGGCGGAGTCCCTTCTTGTCTTTTTCTTACTTTTCAATAGAATACTGAGTTTTTTAGTGGAGGTCCTTATGAAAAAATTATCTTTGATCCTTGTTTTTATCATGATTTTCGCTGTCGCATGCAGCAAATCGAAAAAATCCTCTCCCTGCGACGGTGAGACATGCAGCGGACACGGAGTATGCGATGATGCAAGCGGCAGAGCAGTCTGTATGTGCGATGACGGCTATGTTCCGAGCGGAATGCTCGAGTGCGTTCCCTCCGATCCCGCGGATGATTCCTGCGCCGGTATCGAGTGTGACGAATGGGAATACTGCGCTAACGGCACATGCCATGTCAAATCAGGCAGATGTTCCGAAAATTCGGACTGTCAGAGCAACAAATGCAATATGGAAACCCACACCTGCGAATACACCGGTCCGTGCGAAGGCGTGACCTGCAACAACCACGGCGAATGCAAAGAGGGTTCCGGCTACGGAAGCGGTTACGACAGCGGAAGCTCATATCAGAGCGGCGGGATCTACTGCGACTGCGAGGATGGTTACAGGCCTGAAAACGTCGGCGAAACTCCAACATGCGTAAACGAGAACTGCTCGCTTGAATGCGGAGACAACTCATACTGCGACATCGACGGCAGCGGAAACGAATACTGCAAATGCATCGACGGCTTCAACAAAGACGAAAACGGCGACTGCGTTGAAGGTCCCAAACCTGAAACATGCGACCTTGACTGCGGTTTCGGAAGCTGCGTCAACGAAGGCGGAAACAAACAATGCAGCTGCCCCGAAGGCTACCTCAACGAAAACGGCGACAAGACAAAAGCGTGCATCGAGAACAAATGCAGGAACGTCACCTGCGAAGAGTGGGAAGAATGCTCTCAGGCTGACGGAGACTGCATCGTCGTTTACCCGAACTGCAACAATGACGACGACTGCCACAGCGGCGAAGTATGCGACCTTGCTGACCACGAATGCGTTGAAGACAAATGCGAAAGCGTAAGCTGCGGAAACGGCGGCGTATGCACTGTCGAAGGCGGAAACGCGGTATGCAACTGCCCGCACGGTTTCTATGACAGCAACGCAACATGCACGGCGATAACTTCCCAGATACCCGGCTGGGTCGGAGTCCAGTGGCCTTTCACGATCGATAGGAATCAGGGCGACACTGAATCCGATATGGTCTACGGCAGGATTTACGTCGAAGGGATCACAGGCTGTCCGCTCTCAAGCCATCCGCAGCAAAGCAGCTGGAAGGCACAGCTGGGCTACAAAAAAGGCAGCGGCAGTGCGGAATATCCGGTCATCGCAGGAAGCTGGACTTGGATCGATGCGAACTTCAACTCGGGTTACGACTGCGCAGACGGCAACCAGAACCACGAATACATGATCCCCTTCCCGACAGACAAAGCCGGCAGCTTCATCTATATTTTCAGGTTCTCGCTTGATAACGGCGCAACATGGTGGTACGGCGACAAAGGTATCGGCCCTGACAACAACAATCAGCCGGGACCGAGATTCATAGAATCGGCGACGAACTATCCCGGAAAGGCGAATATCGAAGCTATCCCCGAGACTCTGCTTACCCTCGACAGCCATGAAAAAACGGCTGATTCCTATACTTTCACCCTTTCATACCACGGTTCTGCTGCGATCGACTTCGCCGCTTCGACAATCACTCTAAACGGTGTGAAAACAACTGATTACACTTACGACGAGGCGACAAAGACTTTCACCGTTTCGCAAACAGGACTTGAACCGAACAAATACAGCTGGCTCTTCAGACTTGTCGATGAAAACGGCGAGAAGATCGAGCCTTTCTTCGTTCCGCTCTGGATCGGCGCCGGTGTTGACTTCGCCGATTTCGGATGGCGTGACGCATTCGTATATCAGATCATGACAGACCGCTTCTTAAACGGCAAAACGGGCAACGATGTTCCCGCAAGCGAATTTCCGCATGTAACGGAAGACCTTGAAAAGTGGAAAGGCGGAGATTTCGCAGGCATAATCAAAAAGATCGACGACAACTACTTCTCCGATATGGGTGTCAACGCGATCTGGATAAGCACTCCTGTCCTCAATCCTCACTACGAAAGCAAAGGCGGCACTTCATCATCACAGAACAATGTCTACTTCACGAGCTACCACGCTTACCATCCGCTTGCGACGGGATATTCCTTCGACAACGACTACGGATTTGACAACGAAGGTGTCGATGACGCTTTCGGAACGGTCGCAGAACTCCGCGAACTCGTTGAAAAGGCTCACAAGAAAGGGATCAGGGTCATTCCTGATTTCGTCGTAAACCACGTTTACATAGACGCTCCGCTCTATCAGCAGCATAAAAACGACGGCTGGTTCTATTCCGAAAACTCCTGCGCGGATCAGGGCTGGGCTGACCATGTCATCAAAAACTGCTGGTTCACGCCTTACATGCCCGATTTCAACTACAACAACGCCGAGGCGAGAAAGGCTGTAATAAACCACGCGCTCTGGCTCATCGAGAACTTCAACCTTGACGGCTTCCGCGCAGACGCTCTAAAGCACATCGACGATATTTTCGTAAAGGAGCTCAGGCAGGCGATAAAAGCAAAAATCGAAACGACTGTTGAGAACCACGACCTGCCAGACGAAGCCGAGATCTTCTACATGGTCGGAGAATCTCTGGGCGGTGAATGGCCGCGCTATCACACCCGCCCCGACATGGTCCAGGGTCAGGTCAACGAGCAGTTCTACTACAAAGCAAAAGACATAATCCTGCACGGCAGCAGCTACTCGTCTCTTGCATACGAGATCACCGAAGCTTGGGACAAAGCTTACCTCACCTCAAAACCTGCTCAGGGCGGCTCTGGCGGTTTCCCGGGCGCAGTAATGGGCAACTTCTTCGGCAACCACGATCAGGACAGGGCTCTGACCGAGTGCAACGGCAACTACACTCTGCTCAAACACGCGCAGACATTCCTTCTCACTTCCCCGATCAACATCCCGATGCTCTATCAGGGCGACGATATCGGCATGACAGGCAGGGCTGAGAACGGTTTCGACGGCGGAAGACGCGCAGTCATGAAGTTCACAGGGCTTTCAGGCAACGAACAGGCTGCTCTGGATCACGTCAAAAAGCTCGGTAAATTCAGAAAGTCACATCCTGCCTTGAGATACGGAAAACGTGAAAACTGCTCGAGTTCCGACAATGCTTGGGTCTACAAACTCACCTACGAAGGCAAAACCGTAATCGTCGGCATAAACAAAGGAGGCTCGGCATACAACGCGACATGCAGCGGAGTCAGCGGCTCGTTCACTTCCTACGACGGCTCGAACGTCAATGTTTCAAACGGCAGCGTAACAGTTCCGGCACAGGGAAGTTTAGTAATCGGAAACTAGTTTTGAGGAAAAAATGAGATCGAAAATTTTTGTAGCGCTCGATGTCGAGACCAAAGCGAAAGCCCTTGAAATAGTAGGTGATCTTAAAGGTTTAGGAGCGTGCTTCAAAATCGGCAAGCAGCTTTTCACTTCGACAGGCCCTGAACTTGTCCGCGAGATCGTCGGCATGGGCGAAGATGTTTTTTTAGACCTCAAATACCACGACATTCCGAACACCGTCGCAAAGGCAGGTGTTGCGGCGGCAGAGCTAGGAGTCAAGATATTCAACGTCCACGCTTCGGGCGGAAGAAAAATGATGGAAGCGGTCAGAGAAGAAATGAACAAGCTCAAAGACCCGCCTCTCGTGCTTGCCGTCACGATTCTGACAAGCCTCGGTGAAGAGGACATCCGCGAAGTCGGCTTTGACCGCACGATACCGGAGCAGATAGCGCGCCTTGCAAAACTGGCGAAGGATTCGGGAATGGACGGAGTTGTCGCAAGTCCGCTTGAAATCGAACTTATCAGGGAAACCTGCGGGCCTGATTTCAAGATCCTCACCCCAGGGATCCGCCCCGCTTTTGCCGCCGTCAACGACCAGAAGCGCATCGCGACTCCGGCGGAAGCTCTCCGCAAAGGTGCAGATTATCTCGTTATCGGCCGCCCGATCACCGCTGCGGAAGACCGCAGAGAGGCATTCCTCAAAATTTTGGAAGAGTGCAGAAACGCCTGAAACTGACTGCCGGAGGTAAAAAATGAAAACTTTTCTCTTCTCTGCTTTTATGCTTCTTTTATGTCTGACCGAAGTTTCGTGCGGCGGCGCTGAAAGCTACAAGACTCCGTTAGTCTATCCTTCCGATGTAGTGCAGAGCGAGTGCAGGCAGGAAGGAGATGCCGAAGAAAGCTATGATGTGTCGGTATCCGGCAAAGACATAATCGTCCGCCATCATAACATCCAGGCGCCGAAAAACACGACGATGGGGATAGTTGACCGCGAAGGCAACTATTCATACGAGAACAAGTACAACTACTTCTATCTTGAGGCCGGAGAACGCTTCATCTCGTTCCAGGAGGCTTTCCGCTACTCCTCTTCCGAAGAGACATGCTACTACGATCTGGCAACAAGAGTGACCCACATCAGCGGCGGGATATACGATTTTATGATCTTCAACGATAAAAACGAACTCGTCTACTCAAAAGAGGTGCGCATAAGATGAAAGAGAGCAAGATCATCGTGCTGAAATTCGGCGGTTCCTCGCTCAAAGACAACGACTGCATAAAAAAAGTCATCGACATAATCACAAGCCGCATAAACAGCGGTTACAAGACTGTCGTCGTTGTTTCGGCGAGGGGAAAAACAACGGAGTCTCTGCTCAAATCGGCGGCGGAATTCGCACCTGACGGAAATCCGCGTGAAGTCGACATGCTTCTCACAGCAGGAGAAAGAGCAAGTGCGGCGATAGTTGCAATGGCCCTGGCTTCAAAAGGATTTCCATCCATCTCGCTCACCGGTTCGCAGGCAGGGATAATCACCGACGACCACCACACTAACGCACGGATCATCGAGATCCGCCCGAGCCGTGTCCTGAATTCGCTTTCGGAAGGAAAGACCGTTGTCGTATGCGGGTTTCAGGGCGTCAGCTTCAAAAAGGAGATAACCACTTTGGGGCGCGGCGGCTCCGACACCACCGCAGTTGCCTTGGCTGCAGCTCTCGATGCGGAAAGATGCGAGATATTCAGTGATATCGACGGCGTTTACGATGCGGATCCGTCGATCCTTCCTTACGCTGAAAAACTCGACTCCCTGACCTACCCCGAAATGCAGGAACTTTCAGAGGCAGGGGCAAAAGTCCTTCACTCGAGGGCTGTCGAATTTGCAAAAGCGCACAACATCGCAATTTACTGCAAAAGCACTTTCGAGCCGGAAAATCCGGGAACTGTCATCCACGGTTTCGAAAACAGGGGAAAAATCAGGAAGACCGCCGTCGCCTACGAAAAAAACGTTCTGCTCTTCCACACTTACGAGCCTGAATCGGAGAATCTCTCCACAATAGCAAACGTCCTTTCCTTCTGCGATGAAAAAAATATCTCCGTAAAGCAGATCTCTTTCCACCGCGGCTACAAAAACAGCATGACAGGAAGTTTCATCATCTCGAAGAAGGAAAACTATTCCATAGATTCTTTTCTATCTGAGATAAAGGCGAAATTCAGCAGTTCAGTCGAAGTTTTCGACGGCCTTTCGACTGTCTCGATAATCGGAGACGGGATCACCGACAAACCCGACATCCTGCTTGAGATAACCTCGCTTTTCAGAAAAAACGACATCCGCATAGCGGGATTCCACACAAGTTCATTCAGGATAAGCCTTCTTGTGCAGACCGATCTTTTTGAAAAGGCACTTGCTCTTCTGCACAAATATTCAAAAGAAAGCGATTGATTCAATCAAGTTATAAAACCGTGATCACGTCATCACGGCAAGATCTCCGCCTCGACTGAATCAAGCATCAGGCAGGAGTTCCCGCTTTTGGGAACGATCTTGAAAACGTGGTTTCCTTTCGAAAAGCGGTGTCTCACCGGGAAGACCCGTCTTTCCTGGAACTGCGATCTTGTCTGGAAAGTTCCTGCATCCTCACCGTCAATAAAGAGTGTCGCGTCCGTTCCGCATTTGTCCGCGACATAAAAGAGATCGAATTCATACTCCCCTTCTTCGATTATCGGATGCGTGAAGTCATAGTAGCTTTTTTCGGTCAGCCCGTCGAACCGCATCGCGAAGACCGCTTCGTTCGAAGCAAAGACCGAAAGTTCCTTCACCGGATAGAATTTTTTGTCCTCCTCTTCGCTCATCGAGAAGTTCACGCCGTAATCAGGCTCTCCGGTCACAGGCAGACGTTTGTTCTCAAATTCGAAGACCATTTTGCCGCGTGTCGCCTCAAAAAGCGGTGTGACCGAAGTTTTATCCTCAAGTTTCGGGTAGTAGTCGATGAGATACGCGCCGTCGAACTGCCTTTTATCCATGAAATAGGCTGCAGCAAAGAAGTTTTCTTCGCCGAGATCGAGCAGGATCAGATTTCCCCGGTCATCATAAGGCGGCCTCTTCATCAGATTCAGAAAAACACTCCCGTAAGCCGCCGGGACGAACACCACGCTGTTTTCGATCCCTTCACGCTCTATCGCCCGCTCCACTTCCCTGTCGGTCGACCAGAAGGCATCGGAAAAACTGCTGAGAAAAGCGGGCATGATCGTTGTGGCAAGAAAAAGGAATATCGCCGTCGGAAGCGCTATAATAAACGGTCTGAGCCACTTGCCGGCCGATTCAGCCATCGAGAAGAACGCGAATCCGCTCGGAATGAGGAGAAGAGACGCCACTTCGGAAAAATATCTCGGCCCGAAAAGGTTCCCTGAAAGATAGAAAAAGAAGTATCCGACGAAAAATATCAAGAAAAATACTGACATTTCAAGACTTTTCCTGAACGAATAGAAAAACGACGCCATCAGGAACACGAAGATGAGCGGATGCCCCACCAGATTAAAGTTGAGCAGAGTGAGCCTTGCAAAAGAGACCCAGAACGCATACTGCGGAGTGAGCCCCTCGGCCGGCAGGAAGTCGCCTTCGGTATTGGGGCATCCCTTTCCGAAGCCCATTCTGTGGCAGAATTTATAAGGTTCGCGGATGAAAAAATAGACATCCTGCGGGAAAAGCATCGGATTTCCCGTATAGAACCAGTTGTAGAACATGAGCAGAAAGCCGATAAAAATGAACGGAAGCGTGAAGAAGACCGCACTTCTGAACTTCATTTTTCTCGAGAACATGAGGATAAGCACGCCGATATAGACAAAAAAGGCGTTCTGCGGACGGATAAAAAGCGTCCACGCACTCGCGAGTCCCGCCAGAATGAGGAAGGACTTTCTGTTTTCCGACACCATCACAAGATAGATAGTGAGCAGCGTGAGCATCAGGTTCAGCGGGTGGGTCATGTAGGAAGCACCCATAAAAAGGTAGAAAGAGCTGAAAAGAGCAAAGAACATAGCAAAAAACGAAGTACGCGCGTTGAATTGTCTGTCAGCTATTTTTCCCAGTAAAAACACGGCGATGCCATTGCAAAGCGGAGTGAAGAACTGCGATATCCCGAGCAGTTCAAACGGGGCGATAAGTATCGAGAATCCAGGAAGGAAAAGTGAGAAAAACCGCCCGTTTATATGAACGTTGAAAGTGTTCTGATAGTATTCGTAAAGTTCACTTTCGGGAAGATGGAACGTCCCGGTCTCGAGAAAAACGCGCGCCGTCCACAAAAAATGCGACGCATCGATGACATGCGGGATCGAATCAAAGACGAACACCGCGATGAGAGCCGGAAAAAGAAATCCGAGAAAAGGAAATATCAGATAGCGTTTTTCAACAATAAAATCAAAGACTTTCAGCGACCTGCCGCATGCGGGCCCTGCAAGAAGGAAAAAAACGGCCGCCGAAACGATAAAGATCATGTGGAAACGGGGATAGAAAGCGGTGAACACAGTCCAGAACTTTCCGCGCGTCCCCCAGAAAAAAAACATGAGGAGAAAGAGGAGTGCAGGAAAAACAGCAAGGATCTTCTTATTTTTCATTCCGCAAAAACACCTTTGATCTCAAACCCCATCTCTACTGCAGCTTTGACGACGCCGCTCTCAGCCATCTCCTTTTTCCGCCGTTCGATATCCTCCATCCGGCGGAGCTCGTTCTCGGTGAATATCGATGAGTTCCCGCCCTTTTCAAAGCTGACAGAAAGCTTCTTGCGCCCTTTTGTAAAGCTGTCGAACAATGATGTCAGACGCTTTGAGAACTCATCTCCGTTATCTGAATCGAGAGTCGTATTTATCGTGACCGAGACACTTGCAGCGTCCTCGCGGTAAGGCAGGCTCATCAGTCTGCCGTATAAAAACATATCGCTTTTTTTGAAAGTTCCGGCGAAATCGCGCCAAAGACCGTCTTCAGAACCGTTTTCGGAAGTTTCGGCCGCGGCTTTCTCGTTTTTTTCAGGCATTTCAGCCGGTTTTTGAGGGATCTCAGGCTGTTTCGGGGCGGTTTTCACAGGTCCATCAGTTTTTTTTTCAGCAACCTGCCCGTTCTGGGGCAGCGCCGTGACCGCCGATGAGATATTTTTCGCAAAAGATTTGAAATCGCTCATCGTCGGGAAGGAACACGCCGTGATGACCGCGACTTCAAAAAGCATGAGATCGAAATCGGAACTTTTTATCCCTTCGTATTCACCGTTCCAGAAGCGGAAAAGCCGCGTCCAGTCAGGTGTCGAAGCAAGCTGAGAGCACTCTTCCATCCATTTTATCTCTTCAGCCGGGGCTTCGATGAAGCTGCCGTCCCCGAGCTCGCTGAAAAGAAGTATCCCGTGCAGCAGCGAAAGGATGTCGCGCGCCGCCTTTTTTATCGATTTTCCGCTTTTGTAGATCTCTCTCGCAAAAGTTACGGCCGCCGTCGGATCGTGCTTCGCGATAGATTCGATTATCCCGCGGAGCTGCTCTTTGTCGGAGGCGCCGAGACTCATCGCGATCTCTTTTTCGGTCACCTTTCCGCCGCCGAAAGTGACGAGCTGCTCAAGGATAGTCTGGCTGTCGCGCATGCTCCCCTCGCCTTCGCGGGCGATATCGTAGAGCGCATCCTTCTCATATTCGCGATGCTCGGCGTCCAGGATCTTTGCAAGCTGATTGACCACATCGTCCACCGAAAGACGCTTGAGATCGTATCTCTGGCAGCGGCTGAGAACAGTAGTCGGGATCTTCTGCGGATCTGTCGTCGCAAGGATGAAGACACTGTGCGCCGGCGGCTCTTCAAGCGTCTTGAGAAGCGCGTTGAAAGCCGATTTGCTCAGCATGTGGACTTCGTCGATGATATAGACTTTGAATTTCGATTTTATCGGTGAATAGGAAATATTCTCCTTGATGTCGCGGACATCGTCGACAGAGTTGTTCGAAGCTCCGTCGATCTCGACGACGTCGGGACTCTTTCCTTCAGAGATCTCCATGCAGCACTCGCACTTGTTGCACGGCTCCCCGTCAGGCTGAAGATCGGTGCAGTTGAGAGCCTTTACCAGGATCCTCGCCAGAGTCGTCTTGCCAGTCCCTCGGATACCGGTGAAAAGGTAGACAGGCGCTGTTCTTTTATTAAGGATCGCGTATTTTAAAGTCGAAGTGACATGATCCTGTCCGACGACCTCGTCGAAACGCTGCGGACGCCACTTCCTTGCAACAACCTGATAAGCCATATTCACCTCCCAAAAGCGCAGAATTATACAGATTAAAAAAAAGAATGCAAACCTCTCGGGCGCACAGAATATCTTATCGTAATATCGTAATCACGTGATTACGTAATAACGACGGCGCGCAACGGAATAACAATAGCGGTGAAAAAAACCAGCTTAAGCCAGGAATTCCTTTTCGATCACGTTTATAGCTTTTATCTTCTGCTCAGCGCTCGCATGCTGGTAGATCTCGTGCACCATGGCCGACCTGTGACCGACAAGTTCCATCACGACATTCATCGGAATACCGTTCGCCGCGCATAGCGAGACAAAACTGTGTCTGAAACTGTGGAATCCGTAGACTGTGCTTTTTCTTGTAACACCGTCTCTCACTATCATCGTCTCGATCCCCGCTTTCTGAAAAAACGCCTGGACCGTCAGCGAGAGCGATGCCGGGTTCGTCATATATTTTTCCGCCATCACGGGCAGGACATAGATCTCATCCTTTTGCAAGAGCGCCTTCAGGCGCAGAAGTTCGCTCCTGAGCCCACCCAGAAGCGGGATCTCCACATTTTTTCTGAGTTTTTTCGTTTTGTTCGGAAGCCTCGAAATGACGGAGTTCTCAAAATCGATCTCGTCCCACTTCAAAGTCGCCGCATCTCCGAGCCTGAGCCCGGTATAAAGCCCGATCATGCAGAGAGTGCGCATCTCGCCCTCCGCGATCCTGAAAATCGCATCGATCTGGCTTTTCGAGAAAGGACGTTTCGAAATATGCCCCTCCGTCATCTTGTCGACCTGATGCCACACGTTTTTCCGAAGTCCGGCCTCTTCGGCCAAAGCGGAAAAAATCGTTCTGAATTTCGTGATCCTTTCGTTGTAGGTCCGCTCCGTGATCCCCTTCTCCCACTCAGAATAGAGATACTTTTCGGCCATAGCCCGCGTTATATCGCTCAGATACTTCGCCTCAGGATAGTTTTTGCGGATGAACTCAGTGAATTTCTCCCACAGACTCTGATAGACAACGTAACTCCTCTTCGAAATGCTCCGTTTCCGCGGTTTTTTGCTGAAAAGTCCGAATGTCTCCTCAAGCGTGACATTCTTCACGATGATACTGTTTAATTCCTCGATCGAACGTTTCAGCGCCTCATCTCTCTCTTCAGGTGACATCAATCCCAACATCTTGATCGCTTTTTCGAGATAGAAGTAATAATTCAGATTCAATTTCAGTTCCATGCACCTTTCTTCAGCTCTTTTGGCAGCGTCTTTCAGATTACTCATCCTCGTAGATTCAACGATACGTTTTCCATTTAGCATAATTTGGAAATAGTAATTCCTGCTGCCGGTTTTCTTGAACAACCGTACCACGTTTTCATTCTCCTTCTGATTCAAATTCAAGTATGTCATTGCACCAAATCTTACACCACAAAAGAAATTATCTCCCTATTCTAATGGACAAAAGAACAAAAATCAAAATATTTTTAGCAGATTGTTCCAAAAAAAAATTTTTTTCGATACTGTTGGCAATACAGGAACTTGTGTGGTCACGATCGGAGCAAACGAGGTATGCGATGACGGAGCCAACAACGGCCACTACAAATCCTCAGGCACGACGTCTTACTGCAAAAATGACTGTTCCGGCAGGATCGCAGGCGGCACTGAATATTTCTGTGGTGACAAAATCGTTCAGCTCAAACAGGGTGATGACAGATGCTATGACTCGCAGTGCAAGTATGCAATCCCGGCAAATTATCCTGGTGCGATAATCACCGATCTCACTGCATCGGAGCAGTGCGACAGCGCCGATGTCAGCACGGATCATTTGTGTGACATCTACATGGAACTGAATGGCAAATCAATTGCTCCCGCTAAGTCTGGAAGCAGATATTACAACAGCGGTTCAATCAGCTGCAACGCCTGCAAGATCTCTACATCAGATAACCCGTGCGGCTACTGCGGCGACGGTGTTTATCAGAGCGGTAAAGAAACCTGCGAGAATACTGCGGCAGGCATTCAATACGGAGCAGCATCAACCGATGTTTTTGATCAAAAAGATTTTACCTATTCCAGCACATCATCGGGAAATTGGACTGTCAAAATCAGCGGTATTTACAAAATACAGATCGAAGGCGGTAAAGGAGGTCAAGGCGGTAATGGCAGAGCAGGAGAGTACTCTGACCAGGAGACTGGTTCTGTCGGAAGCAGTGGATCTGTTGTAGCACGTCAGTATTTCCTACAATCCGGAACTATTCTTTCATTTACAGCCGGCACAAATGGAAATACCGGAACTGGTGGCGGATCAGGAAGAAGTGGTGCTACACCTGGCGGGAGCGGCGGAAGTCTGAACGGTCAAACAGGCAATGGCGGTTCCGATGGGGAAGAACATAGCATCTGCGGCGATGCCGGTGGCGGCGGTGCCGGCGGCGGCGGTGGTGGTGCTGCTTACTTAAAAATAGGTTCCGATCTTATTTTGACTGCAAACGGCGGTGCTGGCGGTCAAGGCGGAAAAGGCGGCGGTGGAAAAGGTGGACTATTTTGTGCGGGTGGAAACCAACACGATGGCGGATCAGGCGGTTCCGGCGGAACAGGTGGTGTTTATGACAGCAGTCATTCCAATTGGGCAAGTACTTCATCGGGAACCGGATGGAAATATGATGGGACTGCATCTTCGGATTCGGCATCCGGTAGTTCCAAGTTCACAGTTAAACTGGTAAAATACGCACCGTGCAAAAGCGACTGCACATTTGAGACAAACGCTTCTAATTTTATCAATATCAAAAAGAGGACTGTAAACTGCACTGGATTACCAGCAAATGCTGAGTGGAATACGGCCTCGAGCATAACTCAGAACTTTGGTTCAACATGGACACCTCAAGAAACTGGTACTCACAACGAAACTCCAAGCACGACTGAGTGCAGATACAAATGCAAGAGCGGCTACAATTGGAATGGTTCAGCCTGCGTCAACACGAGAGTCGTTGACTGTCCGCTTGCAGGAAGACCTACCGAAAATCCTGAAGACGGAAACTGGGAATGGAACACCGTTGCCGAAATCACGCAGAATTGGGACGGCTCGGGCTGGACTCCGGCGGACACGGTTTCATACAGCGATACGCCGACCACAAGTGAATGCCGCTTCAGATGTAAAGAAGGCTTCACCTATCAGCAGAATGACTATACTTATACGCAGAACGGCACGACTACTACGGTCGAAGGCAACCACTGCAAGAACGAGAGGATCGTAAACTGCACAGGCCTGCCTGCTCATGCTACATGGTGGGGTGAAACAGAGAAACACGGAACTCCGGCTGAACATACGATAACGCAGCACTGGACTCAGGCAAACGGCTGGCAGAATACGACAACCGGAAGCTACAGTGCAAGCAATGTTGCCGGCGAATGCCGTTTCCACTGCAACAAAAACTACACATGGAGCAACGGACAGTGCGTTGCAAATAAGAGAACAACTGTTGCCTGCGGCACAAAACCGGGCAACACCGACTGGAACGACAGCGGCAAAAACGGCAAATTCGAGCAGACTTGGAGTGATACCGGTTTGGGCAGCGAAACCTGCAATGCTGCTCAGTGGGCTAATAACGACTGCTGGTTCCCGAGAAGCAAGAGTGCGACCTACCAGCCGACGACTGCGGCAGAATGCGGATACAAGTGCTCTGCTGATTTCCACACCGAAAACAGCGGCGCGACCTGCATCTCTGACTACATGGATCCGAATGATCCTTCGTCGGAATGTAATGCCGGCGGTACAGACAGATGCAAATGCGAATATCTGCCTACCGGCGGAATTGCAAACACGGCAACAAGGATCGCACGTCATTGGGATGGCACTAAATGGTTGCCGGTAAACAGCTATGCCAACAACTACAGTACTACGCCGAGAACTGATATCTGTGCTTACCAGTGCTGGGCAGATGCTACACACCACTTTGAGTGGAACGGTTCGGCTTGTGTCGGACAGGATACCACGGAAACCTGCACCGGTCTTCCGGAGCATGCAACATGGTGGGCAAAAACTGAGCATCACGGAAATCCTGATGCGCATACAATAACGCAGACATGGACAAATGTAAGCGGCACTTGGAAGTGGATGCCTGTTAAAGAGGGCGCATACAGCGCAAGCAACCCGAATAAGCCTAACGAGTGCTGGTTCCACTGCAACAAGAACTACACTTGGAGCAACGGACAGTGCGTTGCAAATAAGCGGACGACAGTTGCCTGCGGATACGGCAAACCTGCTCATTCGACCTGGAACGACGGCGGCAAGAACGGCAAATTCGAGCAGACTTGGAATGAACTTGCTTCCGCTGATTGCAATGCTTCTCAGTGGGCGGCTGATAACTGCTGGTTCCCGAGAAGCAAGAACTCGAACCACAATGCGACAGCAGGCGAGTGTATCTATAAGTGCAACACAAACTACACGTGGAACAACAGTCAGTCCAGTTCGGCTTGTAATGCAAATACGAATACCTACACATGCACAGGCAAAACCGACGGCACTGAATGGAACAGCGTATCTTCATACACGCAGACTTGGGATGAAGATCATGCCGGCTGCAATCCTTCTGTAACTGATCCTGCTGACACGAACAGCTGCTGGTATCCTCAAGCAACAAGTGCAACTTACAACACGACTGCAAGCACGACTGAGTGCCGTTACAAATGTGATTCGACACACACTCGTTACAACAATGCTTGCGTCAACTCAAGGAGCGGTCAGTCCTGCACTGGCAATCCGGCAAACACACGCTGGTCATCGAACAACTCTACGAGCAAGACCATAACGCAGACCTGGACTCCGGCAAACGGCTGGCAGCCGTCACTGACAGGAACCCACAATACTGCTACGGATGCAAACCAGTGCTACTTCCAGTGCGAAGGTGAAACTTTAGCTACACCTCACTATGACTGGAACGGCACGAGTTGTGATGCGCACCAGTTGAAAGACCGGAACTGCACAGGTCTGCCTGCTCACAACTCAGCCTTCTGGCAGCCAAAGATCACGCAGACTTGGAACGGCTCAACTTTTGCGCCGACGCTGTCAGCAACTTACAGCGCATCTCAGGTTCTTAACGAATGTCATTTCAAGTGTATCAACGGTTATGGCCCAAATACTGCTCAAACAGACTGTCAGTATTGTAACGACGGTGCTATAAATGGATCGGAAACCTGCGACGGATCAAACTTTACGCACTCGTACACTCTTTGTCTTAAAGGCAGTGTAACTCGTGGAAGCAGTAACAGTTGTGATGGTGGTTGCAGTTCAGATTATAAGCCGTATATCTGGACAGAATGCTCAAGAAATTCTTGTGCTACCACGGGCACAAACGCTTGCAAAGAAACATGGTCTTGCACAACAAAGACATCGTGTAACGACAATTCACCAAGTCAGGCTTGCCATACAGGTGTTTAATTCTCAAGGTTAATATATGACCCAGCTTGCTTTATTGGCATATTTTGCTCTCTTTTTGATTCTGCTCAAAACTTGTTCGATTAAACTCTCTAGGATTTGGTTTTTTCCGCTTTTTGCAATTTATGTCGGTTTAATATTGGCAACATTGTTAGCTATATTCTTGAACGGAGCAGATTCATCACTATCAGAGAATGATGCTTTTTTAAGCATTATGGTTGATGCTCTGAATCCTCTGAACGGCAGAGGAAAAGTGATGTACGGTGGATATTTCGGTCTGATTGTCGGATATTTGATTCTGAATTTTGTCACAAGACGAAAATCATTACCGCTATTCCTAGATATTTCGGTAATCTGCACATCGCTTTTGTTCGCTATCTGGCGAATCAATTGTTTTTTGAGCGGCTGCTGTTTCGGAATGCCGACCAAAATTCTGGGAATTTCGTTTCCAAACAGTTCACATGCTTTTCGTTATTTAGAAGGAACTGATTTAGTTGTCGGCAAGTCAACAGTTCCTCTTCTTCCGACACAACTTATTTCCTGTGCAGGTGATTTTGCCATCTTCCTGTTTTTATTGATCCTTTTCTTGAAAAGGAAAACCACGTATCCCTATTTTTATTTATTCGCACACGCTCTTTTATACGGCATCGGCAGATTTACGATCGAATTTTTCAGGATCGATCCGCGTGAATTCTGGGGGCTGCTTTCGATGTCGCAGTGGATCTCTCTCGTTTTGATTGCGGCAGCTCTGGTTTTCTTTATCAAAAACAGAAAGGAAATCGCGGAATCGTTCAGAAATCCGGCAACCAATCGTAGAGACGTTTCATGAAACGTCTCAGGATCTCAATAAATTCCAGATATTTTCTTACGATTTCCTACATTTTTATGCTGATTTACAAGATTCTTCTTGCAGGTCAGTATTTATGTTTTGTGTCGAACCATCATCCGATCCTGTTTTTTCCGCCGTTTTCAGTGATTTTGTCGGCAGCAGATTTTATTTTTCTTTTCATATTTTTCAGAATCTGCGATTTCTTTAGTAAATCCAAATTGTTGAATTGGTTTTACTCACTTCTTTTCTTATCATCGGTAATTTTCTTTTTTTATGATGTCGCCCTTTTTCAATATTTCAGGGCATTCAACAACTACGGTCTGACAAAATTTCTGGCTTACAGTTCCGGTGAAATATCAAGATATGTTGTTTATTCGATGAACGTATTTTTTGTCGGAATCATTTTATCTTATTTTATTGCGCTTGCATTGATGCTGATTTCTGCAATAAAAAAGAACCCTTGCCTTATCAAACCTTTTTCCGACCGCGTTGTTCATATTCTTTTGTCTGTGAATATCGTTTTCTGCATTGTGACAGCGTTTCTGCCGTTTGAAGAAACAGTCGGGCTCGAAAAAAGCCCGCTTTTTGAATATTTCTCAACACATGTTTTGAGTTCTTATTATCTTGACGTGAACAAAGAAGTTGAGCCGGCTGAATATCCCGGAATTAGTACAGAAAAAGAAAATTTTCCTAAAGTTGATTTCGATTTCAGCGCAACAAAAGGAAAAAATGTGATTGTTGTCATTATTGAAAGCACCGCTTTTGAAAAAACACCGCTCGGCGGCGACAGCAGAAGCAATCTTTTGTTTTTGACAGATTTGTCAAAGAAATCAATAAGTTTTATTTCGCACAGAACGGTTTTCCCAGCGACCACAAGATCAATCCTTGCGCTTTTCTGCTCGAATAATCCGGGAACAGATTATGAGTCAGTTACAAGAATCACAGATTCATTCGACTGCGTTTCGATTTTCGATGTTTTTGAAAAAAACGGATATGTTGCTTCCTTCTTTTCGCCCGTTCTCCTTGATTTCGACAGTTTCGAAAATTTGAAAGCGATTAAGAGGCTTGATCATGTTTTCGAGCCTTCAAAAGTGATTGAAAGCGGTACTTTCAAGAGACAGTTCGGCACTGAGACAGCGATTGAGGAAGAAATAGTTCAGGACGATTTTTTCAACTACATTCAAACTGTAAAGTCTAGGAAAAAACCCTTTTTTGCCTTATATTTTCCGTATTGGACTCACGCTCCTTACGAAGTTCCGTTCGAGGATACTTCAAAACTTGGTCATCTGGAGCGTTATTACAAGTCTCAGGAATACATGAATGTGAAAATGGAAGAGTTTTTGGATAAACTCGAAGAAGAAAATATCCTTGAAAATTCAATAGTTGTGTTCACAAGCGATCATGGAGAAGGATTCGGACGAAAAGTAGGGAACTTCATCCATCCGAACTATCTCTGGGATGAAAATCTCCATGTTCCCTTCCTGATCTACGCGAAAGGGATCACGGACGCACAGCCGCAAACGATCACGAATCCGACGACTGTTCTCGATGTTGCGCCGACACTCGCCAAGTTGGCAGGGATCGAGCCTGAAAAATCGTGGATCGGCAATAATATGTTTGACGGAATCACGAAGCCTGTTTTCATCTACACCAGAGCGATGAATCTCCACAGCGGAATTCTTGACGGGAACCGCAAATTCTTCTTCAACCACGTCACAGGCAAAAATTATTATTTCGACCTCAGAAACGACCCGCTTGAGGAACACAATCTTGTTGATACTCTTGACAAGGAAAGGTTGGAAAATCTAATAAAATTCATAAATTACAAAAATTTTGAAATCAACCGTGCTGTGAAAACATCTCATTGATTTCCTCCCCCCGCAATTCCCAAAAAATCTAATTTGTAACATAAGACCGGTTACAGCAGCGGCGTCATGTAAAGCGGAAGATACAGTATCCCGTCCTTTTCCTGAAGGTCTGCCGTGTGCAGCACATACTGTGTCGAAAGCTGCTCCGCATATTTAGCGGCGAATTTTCCGAGCGAGGAAGTCGTGTATCTCGTGGTCGATTTGACTTCTATCGGAGAGATGTTGTGGCGGTTCGTGAGATCGGGTTTCTGCACGAGGAAATCGATCTCCATGCGGTCTGACGCATCTGTTTTTGAATATGACGAATAGAAATAAAGTTTGTGTCCTGCAGCGCAGAGCATCTGGGCGACTATATTTTCAACGAGCATCCCCTTGTTTATCTCGAGTTTGTCGAGCAGAAGGCGGTTGTAGAGCTTTTCTTTTGCGATTATCTGTTCGTCGAAAGTGTGGGAGATCAGAAGTCCTGTGTCGGCCATGTAGCACTTCAGCGAAGTGTTGTCGGCACGCATTTTCAGCCCGACTGTCGGTTCTGTCACTGCATAGCAGATGTTCACGATCTTTGCATCGGAGAGCCAGAAAAACGAGCTTTCGTAGCTGCGGTAACGAGCGCTTTCCGACAGATCAGCCAGCTTGAAACGCTTTTCGTGGCGTTGAAGTTCAGCGGGAATCAAGTCGAAAATGTTTTTGACTTTGCTTTCGTAACCTACGGCGTATTTCTCTATGTCGGCGCGATATAAGGCGAGGATCTCGCGTTTTGCGGCATCAGTCTCGTCAAAATCCCTGTTTTCACGGAAGGCAAGGACGGCCTGCGGCATCCCTCCGACGATCATATACTGGCGGAAAAGATCCATTGTTCTGCGGTGCACCGGGCCGAGCGGCAGTTTGTGTTCATAACAGTGCCTGATGAACGGCATCGCCGTTTCGTCGCCAAGCGCCCAGAGGAATTCCTCAAAATCCATCGGATACATCGGGATCCTGTGTTCTTCTGAAGGAATGACGATGTCCTTGACATTCCGGTTTATGCTGACGAGCGAGCCCGTTTCGATATAGTCGTAACGTCTGTCTGCGACAAGGTATTTGATCGCCGCCCTCGCCCTGGGATAGAGCTGCACTTCGTCAAAAATTATGAGTGAATCCCGTTCGTAAAGCTTGACGCCGTAATAAGTCGAAATCTGCATGAAAAACATGTCAAGGTCATGAAGATAATTGTCGAAAATCTCGAACAATTGTTTGTCAGCGTGGTTGAAATCAACGAGAATATAGGATCTATATTCGTTTTCAGCAAACTGCTGCACGATGTAACTTTTGCCGATACGCCTTGCCCCGTCGATCATTATTGCCGTTTTTCCTTGCCGTTTGAGTTTCCAATCAAGCAACTCATTGTAAATCTTACGTTTCATAACTGCCTCCGCACGATTCCAAGCGATAAAACGAGCTGATTTTGCACGATTCCAAGGTTTTGTCAAGCAATATTTTGCACAATTCCAAGACATAATCTGGTGAATATTTCACAAAAGTATTTATATCCTGTAGCCGTTTGCCGCTCTAACTAGTGTAAAAACTAGTGTAAAAACTGGTGCAAAACAGTTGCCGCAATTGTTTAATATGATATACACAAATTGACTTTTTTTGATTCAAAAGCCGTTTTTTGTCCCTGATTCTGGCCGGAAATCGTTTCTTTTGAGGTATATAAGATAAATAAAACAAAAACAAAATTGTATGTTTTTCAAAAATATTGATGGCAATACAACATGCGTGATTACTCTCGGAGTAAATGAGGTATGCGATGACGGAGACAACAACGGACACTACAAATCCTCAGGCGCACCG
>JAEEGH010000723.1_pt1 | contig 105377 bp, 87 predicted proteins | sample 9134181 | NCBI WGS metagenome assembly JAEEGH01 (sample SAMN16246544, study PRJNA631951) | gut metagenome | biome: gut microbiome; feature: rumen; material: DP-attached | host: Bos | place: Iran: Karaj | collected 2018-10
GATACACCAGCCACTCAACCAGTTCACCCATCGACTTGGTCCACGTCTGATTGTTGAGCACCCAGAGGATGCAGCCTGCCTTCCAGGCCGAAACCAGCGAGCGGTGGGACATTTCAAACAGCAGGTCATCGTCGGCAAGATCGGCCAGCGAGGCCATGTCCTGGGCCAGCCTGTCAGTCAGCTTGTTCAGCGGACGGATAATGTAGCGGCCCTTGCAGATGTCGAGGCGCATCAGATACTCGTCCAGTTTGCGGTAGAACTCATCGGTATATTTGCCCTGCCGAGGGATTCGTCCGTCGCGATTGGTGCGTGGCTTGTAGGAGAAGACCATGCGCCCGAAAGTGCCATTGAAGAGTTCGTACTTATAGAACTTGCGTGCGGCATAGGGGGTGCTCGAAATAGTCAGGTTGGCACGCAGCAGAGGGTTGCCCGTCACGCCTTCAGCCGTTGCACGCAAGGCTCCTGCACGCTGGCGGTCATAAATATTCCGAAGCATCTGACTGACCTGCTTATGTCCGCCACACATCTTATCGGCCATCTCCACCTCGGGCATATTGAGGTATTGGGTGCGGTTGCCCAGACTCTCGCATGCCATAGCATTCTGGAGGAAAGCCGGGTTGGTAACATCCGAAGGTGGAATCCAGAAAGCTACATCGGGGCGCACTGGCTTCTCCTTGTTTGCGCCTTTCGTCTTGACAGTCTTCTGCCACTCCACGAGTTTCCTCAGTTCTACCTCGTCATGCAGGCGAAAATCGCGGCAAAGCGCTTCCACAATACAGGACAATTGCCCCTTGTTACCCCCACTTTCGGCCACCAGATGGGCCATCATGCCGCATGGTTCCTTCCAACTGAGGTCAGGGTATTGAAATTCCGCGCCGCTGATGTGTGCGCCAAATATGGGGAAAAGCATTGGAACGATGGGTTCCTGAACGTCTTTTGACACCTGAGAGAGCAGGATTTTGATGCAATCAGTGCCTCTGCCGAACTTAGGCATCTTAGGCGCTGAGTTTGTTGAGATGTTGTATTTCATTGATATACTGCTTTTTAGATGAATTAATGCTGTTGTATTTTCCAGTTTTCCAATTATTCCAATTATTTTTTCAGGTATGCCAATTCCTTCAATATATATATAACTACTTATATATCAATTATTTATATAGTCTTTAGAAAGGGATTTTGTCATATAATACCTTAATTGGAAACTGGAATAATTGGAATAACTGGAAAACTCAGTCTTGGTTAACACTCATTTTCTATTCCTTTACCAGGCCCTTCAGCGCCAGGCGAATCTCGTTGCACACAGCGAGGGCATAGCCATCGACGGTGAAGTCATCATCTGTCCTCAGCTTCTTGAAATAGAGGCGGATGGTGCCATCTGCCCATCGTGTGAGCGTGACGTACTTGCCATCGAATAGGCGCGGATTTCTCCTAAAGAATCACTTTTTCATTTATTTCGCATACAGAAAGCGCTTATTAGAGTAGGAGGATAAAAAGAAAAGTGCACCATAGGCGTTTGCCTGCGGTGCACTTCTTTATTGTAAAGGGGTGGGATTATTGCTTCACCACTTTCTTGTTGTTCACTATGTAAACGCCCTTGGGCAGGTTGCGCAGGTTGGTCCCGACGAGTCTGCCGTCGAGGCTGTAGACGTGGCTGCTGCTGGTAGTGATGGCGGGCTTCAGACTGTCGATGCCGCTGCTGGGCGTCTTGCTGAAATATACGTTGTCGAGGTAGAGCGTCTGGCCATGGCCTTGGCTGAGGGTGATGCCGGCCACCTCGGCGATGTTGAACTGCTCGCTGAAAAGGTCGGACAACGGGATGTCGACGCTGTTCCACTGGTTGGCGGTCAGGGATACAGTCTTGGCATTGGAAGTACCTTCGAGGCCAAGCAGCGAGATGGCGATGTCCATGTCTTCGAGGGGATAGAAGTCAACGTGGACCGTGTTGTAGCCGGCCAGGCTGAACAGGTCGTTGAAGCCGGTGCTCATGGTCACGAAATCGGTCAGGCGGAAGGCGTCGTCGCCATCGGCGAGCTGCACTTTCTCAATCATCGTGGTGGTGCTGTTGCGGTTCACCATCACGCTGGCATGGCTGTATTGGTTGCTGGTGATGTTGTACACGTTGTCGCTCTCTTCTACGGGCACGGGTGCAGGCAGGGGAATGGTCTGCGTGATGGCCGACTCTTCCATGAAGTCGAAGGTGACGATGCCGCCGGTTTCCTGGATGTTGAGCAGCGCTTTGGTGAGTGTTCCCTTGTTCATCGGGAACGAGGTGGCGTTGTACTGGTTCTCGGTTCCGGGGTAGGGGTCGCCTCCGTGCGATGCGCGATACATGGCGGTGGTTATTATTTTTTTGTCATCGTCAACCTCATACGAACTTATCAGCCTGCCGTCGGCGGGCAGTACGTTCATGCGTGGGGTGCCCTTGACGTTGTTGACGGAATTGTTGGCGAGAAGGAACGAATCGTCGAAGTCGACATGATAGACGAGCATTCCGTGCCCCATGTTGCCCAGGTTGACGTTCCATTTATACGACTGTATGTTCTGGATGATGATGTATTCGTTGCCGGATGTCTGGCCGTCCTTGTAGATGCGGTAGGCCTTGCCGCCGTTGCGGTCGATGTTCACCAGGCTGATGCGCTCACCCTTGTTCTCCTCGGTAAGGGTTTCAATCTCCATCCATCCCATGTACTCGCGCTCCCAGGCGGTATAGGCGGTGGGGCGATAGCCGTTGTAGGTGTATTCGCCGTTGTCCATCAGGTCCCAGTATTCCATGGCGGGCAGGAACTGTTTCTGGGCAGCTGCCGTGGTGGGATAGAAGTCGGGCAGGCCCATGCAATGCGAGAACTCGTGGCAGAAGAGTCCGATGCCGTTGATTTGTGGAACGCCTGCGAAATTGTAGTCGGTGCTGTTGATGATGGCGGGGCTGAAATTCAGTTCGCAATGCACGCCATAGCGATATACCAGCTTGCCGTCGAACGTTCCATAGGAATTACCTCCTGACTTGGCCCAGATAGTGTTGGCGTCGTTGCCCGAGAAATTCTGGCCATAGCCGGCATAGATGATGTATACCAGGTCTACCTGGCCGTCGTTGTTGGCATCGTACTGGCTGAAGTCGACGCCCTGCTGCTGTGCCAGCCGGCACACCTCGGGAATGAATTTGTTCATGTCGTCGTTCTTGCCGGGGCCGTAGTCTTTCATCGGGCCTGAGAGGTGGACGAGGCACTTCACGTCGAAATTGGGCACGAAGCTGCCTCCGCTCATGGCCTTGAAGTATTCTTTCACGCTGCCGATGTTGTTCTTGGCCAGCGTGGGGTCGGCCTCGTGCGAGGGGGCACCGTCGGCATTCAGGTACTGGTCGAAGATTTCGATGTTGATCTGGTCGTCGTCGTGCTTGAACTTCTGGTCGGTAAAATCGGCCAGGATGACCAGTGCCGTGGGTGTTCCCGTGTGTGGGAAGAACTTGTTGTCGTCGGCTATACGCTCACGGCGAGCCTTGCGCATCCGCTTTTCCGACTGGCTGAAGAACTTTGCCTTGTCCTGGACACCGATGAGCTCGATTTCACGCCTGGTGCGCTGTCCGGCATTATGGGCCAGCACGCTGGTGTTGACGAGTTCACCGTATTCGTCGACGGTGGCGATATAGTAGGTTGTGCCTTCCTGATAGAGCAGCACACCGTCGGTAGTGGTCACGTAGTTCATGTCCTCGTCGCCAAACTGAATGATGGTGAGCGGCTGTCCGTCGCTCTGTGTCACGGTGACTGGCAGGTGGTAAGCTTTGGCTCCCCATGCTCCGATGGTCATGCAGGCGATGGAGAGTGATAATAATAATTTCTTCATTATTTTCTATAGTAATATTGTCCTTTCTTTTCTGTTCTGTTGCCGTAGCGTATGGCGCGGGTGGGGCAGTGGTGGTAGCAGGCAAAGCACGACAGGCATTGGCCATTGTGCTTCCATTGCGGGCGCTGCCCCTTGCCGCCCAAGATGTTGCCTACGGGGCAAACCTGGGCACATTTGCCGCACTCGATGCAGTCGCTGGTGGCATGGAACGGCTTGTCGCTGACTATCCATCTGACGAAAGCTCCGCCCAGCAGGTTGCTGTTGATGCGTGGCCATTTGCCGCGGACGGTGCGGATGATGCCCGTGCGCCGCTCCCTGATGTACGCAATAAACTCGGCCAGCAACTGGCGAGCCGTCTCGCACTTGGCCTTCTCCTTTTCGGGCGAGTCAACGTCCATGAAGGGCAGCCCCACATAGCTCTCGGGCATGATGAGCGAGAACTGGCTGGCGGCTTGCAGGCCGATGGCCGAGAGGTCGCGGTTCAGGTATTCCATGGTGAGCCCGATATCGTCGCCAGCCGTGCATAGCGCCCAGCAGTAATGACTGCCTGCGGCCGGTTGCAGCTTCAGTCCTCGGATAAAAGCCCTGACCAGCGTTGGCGGCCGCCATCCGTGAACGGGGAAGCAAAAACCGATACGTTCGTTTTCTTCCAGACTGAAAGTGGTGTCGCTGCTTGTTTGGTCAGCCATGTCCACAAGTCTTTCTCCTAATGCATCCGCGAGGGTTTCGGCAGCCCATCGCGTGTTACCCGTGCACGAGAATACAAATATCATGGGTGCAAAGGTACGAATTAGCGAGGACAATACCAAAAAGAAACTTGTTTATTTTTGAATTGTCGAGCGAGAGTACCTTCTGGAAAGGTACGAATAAGTGAGAACAAATGCAAATAAATAAGTTTTTTTATGCTTTGTCGGGCAAAAGTACCAAAAAAACATTACCTTTGCACTCATAATGAGGTATTTCGTATATTTTGCCTACGACGGCACCCGCTATCACGGATGGCAGTTGCAGCCCGACGCCCATTCCGTTCAGGCCGAGCTCCAGCAGGCACTCTCCACGTTGCTCAGGGGCGATGTGGAAGTGGTCGGGGCCGGACGAACCGATGCCGGCGTGCATGCCCGCATGATGGTGGCCCACTTCGACTGGAATGTGCCCATAGACTGTAAGCAGATGGCCTACAGGCTGAACAAGCTGCTTCCGCGCGACATTGCCGTGCACAGGATGGAACGCGTGGATGATGAACTGCATGCCCGCTTTTCGGCCACCTCGCGCACCTACCATTATTATTTGCACACCGTGAAGGACCCCTTTGCGCGTGCCTATAGCCTTGAGCTGCACTACAACCTGGATTTCGAGGCCATGAACCGGGCGGCAGGACTGCTGTTGAAGTACGATGATTTCGGCGCTTTCTGCAAGTCGCACACCGACGTGAAGACCACTATCTGCCATCTCACCGAGGCCCGCTGGATTGCGATTGACGACAGCCACTGGTATTTCCGCATTACGGCCAACCGATTCCTGCGCAACATGGTGCGGGCCGTGGTGGGAACGCTGATTGAAGTGGGGCGGGGGAGAATCTCGGAAGAAGACTTCATCCGGATTGTGGAGGGACGGAAACGGACGGCCGCCGGCGAGTCGGTACCCGCAAATGCACTTTTCCTGGAAGAGGTGAAATACGAGTGAGTTTTTGGCACGGATTCACGGATTAACTCTGATATTAATTTCTTTGGCATGGATTGCATAATCTGTGTATATCTGTGAAATCTGCGCCTTGATAATACCGCTTTTGAAGAAAAAAGCAGCAAAAGTGAGCAATAATTTTGTGGTTTGCCCGAAATGTTGTACTTTTGTAACCGAAATTTCAAATTATTATGGCACGCAACATTTTCAAAGGTCTTGGCATAGCTTTGGTTACACCCTTCACAGCTGATGGAGCTGTCGACTATAATGCGCTAAAAAGACTTGTACTTTTTCAGTTGGATAACGGAGCTGACTTCTTATGTATCCTTGCAACGACAGGTGAAATTCCGACACTCACCGCCGAAGAAAAGCAGAACATCAAACAATTGGTCGTTGAATTGGTGAAGGGCAGAGTGCCTATACTGATGGGATGCGGAGGCAACAACACCGCCGCTGTCATCGAAGAACTGAAAACGGCCGACTGGCACGGTATTGACGGAATTCTCAGTATTTGTCCTTTCTACAACAAGCCGTCGCAGGAGGGGCTCTACCAGCATTTCAAGGCCATTGCCAATGCCACCAGCATGCCCATTGTGGTCTATAATGTTCCCGGACGAACCGGCATCAACATGAAGGCTCAGACCACCGTGCGCCTTGCCAACGACTGTCCCAACATCGTGGGCATCAAGGAGGCCAGCGGCTCGCTCGAGCAGGTGGACGAAATACTGAAGAATGCACCCAAGGACTTTGCCGTCATTAGCGGCGACGATGCCCTGACTTACCCGATGGTGGCCTGCGGTGCCGTGGGCGTGATATCGGTCATCGGAAACGCCCTGCCCAGGGAGTTCTCGAAGATGCTGCGCCTGGAGTTCAACAACGAGTTTGCGGCCGCCCGTAAGATTCATCACAAGTTTACCGACCTTTTCTCGCTTCTGTTCGTCGACGGCAACCCTGCCGGCGTGAAGGCCATGCTCTCCGAAATGGGCTTCATAGAGAACGTGCTTCGCCTGCCGCTGGTGCCAACGCGCATCACCACCAAGCAGCGTATTTCGGAAATCCTTAAGGAACTTTAAGCGTAAATACCAAGTTTCCCGAATATGGCTGAAGAGCGAAGAGTTATTCACGAAATCACCCCGCTGATGGGAAAGGATGTGCTCTACATTGCTGACCGTCATAAGAAAGAGTTCACCTATCCCATCCACAACCACGAAGTATTCGAGCTGAATTTCGTTGAGCATGCTGCCGGAGTGCGCCGGATTGTGGGCGATTCAAGCGAGGTGATCGGCGAATACGACCTGGTGCTCATCACGTCGCCCGACTTGGAGCATGTTTGGGAACAGAACACTTGTAATAGCGACGACATCCACGAAATCACCATCCAGTTCGACCTGGGCATGAGCGAAGACTCGCTGTTCGGTCGAAATCCCTTCATCTCGGTGCGCAAGATGATGAACGAGGCCCGCAAGGGCATTGCCTTCCCGATGAGTGCCATCATGAAGGTCTATAAGGAACTGGTGTCGCTCTCTACGGTCAAGGACGGTTTTTATGCCGTCATGCAGTTTATGTCTATACTCTACGAACTGTCACGTTGCGAGGGCATTCGCACCCTGGCCAGCAGCAGCTACGCCAAGATTGCCGTTGAAGACGATTCGCGGCGCATACTGAAGGTGAAGAGTTTTATTGCACAGAACTATATGGACGAGCTAAGGCTGAAGCAACTGGCCGACATTGCCGGCATGAGTTCGAGCGCCTTCAGCCGATTCTTCAAGCTCCACACGGGGCGCAACCTCTCGGAATACATCATCGACATCCGTCTGGGCTATGCCGCCCGACTGCTGGTAGACACCAGCCGGAGCATTTCTGAGATTTCCTTTGAGTGCGGTTTCAACAACCTGAGCAACTTCAATCGTATCTTCAAGCGTAAGAAAGGATGCTCGCCGTCGGAGTTCCGCGAAAACTATCATAAGACCCGCATTATTGTCTGACAAATACTTATATAATAATCCGATAACCAATTCATTTACACTTGTTTAACAAAAATCATGAGACAAACACTACTGGCAATTATCCTCTTTTCATCAGCATTACTTTTTGCTAAGAACTACAAGCTTTCGTCGCCCGATGGAAGGCTCAAGATTACCGTTACCGACAATGGCGGACTGCAATGGAAAATCACCCACGAAGCCACCGAAGTGCTCTCTCCGTCGCCCATCGGAATCGGCAACTATAACATGAAGGTGAAGAAAGCCGTGGCCGCCAGCATCAACCAGACCATACCTACACCTTTTTATAAAAAGGCATCCATTACCGACCGCTGCAACCAGCTGACGCTGAAGGGCCAGCCATTCGATGTGGAGTTTCGTGCCTACGATATCGGCGCAGCCTGCCGCTTGGTGTATAACGGCAAGAAACCTTTGGAAGTGAACGGCGAGGCCACCCGGTTTGTTTTCCCCGACGACTATCAGGCATTCGTGCCCTATGTGAACGATAACCGCAGCGGCGATCGCTATTGCTATTCGTTTGAATCATATTACGACGAGCAGCGCCTTTCGGCAATGTTTTCCGACTCGCTGGCCATCACCCCCTTGGCCGTCTGCCTGCCCGGCGGGAAGAAAGCCGTGATTATGGAGACTGGCGTTGACAACTATCCCGGCATGTTCCTCAAGAAAGGCGCAGGCATCACTTTGGTAACTGAATTTGCTCCTGTTCCGCTCAAGAGCGAAGTGGGCGGATTCGACAGGCTGAACCTCATTCCCACGGAGCGTGCCAAATATACTGCCCGACTTGAATCGCAGCAGGCTTTGCCCTGGCGCATTGTGCTGGTGACAGACAACGATGCCCAGCTGCTCACGACCGATATCGGACAGCTGCTGGCACCTGCCCTCAGGCTGAAAGACACTTCGTGGATTAAACCCGGAAAGGTGGCCTGGGACTGGTGGAACAACTGGAACCTGACGGGTGTTCCCTTCCGTGCCGGCATCAATACCGACACCTATCGCTACTATATCGACTTCGCCAAGAAGTACAACATTGAATATGTAATCATCGACGAAGGATGGAGCGGAAAAGAAAACCTGATGGCCGACCTGAATGCCGACATCAACGTTCCGGCCGTCATCGAATATGCCAATAGTCAGGGGGTGGGCATCATCCTCTGGGCTTCGTGGCGCAGTCTGCTCAACGACACCGATCACGTGATGCAGCACTATGCCTCGCTGGGCGTGAAAGGATTCAAGGTGGACTTCTTCGACCGCGACGATCAGGAAGTAATCCGCTCCAGCTACGAGCTTGCTGCCTTGGCCGCCAAGCATCATCTGCTGGTCGACTACCACGGACTTAAGCCCTCGGGCATCCAGCGCGCCTATCCCAATGTGGTGAACTTCGAGGGCGTGAAGGGACTGGAGAATTCAAAGTGGGAACCACGCTCGGGCGACGGGCCTTTGCACGACCAGCCCCGCTACGACTGCACCATCCCTTATCTGCGCATGCTCCCTGGTCCGATGGACTACACGCCGGGCGCCATGAAGAATGCCACACGCTCCAATTTCTTCGGCAACAACAATAACCCGATGAGCCAGGGCACACGTGTTCATCAGCTGGCCATGTATGCCATCTTCGAGGCACCGCTTCAGATGATGGCCGACAGTCCTACCAGCTACGAACAGAATCCTGAGTGTGCCGACTTCATTGCACGCATTCCCACCACTTTCGACCAGACCGTGGCCCTGGGTGGCGAGATGGGCGAGTGGGTAGCCATTGCCCGACGGAAGGGCAATGTGTGGTATGTAGGCGCTATGACCAACTGGAATGCGCGCCAGCTGAAGCTTGACCTCAGCCGGCTCAACGTCAGCGGCCGTAAGGCAATTGTCTTTGCCGACGGCATCAATGCCGACCGCGATGCCACCGACTGGACGTCAACCGAGCTCACCATCGGTCAACAGCCCCTCAGCATCAGCCTGGCACCAGGAGGCGGCTGGGCAGCGATTGTGTATTAATTTGAAATTTAAAACAATACAACTATGGGATTTATTGAAAACAATCTTACTTCGAACGAGAAGATCGTCTATAAGGGCTATCTCCATTGGTTCACCTTCGTGAAGGGCATCGCCCTCATTGTCATCATCTGGGCAGCTCTTATGGCCCTCTGCTTCTACAATGTGCCCGAGACCTGGATTTATGCGGTTATCACTTTGCTGGCCATCGTGGCTGGATTCATCTATGTCAGCCTGGTGCGTACCAACACCGAATATTTCATCACCAACAAGCGCCTCATCGTGAAAAAAGGCATCATCCAGCGTAACACCACCGAACTCCGCTTGGCCAAATGCGAGGGCGTGATGGTTGAGCAGAGCATGCTGGGACGGCTCTTCAACTACGGAACCATCAAAATCACTACTGGCGAGGTAATCAACACCTATCGCTTCATCGCCAATCCCATCCGGTTCCGCACCATGATCAACGAGAACCTCGACAGGCTCACCACCGATACCGACGATGTGAAATAAAACATACGCTTTGTAAGAAATAATGAAAAAAGCGCAAAATTTACTCTTTTTCCTTTAGGATATGAAAAAAAAGCAGTAATTTTGTGCTGTTAATCATAAACTACGAATTATCAGAAGAATGAAACAGACAATTCTTGTCACAGGCGGCACCGGTTTTATAGGCAGTCATACTACCGTGGAACTGATTGAGGCCGGCTATAAAGTGGTCATCGTTGACAACCTGAGCAACTCAACGGCCGACAGCATCGACGGTGTTGAGCGCATCACGGGCGTACGCCCCGCATTCGAGCAGGTTGACTGCTGCGACCTGCAGGGCCTGGAAGCTGTGTTCCAGAAATATCCCGACATCGAGGGCATTATCCACTTTGCTGCTTCGAAGGCGGTGGGAGAGAGTGTTGAGAAACCGCTGCTCTATTATCGCAACAACATCACCTCGTTGCTGAATCTTCTTGAGCTGATGCCGAAATACAATGTGAAGGGAATCATCTTCTCAAGCAGCTGCACCGTCTACGGACAGCCCAGCGAAGAGAACCTGCCCGTCACCGAAGAGGCTCCTATTCAGAAAGCCCTCTCGCCCTATGGCAACACCAAGCAGATAAACGAGGAAATCATCCAGGATTATATCCATTCGGGAGCTGCCATCAAGGCCGTCATCCTGCGTTATTTCAATCCCATCGGTGCACACCCCTCAGCCGAAATTGGCGAACTGCCCAATGGCGTTCCCATGAACCTCATACCCTTCGTGACGCAGACTGCCATCGGCATCCGCAAGGAACTGAAGATTTTCGGCAACGACTACAACACGCCCGACGGCACTTGCATTCGCGACTACATTTATGTGGTGGATTTGGCAAAGGCCCATGTGAAGGCTATGGAACGTGTGCTCGACACCGATTCGGAGGCCATTGAGGTGTTCAACATCGGCACAGGTACAGGATGGAGCACCTTGCAGGTGGTGGAAGGTTTCGAGAAGGCCACGGGCGTGAAGCTCAACTGGAAATATGCTCCTCGCCGCGAAGGTGACATCGAGAAGGTGTGGGGCAATGTTGACAAGGCCAACAAGGTGCTGGGCTGGAAGGCAGAGGCCAACATCGAGGACGTACTCCGCTCGGCCTGGAAATGGCAGAAAAAGCTGGAGGAACGGAATGTTCAGTCAGAATGATTTGAATTCATCTGAAAACAGATAAAGGGAAAAGATGGCGGTGCCCATATCCTAATGGCCCGTCATTATTTTGTGTTTGTGTTGTTATGGGGTCTCGATGTGAATCGGGATCCCATTTCGTTTGTCTCCACGCGCCATTTCGTTGCAAAATGATACGATTTTTATGTTATTTGTAAACATAATTAAGATTAATTGGATTTTTGCTTGCAGGATATGTAATATTTTTGTACCTTCGCGCCGATAATTTTCTAATCTAAAATGAAAGCTAATGAAAAGAAATGGAATCTTTTTGGCTATTCTGCTCCTTCTGCCGCTGACGGCCCTGGGGCAGGATAAGAAGAAAACTATCGAAGTGCCTGACTGGATGGCCAACATTACGGAGCGGTTTGAGTTCCACGGCTACGGGCAGGCGGGTTACACATGGAAGCAACAGGACGGAAAGCAGACGAACACGCTGGACCTGAAGCGTATGCTCTTCTGGGTGAAGGGGCGTATCACGGACAGGTGGTCGTTCATGTTCATGCACGACTTCTCGTCGGTGGTGCAGGAGTTCTACACGGACTACCGCATCACGAACAACAAGGCGCTGACGGTCCGCTTCGGACAGTTCAAGAACTCGTACACGCTGGAGAATCCGCTCTCGCCTACGAAGATGGAGCTCATCGACGTGTATTCGCAGGGCGTGACCTTTCTGTCGGGCTGCGGCAGCGATCCGCTCTACGGCGTGCAGTATGGCCGTGACTTGGGTTTAATGCTCTATGGTGACTTGCTGCAGAATCATCTCTACTACGAATTGGCTGTGATGCAGGGTCAGGGTATCAACATCAAGGACAAGAACAACAAGAAGGACGTGATAGCCCGTTTGGACGTGCGTCCGGTGGAGAATTTCCGCGTGGTGGTCACCGGCCAGTTGGGTACGGGCCATGCCGTGGCTGAATCGAAATACAATCCCGAGGTGCATGTGGGCGACGACTACAAGCGCAACCGTTGGTCGGCCGGTGCCGAATGGAAGAGTCGCGTGAAGGGCGTTGACTACTGGAAGACGCGCGCAGCCAGTGTGCACGGTGAAGTGCTGGGCGGCCAGGACGGCGACGTGAAGAGCTTCGGTGCCTACGTGACGGGTTGTGTGCCTGTGTGTCAGGCGCTTGACGTGGTTGGCTCGGTGGATTACTTTAACTACAACACGGATGCCGACATGAAGCAGACGAACTTCACGCTGGGCCTCCAGCATTGGTTTTTCCGCACATGCCGTGCACAGGTGCAGTACACGCTGGCCAATCCCTGCAATATGGGACAGAAGCACTATGGTACGCTCCAGGCACAGGTTCAGGTAGCATTTTAAATAAGGATAATAATTTTATAGAATATGTTTATAAAGATTCTTTTGACAGTTGTGTTCCTCGCCGTGCTGGTAGGCGTGGGACTCTATTCGCGCAAGCAGGCCTCGAGTGTTGACGGCTTCGTGCTTGGCGGTCGTGCCGTGGGCCCCTGGCTGACGGCTTTTGCTTATGGCACCAGCTATTTCTCGGCGGTGGTCTTCGTGGGCTACGCCGGACAGTTCGGTTGGAAATACGGTCTTTCGTCCACCTGGATCGGTGTGGGCAATGCCGTAATCGGTTCGCTGCTGGCATGGATTATCCTGGGACGCCGCACAAAACTGATGACGCAACATATCCAGAGCCGTACGATGCCCGATTTCTTCGGCACCCGTTTCGACTCGCAGGGACTCCGCGTGGTGGCCTCGGTCATCGCCTTCGTGTTCCTGATTCCCTATACAGCCGGTGTCTACAAGGGCATCAGCACGCTCTTCGAGATGGGCTTCGGCATTCCCTACGAATACTGCGTAATCATCATGGCCATCCTGACGGCCGTGTACGTGATTCTGGGCGGTTACCGCGCCACGGCGATGAACGACTTCATCCAGGGCATCATCATGCTCTTCGGTATCGTGACCATCATTGCCGCCGTGCTGGCTCAGAAGGGCGGACTGGTGGAGGCTTTCCATCAGATGGCGCAGATGCCTTCAGATGCGGATGCCTCGGTGAACGGCGGTTTTGCCTCGCTCTGGGGTCCTGACCCCTGGAACCTGCTGGGTGTGGTCATCCTGACTTCGCTCGGAACATGGGGACTGCCGCAGATGGTGGGTAAGTTCTATTCCATCACCGACGAGAGCGCCATTCATCGCGGAACGGTTATCTCTACGATTTTCGCCTTCGTGGTGGCCGGCGGCTGCTACTTCCTGGGCGGTTTCGGACGTCTGTTCGGAGTGCCTCCCACGCTGCCCAACGGCCGTCTGGACTTCGATGCCATCGTGCCCGGCATGCTGGAGACACTGCCAGATATATTGATTGCCCTCGTGGTGCTGCTGGTGCTTTCGGCCTCGATGTCGACGCTGGCCTCGCTGGTGCTGACCTCTTCGAGCACGATGACGCTCGACCTGATCTACCGCGACAAGAAGTCGGAGGAAGGTGAGGTGAAGGACGGTGAGATCGACGACGAGGTGGCCGAGAAGATTGAGCGCCGCAAGGTAGTCGTGATGCGCGTGCTGATCGTGTTCTTCATCGTGATTTCGCTGATGCTGGCGCTGAATCCGCCAACGTTCATTGCCCAGCTGATGGGTATCTCTTGGGGTGCCCTGGCCGGTGCGTTCCTGGCTCCGTTCATGCTCGGCCTCTACTGGAAGCGCGTGAGCACGGCCTCGGTATGGGCCTGCTTCGTCTGGGGCGTGGGCATCACGGTCATCAACATGCTGATCGGCAATCCCATCTCGCCCATCAACTGCGGTGCCATTGCGATGGTAGGCGGTTTTGTGGTGGTGGCCTTAGTGAGTATGCTCACCAAGCCCATGAACAAGAACTACGTGGAGAATATCTGGAAGTGCTACGAATAATGCATAAATGATAGCAATTATAGGTGGCGGTGCTGCCGGGTTCTTTGCCGCTATTCGCGCATGTGAAGTGAATCCTGAGGCAGAAGTCGTCATTTACGAAAAAGGTAAGAATCCTCTTGCAAAGGTTGCGGTGACCGGTGGTGGTCGCTGCAACCTTACTAATTCATTTGCCGCCGTCAAGGACCTGAAGAATGTGTATCCGCGAGGCGACAAGCTGATGAAGCGCCTTTTCAAGACCTTCGACTATCGCGACACCTACGAGTGGTTCGAGAGCAGGGGAGTCCCTCTGGTCACTCAGGACGATGAATGCGTGTTTCCCCAGTCACAGTCGTCGCAGAGCATTATCGACTGTCTTCGGGAGGAATCTTCCCGCTTGGGAGTGAAGGTAAAGACCAACTATTCGCTTACTGGCATCACCCCTCAGGACGGTCAGTTGCTTCTGCATTTCGAGGGACACGCAGAACCCATTCTTGCCCAAAGAATGGTCATCACTACCGGCGGTCATCCCCGACTGTCATCGTTCGACTATCTGAAGCGTTTGGGTCATGAAATCGTTTCTCCCGTTCCATCTCTTTTCACATTTAATATAAATGATTCAGCATTTCGGGACCTTATGGGGACGGTTGTAGCTAATGCCCAGTTGTCGGTAGTGGGCGAGCGTATGCGTAGCGAAGGTCCGCTACTCATCACGCATTGGGGCATGAGCGGTCCGTGTGTGCTTCGCCTTTCGTCTTATGCTGCCCGTTGGGCCAGCGAGCGCAACTATCGTTTCCGCGTGGCCGTCAATTGGGTGGGCGAGAGTAATTGCAATTCGGTTGTCCAGTCGATAGAATCCCTTGCATCACAGCATACGGCCCGCCAACTCGACAATGTGCATCCTTTCGGACTTCCTTCGCGCTTGTGGTCTTACCTTTTGCAAAAGGCAGGTCTTCCGCCAGAGAAGCGATGGGGGGAATTGGGACGCAAGGGCATCAATCGCCTTATGGAAGTATTTACCAACGATGTCTATACCGTTGAGGGTAAAAGCCGTTGGCGCGATGAGTTTGTAACGTGCGGAGGCGTCTCGCTCGCTTCCATCAATTCCAACACACTTCAGAGCAAGTATGTCCCCGGTCTGTATTTTGCCGGAGAGGTAACCGATGTTGATGCCGTCACGGGAGGCTTCAATCTGCAGGCAGCCTGGACCATGGGGTATGTGGCAGGCGAGAATTGCGCCATAAGTTAAGTATTGGGCGAATCGTTTGGTATTTCGGTGTTTTTTATTAACTTTGCAGCCGAAATTTAAAAGATTATGGAATCAAACAGTTTTTATATCATCGCCCTGATAGTGATTGTCATCACCGTAGTTCTGTTGAAGAAGGTGGTGAGCTGTCTCATCAAGTCGGTCGTCATGATTGTCGTGCTTGCCATTTTGGCTTTCATCTATTACACGTATTTCATGACGTAAGCAGTCTCATGTCGTCTCTTCCTCGAATAGTTTGTTGAAAATCTTGCGCAGCTCGGCCGGTTGGGCAATCAGGCTGCGTATGGCGTTCAGTTTTTCTTCGTTAGGCGAATTGGGCATCCATAGGCGGATGTATCCGTGGGCTGAATATTTTTCGTCCATGTGGGCCATGAATCGCTGCCAATGCTCTTCGGGTGTCTTTTCGGGATAATGGGAAAGTCCGAACTGTATGGTGCGGCGAAACACGCTCATCGGCTCCAGGTCGCGGTCGGCCTCGGCTACTATCTTACCATAGATGTTGCGCGGGGTGTGGCTGGCCGAAGCCCGATGGTCCTCAACGGCTTCTTTCATAATCTTCATTTGCTCAGGCGAAAACCATCGCTTCAGCCGGGCATCAGCCATGAGAATCTTTCCGCTCGTCAGGTGATGGATGGCACGCGGACCTTCCAGTCCCAGGTCGTGATAGGCGGCAATAGCATAAGACATGTCGAGGTCGGCACCGGCCCTACGTGCGATGGTCAGCGAACGGCGTATCACTCCGGTAACATGTTCCATCGAATGGGCTTTGTCGAAGGCTGCATAGCGCGGCAGAATCTGCTGTTCTATGAATTCCATCAGGTCGAGGCTTACGTTGTTTTCCATATCTTTGTCTTGTTTATCGTCTGCAAATATAAGCATTAATCCCGAAGTTTGCAAATTTTACCGCTGAATCATTCTCGGGCAACGACATAAAAAGGGGACCGTACCATCGGATGTGGTACGGTCCCTTTCGATTATTCTGTTGTGGATTGTCTCTTTTAGAAGAAGAGGTAGCGGTTGTCAACCACCTTGGCGTTCTCATAGAGGTCGCGCATGTACTGGCTGATGTTCTGCAGATTCTTCTGCTTGACGGCACGCTCGGCAGTCTTCTGGTCGAACTTCACGTCGCGTGACTTCTTGTCGATAACCTGGAAGATGTAGAGACCCTGGTTACCCTTGACAGGTGTGCTGACCTTACCTTTACCCGTTGCGAAAACAGCGCCGCTCAGAGCAGGCTCGCTGGCACCGGTCTCGGGAATGAATACGGGAGCGTCGAAGGTCACCTGCTTGATGGTGTCGATCTTGGCACCAAGCTTCTGGGCAGCTGCCAGGTCGGTAGCAGCCTTGGCCTTCTTCATCAGCACTTCAGCCTTCTTGTCGTTCATAACGTGACGCTGAACATAGTCCTTCACACTTGAGTTCTCGAGTGTCTGGAATCCTTTCTTGTTTACATTGGTCAGACCCACCACGAGCAGATGGTCGTTGTTGCCGCACTCATAGAGCGGAGACACATCGCCTTTCTTTGCATCGAACAGCCACTTCAGGGCATCGCGAGTAGCAGGAATGCTGGCAATATAGTGGTCGGCATTGCTCACGTTCTTACGCTCCATCACGGTAAAACCGTACTTCTGGGCGTTCTTCTCCATGGCCTCGATGGTCTGGTTCTCACTTACGAACTGAGAGAACTTGTTGTAGGCTGAGCTATAGGTTGACTTCGAGAAGTCGATGGGCTTCTTGATGACGGCTGCCAGATACTTGGTAGTCATGGCACGACGGTCGAGCACCTGAAGAATCATGTTTCCGCCAGCGAAAGCCAGGTTGGTGTAGTTGCCGGTAGGAGCGGTGTTCAAGATGTCAAGATACTTCTTGGTGTCCTTGTCCATTGTTGAAGCGTGCTGATACTGCTGACTGGTGAGCCAGATCTTTTCGCCGGGCTGGCCGTACTTCTTGGCGAGGGCCTCGAAATCGGCACCTGCCTGAAGGGCGTTGTAGATGCTGTCGGCTGTCTTGGCAGAAGAACCGTCGGCACCAGCAATCTGGATAGCACGATACTGGATAGAGTCGGGCAACTGCTGCTTAGAGATCAGACGGGTTACATTGTAGGTGTGGTCCTGAAGGTTTTCACCCACGGGAGTTGTTGAACCTACTGCCATTGAGTCGAGACGGTCCTGGATATCCTTGGGGAATGCATCCTTGGTCTGGGGGATGCCCAGATAGGTGATCAAGCTGTTAGACTTGCGGATAACCTCAGTGGGGTCTTCGGCGGCTGCCAGCTTGGTGCGCTCTTCGTTGACGAGCTTGAAGAGAGCATTGCGGTCGGCATCAGAAGGAGTCACCTGGAAGTCAACGAACTTGATGTCGCGGGTCTCGTTCAGCTGCTCGAACTGCTGCTTCAGTTCGTCGTACTTGGCCTTCAGGTCAGCGTCGGTGATGTTCACTTCCTTGTCCTGAACAGAGCTGTAGGGGAATGAGGCAAGAAGAATGTCGCTTTCCTCGTTCTGGTTGCGGAAGGCCTGCTGGGCTGCAGCAGGGTTAGTAATCATACAACCGGCGAGCAGTTCCTGATACTTGCGCAGAAGCGTCTGCTTGCGGAGATTCTTCTCGATGAACTGCCAGTAGTTGTAGAGCTTGCCATACTGCTCGAGCACCTGGGTGTTGTTGAGTTCCTGAGCCTTCTTGTACTCGGCAAGGAACTTCTTCAGTGCGCTAGGATCGAAGCGACCAGTCTGCTGGTTGACGAACGGAGTCTGCATCAGCACGGGATCGGTGCCCTCGGTGAGCATGTTCTGGAGTTCCTGATCGGTAACGGCCAGACCAAGTTTCTTGGCTTCGTTCTCGATAACGGCCTCCTGGATGTAGTTCTGCCAGACCATATCCTTGAGCTGGTTCATTTCCTGATCGGTGAAGTTGTCGCGTCCCTGCGACATCTTCATCACCTCGGTGTACTCGTCTACGAGTCTCTGATACTCTTGAACGTCAATTTTCTTTCCTAACACTTCGCCTACCTGCTGACGCTGCTGATTACGAGTTGATTCGCAAGAGCGGAAAGCTTCTTCGGCGATGAAAGCAAACAGGGCCAAGCCAATCACTGTTGCAAGGATGGGGCCCCAACTTCTAATTTTACCAATTGCTGCCATTTGTTTTTTTAATTATTTTATTATTTATTTTTTTCAGATTTTCCAATCAAGGTGCAAAATTACAAAAAAGATAACAATTAACCGCAACTTTCTTGCAAAAAGTTTAATTATTCATTGACTTTCAGCCTTACGAGTTCGATTTTGGTCATTGTATTCTTGATGATTTTGAATTCGAAGCGTCCGATTGTCACCACTTCGTTGAGTTTCGGGAAGCTCTGGTAGTAGTGCAGGATGAGTCCGCCGAGCGTCATATATTCCTCGCTTTCGGGCAGTTCCAGATTGAACATTTCGTTGATTTTGTCTATTTCGAGTCGTGCCGACAGCATGTATTCCCCATCGGGGAGCTGCTTGGCTATGTAGTTTGAAGAGTCGTGCTCGTCTTCAATCTCGCCGAAGATTTCCTCCACGATGTCTTCGAGTGACACGATACCGCTGGTTCCGCCGAATTCATCGATGACCACGGCCAGCGACTTCTTCTTCTGCAGGAACGTCTGCATCAGCTTTCGGGCAGTCATCGTCTCGGGCACGTAGGGCATTTTCTGGATGTTGTCGCGCCATTCCTTGGGTGCGCGGAACATCTCGGATGAGTGTATGTAGCCCGTAATATGGTCGATGTCATCGTGATAAACGATGATTTTCGACTTGCCGCTTTCCACGAAGACTGTCATCAATTCGTCCAACGAACAGTTGTCTTCCACAGCCCTTATCTCGGTTCTCGGAACCATGCAGTCGCGCACTTTGGTATCGGCAAAGTCGAGTGCGTTCTGGAAAATCTTCACCTCGTCCTCGATGTCTTCTTCGTTTTCAGCATTGTTGATGCTGGTCTGCACCAGATAGTCGAGGTCGACTTTGGTGAAGGCGTCGTCGGCATTTTCCTTTTCCAGCTTGATGCCGAAGATGCGCAGGAAGATGCGCGAGAGCCAGGTGCTGAAACGCGAGATGGGCCAGAGTACGACATAGCATAGGAAGGCCGGGATGGCAAAGATGGCAAGCAGCCGGTTTGGATTACTCTTGAACAGGGATTTCGGCAGGAATTCGCCCGTGAATAGGACGATAATCGTAGACAGGATGGTGTCGGCAGGAACGGTAAATGCAGCGTCCATTCCCTTGAAAATCGTGTTGTCGAAGAGACTTGCTATCAATATGCCATATACCACCAGGGCAATGTTGTTGCCCACGAGCATGGTGCTCACGAAATTGTTGGGGTGGCTGTAGAACACTTCGAGCGCATGACTTGAGAGCGGCATCTTTTCCTTGTCCATCTCGGCACGCATCCGGTTGCTCGACACGAAAGCGATTTCCATGCCCGAAAAGAAGGCGGAAAAGACCATCGTGACAAGTATTCCGACTATAAGTGGTATGTCTACTTCTGACATCTGTCTATCTGCTGTTTTCTATAAATTATTCTGATAGGGGACTTTTCTTCTTCGGCGAAGTGGGCGAGCGCTTCATCGACTTCACGCTATCGGGTGCGCTAAGTATGGAATCGCCCTTGTTTGTGCCCATTCCATCGGTTCCCCTGACAAACGAACCCTTGGAATTGCTGACCGTGTAGTGGCTGAAATGCTCATCGCTCCGGAAGTAAGTGCCCTGGATTTCACGCTCAGGACTGACGATTCTGGAGAACCGGTGGCTGTAGAGTTCGTGCCTGTTCTGGTCCCAGAATAGTTCTTCGCTGCTGAAGCGGATGCCGTCGTTGGTCTTCACTCGCACGCGGCCCCTCAGCTCCCAAAGCTTCTTCTGGTCGAAATAGTAGGCGGTATCGGCCTGAATGTAGGCCTGAATATGAAACTTCTCGTCGAACTGTTCCAGGAAAAGTCCCTTGTCGAACGTCCATCGCGAAGGATTCTTAATGGTGTTCACATCCCATTTCTCGCTGACAATACGGTATTTAATGACACCCGAGTCGCTGATGAGCGTATTCACGCCATAGGTGGTCATCATGGAAACAGAGTCGCGGTCGTTGATAGCCGGAGCGGTATGCTCGATGGTTTCCTCACACGAATTGGTGAAAACGACAAACGGAGAGAACGAGAAAACCAGGAGTAACGTTCTCCCCAGCTTCCTCAGTCCTTTCGAAATATGCCGCCGACGGCCAGTTTCCTGCATGCTCATAGTTCTGTAACAGGTCATTCCACCTTCCACTTCTGGAACCAGCGTTCGTTGAATGTGATGCCGATGTTGATGCGGAATGAGTTCACGTCGATCATATTTGCCGAAGCCTGCTGGCTCACCCATTGGGCAGAAACGTTGAGGAAACTGCGGTTGTTGTGTGCATTGATGATGGGAATACCCAGTCCGGCGCTGACCGAAATCTCCTTAGGACCGTCCTTACCGTTTATTTTTAAATAAGGTGTAGTGTAGGAAGCACCAATCCGATAGCGCATGCGGCTCATGAACGAGCGTGCATTCTCGTTTTTGCAATATTCGCCGCCAAGCGTAATCTTATGCCGGTCGCTGAATGAATTGGGATTGAGCTCATACGATGAAACACCGTTATTGACGTAGTAATCGGGGAATCCAATCTCACTCCAGCGCTGCATCTGATAGTCGGCGCCCACCTTCAGCATGTTGTTGTGGTTGTAGCAGATACCGCCGCCGATGGTCATTGGCAACGACAGGCCGTCGTTTATCTTGTAGCTGATGGTATCGGTAACGCCAGTTGGCGAATTCACCGAGAGCACCTTGCACTCAGGGTCGGAGTTCAAACTCTGCTTCGGACTGAATGTGGCACCCACCGTCAGCTTGTCTTTCTTGTTCAGCGGAAGGGTATATTGGATACCGAAGTCAAGCTTATAGTAGTTCACGTCGGCCGTGTAGTATTTGCTGATGGTATTGATGTAAGAGTCGCTATAGGCATTTGTGATGGCGCGCTCGTAGTCGCCCCAGATGTACGACACATTGGCACCGATGGAAAGATTCTTCACAATCTCCCAACCTGCTCCGAGATAGATCTGATGGAAACCGCCATTGCCTCTGAAAGTGTTGGTATAAGTCACAGATTTCAAATCGTTTACGTTGCCCGTGCTAGAGTATTTGTAACCGATGTTAGAGTAGGGGAGCAGACCGAAACTCACGCCCACGTGCCTGAATGCACGGAAGGCTGCCACCACATAGTCGAAGTTGGCGTTCTTGGTGTTGCGCTTCACGTTCCCTTCCTTGAAATTAGTGAACTGTCCGGTCATACCTGCATCGAACAGGAATGTCAGCGAGTCGATGGCCGAATAGGCTGCGGGGTTCTTGTGATTCACCTGATTGTGCTCACGGAAACCATAGCCGATGTTGTTCATACCGCGGCTGAAACCGCTTCCCTGATCGACCAGTTCGCCCAGTCCGTATTGAGAGTACGGTGAATTGGTGCCGCTATACGAGATGTTGTTGTCGCTGGCCGACTGTCCATTCGCCGTGAGTATAAGTGCTGCCAGAAGGGCAGTGCTACATATTCTTTTCATTATATTTTAATATTCTGTTTAATCCTCTGGGGACGATGAAATCGTCTGCAAAGATAGGAAATTTTTCTTTAAAACGCATACCCAAATGTACGCCGCCCGTTAAATAAACGTAAAGGTCGGGATATTTCTCCAAAAAACGCCGGATATACCCTTCTATTTCGTATTTCACGCCGCGGATAACGCCGCTTCGGATGGCCGTTATGGTGGTGTTGCCCATAGGGGGAGTGAATCCCTCGCGGTCGACGAACGGCAGTCGTGAAGTGTACTGGTTGAGGGCGCGGAAACGGATGGTGGGACCCGGCGAGATGTTGCCGCCCTTGTATTCGCCCTTGGCATTCACGAAGTCGTAGGTGATGCAGGTGCCGATGTCGATAATCAGCACGTTTCGTCCGGGCTGCAGCCAAGCGGCGGCCACGGCTGCGGCCAGACGGTCAACGCCCAGCGTTTTCGGCGTGCGGTACTTGTTGATAATGGGCACGGGCGTGACGCCGCTTTCCATTTTCATCATCGGAAAGGGCAGACGGTTAATCAGTTCCTCAAATTCCTGGGGTATGTCGGCAACCGAGCCAATGATGCCTTTGTCGAAGTTATACTTGCGGCAAAACTCTTCGAGCAAATGGTTTTCGCCCTTGTCAATACGCTGTTCTTCAACGACATAATCATCGTTGAAGCACACCAGTTTCGTACATGTATTGCCTATGTCAATAATAAGATTCACTCGCGATTTCTTATTTTAAGGTGCAAAATTAGTGGAAATAGTACATAAAACAAAGAATTTTATTCTTTTTTTGGTTCACGGCTGTCTAATTTCGCAATTTTTTTGAATTAGGGCAAATGGCGGAGGCAGATGGCATAACCCCTGCAAATGACTTATCCGTTTATTGTCGTCCTTGTTTGCCTTGCTCTGTAAAACACCATTACTTGTAAAATAAAATAGCAAATTAAGCGGCCTGAGATTTCAATATTTGTCAGCACCTGGCTCTTTGTCGTGAAATTCGCGAATTTTGGCCGTTTTGCTAACTTGTTGGCAATCAGTCGGTTTTGTTTTTCCGCCTATCAAACGAATCCTTTCCGCCCGTCAGAAAGACTCTATCCAATCATTGGAAGCGATTGAATTAAAGGCTAATTACACTCCATTTAGACTTTAATTGAAGAGTAATTAGACTTTAATTACCGATGAATTAAAGTCTAATTGCATCGCAACCGCCGATAACTGATGCTTAAAGCAGCTTTATTTGCTCTTCCAGAATCCTAGAATCATAATAAATCCGACAAAATATTGTATGATATTTTCAGAATAATCAATTAACGGGCAGCCTCTTTGCTTTTGCGAAAAAACAGCATTTTTCACTAATATTATTGTTTTGTTCACCTTATTTAAAAATAAAAAGTGTACCTTTGCGCCGTGAAATGCGAAAAAACAATCCTACGGTCAGTCTTGCTGGCACTTTTCCTGCTCTTCGTGAACGGGACAATTTGCCGTGCCGATAAAGATTTGACACCCGAATTTGCCGCCCGTATCGATTCCACCATCAGCGTGGGATTCATCACTTGCGGCCCCGGCCCCGAGGTCTATTCGCTCTATGGGCACACGGCTTTGCATTTCAAGGATACCAGCCGCGGCACCGATGTGGCCGTCAACTGGGGCATGTTCTCGTTTTCAAAACCTAACTTCGTGCTCCGTTTCGTATTCGGCCTCACCGACTACGAAATCGGAATTCAGGACTTTGCTTACTTCTGCGAAGCCTACCGCTACGAGCACCGATGGGTGAAAGAGCAGCAGCTCGACCTCACGCCACGGGAGAAACTGCTCATTGCCGAGGCTATCGAGGAGAACTATCGCCCCGAGAACCGCGAATACCGCTACAACTATTTCTACGACAACTGCACCACAAGGGCACGCGATATGATAGCCAACCATCTTTCGGGAAAGCTTGATTATGGCACGTCTCCCCACGAAGGCCTTTCGTTCCGGCAGCTCATCCATCAGTATTGCGAGGGTTATCCCTGGGTGCGCTTCGGCAACGACATCCTTCTTGGACTGCAGGCCGATGCCCCCACAATAGCAGCCGAGCGCCAGTTCTTGCCCAACGAGACGATGGCCGACCTTGACCGGGCTGTGATTGATGGCTCTCGCCGACTCGTTGTGGGCACTACCACGCTTGTGGATGTTGCACCGTTACCGGTCGATGCTGGCTTTCCGCTCTCGCCCGGCACCTGTGGGCTCATCCTGTATGCTGTTGTGGTGGTCCTCACCGTATGGGAAATCATTTCACGCAAAGACTTCCGCTGGTTCGATGCCGTGCTGATGGTGCTTTGCGGACTGAGTGGCCTCGTGCTCTTTGCGATGCTCTTTTCCCAGCATCCCACGGTCCGTCTCAATCTTCAGTTGCTGCTGCTCAATCCGCTGCCGCTCTTTTTTGTGTGGCCCATGCTTCGCCACCGTTGTCGCTGGCAGTATGCCATGTGGATTGTGCTCATCTGCCTTTTCTTCATCGGCTTCTATTTCCAGCACTACGCCGAGGGGACCATGTTTGTGGCATCATCTTTGTTAATTAGAAACATCAAACGATTTTATAGTGAGAAATAAGTATATCATAGCAACGCTCCTGGCCCTGCTGGCATCCGAAGTGCCTGCACAACGCCTGCTGGTCAGCGTCACCGTAGACGAGCTGAACTCCGACAAGATGATTGCCGTAGGGCAGAAGTCAACCAGTCAGGGATTCAAGAAACTATTGGAGCGTGCACTCATCTATCAGAATGCATCCTATCCGTTTGCTCCAGTAGACCGTGCTTCGGCCATTGCTGCCATTATGACGGGTGCCTCTCCCTACTATAACGGCATCACCGGAGCCAAGTGGCTCGACACCAGCACATTGCGCCCCGCAACGTGTGTGGCTGGCGACACGCCCGGCAATCTGCTCAGTTCCACCTTTACCGACGAACTGAAGGTGGGCACCGAAGGACAGTCGCTGGTGTTCTCTATAGCCAACCACAAGGATGCAGCCATTCTTTCAGCCGGTCATGCAGCCGATGCCGCCTTCTGGCGTGACGAGCATACTCGCCGCTGGAAGACATCAAGCTATTATTCCAAGACTGGTTTCAAGTGGCTGAGCGCCTTCGATGCGCTGAATGCCGACGAAGGAAACTTCAACCTTGCCAAGCTGGCACTCCAATGCATAGACTCTCATTTGCTGGGAAGCGATGCCAATTGTGACATTTTGGCAATTCATTTCGACAACGATAACTACGAGAATCTCGACCGTTGTCTGGGCAGTCTGATAAATGGCGTAGAGCAGAAGGTGGGCGCCCAGAATGTGGTTTTCAGCATTGTGGGCACTCAAAACACCGACGAGGCCTTCAGCGAGGTCTACGAGCGCTTCCGCGTTCCGTCGGGAACATTCTATATCAATCGCACGGGTAACCTGCTGAACATGTATCTTGGTGCTCTTTACGGACGCAACAAGTACATCGAAGGCTACTATCGCAACCAGATTTTCTTCAACAAGAAACTCATCGAGCAGCGCCGCCTGAACAAAGTGGAGCTTCGCGACCATTGCCGTTCGTTCCTGATGGATTGCGACGGCGTGAAGGACGTGAAGACCTCAGCCGACGTGCTGCCGCCTCATTCCGGAGACCTTGTGGTTGAAATCATGCCCGGCTGGAATCTCTATAACGAAGAGTCGGGCGAGCGTTATCAGCAGCGTGCCGGATTCTCGCCAGTTCCTATCATTTTCTACGGGGCTGGCATCAAGCCCGGACGCGTTCAGTCGCCGGTCACTATCGACCGCGTTGCGCCCACCATAGCCAACACCATTCATATCCGTGCGCCGAATGCCTGTGGCGCCCAGCCGCTGTTCTGAACGGCAGGCATCGGAATGAATGATGTAAACACTATTAGAAGAAATTATAAAATCAAAATAAAACAATGGGATTAAACAGTTTTTTGAAGTCATTGTTCGGTGACAAGTCAAGCCGTGATATGAAACTCATCCAGCCCATCGTGGAGAAGGTGAAGAAGGCATATCCCGAGATTGAGGCACTCGACAACGACCAGTTGCGCGCTAAGACGAAAGAGATTCAGGCTTACGTGCAGAATTCGGCCAAAGAGCAGAACGAGAAGATAGCAGAGCTCAAGGCCAAGATTGAAGACACGCCAATCGACGAGCGCGAGGCCATCTTCAACGAGATAGACAAACTCGACAAGTTGGCGCTCGACAATATGGAAGAAGCTCTCACCGAGGTGCTTCCCGTGGCATTCAGCATTGTGAAGGAAACCGCTCGCCGCTTCGCTCAGAACGAGGAAGTGGTGGTCAACGCTACCGACTTCGACCGCGAGCTCGCCGCTACCAAGGACTTTGTGCGCATCGAGGGCGACAAGGCCATTTACCAGAACCATTGGATGGCCGGCGGTAACGACCTGAAGTGGGATATGGTTCACTACGATGTGCAGCTCTTCGGTGGTGCCGTGCTCCATCAGGGTAAGATTGCCGAAATGGCAACGGGTGAAGGTAAGACGCTTGTGGCTACGCTCCCAGTTTTCCTTAACGCACTTACCGGCAACGGCGTGCATGTGGTGACCGTGAATGACTATCTGGCCAAGCGTGACTCTGAGTGGATGGGCCCGCTCTATATGTTCAACGGTCTTTCCGTTGACTGCATCGACAAGCATCGCCCCAACTCTCCCGAGCGCCGCAAGGCTTATCAGGCAGACATCACCTTCGGTACCAACAACGAGTTCGGTTTCGACTATCTGCGTGATAACATGGCCATTTCGCCTGCCGACCTCGTTCAGCGCCGCCACAACTATGCCATCGTCGACGAGGTTGACTCCGTGCTCATCGATGATGCGCGTACACCTCTTATTATATCTGGTCCTGTGCCCAATGGCGACGACCAGATGTTCGAGGAGTATCAGCCGCTGGTTGAGAAACTCGTGGGCGTTCAGCGCCAGCTGGCTACCCAGTTGCTTTCCGATGCAAAGACCAAGATTGCCGAGGGAAACAAACTGATGGAAGAGGGCAAGAAGAAGGAAGGTCAGGAAATGCTCGATGCCGGATTCCTCTCGCTCTATCGTTCCCACAAGTCGCTTCCAAAGAACAAGCCGCTCATCAAGTTCCTCTCGGAGGAAGGCATCAAGGCTGGAATGCTCCGCACCGAGGAAATCTATATGGAGAACAACAACCGCCGCATGCCCGAGGCTATCGAGCCTCTCTACTTCGTGGTGGAAGAGAAACTGAACTCCGTTGACCTTACCGACAAGGGTACGGACTGGCTTTCAAAGCAGGTGAACGACAAGGAACTCTTTGTGCTCCCCGATATTACCAGCGAACTCTCTGCACTTGAGAACGAAGACATTTCTGAAGAGGAGAAGGTTGAGAAGAAAGACCAGCTGATGAGCCACTACGCCGTTCAGAGCGAGCGCGCCCACACGCTTCAGCAGTTGCTCAAGGCCTACACCATGTTCAACCGCGACGATGAGTATGTGGTGATGGACGGTGAGGTGAAGATCGTTGACGAGCAGACCGGTCGTATTATGGAAGGCCGCCAGTGGAGCGACGGACTCCATCAGGCCATCGAGGCTAAGGAGCATGTGGCCGTGAAAGAGGCTACGCAGACCTTCGCTACCATTACCTTGCAGAACTATTTCCGCATGTATCATAAGCTTGCAGGTATGACCGGTACTGCTTCTACCGAGGCTGGTGAGTTCTGGGATATCTACAAACTCGATGTGGTGGAGATTCCCACCAACAAGCCCGTCATTCGTAACGACCAGGACGACCGCGTATATAAGACAGCCCGCGAGAAGTATAATGCCGTCATCGACGAGATTGTTGCCATGCGCGAGAGTGGACGTCCGACGCTTGTCGGTACTACATCGGTGGAAATCTCTGAGTTGCTGAGCCGTATGCTCAACATGCGTAAGATTCCCCACAATGTGCTGAACGCCAAACTCCACCAGAAGGAAGCTGACATCGTGGCTCAGGCAGGTCAGTCAATAAACGGTCTCGGTGCAGTAACTATTGCCACCAACATGGCCGGTCGTGGTACCGATATCAAGCTTTCCGATGAAGTGAAGGCTGCAGGCGGTCTGGCCATCATCGGTACCGAGCGTCACGAGAGCCGCCGTGTGGACCGCCAGTTGCGTGGTCGTGCCGGTCGTCAGGGTGACCCCGGTAGTTCAGTGTTCTATGTTTCTTTGGAAGACAAGCTCATGCGTCTGTTCGCCTCCGAGCGCATTGCCAAGGTGATGGACCGTCTGGGCTTCGATGAGGGTGAGCGTATTGAGAGCCCGATGATTTCCAAGAGCATTGAGCGTGCCCAGAAGAAAGTCGAGGAGAACAACTTCGGTATCCGTAAGCGTCTGCTCGAATACGATGACGTGATGAACAAGCAGCGTACCGTGGTCTACGAGAAGCGCCGTCACGCCCTGATGGGTGAGCGCATCGGTATGGACATCGCCAACATTCTTTGGGACCGCGTTTGCGACATCATCGAGAAGAACGACTACGAAGGATGCAAGGAAGCCTTCATCAAGGTGTTCTCCATCGAGTGCCCCTTCACCGAGCAGCAGCTCATTGAGGAAGACAAGGGCAAGCTCGAGGACAATGCCTACGAGTTGGTGATGCAGAACTTCAACCGCCGCACCGATCGAATCAAGGATGTTGCCAACCCCGTCATCAAGCAGGTATTCGAGAATCAGGGAGCTATGTATGAGCGCATCATGGTTCCTGTTACCGACGGCAAGCGTCTCTATCAGATTCCTTGTGACCTGAGGGAAGCCTACGAGACTGAGTCGAAGTCTGTTGTAAAGCAGTTCGAGAAGAACATTCTGCTCCACATCATTGACGATTGCTGGAAGGAGAACCTCCGTGCCCTCGACGAACTGAAGCATTCCGTTCAGAACGCTTCCTACGAGCAGAAAGACCCGCTCGTTATCTTCAAACTCGAGAGTGCCAAGCTCTTCGACGACATGGTGAACGACATGAACAATCGCATCACTTCTATCCTGATGCGTGCTCAGATTCCTGAGATTCAGCAGGACGAGGTTCGCGAGGCCGCTCCCGAGCAGCATTCTCAGCGCTATAACGAGTCGAAGCAGGAACTTAATGGCGACGGTCAGCCGTTGGTTGATCCCAACCAGGCCCGTGCTGCCAGCACCGACACCCGTGCTCAGGCCAGTCAGGTGAACCGCACGCCAATCGTAAAGGACAAACTTCCTGGTCGTAATGATCCCTGTCCTTGTGGTAGCGGTAAGAAATTCAAGAATTGTCACGGCCGCGGACTTCTTTAGTCCGTTGCCTTTTCATCAGCATAATTGTCCCCGGAAGTCCATTGCTTCCGGGGACAATTGCTATTTACAGGAAATAAAAAGGGGCTGCACCTGAAATAGGACAGCCCCAAGAGAAACGATGTGTTTGTGTATGTTCGGAGTTTTTATACAATACCCTGAGCCATCATAGCCTTGGCAACCTTGATGAAGCCTGCCACGTTGGCACCCTTCACGTAGTTGATGTAGCCGTCGGCATCTGTGCCGTACTTCACGCAGTTCTCGTGAATGTCGTTCATGATGCGCTTCAGGTAGTTGTCAACTTCCTCTGCTGTCCAGCTCAGACGCTCAGAGTTCTGACTCATTTCCAGACCAGATACTGATACACCACCAGCGTTAGAAGCCTTACCAGGAGCATAGAGAATCTTGGCATCCTGGAAGATCTTGATGGCCTCGGGCAGCGAAGGCATGTTAGCACCCTCGGCAACTGCGATGACGCCATTGTCAATCAGAGCCTGAGCCTGTTCTCCGTTGATTTCGTTCTGAGTAGCGCAAGGCAGAGCAATGTCGGCCTTCTCGTGCCAGGGACGCTCGCCAGCCACATACTTGGCGTTGGGATATTCCTCAACATATTCCTTGATACGTCCACGCTCAACGTTCTTCAACTGCATGATGTAGTCGAGTTTAGCGCGGTCGATGCCTTCGGGATCGTAGATGTAACCGTCAGAGTCTGACATAGTCATGGGGATAGCACCCAACTGGATACACTTCTCGGCAGCATATTGTGCTACGTTACCAGCACCAGAAATCAGAACCTTCTTACCCTTCAGTTCGATACCACGGGTCTGAAGCATGGAAACAAGGAAGTAAACCGTACCATAACCAGTTGCCTCAGGACGGATGAGTGAACCGCCGAACTGGATGCCCTTGCCGGTGAGCACACCCTGGAACTGGTGAGTCAGCTTCTTATACTGTCCGAACATATAGCCAACCTCGCGGCCACCAACACCGATGTCACCAGCGGGAACATCCTCATCGGGACCGATGTGACGATACAGTTCGCTCATGAATGCCTGACAGAAGCGCATCACTTCAGCATCGCTCTTACCACGGGGAGAGAAGTCGGAACCACCCTTTGCACCACCCATAGGCAGTGTGGTCAGAGAGTTCTTGAAAGTCTGCTCGAAAGCAAGGAACTTCAGGATACCGAGGTTCACCGACTTGTGGAAACGGATACCGCCTTTGTACGGACCAATAGCGTTGTTGTGCTGAATACGATAACCCATGTTGGTCTGAATGTTACCCTTGTCGTCAGTCCAAGTAACGCGGAACTCAACCAGACGATCGGGGATGCACAGGCGCTCGATGAGGTTTGACTTCTCAAACTCAGGATGCTTGTTGTACTCTTCCTCGATGGTGGGGAGAACCTGACTTACGGCCTGGATGTACTCCGGCTCGTTGGGAAAGCGCTGCTTCAGCTGCTCTACTACTTGTGCTGCATTCATAATAATACTTTTTTTTAATGTTGTTATTGATAATTTTACCTATTTTGTTCTGACTAAATTTCTTTTATTTGTCGTTTGCGGTTGCAAAATTACACAATTTCTTCAAAACACCAAACATTTTGCAAGAAAAAGTTTCAAAATAGTGCAAAAAAGTCAATTTGTATAGTAGAGAACGTATAAATATGCCGTTTGCGCACACAGTTGCATTACATATTGTCAGTCCAATTGTCGATTAGCTGACGTGCTATCGACATTTTGCCAGGAATATGTGGCAGTGTGTCACGAGTGTACCATCCTCCGCCACCCAATTCGGAACGCTGCAAATGGATTTCGCCACTCACGTAGTCGGCATAGAAACCAACCATCAGTCCGCAAGGGTAGGGCCATGGCTGAGAAGCAAAATATCGGATGTTTGTAATCTTGAGACCAACTTCTTCGCTGACCTCACGGCATACAGCCTCTTCAAGTGTTTCGCCTGTTTCCACGAATCCTGCAACAAGTCCATAGTAATTGCTTCGGAAATTATTGGCATGGACGAGCAACACCTGTTCGTCTTCTCGTCGTCCGGTCTCGGATTTTCTTCGAATGAGCACGATGATGGCAGTAGCAAGTTGCGGCCATACTTCCTTTCCACACTCGGTGCATCGCTTTGAGATGTTAGTATGAAGTCGCATTGGTGCTCCGCAGACGCCGCAATATTTTGTGTTGCTGTCCCAATAGATGATTTCCTGGCATTTGCCTGCTATGAGATAGAGTTGCCGTGGGATTTTGTCGAACGATGCACGCAGACCGCACATTTCGTAACCAGGAAGGTCGATGACTGGTGTGTCGATGCGGAAAGACTTCACGCTTGTAGGGATATCATCGTGGGTGAGATGGTAAGGTACGTCGACTTCATGGACGGTTGTCCATTCCTTTATTTCAACAGGTGGTTGTTCACTATAGGGGATGTTATAATGACCGTCGGATGTGAGCTGAAGAAGAAGCTCTGTCTTGCAGAATATGAACCAGTAATGTTTCAAAGCGTATAATATAATAAGGTGTTACTTGAATAGAAGGGCGCGGTCGCGCTCTATGGCTTTAGCTGTCCATTCGTCCGGAACGAAGCGCCAGTTGTCTAATGGTTGAGGATCAGCCATCTTCATCTTGCTGATTTCGTGTGCCAGATAGTAGCGCTGGTCGCGTTCGCTCATCCATAGTATCCGCTCCTTGAGCTGTTCCTGAGGGATGCCAGCTCCACGAGTGAGCAGTTCGCCTCCGCCATTGCCGCGATAGCTGTTCATGGCCACAGTATAGAAATTGTCAAGCAGGAACGGCTGACCGTTACTCATCCGCAGAATGTTGACTTTCTCGCCATCGGGTTTCGTGACGTCAACCTCGTAGTCTATTCCCACAGCGGAATCAAAGTTGAAAGCCAGGTTCTTGAAGAATACCTGCCAGCGCCCTTCAGTCTGGTTCTCTGTGAGTAGCATAATATGGTCATCCGGACTTTTCATGGTGTTCACCCAGAGGTCATAGCTCATTTCAAGATGCCCAAGAATCTCGCGTCCAGTGAGCTTCATGGTATAAATCTGGTTTTCGTACCTGTAGAGATTGAACATGTCGCTCATGAAAACGTCGCCTGCAGGTATACAGGTGTTGAATGTAAGGGGAGCATTGAACGAGATGTCTGCTCCGGTGATTTTCAGCTGGAGCATGTGAATAAAATCGCTGAATGCGCTGTTGCCGAAATAGCAGTCGCGCGTGTAGGCTGCATTCTTGAAGACACCAACTTTGCGGTTCACATACTCGTCAACCAGGTCTATGGCTGGCTTGAAATGTTGCTCAAGTTTCTTGTCGACTTCAAGATTGCGGATATCACGCAAACAACCAGAAACTTTCTTTTGCTTTTCGCCGTTGTCCAGAAAGGTTACTGATATTTTCGCATCGCCGACAAGCATGGCGCTTGCCGAGGGGTTGAGTAAAAGCACGGGACTTCCGCTGGGACTGATAACGGTCTGACAATGCCTGACATGGTCGTGGCCATATAAGATGAGGTCGAAACCGTCGACTTTCTCGGCAACTTCAAGAACAGGATTCTCGCTGTATGTCGATGTGACGATTCCTCCCTGAAGTCCGGCATGAAATAGTCCGATAATGATATCCGGCTGTTCGTGCGATTTCAGGTATTGTATCCATTTTGCAGCACTTTGAACAATTTCTTCAAAACGTAAACCTTCCCATAGTTTCTCGTTTAACCAATTGGGTATTGCAGGTGTAATCATTCCCAGCACCGCAATTTTAATGTTCTCGCGATGAAAAATGGCATAAGGTTGCAAATAGGGCTGACCCGTTTTAGTGTCGATGAGGTTGGCTCCCAGCATCGGGCATTTCACCTCCTTTATCCACTTGTCATAAACCTCGTGTCCCGTTTCGATGTCGTGGTTGCCAATGGTTTGCGCGTCGTAGCCCATGTAATTGACGATACTAGCTGCAACGTTCTCCATCTCTGGATTAATGTAGTTGCAATAGTAGCAGGTGGGCTGGCCTTGCAGGATGTCACCATTGTCAAAAAGCAACAGGTTGTCGCCATATTGACGGCGGAGAGAATCCACATAAGTCATCACTCGCGAAAGAGAGCCAGACTCAGGCCGACGGTCGATGAAATTGTAAGAAAAGAAACTTCCATGAACATCGGAAGTTTCTATTATTCTCAGTTCGACTGTCTTCGGGGAATTCATAACAGTAATCTGAAGGCGGCAGCAATTAGCTTGGTCTATTGCTGTCCGGGGTGCTATTCAATGATTTTATTCATTTTCAGCTCGGAAATACGGCCGTCGGGCGCCACTTTAGCCTTCATGCGATACTGGCTGTTCTTGTTATGCTCGGGATCGGCATATTGTTCTTCTTTGTTACCTGTAAACGATACCGAGAATTCGTACTGGTCGTTGCCTATTTCGCGTTTACTGATGCTGTAGTCTTTGTTGAGACGCCATATCAGGTTGGTCAGGCCCTCTTTTTCGTACATCTTGTTCATCATCTCGATGACGTCGCTGTGTGTGGCCTGCTGTTTGTCGAGCAGGGTAAGCTCTTCGGTGACGGTAGAAACTAAGGAAGCCTGATCACGTTCGTTGATGCTGATGAAGAAACGGCGGAACACCTGTGCTATCTGTGCACGTTCTTCAGGTGTGATTTCCTTTACCTTCAAGGCTTTCATGCTGCTCTCAGCCTCATCGTAGTGATCTCCGTTTTCGTGTTCAGTCATGTATGCCTTGTAGGCTTCGATGGTGTTAAGACTTGAAGCCTGCGCCCAGTCGAGAGAGTCTATCTTACGGGCAGCCTCAGCACGATGGGGGCTGTTGGGATATTTTCGCATATAGTCCTGAAGGATTGACTTCGAGTTGCTCACAACGGCATTCGTCCAGTCTTTGTCAATCTGGATGATTTGCTCCAGATGGGCACTGATTGAATCGCGGTGCTCGGCCGGAGCATCCTTGTAGGTGTCGAGGTAGCTCTGAAGCACAAGCACATCCTTGCTTTTCATGGCAAACTCGTATTCCTGCATTTCTTTGTTGTCCTGAGCGTTCTTGTACATATAGAAACATACGCCACAGATGAGCAGTGCTATCACGAATGAAACGAGATAGGCAACCCAGCTGTTTTTCTTTTTCTTAGGAACCTGAATAGGATCACTGCTGAATTTCGGCTTCTCTTTTGGCTGTGGTGGGATAGGGGAGGGTGGTGTTTGCTCTACCACAGGCGCAGGCTCTGTTTTCTTGGTTGTCGGACGATAACAGTGAGGGCACATGGAATCTGCGGAGAAATACACTTCTCCACAATCGGGGCACTTGGTGACCTTGTCAGCTATCTCTACTCCGCAATTGGGGCAGACCGGTGCTTTGTCGCTTACTTGATGTCCACATTCAGGACACTTTATTATAGCCATATTATCTTAAGTTCTATTTTACACAATTATTTACCAATGCTTGAACCTTATTTCGCGCATGCTATGCCGTCCCATAAAACGGCTTTTATCCACATATCCGTTGATGCCGTTGATATGACCTTTACCGGTGTATTGCCAGATAATGTAGTCACGGTTGTCGGCAAGATTGGGCTCTTCGTCGGTATATGAAGCAATCATCAGCGGGTAGTCGTCGAGTACTCGCTGAAGATATTGATTGTAGAAATTTCTTCCTGTATAAACGAGCGGCCGCTGATGGTATGCCTCTGTAACCATTTTTAGGAAGGTGACCAACGAATCACAGAAAGCATGGGGAGAAAGGCCCCCTGTGACCTCAACGTCGATAAGGGGTATGAGGTCCTGGTCGCCAGGACGGCATTGGGCCATGAAGTTGCGTAACTGAGTCCTGAGGTTTGACTTGGGACGGAAGAAATGATAGGAACCAACTTTCAGGCCGTAGCTGTGGGCTAGTTGTATGTTCTGCTCGTATTTCTCGTCGATTCGGTCGCTTCCTTCAGAAGCTTTTATATAGACATAGGCCATCTTGGAGTTGTTGCCGATATGCTCCCAGAACACCTTGCCCTGATAGTGGCTAATGTCGATACCATGGATATGTGCACATGTGTCTTCACAAAGCACATTATAGTACTGGGCACTCAGCGTGGAGGCTGTGACCGTAAAGACACATAGAAACAGAAGTCTTGCTATTGCATTCATACGTGCAAAGATACGAATAAAACTTTATTCGCGGATACGATTAATCGTTATAAGGGAGTATTTTTAATTTTTTTAAAGTTTATTCCTCAATCTCGGTAATAGCATGGTGCAGACGGCGGAACCAGCTGTGGGTGGTGGAAACGGGATAATAGGCCAGATAGGAGAACGTCAGCCGCTGGTCTTCCTGTCCCAGTTGCTCAGCTTTCGAAGCCTCTTTGTTCATGAAAGGAAGCTCTTCGATAGAAAAGCCGAAAAGCGCAATCAGCACCGAGGCGTGCAACCGGGCCATGTTATAGATTCTCAGTTGGTGCAGCCATGATTCCAGCTTGACGAAATCCACCTTGTCGCCTTTTCGCCTGAGGAAGCGCCCCATCTCGACGATGCCGTGAATCGACGTCTTTCCAGAGAGCGTGCGGTCGATATTGTAGAGCAGGATGTTGAGCATGTCGAGCGTGTCGAGCGAGGTGTCGATGGCGTGATATTCAGCCTTGGCAATCTTCTTGAATCTCCGGGTTTGCTTATGGTTTTCGAAATTGATGGAAGCGTGTGGAACATCGTCTTTCAGATAGCTCAGGACCTCTTCCTCTTCAGCACGTTTATAGAGCAGGTCCCATTTATATTTCGACATCGGTTCCATGGGTTCCTTGTCGCCAAATGCACCATTGCGGAGCATGCGGAAATAATTGCGTGAAAGGACATTCATGTTGTTTACATTATTAATGTTTTAACTGTATCTTTTGGGGAAACGGAAGAAGATGGCAGCCAAAGCCATCAGACCGAGAACCAGAGGATAATAAAGATATGGAAGAATCTCGATGGGGTTAAGTTCGGCAAGTCCGGCTGCGATAAGCATCTGCGCACCATAGGGGATGATGCCTTGCGTGAAGCACGAGAAAGTATCGAGAATCGAAGCACATTTACGATTGTCAACCCCGTAGCGGTCGCCAATCTGCTTGGCAATTCCGCCGACGGTGATAATTGCTACGGTGTTGTTGGCGGTGCATACATTAGTTAAAGTCACCAACGCAGCTATTGCCAGTTCGGCACCCCTTCGGCCATTTACGTGGGCTGTCAGCTTCTTTATAATGTAGTCTATACCACCATTCATGCGGATAATCTCAAGCAGTCCGCCAGCCATCATCGTAATAATGATCAGCTCGCCCATGCCTTTGATACCGTCGCCCATCGCTCCAAACCAACCATATACATCGAAGCTGCCTCCAATCAGGCCGATTAAACCCGTAAGTAAGATGCCGATGGTGAGCACGGCCATTACATTCATTCCAAAGACGGCCACCGCCAACACAATCAGATAGGGTAACACCTTCAGTAGTTCAAAGTCGGGAATCTGCTTGGGTGTCTGAATGTTTTCCCCCATCAGAAGATAGATGATGAAGATGATGAGAGCAGCGGGTGCAGCAATGAACAAATTGACTCTGAATTTATCACTCAGCCGGCAACCTTGCGTCTGAGTGGCTGCTATGGTGGTGTCGGAAATGAACGAAAGATTGTCACCGAAGAAAGCTCCGCCTACTACGATAGCCGTCATCAGTGCCGTTGACATTCCTGTGCCATTGGCAAGTCCTGCAGCAATCGGCACAAGGGCCACAATTGTTCCAACACTTGTGCCAATGCTTAGGGATATAAAACAAGCGGCAAGAAACACTCCTGCCAAGAGCATTTCAGCAGGAAGCAGATGAAGCGTAAGGTTTACCGTGGCATCGATGCAACCCATTTCTTTTGCCGCATTGGCAAAGGCTCCGGCAAGCACGAAAATCCATAGCATCATCATCAAGTTACCTGATGCTGCCCCACGGCTATAGCTTTCAATGCGCTTCTGAAGCGGCATCTTCCCTGAGGAAGCAACTGCATAGATGCTTGCGACCATGAAAGCCACAGTAATGGGAACTTTATAAAAGTCGCGTGCATCGATGCTCGTCACCAGATAGAGCACGATGAATACCAATAGCGGTGAGAGGGCTTTCATGCTTGCAGAGGGGTCAACTTACCACAAACTGTAATCCGTTCTCCGACTTGTCAACCTTGATGGTGCAGCCTTCGGTGAGCTCGTTTGAGAGCATTTTCTCGCAGACACCATCTTCGATATAGGTCTGAATGGCTCGCTTCAGCGGACGTGCACCGAATTGCACATCATAGCCCTTCGAGGCCACAAATTCTTTAGCTTCATCCGAGATAACAAGATGATAGCCAAGATTTTCCACCCGTTTGAGCAAACCTTTCAGTTCAACATCGATAATGCGCTTGATGGCGGCAAGGTCGAGCTGGTCGAAGGTGATAATCTCGTCGAGACGGTTGAGGAACTCGGGAGAGAACTGGCGCGAAAGACTTTTCTGAATGATGCTGCGCGCATATGCCTTGTCTTTTTCGTCCATGGCCAGTCCTAAGCTTCCAGCATTGAATCCCACGCCACGTCCGAAATCCTTCAGCTGTCGTGTTCCGGCATTGGAAGTCATGACAATAACTGTATTTCGGAAATCAATCAGACGACCTAAACCGTCGGTCAGACGTCCTTCGTCGAGAACCTGCAGAAGAATGTTGAACACATTGCCATGAGCCTTCTCAATCTCGTCGAGCAGCACGATAGAGTAGGGCTTGCGCCTTACTTTCTCGGTCAGTTGTCCGCCTTCTTCGTAGCCCACATATCCCGGAGGTGCTCCCACCAGGCGCGATGTGTTGAAACTCTCGCTGTATTCGCTCATGTCTATGCGGATCAGGGCATCTTCAGAACCGAACATCTGCTCGGCCAGTTTCTTGGCAAGGTAGGTCTTGCCGACACCCGTTGGACCCAAGAACATGAATGCACCGATGGGGTGGTTGGGGTCTTTCAGTCCCACGCGGTTGCGCTGAATGGCCTTCACCATCTTTTCGATAGCCTTGTCCTGCGCAATCACCTCTTTCTTAAGCTCTTCAGCCATGTTCTTCAGTCTGATGCCTTCGGCCTCTTCCATCCGCTGTACGGGCACTCCGCTCATCATCGAAACCACATTGGCAACTTCCACATCGGTAATGACTTCGCGTTCACCACCGTCGCCCTGACTCCAGTTCTGCTGAAGGTCGGCCAGTTCTTTTTCAAGCACCAGCTGACGGTCACGATAGCCTGCGGCCAGCTCGAAATTCTGGTTCTTCACCGCCTGGTTCTTCTTTTCTTTCACAAAGGTGATGTCTTTCTCCTTTGCGATGATTTCAGGAGGAACCTGCGCATGCTTCAGATGAACCCTTGAACCAACCTCGTCGAGGGCATCGATAGCCTTGTCGGGGAAGAAACGGTCCGTAATATATCTGTCTGTCAATTTGACACACGCCAAAATGGCATCATCCGTATAGCTGACATGGTGGTGCTGCTCGTAGCGCTCCTTTATATTATGGAGTATAGTAATCGTCTGTTCAACATTGGTAGGTTCAACAATCACCTTTTGGAAACGACGCTCGAGAGCACCGTCTTTCTCAATGGAATTACGGTATTCGTCAAGCGTAGTGGCACCAATACACTGGATGGTTCCGCGTGCAAGAGCTGGCTTCAGAATGTTGGCTGCGTCCATGCTTCCGGGTGTGCTTCCAGCACCTACCATGGTATGTATTTCATCGATAAAAATTATTACATCTGGGTTCTGTTCCATCTCTTTGATGAGGGCCTTGATGCGCTCTTCGAACTGACCACGATACTTTGTGCCGGCCACAATACTCGTCATGTCGAGATTGATGATTCTCTTATTATAAAGTATGGGGCTGGTACGCTTGTTCACGATGAGCTGGGCAATACCTTCAACGATGGCGCTCTTGCCGACACCGGGTTCACCAATGAGTACAGGATTGTTCTTTTTCCTGCGACCGAGAATCTCTATAACACGCTCTGTTTCAGACTCACGACCTACAACTGGATCAAGTTTTCCTTCAGCAGCGGCCTGCGTGAGGTCTGTGCCGAAGTTGTCAAGCACAGGAGTTCCTGATTTCGGGCTGCGGCGCTGGGTTGAAGTCTGGCTGTTCTGACCTTGTTTGTCGTTGTGTGCAGGTTCTTCGAAATCCTCTTCATCGTCATCCGAAAGGCTTAATCCGTCTTTCGGTTTTGTGGCTGTTTGCTGTAAATATTGTTTCACGTCGTCGTAGAAAATATTATTACATTCTAACACTTCCTTTGCGCCATTGTCGGTCTGGTCGTGAAGAATGGCAAGGAACAGGTGGCTTTCGGTTACGATTGCAGCCGACTGCATTCTTGCCTCCAGGACAGCAAGCTTCAGAATATTCGAAGCATGCTCGTTCAAAACAACCTCGAAAGTGTTGCCCGGACGACTGTTGTCATCATTCTTCACTCTTTCCTCTAAAGCGGTCTTAATGGATTTTATGTCGCAGAAATTGTCAGTCATATAGTCATAGATGACACCTTCGCGCTGACGCAGAAGTGCCATCAGAAGATGCTCGGGACCAACCGATGCAGAGGCAAGTCGCACGGCTTCTTCACGGCTAAATGCTAGTATTTCGGAAACTTTTTTTGAGAACTGGCTCGCCATAATGTTAATATCCTTTCTTAAAATTAATAATCAAATCTCTCGAATGTGTTATTTGCAAACACCGTGCCATATGAGATTGTTGACTTTTCATGCTGCAAAAATACAAAAAATATTTGGTATATTAGACATTTTACAGTAATTTTGTCGGCAATATGAAAAAATACATCTTATTAATTGTCTGCATTGCGTTGGGCATGAACATGCATGCCCAGATGCGCTGGAATTCAAAATATCAGAATTATATTGATAAATATAAAGACCTTGCCATCGAGGGAATGCTGAAATACAAGGTTCCCGCCAGCATTACGCTTGCTCAGGGACTGTTGGAGAGTGGGGCAGGGACTAGCGAGTTAACCGTGAAGGGCAACAACCATTTCGGCATTAAATGCCATGGGTGGACTGGCCGGACGGTTTATCACGACGATGATGCACATAACGAATGCTTCCGCGCCTACGACAATGCTTTCCAAAGTTTCGAGGACCATTGCAAATTCTTGAAAAACGGCAAGCGCTATAGCAGCCTGTTCAACCTGAAAGTTACCGATTATAAAGGATGGGCAAATGGTCTGAAAGCTGCCGGATATGCCACAAATCCGCAATATGCCCAGAAACTAATCGGAATTATTGAGCTTTATAAATTGTCTCAATACGACACCGCTAAAGGTTATGATAAATTCATGGCCCAGCATTCTGGTAAGGATAAGCCTGTAACCAAAGAGGCACCACTTCATTCGATTCATATTTTCAACAAGAATTATTTCCTGCAGGCAAGGGCTGGCGATACATTCGAAATGATTGGCAAGGAAATAGGAATTTCGTATAAGAAGATTGCCAAGTATAATGAACGTGATGTGAATAGCCGCTTAGAGCCAAACGAAATTATCTGGCTGAAGAAAAAACAAAAGCGTGCAGACAAATCGTATGGCGATCGTCCGCATATCGTTAAAGCTGGCGAAAGCATGTATTCGATTGCTCAGTATTACGGAATTCGGTTGAAGTCTCTTTACAAACTCAATAAAATGAGTCCTGACGACGGTATTTACGTTGGTCAGCAATTGCGAATTCGTTAAAATTTTGAGATTCACAAATAAAAGCCCCAATTTTCAAAGAATCAGCATTATGATAAATTTGGCTTATTGGGTGATTCAATTTTATTGGATAATTGATAAGATTGAATCCCCCTATTGATAATTTAAATGAATAGACGAATTTGTTTCGATAGATGGCTGCCCTTTCATCTAATGGTTGGATGAATTGTTTCCATTGGATGGAAACTTTGCTTCTGATGATTAGAAACAAATCTTCTATTGGACGGATATATTGCTTCTGATGATTGGAAACAAATCTTCCATTGGACGGATATATTGCTTCTGATGAATGGAAACTTTTCTTCCATTGTGTGGAATTTGTAGCTCACGTTTGCTGGAATTCTATTTTTCCTTATTTTGAATGAAATCAATAGCACATTCGAGTATTAATTCTTTTCAAAAGCAATCCATCTCTTGCAAATCCGCTTATTCACTTCCATAATTATACGCATTTCTCCTTGTAAAAAGTATTCAGCAACAAAAATGCAAATAATAGATTATGTTGCCGGCTGATTGATTTGATAAGCAAACTTGCAGAAGTTTATTTAATTTGTACGCGTGTGACTTGGTTATATAAAAAAATATTAGTAATTTTGCACCGTTAAATTGATAACAAAGTACAATTCGCATACAAAATGAATAAAAAACCTGCAGCAATATTGCTGTTACATTGCCCCGACCAACCGGGTATCATTTCAGAGATAACAAAGTTTATCACAGATAATAAAGGAAACATCGTTTACCTGGACCAGTATGTGGACACGGTTGACTCGATGTTTTTTATGCGTATAGAATGGGAACTCGACAACTTCCTGATTCCGCGTGACAAGATTGAGGAATACATCACGACTCTCTACACAAAGCGCTACGGAATTACGTTCAATCTTTATTTCAACGACGTGAAGCCGCGCATGGCGATTTTTGTGAGCAAAATGAGCCATTGCCTCTACGACCTGCTGGCTCGCTGGAAGGCTGGAGAGTTTATGGTTGACATTCCGTGCATCGTCAGCAATCATGAGGACTTGCGCTATGTGGCTCTTCAGTTCGGAATCCCCTATTATGTGTGGCGCATTGAGAAAGACCATTCCAACAAGGCTGAGGTCGAGGAAGCCGAAATGGAACTTCTTCGCAAGGAGAATGTCACTTTCATCGTGCTTGCCCGCTATATGCAAATCATCTCAGAGGAAATGATTGAGGAATACCCCCACCATATCATCAACATCCACCACTCTTTCTTGCCTGCTTTCGTGGGTGCAAAACCTTATCATCAGGCCTACGAGCGTGGTGTTAAGATTATCGGAGCCACAAGCCACTATGTGACTACAGAGCTGGATGCCGGTCCAATTATTGAGCAGGATGTGGTGCGCATCACTCATAAAGACACGCCCGAAAGCCTGGTGCTGAAGGGTCGCGACCTTGAAAAGATTGTGCTCTCGCGTGCCGTTATGAAGCACATCGAGCGCAAGGTGCTCACCTACAAGAACAAAACCATTATTTTCAGCTAAAAAAACAGATAATCCGGAAAGCATAGACAATGAAGGCAGCTATCGTAAAATATAACGCGGGAAACATCTATTCGGTGGTGAATGCATTGCGCAGGATGGGCATTGAGCCCCTACTTACCGATGTGGCTGAAGAATTGCAGCAGGCCGATTGTGTGCTGTTTCCTGGTCAAGGCGAAGCACGCGGAGCCATGGAATATCTGAAGGCCCGTCGGCTCGACGAGGTGATCAGGAACCTGAAGCAGCCCGTGCTTGGCATTTGTGTCGGTCAGCAGCTGTTGTGCCGTCATTCCGAGGAAGGCGATGTGGATTGCATCGGCGTGTTTGATGTGGATGTGAAGCGTTTCCGTCCCCAATGCCACGAGGACAAGGTGCCGGCTATGGGATGGAATTCACTTTACGACCTGAAGAGTCAGCTCTACAAAGGCTTTCAGTCGGCAGAAGAAGGTGCAGAATCGGCGCCCTACGTATATTTCGTTCACAGCTATTACGTGCCCCTTTGCGAACACACGATAGCCACAACCGACTATATCCTCCCCTACTCTGCCTCGCTCCATAAAGACAACTTCTACACCTGTCAGTTCCATCCCGAAAAGAGCGGCATGACAGGTCAGAAGATTATAAGTAACTTTTTGGAAATCAGCATGTAACCATAAAATTTCCTACAGAAAGATGATAGAGTTAATTCCAGCAATAGATATCATAAACGGCCAGTGTGTACGCCTTACGAAAGGCGACTACAAGCAAAAGAAAGTCTACCACGACGACCCCGTGGCTGTAGCCAAGGATTTCGAGTCGTTAGGCTTCCGTCGGCTTCATATTGTAGACCTCGACGGAGCCAAGTCGAAGCACATCGTCAACGACGCCGTTCTCCGCGGAATCACCTCCGCTACATCGCTTACAGTTGACTTTGGCGGTGGCATCAAGACCGAAGAAGACATCGAGAAGGCATTCGAGGCAGGAGCTGCCATGGTTACCATCGGTAGTGTGGCCGTTACAGATCCCGACCTTTTCATCGGCTGGCTGAAGAAATATGGTCCCGAAAAATTGATTCTCGGGGCTGATGTCCGTAATGGCATGATCAGCATCAACGGCTGGAAAGAAGATTCCTCTGAGCCCCTCCTACCCTTCCTCAGGAAATACATCGACGCAGGCGTGGTGAATGTGCTCTGCACGGAGATTTCAAAGGATGGAACGCTTCAGGGGCCGGCCGTCGCTCTCTATAAGGAGGTGATGGCCAATTATCCGCAGCTGCACCTCATAGCCTCAGGCGGCGTATCGCGGCAGGAAGACATTGAGGAGCTTGAACGCGAAGGCATTCCTGCGGTAGTCTTCGGAAAGGCTATCTACGAAGGCCGCATTGATTTGAAGAGTTTAATCAAACAAATAGGTTGACTGTTCGGAACCGCAACATATCGACAAACAGAAAAAGAAAATGAACAAAGGATTAGCAAAGCGCATCGTTCCTTGTCTTGACGTTAAAGACGGACAGACGGTGAAGGGAACCAACTTCGTGAACCTGAGGCAGGCTGGCGACCCGGTGGCCCTGGGCAAGGCCTATTCCGAGCAGGGAGCCGACGAGTTGGTGTTCCTTGACATCACGGCATCGTTCGAGGGCCGCAAAACCTTCACGGAAATGGTGACGCACGTGGCTCAGGAAATCAACATCCCCTTTACCGTTGGCGGAGGCATCAATGCCCTGGAAGACGTGGAGCGGCTGCTATATGCCGGAGCCGACAAAGTGAGCGTTAACTCTGCAGCCATCCGGCGGCCTGAGCTTATCGATGAAATTGCCAACCGCTTCGGTTCGCAGGTATGCGTGTGTGCCATCGATGCCCGATTGGACGACGACGGATGGCATTGCTATGTGAAAGGCGGACGCGAGCGTGTGGAACTCGGACTCTTTGAATGGGCTAAGGAGGTTGAGCAGCGGGGCGCAGGCGAAATCCTGTTTACGTCGATGAACCACGACGGCGTGAAAAACGGCTATGCCAACGAAGCCCTTGCGCGATTGTCCGACGACCTCAGCATTCCCATTATTGCCTCAGGCGGTGCCGGATGCAAAGAGCATTTCCGCGATGTGTTCCTCGAGGGCAAGGCTGATGCCGCCCTGGCTGCCTCGGTGTTTCATTTCGGCGAGATTCCAATCCCCGAACTGAAGAAGTACTTGAAACAAGAAGGAATTAACGTTAGATTATAAACAAACTGACCATCTGGATTCCACGGAATTCAGCAACAAAATAGAAAAAGATGAAAGTAGATTTCGAAAAAATGGGAGGACTTGTACCTGCTATCGTGCAGGACTCGGAAACCAAGACGGTGCTGATGCTTGGATATATGAACCAGGAAGCGCTCGACAAGACGCTTGCAACCAAGAAAGTAACTTTCTGGAGTCGTTCGCGCAACGAGCTCTGGACAAAGGGAGAGACATCGGGCAACTTCCTCAACCTGGTGAGCATCGAGAGCGATTGCGACAACGATGCCCTGCTGGTGAAGGCTATCCCCGACGGTCCCACCTGTCATCTTGGAACCGATACCTGCTGGGGAGAGACCAACGAGAAGAATCCTATCCTCTTCCTTTCATTCCTGCAGGACTTCATCAACAAGCGCCACGAGGAAATGCCTGAAGGTAGCTACACCACCTCGCTCTTCAAGAAAGGTGTGAACAAGATGGCTCAGAAAGTCGGCGAGGAAGCCCTCGAGACCGTCATTGAGGCCACCAACGGCACCAACGAGCAACTCATCTACGAAGGTTCCGACATGCTCTACCATCTGCTCGTGTTGCTCACTTCGAAAGGGCTGCGCATCGAAGACCTTGCACTGGAACTGGCCAAGCGGCACGACCCGAACTGGGACCGCCAGCGGCGTCAGGCCAAGGCCGAGGGCAGCATGGAATAAAACCGAATAGTAACCAATTAAAGATTAGTACATAAGATGCTGATAGATTACAAGAAAGTCAACATATATCAGAACGAACTGTGTGTGCTTCACGACGTTGATTTCCATGTCGATGAGGGCGAGTTCATCTATATCATAGGAAAGGTGGGCAGCGGAAAGTCATCGCTCCTGGCCACCACCTATTGCGAGATTTATGTGGACGAAGCAGAGAAAGCCGAGGTGCTTGGCCGCAATCTGCTGGAACTGCGCCGCAAGGAGATTCCCGCCCTGCGCCGCGAGATGGGTATTATCTTCCAGAGCTTCCAGCTGCTCCACGACCGTTCGGTGAAGAAGAACATGGAGTTCGTGTTGCGCGCCACGGGATGGAAAAAGAAGAAAGACATCGACGAACGCATCGACGAGGTGCTCGATGCCGTGGGCATGCTCGATAAGAAAGGCAAGATGCCTCACGAGCTTTCAGGCGGCGAGCAGCAGCGCGTGGCCATTGCACGTTCGTTGCTCAACAAGCCAAAAATCATCATTGCCGACGAGCCCACAGGCAATCTCGACCCCGAGACGGCAAGCAACATCGTCACACTGCTGAGGAATATCTCGCAGACGGGAACGGCTATCGTGATGACCACCCACAACATGCCTATGCTCGACAAGTTCCCGGGCATCGTTTATCGCTGCAAGGACGGTCGTCTCTACGATGTCACCAGGGACTACAACAAGCTTGACCTGACGGAAGACGCAGAAGAAGAGAACAGTTAATCGAAAATAAGAATCAAAATAAAAAATACAGAACTATGAAAGTAATGAAATTTGGCGGCACCAGTGTTGGCTCTCCCGAAAGAATGAAGAGCGTGTGCCAGTTGATTACCAAGAGCGGAGAGCCCACCTTTGTCGTGCTCTCAGCCATGAGTGGAACCACCAACAGTCTCGTTGAAATCTCCAACTATCTTTACAGGAAGAATCCTGAAGGTGCCAACGAGGTCATCAACCGTCTGGAAGAAAAGTACATGGCTCATGTGGAGGCCTTGTATTCCACCGATGCCTACAAGCAGAAGATGACTGAATTCCTGAAGGATGAGTTCAACTATCTGCGTTCGTTCACCAAGGAACTGTTCACCTCTTTCGAAGAAAAGAGCATCGTTGCCCAGGGCGAGATTATCTCAACGAACATGGTGGTGAACTATCTGCAGGAATGCGGCGTGAAGGCCGTGCTGCTCTCAGCTCTCGACTTCATGCGTACCGACAAGAATGCCGAGCCCGACTCAACCTATATCAAAGAGAAGCTCTCGAAGGTGATGGAAGAGAACGAAGGCTATCAGATCTATATCACACAGGGTTTCATCTGCCGCAACGCCTATGGCGAGATCGACAACCTTCAGCGTGGTGGAAGCGACTACACAGCATCGCTCATCGGAGCAGCGCTGAATGTAGAGGAAATCCAGATCTGGACCGATATCGACGGCATGCACAACAACGACCCGCGCGTGGTCGACAAGACCGAGGCCGTTCGCCAGCTGCACTTCGAAGAGGCTGCCGAGCTTGCCTATTTCGGAGCTAAGATCCTCCACCCCACTTGTGTACAGCCCGCCAAGTTTGCAGGCATACCCGTACGCTTGAAGAACACTATGGCTCCTGATGCTCCAGGAACCATTATCGACAACGTGACCGTCAAGGGCAAGATTAAGGCCGTGGCTGCCAAGGATAACATCACCGCCATCAAGATCAAGTCGTCGAGAATGCTGCTCGCAACAGGTTTCCTGCGCAAGGTGTTCGAGATATTCGAGAGCTACCAGACGGCCATCGACATGGTTGCTACGTCAGAGGTAGGTGTATCCATGAGTATCGACAACGACACCCACTTGAACGACATCGTTGACGAGCTGAAGAAATACGGCACCGTTACCGTTGATTCCGACATGTGCATCATCTGCGTAGTGGGCGACCTCGACTGGAGCAATGTAGGCTTCGAGACCATTGCCACCGATGCAATGAAGAACATTCCCGTGCGTATGATCAGCTATGGCGGAAGCAACTACAACATCTCGTTCCTCATCCGTGAGGCCGACAAGCAGCGTGCTCTCCAGTCTTTAAGCGATACATTATTCAACAAACAATAAACATCGTATTATCAGGCGTTTAAGAAGTCTGAAAACATCAACACCAAACACATGAAAGGTAATTTCCCCATAGAGAAATTCGAACAGAAGGAGACTCCCTTCTACTACTACGATACGCCCCTGCTCCGTCAGACGCTGCGTGCCATCAACGACGAGGTGCGGCGCCACGACAACTGGCATGTACACTACGCGGTGAAGGCCAATGCCAACCCCAAGGTGCTGAACATCATCCGTGAGGCCGGACTGGGAGTCGACTGTGTCAGCGGAGGCGAAATCGAGACCGTGCTCAATGCAGGCTTTCCTGCCTCGAAGATAGTGTTTGCCGGCGTAGGCAAGAGCGATTGGGAAATCAATATCGGACTCGATGCAGGCATTTTCTGCTTCAACGTGGAGAGCATTCCCGAACTGGAAGTCATCAACGAACTGGCAGCCGCCAAGGGAAAGGTAGCAACAGTAGCCTTCAGGCTGAACCCCAATGTGGGCGCTCATACACATGCTAACATCACCACCGGACTGGCCGAGAACAAGTTCGGCATTGCCATGGCCGACATGGTGGGCGTCATCGAGCATGCCAACCAACTGAAGAACGTCAGCGTGGCCGGACTTCATTTCCACATCGGTAGCCAGATACTCGACATGGGCGACTTCGATGCACTCTGCAACCGCATCAACGACCTGCAAGACGAACTCGACCGCCACCACATCCGCCTCACCCACATTAATGTCGGTGGAGGACTGGGCGTCGACTATCAGCATCCCAATCGCGTTCCCGTGCCCGACTTCAAGGCCTATTTCGACACCTATGCCAAGAAGCTGAAGCTGCGCCAGGGACAGACGCTCCATTTCGAGCTGGGACGTGCCGTCGTGGCACAATGCGGCTCGCTCATCACGCGCACGCTCTATGTCAAGGAAGGCGCCTTCAAGAAGTTTGCCATCGTTGATGCTGGCTTCACCGACCTTATCCGTCCTGCGCTCTATCAGGCCTATCATAAGATTGAGAACATCACGTCGGAATTGCCTCACGACACCTACGATGTGGTGGGTCCCATCTGCGAGTCGACCGATGTGTTCGCCAAGGCCATCGACCTGAACGGAGTGAAGCGCGGCGACCTGCTGGCCATCCGCTCTGCCGGAGCCTATGGCGAAATCATGGCCTCGCAGTACAACTGCCGCCGTCTGCCGAAAGGCTATATCACAGAAGATTTTTAAATGACAGAAGAAATAATAGAAGAACAATCACCGTCGCTCCCCGCCATCTCCATCGTGATGGCTGCCCACGACCACGTCAGTGAGCTCGAGCAGCACCTGCCCCTCATTCTGGAGCAGGACTACCCCGCTGGCTTCGAGGTTATCGTGGTTGTCAGCAAGGGCGACGACGGCACCGACGACCTTCTTGAATCCATGCGGCGCAGGCATCCCAACCTCTACGCCACCTTCGTGCCCGATTCCTCGCGCTACATGAGTCGCAAGAAGCTTGCCGTCACCCTGGGCGTAAAGGCTGCCAAGAACGAGTGGATTCTGCTCACCGAGCCCGAGTGCGCCCCAGCCTCCCCCAACTGGCTCCGGCTCATGGCCTCCCATTGCGATGAGTCGGTCGACATGGTGATGGGTTACAGCAATTATTCCGATGAGGCCTCCGACTATAAGCGCTACGAGCGCGCCATGTACCAGCGCCGCCTGTTCAGCGAGACCTCGCGCATTGCCTATCGCTCAGAAGGCCAGAACCTGCTCTTCCGCAAGACGATGTTCATGCAGGGTCGCGGCTACGATGGAAACGCCCAGTTCGTTTGCGGCGAATACGACTTCATCGTCAACAAGTATGCCACCCGTGGCAACACCGCTGCCGAGCAGTCGCCCGAGGCTTGGCTCATCGAGGATGCCCCAACTCCGAAGAAGTGGAACAACCGCCACCTCTATTATATGTGTACGCGCAAGAGTCTGCGCCGCTCGTTCCTCCACCGCCTGCCGTTCAACGCCATCCAGACGCTGAAGCATCTGTGGTATGTGCTGCTGCTGGCGGCTATCGTGGTCACGGGCCTCATGCAGCAGTGGCTCTTCCTCGGCATTGCCGCCCTGGCACTCATCGTCACGCTCATCGTCCATGCCATCGTGTGCAAGAAGCTGGCCGATGCCTACAGTCTCGACATTTCGGCCGTCAAGGCGCTCGCATTCGACCTGAGCTACGTCTGGCGTGCCCTCTGCTACAAGATAAAGTATCTGAAAGCCGATAAATACGATTTCACCAGTCACAGGCTATGAAGGTTATCCACTATAACGACAAGACGTCCTACAAGGACTTCAAGCTCCAGGCTCAGTCTGAAGACCCCGACCTCGTGCATATCCATGCCTGTTGGAGTCTGAAGGCCTGGCGTGTCATGTTATGGTGTCGCCGCCACATGAAGCCAGTGGTGCTCTCGCCAGCCCGACTTCTCATGCCGTGGCACGTGCGCCATTGCTACTGGCTTTGCAAGCTTCCCCAGCTGCTCATCTATCAGAAGCAGATGGTGAAGCATGCCCATGCCGTGGTGGCAGTTACCGAACAGGAGCAGCAGCACCTGCTCACTATGGGAATCCTTCCTCAGACAAAAAACACCGAGGCATGGAACGACCGCGTGGTCTTCATCCCCGACTACCGTTTCACCAGCCAGCTGACTGAAGACGACATGAACGAGCGCTACGCCCTACTCTATCAGAAAGTCATCGACAGCCATTCGTTCATGGTGATGTCGGCCGACGACCGCAAGGCCGAAAACACCCTGCTCCGGCTCGGACTCTCGCAAGACATCGAGAGCCAGGGCATCACCCAGGAAGACGACCAGCGGGTGCAGAAGCTCTCGGCCGACTCGTGGCGAAAGATTCTGCTGCATTCCGACGAAGAGGGCATCCTGCAGGAAATCCGCAAGGGCGCCGCATTGCTCAAGATTGCCCCGCAGTCCATCATCGGCATCGAACGGTTCCCCCTGCGCGGAAAGAAGAACACCCAGCCCCTCCCCACCGACAAGGCATTGATGAAACCCCTCCGCCTGAAGGAATACTCGCAGGAGAAGAATGCCACGGCAGCCGATGTGGAGCTGTGCCGCGTCATCCTCAACTTCATCCACGAGATGAACGACGGCACCCTGTCGCGCCGCCATGTGGCCGACCTGTATACCGCCCTGCGATTCACCGACTACAACGAGAACCGCGTCACCCAGATACTCCAGATACTGAAGGAGAAGAAGACCGCCCAGCGGCTGCTCGGCATCCTACACGAAACCCTCGGTCTTGAAGAGGGCTTCATGCCCATGGAGATGCGCAACGACTGGGGAACCCGCAAGATCAGCAAGCTCTTATACAGACTGAACATACAATAATAACTTAGCAACAGATTACTAACTATGAGCACCCATCATCACTACGACATCGAAAACGACCTCAGATACCTCAACCTGCTCTCCCAGTCGTTTCCCACGGTGGCCGAGGCCAGCACCGAGATTATCAACCTGCAGGCCATACTGAACCTCCCCAAGGGCACCGAGCATTTCCTGGCCGACCTGCACGGAGAGTTCAGCGCCTTCCAGCACGTCATGAAGAATGCCTCGGGCAACATCAAGCGCAAGGTCAACGAAATCTTCGGCAACGAAATCCGCGATGCCGTGAAGCGCGAGCTCTGCACGCTCATCTACTATCCCGAGCAGAAGCTCGAGCTCGTCAAGGTCCAGGAGAGCGACCTCAGCGAATGGTACAACATCATGATCTACAGGCTCGTGCGCGTTTGCCGCGACGTCTCCAGCAAATACACCCACTCGAAGGTGCGCAAGGCCCTGCCGCCCGACTTCTCCTACATCATCCAGGAACTGCTCCACGAGCGTAGCGAGGACATCGACAAGGCCGCCTACGTAGAGGGCATCATCGACACCATTATCGACACCGGCCGTGCCGACGACTTCATCATCGCCATCTGCCACGTCATCCAGCGGCTGGCCGTCGACAAGCTCCACATCCTCGGCGACATCTTCGACAGAGGTCCCGGGGCACATCTCATCCTCGACATGCTCAAGGGCTACAAGGACTGGGACATCCAGTGGGGCAACCACGACATACTGTGGATGGGCGCCGCAGCGGGCAACGATGCCTGCATCTGCAACGTCATCCGCCTCTCGCTGCGCTATGCCAACCTGGCCACGCTCGAAGAGGGCTACGGCATCAATCTCGTACCGCTGGCCACCTTCGCCATGGAGACCTACAAGGACGACCCCTGCACCGTGTTCATTCCCAAGACCAATGGCGGCTCCGACGAGATGGACGCCAAGAGTGCCCGACTCACGGCACAGATGCACAAGGCCATCGCCGTGCTGCAGTTCAAGGTCGAGGCCAAGATATTCCGCGACCATCCCGAGTGGCAGATGCTCGACCGTTGCGTGCTCGACAACATCGACTTCGAGCGCAAGGTATACGTCGTCGACGGCCATGAATACGAGATGAAGACATGCTGCTTCCCCACCATCGACCCCGCACATCCCGACCGTCTGACGGCCGACGAGCAGGCACTCATGGAAAGGCTCCACCACTCGTTCCAGATGAGCGAGAAGCTGCACAAGCACATCCGCATGCTGCTCTCCCACGGCTGCATGTACTCCATCGTCAACCACAACCTGCTCTTCCACGCCTCGGTGCCCCTCAACGACGACGGAACGCTGCGCGAGGTGCGGCTCTACAAGGACCGGGCATATAGCGGACGCGAGCTCATGCACCAGACGGGCATGATGATACGCACGGCCTTCCAGAACGACAGCGACCCCGAAGAGCGACGCTACGCCCGCGACTACTTCCTCTACCTCTGGTGCGGCCCCGACAGCATCCTCTTCGACAAGTCCAAGATGGCTACCTTCGAGCGCTATTTCCTCACCGACAAGACCATGTACAAGGAAGAGAAAGGCAACTACTTCAAGCTGCGCGACAATGGTCAGATAGTCGACGGCATCCTGAATGCCTTCGGCGTGCAGGGCACCGACCGTCACATCATCAACGGACATGTGCCCGTACATGCCTCCAGCGGCGAGAATCCTGTCAAGGCAGGCGGCAAGCTCATGGTCATCGACGGAGGCTTCTCGCAGGCCTATCATGCCGAGACGGGCATCGCAGGCTACACGCTGGTCTACCACAGCCGCGGCTTCCAGCTCGTGCAGCACGAGCCGTTCACCAGCGAGGAAGACGCCATCCAGCGCGGCACCGACATCAAGTCAACCACCCAGATCGTGGAGATGAGTGCCCGCCGCATGCTGGTGTCCGACACCGACAAGGGCGAAGAGCTGAAGCGCCAGGTGGCCGACCTCAAGGAACTGCTCTATGCCTACCGTCACGGCTTCATCAAGGAGAAGCGCTGACCTTTTAAAACACTTCTTTTTCAACCAAATATCACGGGATCTCGATTTTTATTCGTAACTTTGTCCCCCAAATTTAAAACGTTATCATTATGACAGAGATCAAAGACAATCTTGGCGAAGAGAAAAAGAGCATCAGCTTCGTCGAACAAATAGTGGAAAAAGACCTTCAGGAAGGTAAGAACGGCGGACGCATCCAGACGCGATTCCCGCCCGAGCCCAACGGCTATCTCCACATTGGCCATGCCAAGGCCATCCGCATGGACTTCGGTGTTGCCGAGCGCTATGGCGGCATCTGCAATCTCCGCTTCGACGATACCAACCCGCAGAAGGAAGACACCGAGTACATCGAGAGCATCGAGCACGACATCAAGTGGCTCGGCTTCCGCTGGGCCAACGTATACTATGCCAGCGACTACTTCCAGGAGCTCTGGGACTTCGCCGTGTGGCTCATCCGTCAGGGCCGTGCCTATGTCGACGAGCAGAGCGCTGAAGTGATTGCCCAGCAGAAAGGCACCACCACCAGCCCCGGCCAGAACAGTCCCTTCCGCGACCGTCCTGTCGAAGAGAACCTCCGCCTGTTCGAGTATATGAACTCAGGCGAGTGCACTCCCGGCACGCTGGTGCTCAGGGCTAAGATTGACATGGCCCACCCCAACATGCTCTTCCGCGACCCCCTGCTCTACCGCGTGCTCAACATTCCGCACGTGAAGACGGGCAATCGCTGGAATGCTTATCCCATGTACGACTTCACCCACGGCCAGAGCGACTATCTGGAGGGTGTCACCCATTCGCTCTGCACGCTCGAGTTCGTCGAGCACCGTCCCCTCTACGACCTCTTCGTCACATGGATGAAGGAGTACAAGGGCGAGACCGACAACATCGACGACAACCGTCCGCGTCAGACCGAGTTCAACAAGCTCAACCTCTCCTACACGCTCATGTCGAAGCGCAACCTGCTGGCACTGGTCCAGAATGGCATGGTCAGCGGATGGGACGACCCCCGCATGCCCACCATCTGCGGTTTCCGCCGTCGTGGCTACAGTCCCGAGAGCATTGTCAACTTCATCGACAAGATTGGCTACACCACCTACGACGCCCTCAACGAGATAGCACTGCTTGAGAGTGCCGTGCGCAACGACCTCAACAGCCGTTCCACCCGCGTCAGCGCCGTGCTCGACCCCGTGCGCGTAGTCATCGTCAACTATCCCGAAGACCTCACCGAGCAGCTCGTGGCCGTGAACAATCCCGAGAACGAGGCCGACGGCACCCACACCGTTGAGTTCACCCGCGAGCTCTGGATCGAGCGCGACGACTTCATGAAGGTTGCCGAGAAGAAGTTCATGCGCCTGGCTCCGGGCAAGGAAGTGCGTCTGAAGAACGCCTATATCATCAAGTGCTGCGAAGACCATCCCTGCGACGAGGATGCCAATGGCAACGTAACAACCATCTACTGCACCTACGACCCCGAGTCGCGCAGCGGACTGCCCGGCTCTAACCGCAAGATCAAGGGCAAGACGCTCCACTGGGTCAGCTGCCGCCATGCCGTCAAGGCCGAGGTGCGCCTCTACGACCGTCTGTGGAAAGTCGAGAATCCACGAGACGAGATGGCAGCCATCCGCGAGGCTCAGCAGTGCGATGCCGTGACGGCCATGCGCCAGATCATCAATCCTGACTCGCTCACCGTCATCTCCAACTGCTACATCGAGCCCTATGCCGCCGACATGAAGCCAGGCCAGTACCTGCAGTTCCAGCGCATAGGCTACTTCATGGCCGACCCCGACTCCACGCCCGACCATCCCGTCTTCAACAAGACCGTCGGACTGAAGGACACCTGGGCAAAACAACAAGTCAAAGCATAGCATTTGGACTACCGAGAACTATTCTCAAGCCAGGAGTTCCGCGAACTGCTCAACGAGTACGAACGGGCTGAGCAGCAGGGATACACGCCCCTGCTCAGCTCCGACGACTATACCGACATAGCCGAGTATTACCACTACAAGGGCGATTTCGACCGTGCCCTGCAGACCATCGACCAGGCCATCGGCGTCTACCCAGGCGCCCTCGGACCGCTCGTGTTCCGTGCCCGGGCTGCCCTCATGCGCGAGGAGAATGCCGAGAAGGCCCTCTACTATGCCGACCAGATAGAAGACAAGTCCGACCTCGACTACTACTATATCATGGCCGAGATATTGATAGCGCAGTACCAGCCCTACAAGGCCAACGACTATCTGCTCGAGAAGCTCGACGACGTCGGCGATGACGACCAGCAGGACTACATACTCGACGTGGCCACCATGTTTGCCGACTACGAGTACTGGGACCTGGCCGACTCATGGATGCGCAGCTACGACGACCACGACATCCCCGACTATCAGGAACTGCTGGGGCGGCTCTGCATTGCCCGGGGCGACTACGACCGCGCCGAGCAGATATTCAATGCCCTGCTCGACCGCAATGCCTTCTCCACCTGCTACTGGAGTCTGCTTGGCCTCGCACAGCTCTTCAACGAGAAAGTCTCCGAGAGCATCCAGAGCTGCGACTATGCCCTCGCGCTCAACCCCAACGACTCCGAGTCGCTGCTCACCAAGGCCAACGCCCTCTACAAGCTCGGCAACCTCGAGGAAACCATTTCCTGCTATGCCCGCTACATGAAGTCGTGCGGCCGCGAGCTGCCCGACGATTTCGACATCAACGAATACATCAGTAAGAATTAGTCTATATGAATTTCATATCCTCCCTGCTCAACAACCTCAACTACCCCACCATCTTCTTCCTGATGATGCTCGAGTCAACGGTCATCCCCGTGCCCTCCGAGCTCGTCGTCTCACCTGCTGCCTACCATGCCGCAGGCGGAAATCTCAACATGTGGCTCGTCATCCTCTTTGCCACGCTCGGTGCCGACCTCGGCGCCACCATCAACTACGTCGTGGCCTACTATGTGGGCCGTCCCGTCATCTACCGCTTCGCCAACAGCCGTCTGGGCCATCTCTGCCTGCTCAACCAGGAAAAGGTGGAGAAGAGCGAGCGCTACTTCGACTCCCACGGCAAGCTGGCCACCATCACCGGCCGACTCATTCCAGGCATACGCCACCTCATCAGCATCCCCGCCGGACTGGCACGCATGCACTTTGGCTATTTCCTGCTCTACACCACCCTCGGTGCCGGTTGCTGGAACATCATCCTTGCCGGTCTGGGCTGGTATCTTCACACCATTGTCCCCGAAGAGCAGCTGCACGACAAGATTCTCGAATACGGCGACTACATCAAGTGGATCATCATCGCCCTGGTCCTCCTTGCCATCATCTATTTCGTGGTAAAGAAGCGCCTCTCCAAGCGCTCCTAATCGTCTGCCGTTTAGTCAGATTTTGTAAACCCGACAAACAGCAGGTCATTCTTCTTGTTTTTTAATGTACCCGCGCGTCACCTTGTTCAGTGCTATCTCTGTCAGGTAGCGCTGCTGCACCAGGTCGGTCAGGTCTTTCCTAGCTGTCATTGAGGAAACTGCAAACTGCTCTTGCACGTCTTTTACGGTCAGAATTGTAGCGGGTTCTTCCTTTATGCGCTGCAGAATCATGGCTTGCCGGTAATTGATGTTACCAGCTATCATAAACGACGTGGCAGCCATCTTTTCCTGCTTCTTCCGCTTAATATAGTCGGTCAGCTGTTGGAACGATATTTCCAGTGCACGCAGGTTGTAGTTAACGAAATAGCCCATGTCGTTTCCGTCATTCTCAACATAGCGGAAAGACTTTTCGTAACTCGACTTCGACTTGGCAATTACCCTCGATATCGACATATACTCAGTCAGCCAGTATTTTTCCTTCAGCATAAACCAATAGAACAAGGCACGCGCTGTCCGTCCGTTACCATCCACAAAAGGATGCATGAAGGCCAGCATGAAATGCACAATGATGCCACGGATAATGGGATGTAAAAAAGCTTTGCTGTGGCCGTTGTTGAAGAAATCGCAAAGCGACTCAACGAACTCGGGAATTTCAAGATACGAAGGTGGCGTATATACCACGTCGCCCTCAATCATGTCGGCCACCACAATTTTGTCGTTTGTCCTGAAACGTCCCGCAAATTCGGGATTGTCCAAAGTCTTTTCCGTCATCAGCCGATGAATGGTAAGCAGCAGCTCTGCGGTCAGGGGCTCGTCCTTATGCTCAACAATATACTGTATGGTTTTGTAGTTGTTGGCAATCATCTGCTGCGACTTGTTCTGCGGCGACTTCTTCTTCCTCAGCATCTCTTTTGCGACAATCCTCGTCGTTGAGGCGCCCTCCATCTTGCTCGAATAGATGGCTTCTTCCATCAGCGAACTCGACAGATAGTATTTTTTTTTCGGTCAGTTGGGTGTCGCCCTCTATTTCCCAGAAACTGCCAAATTTCATGTCGAACTCATGACACAGGCGTTGCATCTGGCTGGTGACACACAGGTTGATACCATATTTCTCCCAAACGGTAATCATGCCTTTCATACGTGTCGCCTTCACAACCGTCCAAAGCATCTCAGGGGTATATCCTTCCGGGAGTTTCTTGTATTTCACCTTGTCCCAGTATTCATAGTCCTCATTGGCTTTTTCAACGATAGGCATAATTTTGGTGTCAACACCTTTCAGCAGGGCGTCAACAAGAGCTTCCTTGTCAATTTTGGGCGGCAGTTCTATCATATAAACACTATCTTTTGCATTAATTCTGCCGCAAAGATAGAAAAAATAATTAAAATCCTTGCTAATTCTTGCAAGTTTTTGCAAAATTAGCAAGGATTTGCTTGTTTTTCGGTTGTCTGTTTAAACACTAAGGCACGAAGGAATAAAGGACAGAAATTATCAAAAATTTCACAAAATTATTTATGTAGGATTTGTGTAGATTTTTGTTTGTAAATTTTGAGGCTAATGTCCCCCCTCCTTTATCAACCACCCCCAACCCCTCCTTTCTTTAGTACACTCTCGGCCCAAAGATGGTGGTGCCTACCCTGACCATTGTGCTGCGGCACTGGGTGGCTATGTGGTAGTCGTGGCTCATGCCCCAGGAGCGCTCGCAGAAGGTGGCGGCATCGCTGAAATACTTTGCCTTTACTTCGTCGAAGAAATCGGCGGCCAGGGTCATTTCGTGGCGTATCTGGGCGGTGTCTTCCACATACGAGGCCATCATCATCAGACCGCAGATCTCGACATGCTGCAGGGCCCGCCACTCGCCGCCCTCGAGCAGTTGGCGACAGGCATCGAGGGTGAGGCCGTACTTGGTCTCCTCTTCGGCTATGTGGAGCTCGAGCAGCACCTTGATGACGCGGTTGTTGCGGGCGGCCTGCTTGTCGATTTCCTTCAGCAGCTTCAGCGAGTCGACGGCCTCGATCATCGAGATGTAGGGGGCGATATACTTCACCTTGTTGGTCTGCAGATGGCCGATGAAATGCCATTCTATGTCGCGGGGCAGCGACTCTACCTTCTGGCGGAGTTCCTGCTCGTGACTCTCGCCAAAGATGCGCTGACCCTCTTCGTAGGCGGCCATGATGTACTCGTTGGGGTGGTACTTGCTGATGGCCACCAGCCGGACGCCCTCGGGCAGGTCGCCGAGCACCTGGCGCAGGTTCTGCTTTACGTCGTACATACGCGTGGCGGGTTATTGTGCTTCTTCGTACTCGGGCTTGTCGTCGGCTTCCTTCTTGGCATTGTGTTCGAAGACGTCCATGATGGCTGTCTCGGCCACGCTGCTGATGACATAGTCGATCATGGTGGTGCCCATCACTTCCTCGATGTTCTTCACGGCCTGCATGAAGCTGCCTGCCTGTACCAGGTAGTACACGTTGGAGCGCTTCTCCTTGTCGGTCTTTTCGTCGATGGTGATAAACTGCAGCTTGGCCTTGTACCATTTGTCGGCCGAGGCAAGGTCGCTGAAGAATATCTCCTTGTAGCTGGCCTCGGCAATGTTCTTCACGTTGAACTCGCCGCTGATATATGCCGACATTTCCTCGGTGATTCTCTCTTCGGCCTCGGTGAAGCTCAGGGCATCCACGGTGTAGGCTTCCTTGACTTTCTTCTGCGAGCCGTCTTCAATTGTCTTTTCAAACTCTACTTTGGTTTCGAACCATTTCGACATTCTTGACCTCATCATTGTTCTATATATTTTAAGTTTATGAGTTTATGAGTTTATAAGTTTAGGAGATTAGGGGGTTGGGTGACTATTCTGATACTCGTCAATCATTTCCAGGAAGAGCGAGGGCTCCTGCTGGATGCTGGTCCAGAGCCGCTTGCCGCCACGGAGCACCTGCTTGTCGAGATATTCCACCATGCCGGCGCGGGGCGTCTTCTTATAACAGATGCGCATGGCGTTGAGCGAGATGACATTGCCCGTCATGAACGGGATGATGATGTCGTCGCCCTTAAGGCGGATGCCGAAGATGGTGCTCACGGTCAACGACCCCAGCTGCATCTGCTGACTGTCGATGGCGTTCCACCAGAAGATTTCTCCATCCGGGGACGAGCATTCGAAATGCACAAACTGGCGCTTCACCTTGCGCGGACGGAAGCTGGAGGGGTTGGCCACATCGGCGGTGACCACGTCCTCGTTGAGCTCGCTGTCGGGATTTTTAATGACGAAGTTCACGGCCTTCACCTCATCGGCAGTATATTCGCGCTCCTTGCCGCCCTCCATCATGCGGAACTTGCGGTTCATCACCCTGAAGGCTCCCCCATCGCTCCAATAGCGGGTGACATAGCCTTCGCGCTGGCTGCCGTCGTTCATCGTGACACGCACGTGTGAGAGTTCCGACTGCTGGGCCTTGGCCTCGGCGGGCGAAAGCAGCAGTCCGGCAGCAACGAGCAATCCGTAGATGAACATGTTGCGAGCCGTCTGGCCAAGGATGACGTTCAGTTCGCGGCCGTGGTTTATCTTTTTCATCTTGCGATAGGTTTGAATGTGCAGCAACAAATAGACTAAAGGCAGCAATGCGGCGTAAGGATGGCCATAGACAAGGAACACAAGCCCCAGAACGACGGCCACGATTCCTGCCGACAGATAGGCCAATTCGCCGCCGCGCCAGCCTATCCTTACCACGAGCGTGAGCTTGCCTGAGCGGCGGTCGTCGTCGCGGTCGCGGTAGTTGTTGATGAGCAGCAGCGTGTCGATGACGAATCCGCAGGCCAGCGACGCGATGAACACCTCACAAGTAAGGCTGTGCTGCTGGATGTAATAGGTGACGCAGACGGGCACTATGCCGAAGAACACGAGCACCAACAGGTCGCCCAGTCCCATGTAGCTGAGGTGGGTGGTGTAGAGAAAGCAGAACAGCACGCACAAGGCACCCACCAGCAGCATCTCCCATCCGCCATAGAAAACGAGCGGCAGGCCCAGGCAGCACCCGAGAATCGTGGTCAATGCCATGGCACGGCGCATGGCACTGGCCGTGACCCATCCGCTTGCACATGCCCGGCGGGGCCCCAGGCGAGTCTCGTCGTCGGTTCCTTTCATGAAGTCGAAATAGTCGTTCACGAAATTGGCATCAATCTGCATGATGAAGGCAAACAGCAGGCAGAGCACGGCAGGAATCCACTGGAAGGGACGGGCGGCAGAAGCGTCGGCCCAGGCCAGCCCCAAGGCAATCACGACGGGAACGGCCGCACCGGAAAGTGTTTTCGGGCGTGCTGCCAAAAGCCAGGCCTTGGCAGAGTTGAGCTGTACGTTGTCTTCTTGCATTTCCTATGGTTACAAAACAGGTTTGCACTCGAAAACCTCGGAGGGCACCTTTCGCTTGAGCACCTCGAGCTGGAAATCCTTGCCTGGGATGATGCCGTAGCGGCGCAGGACCATCTCGACGGTCTTGCGGGCCAGCTCGGGATGGTTGTTCTCTTCGCTGAGATGGCAGAGCCAAACGTAGCGCAGGTCGGGGGTGGCATTCTCTGCCAGTGCCTGGGCGCATTCCTTGTTCGAGAGGTGCCCCCTTGGCCCCCTGACGCGAATCTTCAGATGCTGCGGATAAGGTCCCGACATGAGCATCTCCTCGTCGTGGTTGGCCTCGAGCACCAGGTAGTTGGCCTCGCTGATGAAAGACTTCATCTCGTCGGTCACGTAGCCGGCATCGGTCATCAGGCAGAACACCACGCCGTCGACCTCGATGCGGTAGCCCACATTGTCGGAACTGTCGTGAGGAACGCCAAACGATGTAATCTTGAAATCACCCAGTTGGAAGGTCGAGCCTTTCTCGATTACCTTTGCATTGGCAGGGGCAATCTTTCTCTGTACGCAATAGTTGTTCTCTATGCCTACGTGAACATTATGGAGGGCATACACGGGCAAGTTGAATTCCTGACTCAGCATTCCCACGTATTTCACGTGGTCGGCATGGTCATGGGTTACAAGTACGGCCTTCACGTCGTCGAGTTTCAAGCCATAGTTATAAAAACCCTTCTTTAGCGAACGTATTGTAATTCCTGTATCTATCAGTATACCCTCCTTCTCAGTGAACAGATAGTAGCAATTACCGCTGCTGCCACTGCCAAAGGATAAAAATCTCAGCATTTTAGTTGTTATTTTGATGCAAAAGTAAGTAAAATCGGCATCATTACCAAAGAAATTCGCTACCTTTGCATCACTTTTAATAATTTTATATGAATTTAAAATATCTCTTCATAGCTCTCACGGCGTTTTTAGTGGCAGGTTGTGAGTCGGCATCGCGCTTTAAGGAAGAACGCTCGGCAAGGGCTGCGGCCGACAGTTTTGCCACCTATTACTTCAACTGGCAGTTCCAGAAGGCTTCGCGTTTCGTGACCGACAGCTCGCAGGTGTGGCTGCGCTATGCCGCCAGTCAGGTACACGAGGCTGACATTAAGATTCTGCGCGACAAGGAGGATGCCGCGGTTGAAGTGGAGGAAATTGACGTGAACGATGCGGAAACGCCGTCGGCACGGGTCGTAGTCAGGGATTTCCTGCGCATGGACACCATCGGCACGGAAGGCCATCTGGTGGAGAAGGCCAGCTTCAGGCTGATGCTGGAACAGACGCAGCCGGAAGGAGGAGAATGGAAGGTCAGAATGGAAGGCCTACCGCAAAGTGAAAAGCGAAATCGCGACTGAGCCTCGGATACGCTATGGGCCAATGCTCCTTGCCGCTGTCGTAGGCGGGATTAATGGCCTTCATGCCCATGTCGAAGCGCAGGATGAAATAGTCGAAGTTGAACCTGATGCCTATTCCGTAGGCCACGGCTATCTGGTTGTAGAACTTGTCGAGCGAGAACTGTCCCTTGGGCTGACCGCTATAGTCGCGTATCGTCCAGATGTTTCCGGCATCCACGAAGAATGCTCCGTATAGTTTCCAGAACAGTTTCGACCGCAGCTCGGCATTCAGGTCGAGTTTCATGTCGCCGGTCTGGTTGATGAAGTCAATCCTGCCGTCGCTCCGCTGATAGCCTCCCGGTCCCAGTTCCCTCACGCTCCAGCCTCTCACGGAGTTGGCACCACCCGAGAAATAGCGTTTCTCGAAGGGCAGCATGGTGGAGTTGCCGTAGGGATAGGCTATGCCGAATCCTGCATGCAGGGCCAACTGGTTGTTACGGTCGAAAGTTATCAGGTGGGTATAGTCAACATCGGCCTTTACGTACTGGGCGTAGGCAATGCCAAGGAAGGTGTACTGCTCCTGCTGGTTCAGGGAGGCACCCGACAAGGCACTTACGGCGCGCAGCAGGTTGCCGGCTGTCTCTAAGCTGGCCTTCACGGCTGTCACCCCGTTGCTGTACGACATTCCCAAACCTGTCTTCATGATAAACAGGTCCTCGTAGTTATAGCGCAGAATGGCATTGCGGTTGGTCACGCTGTCAAGATACTCGTGCTTGAAGGTGCTCGAAATCCAGGGCATCGACACGAAGTTGAGGTCGAGCACGTCGAAACGCCACGAAAGCCGGCGGTTGCGAGTATTCTCCCAGCGGTATCTCCACGCCGCAGAAAACAACCGGCGATGGAACTCAGGACGGTTCTGCACATTCCAGCTGAAGCTGACTTCGGAGGTGGCCAGCGGATGCCGGCGACGGATGGAATTGCCCATGAAGAAGGTCAGCAAACGGGGGAACTGCAGCTTGGCCTCCACATTGTATTCTATGTAGTTCTGATTCTGATAGCCTTCAAGACTCGTGATGGCTTCGTAGGCACCACGCACCTGCAGGCTGAACGTCTCGGAACCGCGGAAGATATTCCGGTTGGAATAGGTAATGGAAGCCGCCGCACCGAGGTCGCCAGAAGTGTTGGTGCCTTCGGGCTGGAAACTGATGCTGTTGCGCTTGTTGGGACTCAGCTGTATGTTGCAGTCGAGCAATAAAGAATCGCTCGATTCAACCAGACGTATGTTAGTGTAACGCAGGGCATTAAGACGGCCAAGGGCATTGTAGGTTTGCTGCAGTCCACGCGAACTGAAATAGCTGCCCTCGGATAGCCAGGTGTTCTCTTTCAGCACACTCATGCGCAGGGGAAGCGAGGTGGAATCTTCGCTCAGATAGTTTATACGGCCTATTCTGTAGCGGGGGTGCAGGGTCTCGTCAGTGGAACTGCCAATGCGGTATTTCTGCAGGTGAAGCGTCAGGTCGACGCCCTTGTTTCCGCTGACCGTATCGGCCGTGAACCGAATGAAGTCTTTGTTGAAATGATAGTAGCCGGTATCCATCAGCTGCTGGGTGATGCGCTTTCGTTCGCGGTCGAGCAGATCCACGGTGACGTAGTCGCCCTTGTGAAGCAGGCCTTGCCGGGTATCTTCCAGCTGCAGAATTCTTGCGATGGAATCGTCCTGAATGTCGTAGGTCAGGTTATTTATATAATAAGGTGTACCGGGTTTCAGGATGAACACAACGTCAAGCCGGCGCTTCTTCACCTTGGTCTCGATATCCACCTGCGCATTCATATATCCCATATTGTGAAGGGCCTGCGTAAGGTCGTCCCTAGTCTGCCAGGCCTGCAGCGAATCGAAGATGACTGGTGCCTCGCCAATATTCTGGAACGTGCGGTTTATCCATTTGGTGGTGTCTTTGCTGGACAAGGCGTACATTCCCAGCGGCACCTTGAAAATGGAGAACCATTTTGAGTTCGGTTTCTGTCGGATGTACGGCTCAAGCGAAGCGGGGTCAAGGTGGCGGTCCATGCTTTTTATTTCCACACGGTGCAGCATATACTGGCCTTCCGGCACAAATTTCTGTGCGGAACAACCTGCGAGAATCAATACTGCCACGAAGAGCAGGAAATATATAGAGATGGACTTCTTCACTAAAAAACGCTATTTCGTTGCAAAGGTAACATTTTTTTTGTACTTTTGCAGCATGATATCCAAAAATCTTATTAAACTCGTCAAGAGTCTTGAGCAGAAGAAATACCGCAGGCGCGAACAATTGTTCGTTGCCGAGGGGCCCAAAGTGGTGCACGATTTGATGGCTATCAGTGAACCGCAGCGGATAATTGCCACAGAAAGTTGGTATAGCCAGAACAATATTGAAGCGGATGTAGTGGTGACTGAAGATGAATTGCGGAAAGTAAGTTTCCTTCAGCATCCGCAGGAAGTGATGGCTTTGTTTCCCCTTCCCGACCCTGACGAGATGATTCCCCCAGGGCTTGACCAGACGCTGTCGCTGGCACTCGACGATGTTCAAGACCCTGGCAATCTGGGTACGATTATCCGGCTGGCCGACTGGTTTGGCATCGGGCATATTTTCTGCAGCATGGCAACTGCCGATGCCTTCAGTCCGAAAGTAGTTCAGTCGACTATGGGAAGCATCGCCAGGGTGACGCTTCACTACACGGATTTATCGGAAATGTTCCGCCAGCTCGATGGTAAGGTGCCCGTTTACGGAACCTTCCTTGATGGGAGCAACATTTACGAGCAGCCCGGACTGGCCAATGGCATCATCGTGATGGGGAACGAAGGTAACGGGATATCGCCAGCGATAGAGGCCTTTGTCAGCAAACGGCTGCTCATACCCTCCTACCCCATGGGCAGACCCACGGCTGAAAGTCTGAACGTGGCCGTTGCCACGGCCATCACCTGCGCTGAAATCAGGCGCCGGCAATCGTTATCCGAAGAATAAGAACTAATCTTTGTCGAAGAGGGTGTTGATTTCTTCTATTTCATCCTCGTCAAACCACTGTGACAATTTGGCACGTGCCTTCTCCTTCACGTCTTCGTTCACTTCGCCCCAGATTTTCTGAAGCACGAAGATGAGCACGCCAAGGTCGTCGGAAAGGCCGGCAATGGGAATGGCATCGGGAATAACGTCGAGCGGACTGATGAGATAGCCCAGGGCGCCGATGATAATGGCCTTGTCTTTCAGCGTCACCTTATCACTCTGCAAAGTGTAGAAGAGCACCAAGGCGGCATAGACCAGCTTGGCACCGGCCCGTTTTGCTATGCGTGAAATCTTCTCTACAAATTCGCCTTTGGTGAACTTGTTGCTGTATTGCATGAAATCAGGTACATCCATAGTCTTATATTGATTAAAGATTCAACATTCAAATTAAAAAAGCAGTGCTCCCGTAAGCCGGGTTCTGTTATAATGTCTGCCATTTATCTAATCCGTGAGTCACCCCACGGCTTTAGCATTCTACCCTCCATTGCATCCGTCACTTTCCCCGTGTGAGGAGTTGACGGATTCGGGCGGGCAACCCTCAGGCAACGGTTTACGCGAACTTGCAGCCCCCAGATGGCACAGCCCGCCGATCACCCGGCGGCTGGTGGTCTCTTACACCACCTTCTCACCCTTACCCTTTCGGGCGGTCATTCTCTTCTGCCGACACCTGCTGTCGCCAACAGCTTCTATTTTCGGAAGTGGGGTGCCCTGTGCTGCCCGGACTTTCCTCCCGTCATCGCCGTACAAAATCCCATGCAGGACAATGCGTACGAAGACCAGCGGCAGACCGGAACACTGCTTTCTGCTTGCAAAAGTAATAAATATTTTCATTAAATGAATGTAAAAATCCGACTTTCTCTCGTAAATATGTTTTAATTGGCACTTTCTTTGTGTTAAAAGTGGACAAAACAATAGGACAAAATGTCAGATTAACAATTTTTGCGCCTATTTTTGCAGTCATCAAAATTGTATATTTGAACCATCATAACAAAAAAGTAAATGAATATGAAGAACGTAAAGAACTATTTGGTTTATGCGAGCTGCATCGTGGCAATCGCTTTTTCAGCCGCATCTTTCGCTAAGGTTTATGCAAGTAATGCACCTTCGTCGTCGCCGGCATCATCACCTGCTGCCGGTCAGCCCGTCGATTTGACTTATGCAACAGACAAGGCGCTTCCTTCGGTAGTCACCGTAAAAGTGGTGCAGAACTCGAAGACACAGACCATAGAAGTGGAAGATCCCTTCAGTGACTTTTTCGACCCGTTTGGCTTCTTCGGACAGAGAGGTCAGGGCGGCACCCGCAAGCAAAGAGTACAGACGCCTAAGAAACAGGGTTCAGGCTCGGGCGTGATTATCTCTGCCGACGGATATATCGTCACCAACAACCATGTTGTGGAAGGTGCCGACGAAATAACTGTCATCCTGACAGACAACCGCGAATTCAGCGCTACCATTGTTGGTAACGACCAAAATACCGACCTCGCCCTTATCAAAGTGAGCGGCAAGAACCTTCCTGCCATCACCATTGGCGACAGCCAGAAACTGAGAATCGGCGAATGGGTGCTTGCCATCGGTAACCCCTATAACATCGGAACAACCGTTACCGCTGGTATCGTAAGTGCCAAGGCACGCTCCATGAGCGGCGGCAACAGCGTTCAGAGCTTCATCCAGACCGATGCTGCCATCAATCCCGGTAACTCGGGCGGCGCCTTGGTGAACACCAATGGCGAGCTCGTGGGCATCAACTCGATGCTCTATTCCCAGACGGGCAGCTATTCAGGCTATGGATTTGCCATTCCCACCACGATCATGAACAAGGTGGTAAATGACCTGAAGACCTACGGAACCGTTCAGCGCGCGCTCATCGGTATTCAGGGCAGCGACCTCAGCAGCTATACGGATGGCCTGAAGCAGCAGGGCAAGGAAGTTCCCGACTTCGGTACCATCAACGGTATCTATGTGGCAGAAGTTGCCGAAGACGGTGCCGGTGCAGCCGCTGGCCTGAAGAAAGGCGATGTCATCACAGCCATCGACGGCAAGCAGCTCTCAAAGATGGCAGAGCTTCAGGAATATCTCGCCAACAAGCGTCCAGGCGACAAAGTCACTATCACTTATCTGCGCGAGAAGAACAAGAAGAGCGCAACCGTGACCTTGAAGAATGCACAGGGCAACACGAACGTTGTGAAGACCGCCGATCTTGATGTGCTGGGTGGCAACTTCCGAGAAATCACCAAGGAGCAGAAAGAGCAGCTGGGCGTGAACTACGGCCTGGAAGTAACCAAGGTGAACAATGGCGCCCTGAAGAATGCCGGTGTTCCCAAAGGATTTATCATCCAGAAGGTAAACGACCAGCCAATGAAGACCCTCGACGAACTTCAGGATGCCGTGAAGAGCGCCTCCACCAGCAAAGAGCCGGTGCTGTTCATCCAGGGTATCTTCCCAACTGGCAAGAAGGCTTATTATGCCGTTCCACTTGAAGAAGGAAAATAAGCTGAATTTCCAATAAATTCTAGATTTTTGAGCTTCAAACGACTATAAAAAACGGGGAATCTTAGTTGATTCTCCGCTTTTTTTGTAAATATTTCCCATTTTTTTTTGTTATTAGGGTAAAATGTTGTATTTTTGCGCTTGCTTTAAAATCTACATGCCTCATGAGACAACTAAAAATCAGCAAATCGATAACTAACAGAGAGAGCGCATCTCTCGACAAGTATTTACAGGAAATCGGCCATGAAGACCTTCTCACCGTCGACGAGGAGGTGGAGCTGGCCCAGCGAATTCGTAAAGGCGACCGTAAGGCTCTCGAGAAGCTTACGAAGGCCAACTTGCGATTTGTTGTCTCTGTGGCAAAGCAATACCAGAACCAGGGATTGTCTCTTCCCGACCTCATCAACGAAGGAAATCTCGGCCTTATCAAAGCCGCAGAGAAATTCGACGAGACCCGCGGATTCAAGTTCATCTCGTATGCCGTGTGGTGGATCAGGCAGAGCATCCTGCAGGCAATAGCCGAGCAGAGCCGTATCGTCAGGCTTCCGCTCAACCAGGTGAGCTCGGTAAACAAGATAAACCGCGTTCTCAACAAATTTGAACAGGAAAACGAGCGTAGGCCAAGTGTTGACGAGATTGCCGACAAGGTGGAGTTGCCCGAAGACAAGATCATCGACGCCATGAAGGTTAACGGCCGCCACATCAGTGTGGACGCACCGTTTGTAGAGGGCGAAGACAACAGTCTGCTCGACATCATGGTCAACGACGATGCTCCCCTGGCCGACCGTTCGCTGGTAATGGAATCATTGCGCGACGAGATTACCCGCGCCCTCTCCATGCTGAACGACCGCGAGCGTAATATCATCGAATGCTTCTTCGGCATCGGACAGCCGGAAATGACGCTCGAGGAAATTGGCGAACGCTTCGGACTCACACGCGAACGCGTGCGCCAGATTAAGGAGAAAGCCATCCGCCGCCTGCGGCATAACACGAAGAACAAAATGCTTAAGACATATCTTGGGCAATAAATAGTATTACATAAATAAACGGTAAAGTGAAAAAGATTATTATTTCAGGATGTATTCTTAGCTGCCTTTTCTTTCTGGCCACCATCAGCCAGGCAAAGAGCAAGGTGGTTAAGACCTATGCCTTCGGCTTTGCAGCCTCATTCAACGACTCCATCATACATTTCACCGATATCCAGGAACTTGACAGCACCTGGCTCGACGACAAGGATTTCCTTGAAAGCAGGGAGAATTACTCCTATCAGTTGCGCGATTACCTGGCCGACCGCGGCATGGAGCACCGCACCTGCATCATCTGCTATTCTTCCAAGCTGAAGAAGACCAAGAAGAAATTTACCAAGATGATGGACAGCTATTCCAAAAACGGCAAGTACGACATCAGGCTGATTAAGGAAGACGAATTCAAATTCAAGTGCGTGGAGCCTTCGGAAACTGAAGTATACGACAAGAATACGACAATAACAAAGAAGAAGGACAAGAAGGAGAAAAAGGAGAAGAAAAAGAAGGGCAAGAAAATCAGAGGGTGAAAAGCCCGACGCAGATAGTCGATTATGGATAATACCAACAATTTCAGAATTGCTGATCTTAACGTAAGAATTATATTCAAGGAGTCTCGCTATAACAGCATGAGACTCCTTCCATCGTTTGAACCTTTCCGCGTTGGGCAATTCACAGACGACGACCTTTTCTTCCAGCTCACCGTCGACGATTCCCTGCCAGCCATAAAGGGAGAAGGGCGCGAGAGAATCGGTAAGTTCGATACCGGCAATGGCGACACCATTGTTGACCGACTGCCTTCTGGCGGCTACCAGTATATCATCAAAGACATCAATGGCGCCGACTGCTGTCTGCTCCAGTCCAACAAAGACTTTTCCGATTGCCGTGTAGCATTAAACGGCAACTACAACATGCGATGCTTCGGCCTGAACAATGCCCTGATGCTCATATTCGCTTTTGCCGGCAGCCTCCGCCAGACGCTACTCATCCATGCCTCGCTGGTTCGCCAGAATGGCTACGGCTATGCCTTTATCGCCAAGAGCGGAACGGGTAAGAGCACCCAGGTGAGCATGTGGCTCAGGTATCTTCCAGGCTGCGACCTGATGAACGACGACAATCCCATTGTCAGGATTGTCGATGACAAAGTATATATCTACGGCAGTCCATGGAGCGGCAAGACCCCCTGCTATCGCAATGTGAAAGCCCGCCTTGGAGCCATCACACGCATCGACCGCGCTCCCGAGAACAGCGTCGAGAAACTGCCGCCCATCGAGGCCTTTGCCTCTTTCCTGCCCTCCTGCTCTTCCATGAAATGGGACAAGGATATTTTCAATGCCATCTGCAACAATGTCACCAAGGTCATAGAGCGGGTAGGCATCTACACCCTTCATTGCCTTCCCAACGAAGAGGCTGCCCGTGTATGTAATTCCGCCATTGCCATTAAAGACTGAAAATGCCTGGAAAAGAAATAAAGATACAAGAAATACAGTTTGCCAATGCCATCCTTCTGCCCGAAATCGTAAAGATGCTCAACGAGGGGCATACGGTGACATTAAGGCTTAAAGGATTCAGCATGCGCCCCTTTCTGGAAGACGGGCGCGACAAGGCATTGCTCACCAAACCCACAAATCCCAAAGTGGGCGACCCCGTACTGGCAGAAATCGCCCCGAAGCATTTTGTACTTCACAGGATAATAGAAATCAATGGCGACGACGTGACGCTAAGAGGCGATGGAAACCTCGGTACCGAGAATTGCAAACTGAAGGATGTGCAAGGAGCTGTTATCGGTTTCTATCGCAAAGGCCGTGAAACACTCGACCGTACCGACGCCCGCAAATGGCGCGTCTATTCCTGGCTGTGGAACCGCCTCTACCCCATCCGCCGCTACCTCCTGGCATTCTACCGCAGGATATGGATACCCCTCTTTGGAACTATCTGAATCAAGAAAATAAAGATACCGTCCTTAATGATGACATTATGTCGGATTAAGGACGGTATTTTTTATTGCTGAATTTTTAGAACGGCAGGTCGTCGGCACTATCAGCTCCTGCAGGCTGAACTGGCGGGAATGGGGTAGCTCCAACGGCAGGCGCAGCTGGCTGGGCTGGCGGGAATGGAGCATCGGGCATGGGAGCAGGCTGAACACCCTGTGCTCCGGCCTGTGCGGCAGCAGGATCTACACGGACCACTTGCCATGCACGGATGTCGTTGAACCAACGGCCATTGTACTCGTGGGCATCGATGTCGAAGCTTACACGGAGCTCTTCGCCTGCCTGTATGTTAAACTGTGCAATACGTTCAGCACCAAATACACGGAATACGCACTTCTTGGGGAACTGGTCGTGCGTTTCAATGACATAGTCTTGCGATTTCCACGGATTACCTGTACGCGCCGATACACCTCCCTGCTCTGGGAGAACGGCAATGATTTTTCCTTCAATTTCCATAATAAATATTGTATATAATGTTTTCAGCATGCGAAATTAATAAAAAAGTTCTAACAAGCGAAACTTTTTCTCCTATTTTTTTGCTAAGCACCAATTTTTTTTTTAATTTTGTACCTCAAATAAAGATAACTAAAAACAAAAATATCAATGAGAATAACATTATCAAGTTCAGCTCTCAGCAGCCGTCTCGGAATCTTGTCAAAAGTGATCAACAGCAAGAACGGCATGCCTATCCTAGACTGTTTCCTCTTCGAAGTAGCCAACTCGCAGCTCACGATTACTGCCTCAGACAGTGAGAATGTGCTGCAGACCACTATGCCGCTGGATTATGCAGAAGGCGAAGGAAAGTTTGCCGTCAACAACCGTACCATTCTTGACGCCGTGAAAGAGCTGCCCGAGCAGCCCCTGACAATTGATGTTGAAACTTCAACATATATTATTAAGGTGATATACCAGAACGGTATTTACAACTTCACGGCTCAGAACGCCGACGAATATCCCATCGTCCAGCGGATGTCGGAAGGATGCACAAGCCTCGTTCTGCCCAGCATCACGCTTGCCGAAAGCATCTCGCGTGCGCTGTTTGCCACTGCCCAGGAGGAATTGCGCCCCGTCATGAACGGCATTTATTTCGACCTTACGCCCGAGGCTCTGGCATTTGTAGCCAGCGACGGCCACAAGCTGGTTCGTAACAAGAACTACAAGATTCAGACCGAGCAGCCCCGTTCGTTCATCATGCCCAAGAAACCGGCTACGCTCCTGAAGAACATTCTTGGTAAGGACGAAAGCGATGTCATCATTCGCTTTGACGACCGGAATGCAGAAATCATCTTCACAGACTCTGTTCTCAGCTGCCGTCTCATCGAAGGTCGCTATCCCAACTACAATTCCGTGATTCCGCAGGACAATCCCTACCAGCTGACCGTTGACCGCAAGATGCTGCTCGGTGCCTTGCGCCGCGTGCTCCCGTTTGCAAGCGAGAGCAGCCAGCTTGTCCGCCTGCACATTGAGAACGGAAAGATTGAAGTTTCTTCAGAGGACATCGACTTCTCAACAAGCGCCAAAGAGGAAATCACCTGCGACTACACAGGCAAGAGCATGAATATCGGTTTCAAGGGCCCGTCGCTCACAGAGATTCTTAACAACCTTTCTAGCGAGGAGGTCACCCTGGAGTTGGCCGACCCTTCACGCCCATGCCTTATCCTTCCGGCAGAGCAGCCCGACGGCGAAGACATCCTGATGCTTATCATGCCCATGCTCTTGAATGATTAATTCAGATAGACAGCAATGAAATTAAACCTTACAAAGCCCCTCGTTGTCTTCGATTTAGAGACAACGGGGCTTGATCTTGTTAAGGACAGGATCATTCAGATATCATATATCAAGGTAAATCCCGACGGTTCGGAAGAGCGCGTCAACAAGTTTATCAACCCCGAGAAGCCTATCCCCGCAGAGGTCGAGCAGCTCACAGGCATCAGCAACGACGATGTGAAAGATGCCCCGACCTTCAAGCAGATTGCCGCCGAGTTGTCGGCAAAATTCACGGGATGCGACTTCGCCGGTTTCAACAGCAATCATTTCGATGTGCCCCTGCTGGCCGAAGAATTCCTTCGTGCGGGTGTTGACTTTGATTTCTCGAAGTGCCGCCTCATCGATGCGCAGACCATCTTCCACAAAATGGAGCGCAGGAACCTGGCTGCTGCCTATAAGTTCTATTGCGGCCGCAAGATGGAGGATGACTTTGAAGCCCATCGTGCCGACCAGGACACCGAGGCCACCTATCGCGTGCTGCAGGCTGAGCTCGACCACTATGCGCCCGGTTCACCAGCCGCGCTCGACGATGAAACGCATGTGCTGCACAACGATATGGAAGAGCTGGCAGAGTTCTCGAAGGTTAATCAGAACGTCGACTTTGCCGGACGAATCGTTTGGAAGGATATGGTGGATGCCAAAGGCAATCCCGTTCTCGACCAAGACGGCAACCCGACCAGGCAGGAATATTTCAATTTCGGAAAATACAAGGGATGGGCTGTGGTTGATGTACTTCAGCGCGACCCGGGCTATTACAGCTGGATGCTGACAAGCGATTTCACTTACAACACCAAGCAGGTGCTCACCCGCATCCGTCTCCGTCATTTTAACAACAAATAAAAGAAGATGCTCAAAGGCAAGAAGGTAGTTCTCGGTATAACGGGCAGCATTGCTGCCTACAAATCGTGCCTGATTATCCGTGCGCTCGTGAAACAAGGTGCCGAGGTGCAGGTAGTTATCACGCCCGCAGGCAAAGAGTTCATCACCCCCATCACGCTCTCTGCCCTGACTCACAAACCGGTGGTAAGCGAGTTTTTCTCGCAACGCGACGGCACATGGAACAGTCATGTCGACCTGGGACTGTGGGCTGATGCCATGCTCATTGCACCCGCAACGGCCTCTACCATTGGCAAGATGGCCAACGGAATTGCCGACAACATGCTCATTACGACCTATCTTTCCATGAAGGCTCCCGTGTTCGTTGCACCTGCAATGGACCTTGACATGTATGCCCATCCCAGCACGCAGAAGAATCTGGAAACCCTGAAACAGTACGGCAACCATATCATTGAGCCCCAAAGCGGATTCCTGGCTAGTGGTCTGGAAGGAAAAGGTCGAATGGAAGAGCCGGAGAACATCGTGAAGGCACTCGACAGTTTCTTCGAGGCTGCAGCCCAGCAATCACCCTTGTCAAAGAAAAAGATTCTCATCACGGCCGGTCCCACCTACGAGAAAATAGACCCCGTGCGCTTCATCGGCAACTATTCGAGCGGCAAGATGGGATTTGCATTGGCGGCCGAGTGTGCCCGCCGCGGTGCCGAAGTTACTCTTGTTGCCGGTCCCGTCGGTCTTCCCACTCCCGAGGGCGTAAAGCGAATCGATGTGGAGAGTTGTCAGGAAATGTTTGAGGCATCGGTCGATGCCTTTCCGCAGATGGATGCTGCCATCCTGTGTGCCGCCGTTGCTGATTTCCGTCCAGAACAGACTGCCACTCAGAAAATCAAGCGCGAGAAGGACGACTTGGTCATACGCCTGCAGCCCACTCACGACATTGCTGCCCATTTGGGACAGATGAAGACCGGAAGCCAGCGACTGGTAGGCTTTGCCCTGGAAACCAACGATGAGGAAGTGAATGCCCAGAAGAAGCTGAAGAAAAAGAACTTCGACTTCATTGTGCTTAACTCCACCAGGAACAAAGGCACCACGTTCCGCTCTGACGATAATAAGATTAGCATCATTTCTGAGAGCGGGCAGAAAGACTACGAGAAGAAGCCTAAGACAGAAGTTGCGCGCGACATTATCGATGAACTCTCTGCCATTCTTTAAATCCTGCTGACGTATGCTGAAACAAGCCGCACTATTCATCGCCATTCTGCTCTGCTGCTGGCAAACCGCCCGTTCACAGGAACTGGAGGCTAAGGTTACCATCAATCACGCACAGATTCAAGGTACCGACGTCTCGGTCTTCGACAACCTTCAGGAGACTGTCGAACAGTTCATCAACGACCGCCAGTGGACCGCCCTGCAATTTCAGAAGAACGAGCGGATAGTCTGCAATTTCAACATCACGGTCACCAAGTACGACCAGTCGAACAATTTGTTCACGTGTACGGCACTTATTCAGGCCAACCGTCCTGTTTATAATTCCAGCTACACCACCACATTGTATAATAACAGGGATGCCAACTTTGACTTTCAGTTCGCACAATTCGACCAGCTGAACTTCAACGAAGAACTGCTCGACAACCAGCTGACAGCCCTTCTCGCCTATTATGCCTATCTGATAATCGGCCTCGACCTTGACTCGTTCTCGCCCATGGGCGGTGAGGAAATACTGCAGCAATGCCTTAATCTGGTGAACAATGCCCAGAACCTGGACTTTAACGGATGGAAGGCTTTCGATAACGACCGCAACCGCTTTGCCATTATCAACGACTACATGGAAGGCGCCATGAAGCCCTTCAGGCAACTGCAATACGACTATTACCGCAACGGACTTGACGAGATGGCCAACAACGCCGAGCGTGGACGCACCAATATCACCACCGCTCTGGAGAATCTGAAGAAGGCCCACGAAGACCGTCCGCTCAGCATGCTGCCACAGATTTGGACCGATTACAAGAAAGAAGAGCTGGCAAACATCTATAAAGGCAAGGGCACCCAGAAAGAAAAGGAAACCGTCTACGACCTGCTCTTCGGTATTAATGCCTCTCAGAACAACACTTGGGAGCAAATCAAACAGTAGCATGCGCCCTAAAGTCCTGCTTTTTTAAAATCCCTGAGTTTATAAGTTTATGCTTAAGCAACTTTATATAAAGAACTACACGCTCATCGACGAGCTTGATATACAGTTGTTCCCCGGCTTTTCCGTCATCACAGGCGAAACCGGAGCCGGTAAGAGTATCATACTCGGAGCACTGTCGATGCTGCTCGGACAAAGAGCCGACTCTAAATGCATCAAGGCCGGAACCGACCGCTGCACCATTGAAGCCTGCTTCGACCTGAGCCGCTATCATCTGCAAGATTTCTTTGTCGAGAACGACATCGACTACGACGACGAATGCATTCTCCGCAGGGAACTGACTTCGTCGGGCAAAAGCCGGGCCTTTATCAACGACACGCCCGTTTCGCTGGCGCAGATGAAACAGCTGGGACAACAACTCGTAGATATTCACTCACAGCACCAGAACCTGCTTCTGCAGGAAGAGGACTTCCAGCTCAGCGTTGTCGATATCATCGCTCAGAATGATGCCCTGCGCTCCGACTACCAACAGGCTTACAGCCAATATGTGGAATTGGAGAAAGCCGCTGGGAAAATGGAGCGCGAAATAGAAGAATCCCGAAAGAACGAGGATTACCTGCGTTTCCTGTACAACGAACTGGAACAGGCAGGACTGGAAGCAGGCCAGCAAGAACAGCTGGAACAGGAAAGCGAGACTCTTTCGCATATCGAGGACATCAAGAACGCGCTCTTCGTAACCGACGGAATACTCTCGGGCGATGGCGAAACCAATGCCGTAGGCCTGCTCAACGAGTCAATGCGCTCCATCAATGCCATCAAGGATTTGTATCCCGATATCCAGGAAGTGGCCTCCCGACTGGAGAGCACGTATATCGAACTGAGCGACATTGCCCGCGAAATCAGTTCGCTTTCAAGTCATCTCGACTTCGACCCCAAGCGCCTGGAATTCATTAACAACCAGCTCGACACGCTCTATTCGCTGGAGCAGAAGCACCACGTCAGTACAGACGAGGAACTGATTGCGCTTCGCGATGATATCCAAAAGAAAATCAACCAGATAGAGCACAGCGATGAAGAATTGGATAATCTCCGCCAACAGGCTGTCAAGACTTTAGAGTCTGCTAAGAAGAAAGCCCAAGCGCTCTCCGCTTCGCGCCAGAAAGCGGCCAAGAAGATTGAGAAAGAGATGTCTGAACGGCTTATACCGCTAGGCATTCCAAACGTCCGGTTCGCCGTGAATATAGAATCGCTGGAGCAACTCTCCACGAAAGGAGCCGACAAAGTGTCGTTCCTCTTCAGCGCCAACAAGAGCACACCCATGCAGCCAGTTGCCCAGATAGCATCCGGCGGAGAAATAGCCCGCGTGATGCTTTCGCTCAAGGCAATGATCAGCGGGGCCGTCAAGCTGCCTACGATAATCTTCGATGAAATCGACACAGGCGTCAGCGGACGGGTGGCCGAGATGATGGCCAAGATTATGCAGGAAATGGGACAGACCGACCGCCAGGTGCTCAGCATCACCCATCTGCCTCAGATTGCAGCCCTTGGAACCCACCACTACAAAGTGTTCAAGGAAGAAACAAAAGAAGGCACCAAGAGCCGCATGATCCAGCTCGCTGAAGATGAGCGCGTCCAAGAGATTGCCCAGATGCTGAGCGGTTCCGACGTTACTTCGGCTGCCATCGACAATGCCAAGGAACTATTAAAGAAATAAATACATTATAATACAAAACAAGCGACACATGAAGTTAAAGTTTATATTAATCCTCCAACTGTTAATTTTCACCGCCTGCCCCACGCTGATGGCACAGCCTGCCGCCGTGAAGAACGTGGCCAAGAGCGTATTCTCACTTACCACCTTCGGTGCCGACGGTTCTTTGCTGGCCAACAGTCATGGTGTGTTCGTAGGAGCCGACGGCGAAGCGGTGAGCGACCTCAAGCCATTCATCGGCGCTGCGAAGGCCGTGGTCGTTGATGCCCAGGGCAACAAGATGAACGTAACCCACATCCTCGGACTCAACGAGCTATACGACGTCATCCGATTCCGTGTTGACGGCAAGACCACTCCCGCCAACATTGCAAACGTGGCCTCAACCTACCAGCAGGATGCCTGGCTCGTCACCTACGCGATGAAATCGCCCGAAATTGTTGTCACGAAAGTGAAGAGTGTGGAGAAATTCATGGACAAATACAGCTACTACATCTTCGGCATGAACGCCCCCGACAATTCCACGGGCTGTCCTTTCGTCAATATGTACGGCCAGGTCATCGGACTGCTGCAGATGTCGAACACCAGTTTCGATACGCATGCCGTGGATGTCAGCTTCATACGCACGCTCACCGCCAGCGGATTCTCAGTCAACGATGCCAACTTCAAGAAGATAGGCATTCCGGCAGCCATGCCAGCCGACGAGAGTCAGGCCCGCATCATGCTCATCATGTCGGGACAGTCGGGCGATTCCCTGAAGCACGTTGCAGCCGTAAACGACTTCATTCAGGCTTTCCCGCTGCTCAACGACGGTTATAACGCGCGTGCCATCCTGGAGGCTAATGCCCAGCAATGGAACAATGCCGAGGAAACCATGAAGACCGCCATAAAGAAAGCCACGCTGAAGGATGAGGCGCACTATAACTTTGCCAAGTTGCAGTACGACAACGCCATATATGGCCGCCACTGGACACTCGACGGGGCCTACGAGGAGGTTTCCGAGGCCTACAAACTGAACCCCGCCCCACTCTACCGCCACTTGCAGGCACAGATACACTACGCCAAGAACGACTACCAGCAGGCACTCGAAATCCTGCAGCAATTATCACAGGACAAGCAGTTCAGCACACCCGAACTGCTCTATGAGCAGGCACTCTGCAAGCAAAAGCTGAACAGTCCGACGGCAGTCGTCATTGCCCTGCTCGACAGCGCCATCAATACCACCGACACGCTGCGCCTGAACGAGGCTGCACCCTATTTCCTATCCCGTGCCCAGGCATTCGAAGAAGAAGGAAAATACCGCGATGCCGTGTTCGACTATACCCGCTACGAATACCTCATGCGGGGCCAGGTGAATTCGCAATTCTACTTCTTGCGCGAACAGGCCGAGATGAAAGGCAAGCTCTATCAGCAGGCCATTGCCGACATTGCCCGTGCCATCATCCTTTCGCCCCAGGAACCCACATACTATGCTGAAATGGCAAATGTGCAACTGAGGGTCAACAAACCCGAAGATGCCATCAAGACCGCCAAGCGCTGCATAGAGATTGCGCCCGAATATTCCGAGGGCTATCTGATTCTAGGACTGGCCCAGCTGCAGACCAAGCAGAAGCAAGAGGGACTTGCCAACCTGCAGAAAGCCAAGGAACTGGGCAACGAACAGGCGCAGTCGCTCATAGACAAATACGGCAAATAAAGAGTCACGAAAGAGCCGGTATTCAAGCAATTGATGCCGGTTCTTTTCATATCAGGCAAGTGACCATTGGAAGCATTCCTTCCGATGATTAGAAGCAAGGCTTCCGCCCATCAGAAACGAGACTTCCGATGGTCAGCAATCAGACTTTAATTGAAGTTCATTTAGACTTTGATTGAGTTCCATCCAGACTTTAATTGGAAGTCAATCAGACTTCAATTGCAACACGATTAAAGTCAGACCGCAACATACACAAAGAAAGAGACCTTTAGCGGGCCTCTTTCTTCATTATCTAAACCATTCGCCGGGCAGTTTCCCGGGAGGTTATGCACAATCGGATTATTTCTTAGCGTCCTTCTTCTCGGCAGGTTTCTCTTCCTTTTCAGCCTTGGCATCCTTCTTGGGAGCCTTGTAAGCCTTGTTCAGACCGGCCACCACCTCGTTGGTGATGTCGTATGCCTGATCGGCATAGAGGATGTTGTCGCCCTGCTTGCTGAAGATGACAGAATACTTCTTATCCTTGTTGTACTCGGTAAGATACTGCTGGATGTTCTTGCGCAGCTCCTTGTTGAACTTCTCGGTCTCCTGCTGGAACTCAGAGCTGAGGCGCTGGTTCAGGGCCTGCAGGTCGTTGTTCTGCTTCTGAAGTCCGGCCTGCACAGCCTCAGCCTGCTGCTGGGTGTATTTGTTAGCCTGGATGTCCTGCTGGAACTTCACGGCAGCATTCTGCAGCGCCTGCTGCTTCTGGGCCAGTGTCTTCTGGATGTTGTTACCCTTCTTCTCGAGCTCGGCACTCTTCTCCTTGCAGTAAGTGTACTGAGTCATGATGGAATCTACTTCCACATAGGCGATTTTCAACTCTGCAGGAGCGTTCTGGCTTGCAGGTTTCTCGTCGACTTTCGGTGCCTGGTTGTTGCAAGAAACCAAGGCAATGGCAGCTAAGGCCATGACTAATGTTTTTTTCATTATTGCTTTATTTGATTTTATGTTATTTCCTATTTGGTGATGCTTTCAATATGCCTTGCCGGATTCCCGTGCCTCACGGTCCTGGTCGAGCACACAATGAATGCCCTGTTGGCGCAGCGCCTCATTGTCGTGGATATGCTGCGAAGAGAATCTTCCGTTCTTCTTGAAAATCACTTTCACGGACAATAATGCTATGCAAATAGCAATTATTAACACGGTTATGATGATAATCTTTATCATTTTTATTATCTTTGCAATCCGAAATCGTGTGCAAAGATAGTGATTATCAGTTGAAATCCAAAATAAAATACATTAATAATGAATAAAAGTGACTTAAAACCTGCTCGCGTGTTCGAGCAATTTGCGAAAATCAACCAGATTCCACGCCCTTCGAAGCACGAAGGAAAGATGATTGAGTATCTGAAACAGTTCGGCCAAAGCCGTGGACTCGAGACCGTAGTCGACGAGACAGGCAACGTAATCATCAGAAAACCAGCCACGAAGGGCTACGAGAACCGTGAGACAACCGTGCTGCAAAGCCACATGGACATGGTGTGCGACAAGTTGGTTGACCACCAGATCGACTTCATGAACGACCCCATCGAGACCTATATCGACGGCGAGTGGATGAAGGCAAAGGGAACAACCCTGGGAGCCGACGACGGCATCGGAGTGGCCATCGAACTGGCAATTCTCGATTCCGACGACATTGCCCACGGACCGATTGAATGCGTGTTCACCGTGGACGAAGAAACCGGACTGACCGGTGCCTTCGGAATGAAGGAAAACTTCATGAGCGGCCGCTATCTCATCAACCTCGACTCTGAGGATGAGGGGCAGATTTTCGTATCATGTGCCGGCGGAATCACCACCGAGGGACATTTCCGTGCCGAGTTCGAAGAGGCTCCTGCCGACTATTTCTTCCTGAACATCCAGCTGAAGGGACTGGTGGGAGGCCATTCGGGAGACGACATCAACAAGAAGCGCGCCAATGCCATCAAGCTGATTGCCCGTTTCCTCTATGCCGAGATGCAGAAGACCGACCTTCGTCTGGCAAGCTTCAACTCAGGCAGAATGCACAACGCCATCCCACGCGACGGACAGGTAGTGATTGCCGTTCCCAATAAGGACAAGGAAATGCTGAAGGCCGACTGGAACGTGTTTGCAGCCGATGCAGCCGACGAGTTCCATGTGACCGATACCGCCATGGAGTTCCTGATGGAGAGTACCGATCGGCAGCCGGTGATGGGCGGCCAGACAGCCCAGAATCTGATTCGTGCCCTGCAGGCTATGCACAACGGCATACTGTCAATGTGTCAGGACGAAGAGATTGCCTGGCTGGTGGAGACCTCGAGCAATGTGGCCAGCGTGACGACCAAGGAGAATGAAGTGGTGGTGGTGGCTTCACAGCGAAGCAACGTCATGAGCAACCTGCGCAACATGGCTGCTACCATCAAGGCCGTGCTGGAACTGGCTGGTGCCGAGGTGGTTCAGGGCGACGGCTATCCTGCATGGAAGATGAAGGCCAACAGCGAACTGACCCGCATCACCGTTGAGACCTACCGCAAGCTGTTCGGCAAGGACCCGCTCGTGCTGGGCATCCATGCTGGTCTGGAATGCGGACTGTTCTCCGAGAAATATCCCCACATGGACATGGTGAGCTTCGGTCCTACGCTCCGTGGCGTCCACTCACCCGACGAACGGCTCCTGATTCCTACCGTTCAGATGGTTTGGGACCACCTGCTTGAAATCCTGAAGAACATTCCCGAGGCTTAAGCAGCCCGAAATCTCTCCCATGAAGAAATGAGAAAAATCATATATTTAATAATGTGTAGTCTTGTGCTTGTTGCCTGTGGCAGCGAGCACAAGGCCCATACAACCGTTGGCGAATTCCTGAAAAGCAACATCGTGGATACTGAATACAGTACCGAAATGCTGGCCGTTGACAGCACTAAGGCATTGGGCGACAGTCTGATACAGGCAATGCGAGCCGAGGCCGGCACCGACAAGTACTTCAAGAAGAACATTCAATGGGGTCAGTATTCAGGCGGAAAGCTTGTCTATGCGCGAGTCAGAATCCTCCAATTGAAGGATACGCTGGTGCGCACTTTCTATCTTGACAAGGACATGAGTTCCGTGGTTGCCTTCAAGATGAACTGAATCCTGAAAAAGAAATGTCCCCACTGCGTATCACTACGTTTGTGGGGACTGTTAACCTAAAAAAACCTACCTATCGAATGTGAGGGTCAGGCCAGCATGCGACGCATGTACTGGCGTATTTCACTACGGGCACTGCCCAGCCGGTTTTCTACGCTCTTGTAGTTGATGTTCAGCGTAGCCGAAATCTCAGCAACTTTTTTTCCTTCGAATATATTCATGCGATAGATAGTGCGCTGGCGGTCATTCAGCCGCGCAATGCCTCGTTCAAGAATTTCCGTTATTTCAACTGCACTATACACAGATGCAGCGTCGATGCTGCTGTTGTGCTCTGTGCTGCGCAGGTAATGCTCATATTCCTCCACCGAACTGTGGTGCCTCCAATAATCGTAAATGAGATTGCGAGCTATGGTGTAGACCAGACTCGGGAGAGTGATGGGCGTAATCATCTTGTCTGTGCACATCAGTCTGACGAACACATTCTGGACAATATCCTCGGTATCGGCAGCCCATTGAAGCTGCTTGCCGATGAATCCCTTCAGCTCTTCGCGATGTTTGGAATAATAATTTTCAATGATACTGAACTTAGCCTCTGGTGTTTCCATGACGTAATATTGTGTTCATTCAGATTTTCAATCGCAAAGATACAGAAAATTTCTTTTTGTATCAAATAATTTAGGAAGATTTTATTTCGGTTGAAACAATTTAATACCTTTTTGATAGTAATTGATACATTAGATACATATAAATGAGGTATCGAAGCCCCGTTTTTGTCATGGCACGGAATTTGCAATAATAGAATCAGTAACTTAAAAATAACAAATATAGTCATGCAGAAAGGTAACATCGGGGTTACGACAGAGAACATTTTCCCCGTCATCAAAAAGTTTCTCTATTCCGATCATGAGATATTCCTCCGCGAGATGGTCAGCAATGCCATCGATGCCACACAGAAGCTGAAGACCCTGAAAGAGAAGGGCGACTTCAAAGGAGAACTGGGCGACCTGACCGTCCGTGTAAGTCTCGATGCCGGCAAAGGCACCCTTACCATCAGCGACCAGGGCATTGGAATGACCGCTGAGGAAATTGACAAATACATCAACCAGATTGCTTTCTCGGGCGTTACCGACTTCCTGGACAAATATAAAGATACCGCTAACGCCATCATCGGCCACTTCGGACTGGGTTTCTACTCTTCGTTCATGGTTTCAAAGAAGGTGGAAATCATCACCAAGAGCTATAAGGACGGTGAAAAGGCCGTAAAATGGAGCTGCGACGGAAGTCCTGAGTTCACCATTGAGGAAACCGAGAAAGAAGGCCGTGGTTCCGACATTATCCTCTATATCGACGACGACTGCAAGGAATTCCTCGAAAAGAACACCATCGAAGGATTACTGCAGAAATACTGTAAGTTCCTGCCCATACCAGTAGCCTTTGGCAAAAAGACCGAGTGGAAAGACGGCAAGCAGGTGGAAACCGGCGAGGATAATATTATAAATAATGTGGAACCGCTGTGGACAAAGACTCCTTCGACGCTGAAAGACGAGGACTATCAGAAGTTCTACCGCACGCTCTATCCCATGCAGGACGAGCCGCTCTTCTGGATTCACCTCAATGTTGACTATCCCTTCAACCTCACCGGCGTACTTTACTTCCCACGCATCAAGCAAAATATTGACATTCAGCGCAATAAGGTGCAGCTTTACTGCAACCAGGTCTTCGTGACCGACCAGGTGGAAGGCATCGTTCCTGAGTTCCTCACCCTACTCCACGGCGTCATAGATTCGCCGGATATCCCATTGAACGTGAGCCGCAGCTATCTCCAAAGCGACCGCGACGTGAAGAAGATATCCACCTACATCACCAAGAAAGTGGCCGACAGGCTGAACTCGCTCTTCAAGGAAAACCGCAAGGAATACGAGGAGAAATGGGACGACCTGAAGCTGTTCATCCACTACGGCATGCTTTCGCAGGAGGATTTCTACGAGCGCGCCAAGGATTTTGCCCTGCTCAAAGACATTGACGGTAAATACTTTACCTACGAAGAATACCGCACGCTCATCAAGGACCAGCAGACCGACAAGGAAGGAAACCTGATCTACCTCTATGCCAACGACCCCGAAGCTGAGTACAGCTTCATCGAGGGTGCCAAGAAAAAGGGCTACTCGGTGCTTCTGATGGACGGACAGCTTGACACGCCAATGGTTGGCATGCTTGAGCAAAAGTTGGAAAAGTGCCGTTTCACCCGCGTAGATGCCGACATCATCGAGCGTCTGATTGTGAAGGAAGATGCGCCTAAGAACACCCTGTCGAAAGAAGACAGTGACAATTTGGCAGAAATCTTCAAGTCGCAAATGCCGAAAACGGAGAAAGCCAACTTCTACGTCGAGGTTCAGAATTTAGGCGAGGAGGCACAACCGCTCATCATTACCCAAAGCGAGTATATGCGCCGAATGAAGGACATGAGCCGTTATCAGCAGGGAATGGGATTCTATGCCCAGATGCCCGATGCCTACAATCTCGTGCTCAATAGCGACCATCCGCTGGTGAAGAAGGTGCTCAGCGAGCAGACGGAGAAAACCGGCAAGGCACTCGAGCCGATTCTTGCAGAAATCAAAGGTCAGGAGGCCCGTTTGGCCATTCTGCGCCAGGAACAGGACAAGAAGAAGCCTGAAGAGGTTACCCAGGAGGAGAAAGACGACCTGGCTAATACGCAGAAGGCCATCGACGACCAGCAGCAGAAGAAACAGCAAGTGATTGCAGACAGTGCCAAGGACAATCAGATTGTTCATCAGCTCATCGACCTGGCTCTTCTGCAGAACGGAATGCTGCGTGGAGAAGCCCTCGATAAATTCCTCCGCCGAAGCGTGGAACTCATTGGATAACAATTTATTATTAATACGATTTTTCCCTCTCTTTTACGGAGAGGGACTTTTTTTTGCTTGGTCAAAATACACGATAAATCTTAATTAATGACACGAAATTTGGCAATGTCATGAAATCTTATTAACTTTGCAGACATTTTTAAAGAATCATTCAAAACATTTTTATAATGGCAACCGATAATATCGCTGCAAAGACCGAAGAATTAGCTTCGAAGTATGACCCTCGTGACGTAGAGTCAAAATGGTATCAATATTGGCTTGATAACAAGTTGTTCAGTTCGAAACCTGATGGCAGGGAACCCTATACGATCGTGATTCCCCCACCCAATGTGACGGGCGTGCTCCACATGGGACACATGCTGAACAACACCATCCAGGATATTCTGGTGCGTCGTGCCCGCATGGAAGGCAAGAATGCACTTTGGGTACCCGGAACAGACCATGCTTCGATTGCTACTGAGGCAAAGGTTGTTAAAAAGCTTGCTGCCCAGGGCATTAAGAAACACGACCTTACCCGTGAACAGTTCCTGGAGCATGCATGGGACTGGACTCACGAGCATGGCGGTATTATCCTGAAGCAATTACGCCGACTGGGTGCCTCTTGCGACTGGGACCGCACAGCCTTCACCATGGACGAGAAGCGTTCGGAGAGTGTGATTAAGGTTTTCGTTGACCTTTACAACAAGGGACTCATCTATCGCGGTCTCCGTATGGTGAACTGGGACCCGAAGGCGCTTACGGCACTTTCCACCGAAGAGGTGATTTACAAGGAAGAGCAGAGCCATCTGTTCCACCTGAAATACTATGTAGATGGACTAAAAAACCTGGAAAATCTAGAACAACTAGAAGAACAAGGCAACATTATCCACAAGGATGAAAAGGGCTATTATGCCGTTGTGGCCACCACCCGTCCTGAGACCATCATGGGTGATACCGCTATGTGTATCAATCCCAAGGATCCGAAGAACCAGTGGCTGAAGGGCCGCAAGGTAATCGTTCCGCTGGTGAACCGCGTGATTCCCGTGATTGAGGACCGCTACGTGGATATCGAGTTCGGTACTGGCTGTCTGAAGGTTACACCTGCCCACGACACCAACGACTATATGCTGGGTAAGACTCACAACCTGGAGACTATCGATATCTTCAATGCCGACGGAACCATTTCCGAGCAGAGTCCCATCTACGTGGGAATGGACCGTATGGACTGCCGCAAGCAGATTGCCAAGGATTTGCAGGAAGCTGGCCTGATGGAGAAGATTGAGGACTATGTCAATAAAGTGGGCTACTCAGAGCGCAACCCCGATACTGCCATCGAGCCCCGTCTCTCCCTGCAGTGGTTCCTGAAGATGCAGCACTTTGCCGACATCGCCCTGCCGCCTGTGTTAAACGGAGAATTGAAGTTCTATCCCCAGAAATACGTGAACACCTACAAGAATTGGCTCGAGAACATTCAGGACTGGTGTATCTCGCGTCAGCTGTGGTGGGGACACCGCATTCCTGCTTATTATTACAATGAGGAAGGCGACTTCGTGGTGGCCGAAACACGTGAGAAGGCATTGGAACTGGCTCAGCAGAAGGACCCGAAGATTACGGATGCCGACCTGCGTCAGGAAGAGGATGCCCTCGACACCTGGTTCTCATCGTGGCTCTGGCCTATCTCGCTGTTCGACGGAATCAACAACCCCGGCAACGAGGAACTCAACTACTATTATCCCACCAACGATTTGGTGACAGGTCCGGATATTATCTTCTTCTGGGTATCACGCATGATTATGGCCGGCTACGAGTTTGTTGGCAAGATGCCTTTCAAGAACGTTTATTTCACGGGTATCGTACGCGACAAGCTGGGCCGCAAGATGTCGAAGTCGCTTGGCAACAGTCCCGATCCCATCGAACTCATCGAGAAGTTCGGAGCCGATGGTGTACGTATGGGTATGATGCTCTCTGCACCTGCCGGAAACGACATCCTTTTCGACGAAGCCCTCTGCGAGCAAGGCCGTAACTTCAACAACAAGATATGGAATGCCTTCCGTCTGGTGAAGGGTTGGAAGGTTGCCGATATTGAGCAGCCCGAAACCGGCAAGATTGCCACAGCTTGGTTTGAGGCCAAACTGCGCCAGACCAATGCCGAGATTGACGACCTCTTCAAGAAGTACCGCATCTCTGAAGTCCTGATGTCTGTCTACAAGCTGTTCTGGGACGAATTCTCAAGCTGGTACCTGGAGATGGTGAAACCCGCCTATATCAATGGTGAGGCACAGCCCATCGACAAGCAGACCTACGACAAGACGCTTGAGTTCTTCGAGCAGTTGCTGAAGATGCTGCACCCCTTCATGCCCTTCATCACCGAAGAGCTCTGGCAGCACCTCTACGACCGGAAGGAAGGCGACAGCATCATGCGCGACAAACTGGAGATTCCCGCTCCCACAGAAGCAGACAACCAGCTCGTTGCTCAGATTGAGAGTGTGAAGCAGATTATCTCGGGTGTACGTGCTATCCGCAATTCGAAGAACATTGCACAGAAAGACCCGCTGACACTTTCGATGGTGGGCGCCAATCATTTTGAGACATTCAACAAGGTCATCATGAAGATGGCTAACCTCTCAGCCATCGAGGTGGTCGACGAGAAAGCCGCCGATGCCTCAGCCTTCATGGTGGGCACCGACGAGTTTGCCGTTCCCCTTGGAAACCTGATTGACGTGACTGCCGAAATAGAAAAGCAGGAAGCACAGCTGAAGCACCTTGAAGGTTTCCTTGCCGGTGTGCTGAAGAAACTGTCTAACGAGCGTTTCGTGCAGAATGCACCTGAGGCCGTGGTTGCCTTAGAGCGCAAGAAGCAGAGTGACGCCGAGGAGAAGATTGCTGCCTTGAAGGAATCGCTGAATGAACTAAAGAAAAAGCTTTGATATGAAGAAACTTTTTGGTGTTTTCTTTCTTACGGTGTTCCTCTTCGGCTTGGCCGGATGTTCAAGCGACGACGAGGAGAAGATTGATGAGATGACCAAGCAGACCATCCTGGTGTTTATGCCTTGGTCGGGCTCGTCATCTTCTCAAGGACTCTATCCTATCATGAAGGTAAACGTCGACAGCATCTGTAGTGCCATTGTAGCTAATAAGGGGATGAGAGACAGCAGACTCATGCTGTTCCTGAGCGAAACATCAAACACATCGAAACTTTATGAGATTGTTTACAACAGCTCAAAATCCACCTGCGAAAGAAATGTCATCAAAGAGTATTCGGGACAAGGCTATGCCACAACCGAGGGACTGACGGAAATCCTTAACGAGGTTAAAACCCGTGCCAACGCACTTAACTATGCGCTAATCGTTGGTTGCCATGGTACCGGATGGACCTTCAAGGAATCTTGGCACAACTATCCACATTATGCAAAAGGTACGGGATGGCCAGGCGTAAATGTTCCACAGGAGCGTATTCCCTATCAGGATTATGACGGAGAGATAACCTACAAACACACGCGCTTTATCGGTAGCGTAACCGATATTGCAACTTATAGCATCAATATTCCTGATTTCGCTCAGGCCATCACCAATGCGGGCATGAAGATGCAGTACATTCTGTTCGACGACTGCTACATGGCAAATGTAGAGGTGGCCTACGAACTGAGGAATGTGACAAACTTCCTGCTGGCCTCCACTTCAGAAGTGATGGCTATAGGTGTTCCTTACAGAACGATGTGGAAATCGCTGGCTTCGGCCACTCCCGGCTATGCAAATGCTGTTACTGCATTCAACACTTTCTATAAGGCATACATTATGCCCTATGGCACCTTTTCAGCTATCGACTGCAGAAAGATGGAGGAACTGGCCGTTGCCATGCGTGACGTTAATTCACGCTATACACTTACTGACGATGTGCGCAGTAAAATCCAGGTGCTGGACGGTTTTGACGAGCCGGTTTTCTATGACATGGGTGACTACCTGAAAAACCTCTGCACCGACACCAAGGACTACTCACACTTGATGACCGTTCTTGAAAGTGCCATCAAAAGCAAGTGCAACACCGAAAAGATATATTCATTCTTATATGGTTCCGGACGCGAGAAATATATTGAGGTGAAAACTTTCTCGGGCATAACGATTTCCGACCCAAGCATTAATTCGGTGGCTAAGGACGGAAAGGAAAAGACTTCGTGGTGGAAAGCCACACACCAATAATTGAGAAATGGAGAATGGAAAATGGAGAATTATGATTAGTCATTAATTCTCCATTTTCTACATTATAGGCATCTTATTCGTAATCGTCGATAACATTGTTCACGAAGTCCATCATGGGCTTGGCCGCCTTGAAGATTCTGACAGCCTCGTCAAGCCAGCCATCGCCTTCAAAGAAAGTATCGGGAACAATGCGCCAGCAGCAGTAGTCCTTCATCCGTAGATACTGGATAAACTCATAGTCGCGGGGGAAACCTGCCGGTGCAGACTTCAGGTGAGTAATGCCGAAGCCTTTCGGGCTGACTGGCCACATCTCGCTATCCCCCTGTTTTACATCTTCTGGCCGGCCAAACAGCTTAACGAAATTCCGGCTTTCCACAATCTTTCGCCATTGTTCGATATTTGCCATAATCTCATTGCGGCAAGAGGTCAAGATATTCGTTGGGAGCCAATAGCTGCCCACAGCAAGCATACAGTTGTCTGGTTCTAAATGAATGTAGTACCCGCCGAGGAGTGCCTTCTTTCCATGAGCACAGATATAGGCACCCAGATGACGCTTGTAGGGTGACTTGTCGGGTGAGAAACGGGTATCGCGGTTGAAACGATAGACGGTATCCTTCACGGCTATATGGGCGATGGAATCGTCAAAATCAGTAATCCGCCCTATGGCCTTGGCTATCGAATCATTGAAATCTTTCCTTACGATATCGTATTCTGCCTTGTTGGCATGAAACCACTCACGATTGTTGTTGGCAGCAATATCTCTCAGATACTGCAATATTCTTTGTGCATCCACCTTATTATATATAAATTACAGTTTACTGTTGACAAGCAGTTTCGGGCAGAAATCGCCGAAAGGACACTCCTGACATTTGGGCTGTCGGCTCTGACAGATGTAACGGCCATGCAGCAGCAGCCAGTGGTGGGCATCGGCACGTTTATCTTCAGGTATGTTCTTCTTCAACTCCTCCTCCACTTTCGCCGGAGTGTTAGCCTTTGAAGAGACCAATCCCAACCGATGACTGACGCGAAACACATGAGTATCGACCGCTATGGCACTCCTGCCGAAAGCCACAGCCTGTATCACATTGGCGGTCTTGCGCCCTACTCCCGGCAACTTCTGCAAATCCTCCATCGTGTCAGGAACCTCGCCACCGAAATCGTTTACCAGCATCCTTGACATTTCCAGAAGATTGCGGGCTTTTGAGTTAGGATAACTGACCGAACGGATTAATTGTAAGATATCCTCGAAATCACCCTTAGCCATAGAGCGGGCATCGGGAAAACGGCGAAACAACTCGGGGGTGACCTGATTGATTCGCTTATCGGTACACTGGGCACTGAGAACCGTAGCCACTAAAAGCTGAAAGACACTACCGAATTCGAGCTCGGTAGTGACTTTCGGCATCTTCTCGCTGAAATAAGCAAGAATGGTTTCGTAGCGCTGCTTTCTCAGCATACCTTCTCCAGGCGTTTCATCATGACAAACATGAAGATGGCCGCAATGAGGCAGACAGCAAGGAACACGCTCCAGCAAACCCAGAGAGGAACGGCTCCCCACAGCAGACCGCCAACTACCACGAGCTGGTTACCGATGGCTGTAGCAACAAACCATCCGCCCATCATCATGCCCTTATACTTGGGAGGTGCAACCTTCGACACGAACGAGATACCCATTGGCGACAGGAGCAGCTCACCAAAAGTGAGAATCAGGTAAACGGAAATCAGCAGATTAGGAGTGACGTCGGCCACATGAACGGCAACAGGATTGCCGTCGGCACCCATCACCGTCTGAGGCATGGGAAGTCCGAATGAACCGAATGCCATCAGGGCATAGGCCACAGCAGCCACTATCATACCGTAGGCAATCTTACGCGGAGCCGAGGGCTCTTTTCCCTTGGCGGCCAATGAACCGAAGATAGCCATCGATACCGGAGTCAGTGCCACCACATAGAAGGGGTTGAACTGCTGGAAGATGGGGGCAGAAACATCGATGCTGCCTGAAAGCTGACTGTATTTCCAGCAGAGGAAAGCAACGGCAAGGATAACCACAGCACAGGCAATGCCGCGGCCCTTAGATGTCTTCGACTGGAAAACAGAGAACAGGCCATACACGATAAAGATGATAGCCACGAGATTCCAAACGTCGAAGCACATGGCCTGCAAGCCCGAGGCAGAGTTAGCCGTGAACTCATCGGCAAAATAGGTCAGCGAGAGTCCGTTCTGATGGAAGGCCATCCAGAAGAAAATCACAACGGCAAACACGAGGCACAGGGCAACAATACGCTGCTTGGTCTCTTCCTTGCTCAGTTCCTCAACTGCCACATCGGCAGCCTGATCCTTCTTCTTGCTTCCTCCCTCGGTATGACGGAACGTAGAGCGGAAGATGTAATAGATGGCGATTGACAGAATCAGCGACACACAAGCCACGGCAAACGAGAAGTGGTAGGCATCGTTGCTGGAATAGCCCAGCGTGTTCTCGGCATACTCCTTAATCTTGATGGCAGCCGTGGGAGCAAACAATGCACCGATGTTGATGGCCATGTAGAAAATAGAGAAGCCCGCATCGCGCTTGTCCTTATACTTCGGGTCGTTATACAGGTCGCCCACCATTACCTGCAGGTTACCCTTGAACAGTCCGGTGCCGAAGCCAATCAGCAACAGGGCAGCAAGCATCACAATGAGGGCAAAGGTGTTGCCACCCAGGGGGACGCTCAGCAGCAGATAGCCAGCAAACATGATGATGATACCTGTGGTAACCATCCGACCAAAGCCAAACTTGTCGGCAAGCATACCACCAAACAGCGGGAAGAAATACACAAACATGAGGAAGGCGCTATAGATGGTACCTGCCAAAGCCGGCGACAATCCATAGTTTGCCCTCAGAAACAGTGCGAACACTGCAAGCATCGTGTAGTAACCGAAGCGCTCTCCCGTATTGGCGAGAGCCAGCGCAAATAGACCTTTAGGTTGATTTTCAAACATAGATTATTTAATTTTGTCGTTTTTAGTCTTGATTATATCGAACAGGTAAGTCAGCTTCACCACTATGTTCCCGTAATTGGAACGTGCGAAGTAGTCGCGCTTGGAATCGCCGTAGATGTTGCCCAGGCCGAAATAGTAGCGGCCCTCAAGCATGAAATGGCCAAGCTTGCGATGCGAGAACTCCAGTCCTAATCCGCCTGCAATACCATAGTCGAACTTGTTCTCCACCTTCATCGTGTCCTGAGCTATCACGGGACTCACGCGGTCGGGCAAGTTCGGATGCAAGACATCATAGTTGGCCGTGCTGGCTTCGCTCAGATACACACCAAACTGCGGTCCGATGTTGACAAAGAACTGGAATCCGGAGCGCTCCCTACCCCATCCCAGATGAGCCATCACGGGAATCTGAATATAGTTGATGGTGTTCTTAAACTCCTCTTCCAACTGCGTATGGGGGTTGATTACCGGCTTGTCATTGATGTCGAGAATCTCTTCTTTCCAACCGATTTTAGCGTAGTTCACTTCAGCATAGAGGGCGCAGATCGACTTGAAATACTTCTCGCAAGTATAGCGGACAGAGAAACCGCCCGTGATGCCGCCATGCAGTCCCTGCGGAACAGAGGGCACAAACGACACGTTACTCAACACATATCCGCCATTGACGCCAACGGCCAGGTCGTTTCTATGCTCGCCCACCTGGGCATGAACCGAGGCAGACAGCAATAAAAAGAGGAACAGAAGATGCTTCTTCATGCCGATTAATAATTGACGATAGAAATAGCGCCGTTAGTGTTATAGTGGATAAGCTGGAATGCCTGGTTCTTATAACCGGCCTTCTTGGCCACACGCTCGAAACGGAACGGAGTCTGGACCGACGGACGCGGCTGTGTGCTGCCATCGAATTTCTCGCCCTTTTCATGAAGACCTCTGAAGAAGAAGCATCCCTGGTCGTAGCCGGTGATGGCAAATCGTGGAATCGACTCCTGCATCGGGGCCTTGAACCAGCGGTTGTAGTCCTGAAGCAGCGTCTGCGTCTTGGGTGCAGACACGTTGAAATAATAATAGGCCGGGATATACGTGTCGTACTGACAGAACTTCGTCAGGTTGTTGCGCTCATACATCAGCCAGTCGGTATAGCCGAACATCGATATCTTCAGGCCGCTGTGGTTCTTCTTCAGGTCGTCAAGCTTACGGTAGACCTCTGTCAGTTCGGGCGAGCGGCCGGTATTCAGGATAACCACATTGGGCTGCTGCACCGAGAATGCCTTCACGAAATTCTCGTAGGGCGAAGTCAGGTTCGTCACGTTGTGGCTGATGCCCTTGCTCTCCAGCTGCTGGCGCAGGGCCATGGTGAACATTCCCTTGCGGCTCTCCTTGTCGTTACAGTCGATAAACACCGGATGATAGCCCTTGAAACGGTCCAGGAAGCTGTTGATGGCCTTCGTGTTCAGCTCTTCAGGCGACTGATACACCTGATAGATGTACTGGTTGCGCTGCACTTCATCGCTGTTTATCGAGAACGGAATCACCACCTTAATATTATATGCCTTGGCAAACTCGCCCAGGGCAGCCACCTGCTTGGTGTAGAGCGGGCCGAAGATGATGTCGCACTGGTTGGCTCCTTCCTGCAGCAGCGTCTGCTTGATGTCGGCATCTATGTTCACGTTCCATGCACGGAAATCAATCGAGATGCCTTCGTTCTTCAGGTCGTCGGCAGCCATCAGCAGTCCGCGATAATACTCCACCATGCGGCGGCCGTCGCCGTCGACATCATGTAGCGGAAGCATCACTCCCACCCTTATGGCACGCTTGCGCACATCGGTCTTACTCTGTGAATAGATGTTGGTGTTGAAACCAAACAACACGACTGCCAAAATGACTAAATATCTTAAATAATGTCTCATTTTATCTTTTATTTATAGTTATCGAATGCAAAATTACAAAAAAATGCGTATCTTTGCGCATTAAAGTTGAACTAAAATGAAAATAAAACAAATATTAGCATTTTTGGCGGCTCTTTTGGCGGCCATTCCCGCATTTTCCGACGAATATCCCACCATTTCACCCACTGCCACCTACACCGACTCGTCGGGCAGCCAACATGTAGAGCAGGCCGGGGGTGTCATCTCCGAGCAGGCTCCCCTCACCGTCAGGTTCGACGCCAATCCCCAAAATACCGCCGGACTGGTGGTGAACTACCAGTGGAGCGTGTACCTGGAAGCCGACACCGTGCCCGACATTGTGCGCTACGACGAATGGATGGAACTCACCTTCACCACCGCCGGAACCAAGTCCATCATCCTGAAGGCCACCTTCACCGACTCCAGCGGCCGGCAGACCAGCTTCTCCAGCGAACCCATCCGCATCACCATCAGCGAAAGCAAGCTCGACTTCCCGAATGCCTTCTCGCCCAACGGCGACGGCATCAACGACACCTATAAGGCCAAGGATGGCTATCAGAGCATCGTAGAGTTCCAGGCCACCATCTTCAACCGTTGGGGACAGAAAATCTACTCGTGGGACGACCCCTCGGGCGAATGGGACGGAACGTTCAACGGAAAGCCCGTGAAGGAAGGCACCTACTTCGTCTATGTGAAAGCCAAGGGAGCCGACGGCCACGAATACCATATCCGCCGCGATGTGAACCTGTTGCGGGGCTATTCGGAAAACAGGGCAGCCAACAACCCTTAGTCCGACAGCCAACCCGCCCACAGGCTACATGGATAACAAACGTACTGATATGCAAAAGGAAACAGAAAAGATAAATGTATGGGGGGCACGCGTCCACAACCTGAAGAACGTCGACGTGGAAATCCCCAGAAACTCACTGGCGGTTATTACAGGACTGAGCGGCTCGGGAAAGTCATCACTTGCCTTCGACACCATTTTCGCCGAGGGCCAGCGCCGCTACATAGAAACCTTCTCGGCCTATGCCCGCAACTTCCTGGGAGGCATGGAGCGCCCCGATGTTGACAAGATTACCGGATTGTCGCCCGTCATCAGCATCGAGCAGAAAACCACCAACAAGAATCCCCGCTCAACCGTAGGTACCACCACCGAAGTCTACGACTATCTCCGACTGCTCTTTGCCCGTGCCGGAAAGGCCTACAGCTACATGACGGGCGAGCTGATGGTGAAATATACCGAAGAGAAGGTGGTAGAGATGATCAACCACGACTACCAGGGAAAACGCATCTTCATCCTTGCCCCGCTGGTCAGGAACCGAAAGGGCCACTATCGCGAACTCTTCGAAAGCATGCGCCGCAAGGGATACCTCTATATTCGTGTCGACGGAGAGGTGGAGGAAATACAGCGCGGAATGAAGGTCGACCGCTACAAGAACCACAACATCGAGGTGGTGATAGACAAGATGGCCGTCACCGACAGCGACGAGGAACGGCTCCGAAAGAGTGTTGCCACCGCCATGAAGCAGGGCGACGGGCTGCTGATGGTGCTCGACAAGGAAACCGGCATTGCCAAATACTACTCCAAGCGACTGATGTGCCCCACAAGCGGCATCTCGTATGGCGACTCTGCCCCCAACAAGTTCTCGTTTAATTCGCCCGAAGGGGCCTGCCCCACCTGCAAGGGCCTTGGCTATATCAACCAGATCGACATCGACAAGGTCATCCCCAACCGTTCGCTCTCCATCCACGAGGGCGGCATTGCACCGCTCGGCCACTACAAGAACCAGATGGTGTTCTGGCAGATAGAGGCCATCCTGAAGAAACACGACCTCACCATAAAGACACCCATCGACCAGATTCCCCAGGATGCACTCTACGAAGTGCTCTACGGAACGCTCGAGAACGTCAAGATTCCCAAGGAGGTCATCCACACCACCAGCGACTATTTCGTCAGCTTCGACGGCGTGATAAAGTATCTGCAGAGCGTGATGGACAACGACGACTCGGCCAACGGACAGAAATGGGCCGACCAGTTCCTGGCCGAATGTACCTGTCCCGACTGCAAGGGCCAGCGGCTCAACCGCGAGTCACTGTCATACAAAATCTGGGACAAGAACATCAGCGACCTCACCCAGATGGACCTCACCGAACTCAGGACCTGGTGTACCGAAGTGGAACAGCACATGGACCCCCAGCAGCAGAAAATAGCCGCCGAGATACTGAAGGAGATTCGCACGCGCATCGATTTCATGCTCGAAGTGGGACTCGACTACCTGGCGCTCGACCGTCAGAGTGCTACCCTCTCGGGCGGTGAAAGCCAGCGAATCCGTCTGGCCACACAGATAGGCTCACAGCTGGTCAACGTTCTCTACATTCTCGACGAACCCAGCATCGGACTGCATCAGCGCGACAACGAACGGCTGATAACATCCCTGAAGGAACTGCGCGACATAGGCAACACGGTAATCGTGGTGGAACACGACGAAGACATGATGCGCTCGGCCGACTACATCGTTGACATCGGACCCAAGGCCGGGCGAAAGGGCGGACAGGTGGTGTTCCAGGGCACACCCTCCGACATGCTCAGGCAGCACACCTTGACGGCCCAGTACCTGAACGGAGAACTGAAGATTGAGCTGCCCAAAGAGCGCCGTAAGGGCAATGGCAAGTCGATTGTCATTCATGGTGCCCGCGGTAACAACCTGAAAAACATCGACGTGGAGTTCCCCTTGGGCAAGCTGATTGTGGTGACGGGAGTCAGCGGCAGCGGCAAGTCAACACTTGTCAACGAGACCCTGCAGCCCATCCTCTCGCAGCATTTCTACCGTTCGCTGAAAAAGCCCATGCCCTACGATTCGGTGGAAGGCATAGATAATATAGATAAGGTGGTGAATGTGGACCAGACCCCCATCGGCCGCACTCCCCGCTCCAACCCGTCCACCTATACCGGCGTATTCTCCGACATCCGCTCGCTGTTCGTCAACCTTCCCGAGGCCAAAATCCGTGGCTACAAGCCAGGCCGCTTCTCGTTCAATGTGAAGGGCGGTCGGTGCGAAGTCTGTGGCGGCAATGGCTACAAAAGCATCGAGATGAATTTCCTGCCCGACGTGATGGTTCCCTGCGAGGTCTGTCACGGCAAGCGTTACAACCGCGAGACGCTCGAGGTGCGCTACAAGGGAAAGTCCATTGCCGACGTGCTCGACATGACCATCAACCAGGCCGTGGAATTCTTTGAAAATGTGCCAGATATACTGCGCAAGATAAAGACCATTCAGGACGTGGGCCTCGGCTATATCAAGCTGGGACAGCCATCCACCACCCTCTCGGGCGGAGAGAGCCAGCGAGTGAAGCTGGCCACCGAACTCTCGAAGCGCGACACCGGAAAGACCCTCTACATTCTCGACGAGCCCACCACCGGTCTGCATTTCGAAGACATCCGCATCCTGATCGACGTACTCCAGAAGCTGGTCGACCGCGGCAACACCGTCATCATCATCGAGCACAACCTCGACGTGATAAAACTGGCCGACTGGATTATCGACATGGGCCCCGAAGGAGGCCGCAAGGGCGGCATCGTGCTTTCCACAGGCACCCCCGAACAAGTGGCCGAAAGTGACCTGGGCTACACCCCAAGATTCCTGAAACCTAAGCTGAAGCAAGACTAATCTTCCCCAGCCCCTACAAAGAGAGGAAGAAGCCCGCAAGCCTCTTCCTCTCCTTGTATACACACTCTTGTCCACAAGTCACTTCGACACTTCGACACTTTCTCAGGTCAGTTCCTGCTTCAGTTTCTTGTACTCGCCACGCCGGGTGCGCTCTATGTATTTGTCCTCAACAAAGCGCGAGAGTGACTTCTGGGCAGAATTGCTCGTCTCGTAGCCAAAAGTCTTGGCAAACACCTCTGTGGTGAACTCCTCAGGCAGCTTTCTGTAACACTCTTCGTAGCGTGAGGTGCGCCGGCGCTCTATGGCTGGGTCGTTCACCTGGTCCTCGAAGTACTTGCTGGCATAGCCCCCGAAGTAGAAATGCTGGCAGGCATACTGAATGTCGAGTACGAGTGAGCAAAGCCTGCGGTCAATGTCGTCAATCTCGTAGGTTCCCGTCTTTTCGCGTTCGTCCCAGTGGCGCATGTCGATAAAAGGAGCCGCAATGTTGATGCCATAGTAGGGAATACGCTTGATGAGCATTTCGTCGGCACGGTCATGGTTGAATCCTGCCATCTCCATACGATGGTCGCACCATTTCCAAACATGCTCCACCAGTGGCCACAAAGGCAGTTCACCCTGTCGCTGATCCAGCCGGTAAGCCCATTGGCGCAGCGTGTCATCAGCCGTGCAGTCTTCCTGCGTGACCTTTCTCAGGGGAATCATCTTGAAGTCAGAGGGAGGTGCGGGAATCACAGCCAGACGCGTGGCCAGCCCCGAACCGAAATTGCCTTCTGTCACCTTCTTGCGAAGAGCCAGCAGGGTGCCGGTATAAATGTAGTTCCAAAACACATTGAACGAACCGTTCACGGCATCCAGATTGGCATAGCTCTGCGAATCCTCCTCGTTGTGAAACTGCTTCAGTTCCAGCACGTCGCGGTTTATCCATCCACCCTGCTTCGAGAGACTGATGGTATTGTCTAGTTCCGCATCGAAGGTTATCAGATGCAGATGCCACGGTTCGCCATTCATTTCCTCCTTGGCATTGAGCATGTGGCGGATGAAGTCGGAATTACTCGTGCGCGGGCCATTGATGCGCACCACTACTTCCGGCCGGCTCAGTCCTGCCTCTTTCTGCTCCTTGGTGCTGGTGGCACGGCTCTTCACGTCTTTCTTATAGCGGTTTTCCGCTTCGATACCCAGTTTGTCGGCCTCCTTTATAGGCGAGCAGAGCAGGTTATAGAGCCGTTTGGCAAATCGCTTGCCGGCGCCGGGGTCGCCAATCACCAGCACCGCATAGTTCAGCCGGCACAGCTCCGTAGGGTCATCATAGAAATGATACCACGTGCGTGTCATCAGGGTGCCCAGAAAGGCTGCGGCAGAGAACAGTACGGCAGGCCACATCTCACGGCGTACACCGTGGCAGACTTCCCTCAGGCAGGGGAAACTGTCCATCAGCGCCTCTATTTCGTCGGCCCAGCGGTTGATGGGGAGTACCGATGTGGGTGACACCAATTCCAGTTCAGGGGTGAGCGCAATGCCCAGCGAGAGCAAGGCCTCCTTGAGTTTGGCCGAGACACCAGCCGAGGAAGGATGCTCACAGATGTAGCGCATGTGGCGCTCCACGTCCTCGCCACGCTCACTGACAATCTCCTTCACAAAGCCCAGCTGGCTCATCAGAGCCGTCAGCGAAGGCGCATCATTATCCACGATGGAAGCCAGCATACGGCCCATCTTCATCATCATTGCATGACGGTCGCCGGGAAGCGGACTGCCCATCAGTTCCACCAGTTTCAGGGCAATGTTGATAAGCGGCACGCCGTGATATTCCGTCAGCAGTTTATGTGCTTCCTGCTCCTGTCCACAAGACACTTCGGCACTTGCCGGCGACTTCGTAGCCGATGCCACGCCATCAGGTTTCCGCACCGTGCGACTGGCCTCGTAGTCCTGCCACTTTTGCTGTGTGGGGCCGCTGCCTCCCTTGCGGTACATCTCACCATAACGGGCCTCATAGTCGGGGTTCTGATAGTTCATCAGCCCGTCCCAGTCAACGTAGACAATATCCTCAGCCTTGGGCGTGAAATGCGTGTGGTCGGCATTCTTGCACGAGGCATCGGCATACTTCAGCACGCCCAGCTGCTCTGCCATCTCATAGGCGTTATCCTGAAGGTTGCCCCACTCCATACGGGCCTTGAACACCACCTTGACGCCTTCACCGCCAGGCGTTATGAATATCCACACGATGCCCATAGCGGCAAAGTCGAAAGTAGCCTTCCATTGTGCGACCACCTCTGCTGCATTCGGCAGATGGTCCAGGTCGAGTGTCACCAGTCCTGTAAGATGAGCCTGTTCTTGCAGACGCCAGATTCCCCTTTTCCCCCATCTGTTCAGGCCTTCAGTAAACACGGCCTGTGGAATCACGGCCGGGAGCGACTGCTTAAGGGAGGCCACAAAGAGTGTGACCCGCTTGCCGTCGTCGGCAGGAATGCGCTTATGCTTTCTGCGCAAATCCTTTTTCTGTTCGCGCGACAACCATTTCTGATAGTCCGCGCTACTGATAATCTCCTGCACCAGGGCTTTCATCAGCTGCTCCTGTTCTGCGGCAGCCTTCAGTCGGGCTTTCCACGTGCGGTAACTGTCTACGAGCGTGGAGTTCTTCTTGCAGATTTGCAGCAGTTCCTCCGCATCAATCTGCCTCACCATCGCATCAAGCGAATGCTGAAACGAAATCTTACTGTCCATTTACTTTATCCTTTTTTATTGATTTAATAACCTTAACAAAAACCTCCGATGCCGGCAGACGGCGCACCAGCAGCTGTGCCTGGCGCAACAGCTCACTCTGCCAGTTTTGGCTTGCGGCCAAGTCTATCTCGCCCGTATAAATCAGCTTTTGCTGACTTTGGTTCATCCAACACTGCAGCCCCCCTTCGTTCACCACCCGCTGGCGTTCGGGAAGTTTCCGCTTGGCATTAGGCTTCAGGTCCTTTGTCAGTCGGTCGAACTGCTCCGAGAGTTGCTCGTAAGCATCAGGTGCATTCAGCAGACATTGCAGATTCAGCACCTGCTTCGGCTCCTTGCCAGTAGTTTCGTAACGCTGCCCGCCACCCTGGCATTTACGCACATTCTGGTGTGTGGGCTCACCTTCGTTGTAAGCCCTGAACTTAATCTCGTCTCCGTTAGGAGCAATCTCAACAACTCCTCTACGCTTGACGGGATTGTTTTTTTCTTTTTCCTTCATTTTCTTTTCCTATTATTTATAGAAAATACACAGCGCTGCCGGTGCTTTCAGGCTACACCAGGCCTTTGGATTTCATCATCCCTGGCATACAACAAAAATGCACATGGGAAGAACTAATCTCCATGTGCAAAGATACTTCAAAATAATAGAGCAATATGGGATTGATGCGTTTTCCAGCGCATACAGGGGGGTACAGGGGGGAGAGCATACCACCCCCCAGGGGGGAAAGGGCTATTTAAGGAAAGAGTTCAGTCTGAAATCTTCTTCCAGAGTGGCCACACATAATCGTTTAAGCGCATTGAAGCCTGCCAAGGATTGGTCCTTCTTGAAGTCATAGTCCACCCCATAAGACGTACTATGGAGCCATCTCAGATAATCGAAATTTCCGGATTTGAAGTATCCGTTGCGATAGGTTCCTATAGCATCGGCACTACATTTCACTTTGGCATTTGGAAACCATGTTCTCATCTGGGACTCGAATGCCTGGTTTTCTATTTTCGAAACAGAAAGAAGTTCCTTATGATGCTCCAGGAACAATAACAAGGCAAGATACTGGTAGGGATATTCTAAACGCCACAGGAACTCTCTGTCTATCCACTGCCATAGTTTCCTTAGGTCGAGTTCCATACCATTGACCATATTTGCAAATATATAATTGACCAGCACAGGTGGCATATCGCCACTGGTATGCTCATCATCTTCGCTCATAGAGGTTTCAGGGAAATCCCATTCTTTTTCTATTTGCGTAATTGCTCTCCAGATATCAGGAGTGTTGTCTCTTAAAAGAGCACGGTAAAGTGGTCTTGCCCAATAGGCGACGCTGCCTTTGCAATCAGCGTTTCTCATATTGCGCAATAATTCAGCCACCGTATAGGTGTCTTTACCAAACTTTATCTCGGTCTGAAGGGTCACAGCTTAGCCGTACTTTTTATTCAGTTTTTCTATCAGGCCTGGATAATCACAACCTGAGTAGCCTATCCAAGAAAATTCAATCTCAAGTGAACTACTTTCTGATGCTCGAAGATAATCGTTCACTTGAAAGCATATTTCATCGTACATTTTTTCAGGTTCACCTATCCGAACACCTATTTGAAGACCTTCAAGATTGAAGTTACCTCCCAAAAGCCATGTTTCGTCTGGGTCTGTTAGTTTTGTTAGCATTAAGCCCACACTTCCCTTCTTCTTGCTATGCGCAAAGAACCCCTTTATATCTACACCAAGATTACTTAATCCGCGCACAAAACTCGTCAGTTCAAATTCATAATGATGTGTAAGAGAATCGGTCCGAGCCAAACCAACAAATTCATCAAGACTTTCTATTGTATCTCCCGTAAAACAGACAAAGCCTGTATTCCTTACATCCACATCCCACACTACATTCTCTGTCCACATGTCGGGGCGTGAAAGCGCAGGAAGAAACTTCTTATTTTCTTTGTTGACAAAACTCACTACAGGCTTGCTAATAGTTTTAAGCCCTTCTATACGAGTGGTCAAATGTAATCTACCATAAGAAGTAGATAATAGTGTTCCAGTCTGCATAGCCACCTTACCCCGATGATATATAACAGGATAAGGAGACTGCAATGGGACATAATTTTCGCATAAAGTTTGAGATGTATTGTCTATCATATTTTTATAGTTTATCTTTTGTTAATTCTTGATACATCTTAAAGAGTTCGGCAACGCAGCGGCTCTCGGTAAAGTCGTTCTTTATGGGGAAACCGTAGGCCTCCATCACGGCGCGGTCGTTCTGCTGATGGGCACGGCGCAGCTCCACGGGCATAGTCAGTTCGTCGTAGAGGTCGGCCAGCGAGGAGTCGGGGTAAATGGCACGGGCATCCAGAATCTGCTGTGCCGTCTGCTCTATCTTTGCCCGCTGCTCATCCGTTGGTGTAGGCCATGGGAAGTTGTTGTAGACAACATCCTTCGAATAGCGGTAGTCGCTCTTTATCCTTCCGCAAACAGCTCTCATCCATGCCATGTGTACATTACTTTCTAGTATGTCGAAATGATAGAGAGTGGCATCAGGAATGATTTGTACAGCATCACTTGTAAGAATGTCTGGTGAAAGGAATCCCATAGGGATGTATCGACGGTTTTCAGATGAATGCCTGGGTATCAAAATGTAGGTTGTATTGGGCATATTCTCAACATGAAAATGCGTGGGATTATCTGCAAGTTTACGTGTTCCCGCACTTGGGCTGGATAAACGATAATCACGAACAGCCTTAATCCTTTCCATACAATGAGGCATTTTGTGAAGTTCTGATGGAGAACATTCTCCTAACCACAAACAAAAACGTGGTTTCTGATGTAGAAATTCGGTAGCACCAAGAAAAGGTCGAAAATAAGATTTAGACAAAGGCTCTGCTTTGATAAACTCATCCCGTTCAATTTCGTTGAAAAGGTAATGGCCTCCGTCAATAGGTTTGTTGCCAATTCCAATTTCAGGCACATCAGCAAGCGGATGTTGGCGACTTCCTATGAATACATCAGGCGCATCCATTAGATAGCCGTTGATATGAGAGACTTTCGTCACCTTATCTTTATCAAATAGCAGGTGTTCTTCAGTCTTAAAATCGTCTTCGCTGAAACCAACAATTATGCAATGCACATGTGCTTTAAGCGATGCCTCGCTGTCCCATCGAAATGTACGATAGGCGAAATCAATTCGTAATCCATCTTCCATGAGGGGCTGCCAAAGATTTGCTACCTGTTCGCCTTGGCTGATACTATTGGTGGACACAAGGGCTGCATGGACGCTCGTTCCCTTTATCATTTGCCATGCTTTCTTGTACCAGCAGCAAACGTAGTCCATGTTACCCACGTTCTTATATTTTTCTCCAAAGATGTGGATTACGTCTTGCTTTTGCTGGGCATCCATCAACCGAGCACCCACAAACGGCGGATTACCCATGATATAGTCTAACTGCTCTTTGGGCACTACGTCGTTCCAGTCTATGCGGAGGGCATTGGCTTCGTGTATGTTGGCATAGTTGCGCAGGGGCAGGAACTCCAGGTCTTTGTGGATGATTTTCTCGGTTTCGTGCATCATCTGCGCCTCCGAAATCCACAGGGCAGTCTTGGCCACCACCACGGCGAAGTCGTTGATTTCTATGCCGTAGAACTGCCGGATGTTCACACGGATGGGGTCGGCTATGAAGTCGCCAAGCATAGTCTGTCCGTAAGTCTCTTCCATGATGGCACGGTTCTCCAGTCGGCGCAACGAGAGGTAGGTCTCGGTGAGGAAATTGCCAGAACCGCAGGCGGGGTCGAGGAAGGTGAGCGATGCCAGCCGCTCCTGATAGGCCTCCAAGCGTTTCTTGCGCTGGCGGGGCACTTTCTCCTCATCCAGTATGGTGTCCAGCTCGGTGCGCAGTTCGTCAAGAAACAGCGGGTCTATCACCTTGTGGATGTTCTCCACCGATGTGTAGTGCATGCCCCCTGAGCGGCGCGTGTCGGGATTCAGCGTGCTCTCGAACACGGCTCCGAAGATGGTGGGCGATATTTCGCTCCAGTCGAAGTCGAGTGAGGCATTCTGCAGCAGTATGTGGCGTATCTCATCGGTGAAACGGGGTATCTCGATGTTCTCTTCTTCGAACAGTCCGCCGCTGACGTAGGGGAACACGGCCAGTGATTCCATCAGGTAAGGGTCGCGCTCCTCCAGCGGCGTGTTCAGCACCTTGAACAGTCGGATGAGTGCCGCACGAGTGTTCTCGGCGTCGTATTTCACCAGGTAGTCGTGGAACATGTCGCGACGGCCAAACACGCCCGAGTCTTCGCAATAGAGGCAGAACACCAGCCGCACGCACAGTATGTTCAGGCTCTTCAGCGAATCGGCGTTCGTGGGGTCGATGTATTGCTCCAGCAGTTTCTCGTATATCTTGCCCACCATCTCGCCGGCCTTCATCGATACCTCCATCTCCTTCGATAGGTGCTCGCTCTTCACGTCGACGAGGAACTGCAGGCGGTAGTATTCCTTGCCCAGGTTCTCCAGAAGTATATGCTCGGGCTCGCCATTGGGCTGCTCCATGTCGTATACCAGGAACTCCTTGAAATTGCACGTCACAATCCATCGCGGATGCTCGGAGAGCGGCATGTTGGCCACATAGCGCTTGGCCTGCTGGAATGGATTCAGCACTGTCCCGTCGCTCTGCACAATGCCTTTGCGCAGGTCCTTGTCGAGCGACTTCTGCTCAATCAGCACACGGGTCGAAGGGATGTGGCCGTCTATGAAGTTGGTCTTGTCCACCTTCACCTGTTCCTCATATTTTATGAAGGTACTGGGATTCTCAATACCAAAAACCTCAGTGAGCAACTCCGTCCAATAGAGTTGCGAGTCGCCCTTCTCATAGCCGCGTCCTTGCCATCGCTGGGCAAAGGCTTCGGCTGCCATAGCCTGCTGTTTCTCAGTTTTCATACGTCGGCATTTTTATTTTGCTTCAAAGGTACTCATTTTTAGTGAAACATCCAAAGGAAAGTGTTAAAAAGTGGTCAAGTGTCGAAGTGTCTTGTGGACAGGAGTAGTGGTGCGAGGTGAATGTAAGGGAAGGTAATAAGTATCCGTAAGAATTTATATATATTATAATATATATAAATTTATATAATATATTATATATAATATAATTATATTACAATAATTACCTTGTGCCTGCTAAATGTCTCATTGCATGACTACTCTTGTCCACAAGTCACTTGGACACTCCGACACTTCGGCAGCCGTCAGGGCTCGCCCAGATAGTGAAAAATGTGCTCCACCATCTTCGGGGTGAACGAACGCTGGCTGGGGGTGTAGCCTAACTCCCGGAGCTGGGCGGTGAGTTCCGTGTTCAGGTTAATCCACCGCTTCAGTTTCTTCCATGC